>VMHT01045146.1_pt1 | contig 41618 bp, 30 predicted proteins | sample 4693611 | NCBI WGS metagenome assembly VMHT01 (sample SAMN12280063, study PRJNA550983) | marine metagenome | isolation source: seawater sampled from same location over 5 years 0.02-0.2 micron viral filtrate | place: USA: collected off the coast of southern California halfway between the port... ...
AAAAATATGATGGAATGAGAATACAAATTCATAAAGTAGATAAAAATGTAAAAATTTATTCATATAATAAAATAGATATTACAGATAAATGTCCTGAACAAGTAGAAGAAATAAAAAAGAAACATTTTGGTAGTTGTATATTAGATGCAGAATTAATGTTATTTTTAGACGATGAACCCTTACATAGAGCAGAAACAATATCTCATGTGTTTAAATTAAAAGATGAAAATAAAAAAGGAGTATTGAAGGCTCATGTGTTTGATATTATGCAACATGAAGGTAAAAGTGTTATGGAAGAACCAATTAGAGAAAGAATTAATATTTTATTATATCAATATTCACAACATTCTTCAGAAATGTTAGCATTCCCATCTAAAAAAGATACACGCATGGCTGATTCAATAAAAGAAGTATTGGAATATTCTAAAGATATTATGAAACTTCCTGCATCTGAAGGAGTAGTAATAAAAGATATGGAATCAACTTATTATCGTGGAGTAGCACAAAATCCAAAGTGGATTAAATGGAAAAAATTTGTAGATTTAGATGTTATTGTACTAAAAGATAGAAAAACTAAAAGTGGTTTACATTCTTATACTATGGGAATTGGCCCTGTTCCTGCTTCTGTAGTTAGAGAATATGAAACAGTTGAGTTTGAAGATAAAGAGTATCTAGAAGTAGGTAAAGCATTAAACACTAAAACTAATGTTGATGTTGGTAAAATAGTGAGAGTAAAGGTAGATGAAGTTAGAAAGAAAGGAAAATCATTTAGTTTATATTCTGCTAAAGTTATAGAAGTTCCCGAAGTATTAGTTTCAGATACTTTTGAAACTTTAGAACATTTATCTAATAAAACTAAAAAGTCATTAACTTCTGCTTTAGATTTCTTAGGTGATAATGTATTAAGAACTCCATATAAAATTATGAGTGGGATTGGAGAAAATCAAAAAGATGTAAAAAAAGCATATTATGTTACAGATAATATACATGGTACTGCTGAAATAATACTAAAAGAAAATTTAGATGGGTTTACTATTTATGGTTTTGAAGGAGATTCTTTAATGCAAAAAAATGCATTGTATAATATAGATATATGGAAAGAGCAACTTTCTGAAATAATAAAAACAAAACGGTCAGATTTAAGAATTGGTATTAAGAATGAAATTTTAGAATCGGGAAGACCTAAAGTAACTTTTGAAAGTATAGTAGAATTTGTTAGAGACAATTATCCTCAAACATATGAAGATGTTTTTAATAATAAAGAAGATAAATTAATGAGTTGGATGAAAACTGAAGGTGATGTAAGTTTTATTTATCATCACCCAAATAAATTTAGTGTTCAAAGTGATGAAGTTACAAAAGATGTAGAAGTATTACAAAAGGAAGATAGAAAAGGTACTTTTGTAATTAAACGTAGAGAAGATGAAAACATTGATTTTATAATTGAGTATAAAGATAAAAGAAATGCTTGGACTATAGAAATTGATGATTCTGAAGATATATTTAATTTATTTGGGAAATCGGGTAAATACCCTGCTATAGTGGCTACATCTTTAGATAATGGTAAAACTTTAGATGAGGGTACACTTACTCTTGGAGTACAAAAGCAAGGTTATCATGAATATAAGTTAGAAGGAGACAAATTTAATACTAGGATTCACATAAGAGTATTGCCTTTAGATGAGAAAAAAACTTGGCTTGCTTGGACAGGTAAAAAACAAGAAATGTTACCATTAGATGAAGATGAAAAATTATGGGATATTACAGAAGATAAACATGCAAATTTAGAATTTCCAAAAGAAAATAGCACTTAACTTATATAGTAAGAGTTTAGACTGATTGTTTGTGTCAGCAATGCAGATGTTAGTAAAGAAGGAGAATTCCTCCGGTTATTTTAACATTTTAAAATCAGATGATTTAGTTATTGGTGGTTATGCTTCTATAGAAATAGTAGATAAACAAAATGACTTAATTACATTAGAAGCATTAAATGATGCAGTAGCAAAATATATGAGCGAAAAGAAATTTAGAAATGTAATGTCTAATCATTCTAATGTTCAAGTTGGAGAAGTTGTAGAAAATTATAGAGATAAAAATGGAATGCTTCACAAAACAGAAGTAGATAATGTTGGTTTTTATGTTGTAATTAAATTAAGAGATGACATAGAAAAGGCAAAAGAAATCTCAAGAGGTATTAGAAAAGGAACACTACGCTCCTTTAGTATTGGTGGACAAGCAATATCAAAGCGTAGTAAAAAATCAGATGAGTTAGGTCAATACAATGAAATTGACAAGTTAGAGTTACATGAGGTAACTATATGTGAAAAGGGAATTAATCCCGAAGCGAGATTCGACATTTTAAAACAAGATGTTGGAGGTAATAAAATGAGTGAAAAATTGGAAAAAGCACTTGAGGAGTTGAACGGCTTGATGAAACAAGTTAGTGATATCCACAAGGAAGAAGAAGAAGACAATATGACAGAAGCAAAAGGTGATATGAGTTACATGGATACCGAAGAAGGCGAAGAAGAGATGAAGGCCGATGATGATGAAATGCTTGATGATGAAGCAAAAGCATTAGACATTGACAATACTCATTCAGAAGCCGGAGAAGAAATAGTACGTGGTGGAAATCCAACTGCAACTCCTGCTCCTCTTAAAGTATCTAAAGGATTAGAGAATGCTGATTTCAGTACTCTAAACTTAAGTCAAGAAAATGTAGAGAAGGCATACGAGGCTTTCAAAGCAGAACGTCTTGAGAAACTTGCATATGATTCCCTAAGTAAGAACTTTGAAACAAGACTTACTGAAGAATTATCCCTTAAGAAAGCAAATGCTGAAAGATTAGAGTATGATGCTCTTGCTGAAGTAACTGCTCTTAAGACTGAGTTCGCAGAACTACGCAAATCCCTATCTGAAAAAGATAGCGAAGTACGCAAAGCACAAGAAGTTGCTATGTCATTACCTGAAGGATTCCCAACATCAATAGATGCAATAGCAGATATGTCTTGGGGAGATATACATACATTAGTTGGAAGGAGAGATTAAGAATGACATACATAAATACAATAAGAGATTTGGAAGCAAGCACATACGGAATGACAGGAGCATCAGGAAATGCACTACTAAAGAGTAGTGGAGTTGTTGGTGGTTTTGGTACAGGGCATGATACAGGTGCTACAAGCCTTAGCGGTGGTGCATCAGGTTTAGGAGACTTATACAACGTTCTTTATGGACAAAAAGTTTGGTCAATGTTAAATCAAGAAGTTAACGCTTTGTCAATGATTGCTAAGAGGCCATATACATCAAGTGGTTGGAGAATACTAAAATCCCGTCCTGCTGGTGGTTCAGATGCCGCATTCGGAATAGGCGATACTGCGGTTGGTGCAAATGTTACTGATTTATCTGCTCCTAGAGCAGACCAAATTGGTGGTGTAGAAGAAAACGCAACATTAGGTGGAGCAGATGGATTCAGAGCATTGTCTCCTGAATACACTAAACTATTTACAAGCCCTAAAACAATAGCACATTTGTTCGAGTTCTCTGAACTTGGAATGGAAATGGCCGCTATTGATGATGGTGTTGGCGATATACGTGCAATTGTTAGAGAAGACATGGGTAAGCATCACGCTGAAGTTCAAAGCAAGATGTTACTAATGCCTTTTGAAAGATATGATAATGCAACTGCAACTGACATAGACAGAAACTACACTTCTTTAATGAAGATAGTTGCTTCTAACAAAGAAATTGCGGCTATGGCTAATGCTAACATGACAGATATGGGTGCAAATGATTCTTCATCTCTATCAGGATTAGAAGACGTATTAAAATTATATGGTGCTAATAGAAGTGATAATAGTGGTGTAACTGTAAGTGGTTCAACATATACAGGTGTTAACGATTTCATGAGTGCAGAAGTTGACTTCGGTACAAATTATTCCGGTGGTGCTAGAGTATTAACTCTAACAATACTAAATGATATGCTACGAAGAATACGTGTTAACGGTGGAAATCCAAAAGTTATCTTAACAGGATACGATACTATACAACATCTATCTGACTTACTACAAAGTCAAGAGAGATTTATGGATAGGAAAGAAATTGTTCCTACACATAATGGTGTTCGTGGAGTTAAGGGTTCAGAAGTTGGTTTCAGAGTTGCAACATACTATGACATACCAATTATCCCATCAAAGGATATGCCTTCTACAGGATTAGAAACTGCTAACCCATTAAGTGATTTGTTAATTCTAGATACTGACCATCTATGGTTAGCGGTTATGAAGCCTACACAATACTTCGAGGACGGAATTTCAAATGGAAACCCATTCGGTGTTGGTAAACTTGGTAATCAAGGAATGTACCGCACTATGGGAGAAACATGTTGTTCCTTCTTTAAGGGTCAAGGTAAAATTACTAACTTGAAGTCTGCTTGAGGTGATTAGGAATGGCATTAGCATATTCTGTAACATTGTTGGCTGACCATAAAGGTATAGCCGCACCTAAAGTACATGGAGATGAGTACTATGTAGATGCAATAATAGACGTAACTTCAGCAGTAGCGGCAGGGTCAGTTATCCCTGCTTCTGCTCTTGGATTAAGTACTATATCTGCGGTCTTAATAACAGGTAGTGATAATCCTAACAATAGTACTAATGACATAGCAGTAAAAGTAGAATGTTCAGCAACAGGGGGATACGAAAGTGGAACTTCCTTTGCTCTCATGTTTACTACAGTTGCTAGTGGAACTACCATTTCTGATGATGCAAATGGTGGAAGTACTAGAGTTAGAGTCTACGGACTCCTTTAAGTGTAAAAACGTAAAACGTAAAATAGTAGTCATTGCTCCCTCTTAGCGGGGAGCGATGGCTACCTATCTAATTATGGAGTGAAAACAATGGTAAAAGTAAAAATAAATGAAACAGGACAAGATTGTATTGTATGGCTTGGTGGAAGAAATTATTCTATTAATGCACTAGGAACTACACCCGAAATGCCTTCTAGGTTAGGACTAAGTTTAGTAGCAAATAAAGATTTAGAATTAACTTTTGAAGCAAGTGATAGAAAATTAATTTCTAATTTAAATGAAGAAAACCTAGAAGTTTTTTATAAAGTATATCATGTAGATAATACAAAGGATTTATTGAATAAAATATTTCCTAAAAAAACTACTACACAAAAAGTAAAGAAAGTAGTAGAAGAAGTATTAGAAACTCCTGCTAAGAAAGCCCCTGCTAAGAAGAAAACACCTGCTAAGAAGGCGGCTAAGAAAACACCTGCTAAGAAAGAGGTGAAAAAGTAATGGCTATAACATCTGCTTCAAGTGGAGTTAAAACTGCTGATGGAGTTATTTCAGCATCAAGATGTAAACTTATGAGTATTCATGTTAGTGTTACTAGTAGTAGTGGAACTGCGGCATTGAGTACTCTAAAACTTTATGATAATGCAAGTGCCGCAAGTGGTACAGAAGTATCTAGAATTAATTTATTAGCATCTAGTACTTCTCCACAAACTATTGAATTTGATATGCATGGAGTATTATGTGCTAATGGGCTATATGCTGATGTAACGGTAGGTAGTAATTGCACTGTAGCGTATAGCGTGGAGTTTGCGTAATATGCCTAGCATAGATACAGATACAAGACTAATAATGACAATACTATTCGTAGGGTCGGTTAGCGGCGTTAATGTTTATTTTTACACTCAATATGGTGTAGACTTCCCATATGGCGGTTATGCTCATGGAGTATTATTTGGTATTATAACCATTGGTGCTATTATGATTATGAAAGCGGCCTTTGATTTAATGCTTCATGATATGATAGAAGATAGATTACTTCAACGTAATATTGATAATTATTGGTTTAGAAAGGCTAGAGATGAAGAAAACCGTAAGAGAGTTAGAGAGTCTATGAGAAACTTTCAACAAAACTTTGCTCCCGTATATGGAGATGCAAACTTACCTACATTTGGACAAACTAAAACAGACGAACAAACAGTTTCACCCGCATTCTTAACAGAACTAAGGTAGATAGGAGGTCATAAATATGGTAGGAGAAATCCTAATGGGCTTTGATGAGTCCGCTATGGCTTATGATTTACAAAGAGCCCATTCAGCAGATATATGGTTTATACGAGCAAGGTTTTGGATATGGGGAATAATTGCTTCTATAGTATCTTTTGGAATAGGGCATCTTGTTGCACATCTAGGATTTAATATGTATTCTTGGTTGTGGGGAGGTATGGTAGACTTTTGGAATCATTTATGGTGATATTATGTCAGTGATGGCAGGTTTTGCTATATTGTTAGTTGAAGGTATTAATAAGGTATATCAAAGACTACACTCTATTCCTTTTGGTGTATATGGTGCGAGCAAAGCAGGGAAGACAACTTTACATCATCAATTAAGAACTAGAGGAGAAGTACCAACAATAGTAGAAAGAACTGTTGGAACACATAAAGCAACTAGAAAATATGTTAAATTAGACGGTGATGCTCATACTGTAAAAACTGCTGATATTGGGGGAGAAACAGTTTTTTGGGGAGAATGGGTAGAAGACATGAAAAATAGACATGTAAAATATATAATATTCATGATAGATGATAGACATATGGATAAACATTTTGATATTGAACAACAATTATGTTGGACGTTTTTAGTAGATACTATTTGTGCAAATTCTTGGACAGTAAATGGTAAAAATAGAAAAAAGAAAAATCATGATTATCCCATTGCAGTAGGAATGTGGGCTAATAAATATGATTTATGGAAAGACAAATATGACTATGATGGCCCAATAGAAAAACATCCAATCTTTGAATCTTTTCAAGTAGGTATGCAAAAATTAAATGACAAAGGAATACCATGTTTTAAATATATAGTGAGTGCGAAGTCTGATTCAGAGATGGTGTATAGAGGAATATTAACAATGATAAAAGATTACTAGGTGAAGAAAATGGCAATGAATTATAACCCCCCAAATTTAATAGGAGCAACAACGACAAATGTGAGTAACCCTTTCTTAGACAGGTTTACTCAAGCAAGAGCCGCAGGTGCGGTAATGTTATACGAATATAAAAGTGTAAAACCAAAAAAACAACTTAAAGAAATAATAAAAGTATTAGTACCGGAAAAGAAAACCTTCCTAAAACTACCATATAAATTCAAATATAATATGAAAGATAGATGTGTGGTTTGTGGAACTCAAAAAGTTTGGGAATCTGCTGACAGTATGCGACCCCCATTACCATTACATAAAGTTAGAAAGGGTTATCCAATGAGAGGAACTTATTGTGATAAACATGCTTCTATTCATAGACAATATGAAATGTTAGAACAACAAATGTTAGCAGAAGAACATGGATTAAGTTATAGTGCATATATACCCAAAATGTCTAATTTAAATCCTTTATCAAGTGGCCCACTAACAAGTCTTAAGCAAGTAGATATACAATCTCTTTCTGCTTTAGGATGGACAGTAAAACCCCCTACAGTTGGAATAGAAAGTAAGGAAGAAGAACTTTTTAGATTACTAATTGAAAGTAATGCAAATAATGAAAGAGTCAAAACTTTATTAACTGACGGCGTGAAGATACAAGTGCAAGAGCAGGTGGGGGTTGAGGAATAATGGGAGTATTCGGTACAAGTAATGGTCAAATATTATCATCTATGAATGCTAATAATCAAACGCAGTTTAAAACAATGAATAATTTATTAACTTTACAAGAGAACCATGTAGAAGATTTCTTTCAATATCATGGAGAAGCATTTTTAGCGGCTTTAGATAAATTAATAGAAGATGCAGTAGAAAGAAGTGTTAGTAAAGTTCTAGTTAATTTAAAGTTTAATACTCAAAGTAGTGGAGAAATAGTATTACATTCTGATGCATTATCATCACTTAATACTATTACAGAAGAAAACATTACATTAGATTTACAAACATTATTGGCTACTGCGGTTAATAGTGAAGTTATTATGCAAAGAAGAATGGCTAAACAACAATATCTTGAATCACAAGGATTTTCTAGCCCTGCACAACAACCTATGCCTGTACAACCTATGGGTATGAACCCACAAAATATACAAGGTGGTAATATGGGTGTAGGTATGAATAATGCTATGAATCAACAAGCAATGGCTATGAATAATGGTAGCGGATATCCCGTTCCACCTGCCGGATATGACCAAATGAATAATGCATATTGGATAGACCCTAATACAGGTCAGATGACATATACACCTCCTACTAGTGGTTTAGGATTAGGTGCGGCCATAACTAAAGGCGTTGCTTGGGCTAAATGGTTGGCTTAAGCGAGGTTTATAGAATGAGTTCAGCATTAATTATACCAAAAGATATACAAAATAATATAATTGGTGAGAATACATTAAATATAAATGATATCTATTTACAAGAATCAGATAAAACAAGTCAATTTAATGAATTATTAAAGAAGAATAGTTTGTTTAGAAATATGGTTTTATTTCTATTTTCTAATTCTAATGTAAAAAGTCAAAGTATTACACAATCTCAACAATCCACATACTTATTATTACAACTAGATAAAGAGGATATGGACACATACACAAGAAAAAGAGAACAAGATGACAACATGATGACAGTAAGAAATCCTTTAAAATTTATACAAAATGCAAATAAAAATTTTACAGACGAAGAATTTAAAGAATTTAAAGAAACATTTTTTGACATTATAGAAAATGTTGAGTTAGAAGAGTTTTTTGATAATATACTTGATATTGAAGATATAGATGAAAAAAACTTTAATACAATTTTTAGTAATAAAGAATTTAAAGAATTTAAAGAAAAATTAAAAACCATACGAAACGGAAAAATTACAATAGAAGATTTGACTAATATAAAAATTAGAAATATTCTAGTAGGAGAAAAAGGGCAAGTAGGTACACAAGACTCAAAACCACATCCTGAAGAAGAAGAAATTGTTAGTCAAAATTATCTTAATAGTGAGGAATATAAAAACAGACTAGAAGATAAGTCTGATGCTGAAGACCATCTTAGTTTAATTGCTAAATTTCAAGATAGTCTTCCGATTTTATATGATGATATTATGAAATATATTTCTATCAAACCACATTATATAAAAAGAAAAAAAGCAATAGTAGAAGATAAAACAAGTCTTAGAGTTGTATTTGACCAATATTCGTATTTAAGACAAATATTTCTAAAATTTGGTTTTGAAGATTTAGAAGAAAGTAACTTTGAATTACATTCTTCGATATTAAAAAGCAATAATTTAATAACTAACATAGAAGGTTCGTTAAGTAAACAAAATAATTTATTAGTTTACGTTGCACCTGTTTATGAAAAGAAAGAACTTACTAAAATTAGATTAGTTGGTACGAAAAGCATACAAGAGTTTGATATTGATAAGGAAAATGAACTTGCAAAATTAGAGACTGAAATAAATGAATATGAAAATATAGTTAATAAAGATTATATTTACAATGAAATTAAAGATGTATTATTGAAATCAGATTTATCTGAAATAGCCTTTATCAATTCTTTACTTAGTACTATTACACCCTCCGAAGGAAAAATTAATGTGGGTGAATTTACAATGGTTATTTCACATAACAAACCAAAAATGAAGGATATGGATGATTTTGTTAATCAAGTAAGAGAATTGCAAGAAACTTCTACTGAAAGAATACAAGATGATGCTAAGAAATTGAAAGAAAGATATCAAAAATTTAAGGCATTGTTTGATGGTATTCAAGGCAAGCATTTTGATATAGAGAAAATTGGCAAAATACATTCAGATGATTTACCTGTTGGTAAATTGATAGATGGAGCAATGGTACATAAGCCATTAACATCTACAGAAAAAAAATATTCAATTATATTAAAGCCGGAAGATTTCAAGAAAAAGGCACAGGATGACGCAAAAATAAAAATGTTAAATAAAGAAATTCAATATTTAGACTCTCAAATATTAACTACATCGGACAAGAAAAAAAAGAGGTCATTACAAGCAAAATTAAGAAGCGTAATTAAAAATAAAAAAGATAAAAATTATAAGAATTATAAGAATGAAGAAATAGTTATAAATACACATTTTATAATAGAAGAAATATTTAGTAAAACTGCAAGTGGATATGGTGCAGGTGATAAAGTATTAAGTAGACACGATGCAACTCAAATGTATATTAAGGCGTTAAAAGATATAATGAATAAATTAGAAAAAGATAATACGGAATTAATTATGTTTGAGCAAAATTTAGGAGTGTTACATAAGTTTCTTAAAAAAAACAAAGACGGTGAATTGGGGAAGACAACAGCATTTGCTGAACAAACAAAATCTATGAAAGAGATGGATATTAAAGGTTTTAATCCAACAGATTTAACAGATAATTATGATGTGTTAGATGCATATGCTTATTTAAAGAAAAAGAATACTGATGAAGACTTATTTTTTGAAACAATAGCAGATGGTATAAGAACCACCAAAACAACAAAAACTAATAGAAAATTTTACATTCCTATTGTCGAAGAAAAAAAATATGTTTTTAATAAAAAGGGTTCTGTAAATACTAAGAAATTTAAAATAAAGTGGTCGAAACAAGGAAATAAAAAAACCGCTACGCAAAACAAAAAACAATCTAAAGGTGAATTTGGCGATACAATTAGTGATAGCGTAGTTGTTGGAGAAAAGCCTAATGTTAACCTTAAAGCATTATTTGATGCACTATTGAGGAACTTTAAAACTTTAAGGGGGTTGACAAAGTAATATGCCAAGAGTTAGTTCCCCAAGTGATTACACAAGTATCAATCCTAATTATGCTATAGGTAATGGACATTATACAACTCATACTGACATTTCTAATCTATTACAAATTAGTGCTTTTTCATCAAGCACTACTCCTAACTTAGTAGAAGTTGGTAAAATTATTAAAAATGTAGAAGGTAAAATAGATGATGCTATTGGTATTTCTTATAGACCACTAATCTACAAAGATGAATATTATAGTTTTGAAGCATTTACTATGGGAGCATACCCAATACAACATTACAAAGACTATGTTGGTTTTATACAATTAGACCAACCAAAGATTCAAAAAATAGTAAGATTAGAAGTTTGGCAAGGTAGGTCTTGGAAAGATTTAGCATCTGCTACTGCTAAAATTACAATGCCTACTACTGTTACTACTTCAGCATGGTCTGTTACTTTAGTAGCAGGGAGTTGGACATTTGTTATTACAGAAAATACACACTTCTATGATACCTTTGGGCCAAAAACAACTGCAAGTCAATTAGCAGATGCAATTAATGAAGTATATCCTGCTAAAACTGCTAAGTTTACGGGAGAAACTGCCGCTAAATCTGTAACGGCAAATGGAAATACTAGTATTAACATTTCAGATTTCTTCTATGCTACTGTAGATTCTGAAGATTCAAATACTGTAATTATCTCATCTTTATTATTAGGAGATGATGGTAAAAATTGTACTATTAGTTCTAATTTTGGTACAGTTATAGGATTTAATGATAATGAAACATCGGGTAGAACAGAAGATTTTTGGCAAATTGGAGATGAAGGAAAAATATTTTTCTTAAAGAATTATCCACATATACAAAATCATTCAGTTAGGGTTAGTTATGTAAGTGGTGATGGTAGAGTTAGTTCTGCAATACATGAGGCCGCAACTAAATTGTCTGCCGCAGGTATTTTATTACACGATGATAACTCTATTCTTATTGCTGAAACAGGTTCAAATATAGATTTGAAAACTAAACATGATATTTTAGTAGAGGATGCAACAAAACTAATAGATGGTAAAAAGAAAATGATACATTTTATATCGTGATTAATATGGAACAATTAAATACCATTTTAAAAGATGCCATTCAATTGCATATAGATAGAAATGAAATGTTAAAGGATAGTGTTTATGGGGATTTTGCTATGTCTGATGAAAAAATGTTAAAAGAACTACAAGAAGTTTATGTTAATAAATTAGTGAAGACAATTAGTAATGTAATAGTAGGGAAGAAATAAACATGATGGATGAAGTTACTTTTGTTTTACGTTTATTAAGTGATAGATGGAGTGCGGCGGCTAGTGCTTTAGTTTCTAGTGGTGATATTATTAATAGTCATGTTGAAACGCCGGAGTTTGTTGATGTTCGGTCTTTAGAACCTAAGAAGGGTAGAAGAATAGATGCTGATTCAAAATCAATCATAGTTGTTTTTGAAGATTCGTCTTCAACTTCATACCCTACTATGGATTATGCAGTAAGAAACGAAGATTTTGGATTTACAATACACATTAGAGTTCTACACAGAAGAGACTTTTCTACTACTACATTTTCAAGAGATAGATTACAATCTTTATATCGAATTACCCGATACATTTTAGAGACTAACACTCTTAGACCAACCGTATATGTTGGTGGCGGAACGTCCGGTACAATAGAAGAAAGTGCAGAACTTATTAAATTAAATAGTCGAAGTGATTCAAATGACAGAGGTAAAAAACTATTAGGCTACAAACTTTCGGTAGAGATGAAACGGTTCGGCAGGAATACATGAGGGAATAAAAAATGGTTAGTAATGAAGTATTTGTAGGAGCAGGACAATCGGTTACTCTTGTGCCGGAGACTAATATATATCTAGCAGACTGTTCCAATACTACAGGTAGTACTTGGACAACAATTGATTCTTGGAATGGTGATATATCTTTAGTTCCTAAATTATATGTAGGTTGTATGGCTAAGGTTGAGTTAACTAGTGGAACATTAGTTGGTCATTTTATGATAGTAGATAACACTTCTACTTCTTTAACATTTAATGAATCAATACATGGTTCAGATTTAACCAATTTAGATGTTACAATTTTATCATATGGTTCTCCCGTTCCATCTGTAGTAACTTTGGATGCTCTTGGTGCTACAAATACAGGTTCTAGTACCACAGGAGCAGATGCTTCTGCTATTGCTACTGTTACAATTACAGATGCAGGTGCTAGTGGTACTAATGCTACTTATACTAATATTGCATTAGAAGGTTCATTGACAGGTAGTGGTGCATTTGCAACTATAGTAGTAGGTAGTAATGCTATTACCGGTGTAACTATTACAAAAGGTGGAGATGGATATGTAGTGGGAGAAACACTTACACTCGTTACTTCTAGTGGGTATGGTGGAGGTAATAACCCATCCGGTATTCCTACTTTAGATGCAAGTAACAGTAGTGCAAATGGTACACTAACAGTAGCCTCTATTGCTACACACGGACATACTTTACTAAGTGATTCTTGGTTAGGATTAGTAAATAGTTTTAGTCCACCTACAGTTGAAGCAACATTAACTCAAATGAACTTAGCATTAGGTGGAACAAGAAATTTCACACATCAGTACAAAGGTGCTGAAACAGTTAGCGGTGCTTCACTTGATATAACATTAAATAATGGTTCATGGTTATATTATGCATTAGGAAGTATGAGTGTTTCTGAAGGTGGTAGTGCAGGTTCAGCATTATCAAGTGCTTCAACTGCTAAAACTTTTATTAATAGAACTACAGGCCAAATAGTTAGAACAGTTTTAGGTTCAGTTAGTAGCACTACAGGAGGGGCAATGATGATATGTCCTCCAATTTCAAGTACTTCCAATTTTACAGAAAGAAGTGCTAATGATTTAGTATATACATTTACAGAATTAAATGGAGATTCACTTCCTTCTTTCGCTATAGATATGACACATACAAAAGCAAGTAATTCAGATAAATTAGATACTTTAGGTGGAACACCGGAGTCTGCTCATGATAATATGTGGGCTAAATTAGCAACAGGTTGTCAAGTAAATAGTCTTACTATGAATTTTGCAGAGGGAGAAGAAGTAAAAGCAAGTGTTGATTTAGTAACTAAAACACTTTTTGATTGCCCTGAATTATATTACCCACAAAGAAACGTTAGTACTGTTTCTGACCTACATAATTTTGGAACTACAGTAGAAAACTATCCTTTTATGTTTTCAGATGGAGCAATAAAGATATTTGGACAAACCTTTTCTAAAATAAAATCCGGTTCTATTGCAATAGCAAATAACTTAACACCTCATAGATTTATTGGTAATTATGACCGTAGAAGTATTAGTCATCATACCCCTGCTCAAAGAACATATGATTTAAATTTCACAATGTTAATTACTGATACAAGAGTTTGGGAAGAACTTAGAAGAAGTGATGAATTTGATGCAAGTGGTGCAGGAGTACCTAGTAGTGGTGTAGTTCAAATTAAATTTGCTAAACCTACTACTACTGCTCATAGTGGCAGTGTTACAGAAGAAATTATTGATTTACAATTTTCAGATTATATTGTAGATTCAGTTACAGTTCCATTCCCCGATGATAAAGGTGCTTTAGAAGTAGAAGTTACTATGAAAGCAAGAACGTTAACTAATGCTTCATACACAGGTAATTGGGAAATCATAAATACAGATTAGGGGGATATTCAGTAAAATAGGATATTCTTAAAAAATTAGTTTCCATCAACATTGTTTGTTTGTTGATTTTAAAAAGTAGGTGGAAAAGAAAATGAGTGAAATAGAAAATGATAAGAGTAGGTTGTTCGCAACCATTGACCAAAAGATGTATGAAATAAAAGTCGCAGAAGATAGCGATAAAATAATGAAAGTGTGGGTTAGAGAACCTACTTGGCTACAAGTAGAAACTGCATTATCTTCAGTTATGGACGTAGATGCACAAACGCAAGAAATGTCTTTAAATTTAACTAAGATGTATAAGTTTATGGTAACTGAATTTATTGCAAAAACTGAACCGTCCTTAACACATATTGAATTATTAAGACTAAATCCCTATATTGGTTCTCAAATAAAAGAAATTCTACCTAATCCATTTATGGACGCTATGGGGGATGATACGGGAAAAGCAACGCAATAAAACGAGCATTATCCGGCAGAGATATTGATGCAGGATTAGCATTTAAAATAATGCTATATTCATATTGTCAAGCATTTAAAATAAGTCCTAATGAGGCTAAACATACTCCTGTAAAGTTAATGTTAGAAATGTTACAAATACATGCAGAAGTAGAAGGACTTAAATCAGACGAAATTCAAAAACAAACTAGGGAGATAACCAAACATGGCAGATAAGGATAGTATCGAAGCAGTTACTAGTTTGGGTAAAGCCATGCAAGATTTGGCTAATATCAATGATGGATTAGCATCTTCTTTTGGTAAAGTTTCAGAAGAAAGTAAACTATGGAATATTACATCTAGAATCTTGTCCGGTTCAGGATTATGGAAATTACAGAATTATATAAGAGCCGTTGGAAATACAATTTCCTTATATGAAAAAAATCAATTAAAAGCAAATCAAGCACAAATACAAAGCATGGAAAGTTTAATGGGATTACAGAAAAGATATAGCGAATTAGGAAAAGAATTAAAATTGGTAAATAGATATGAAGGAGAAGCATATAGATTAATGTTGTTAAAACATAAAGGGAATAAAAACGCCGCAAAAAATGCCGCTAAAAAATTAATAACAACAACACAACAAAATATAGCAGATAAATTATCAGTATCACTTGCTGATAAAGCAAAGAGTCGTTTTGGTAAAACAGTAAGTGAAATAGGTGGATATCTTAGTGGAGAACGAAGAAAAAATACTTATGGAATAGCAGGTAAGAATAAAGGACAATTTATGAAAGAGGCTAGAGGTGGCTATGCAGGTAGAGTTATGCAAAGATATTCTGCTAATGTTAAAGGTGCAGTTGGTGGATTTATGTCTGCTAAAGGTAGTGGTAAAAGCGATTTTATGAATCACCTAGCGGGTAAAAGTAAATTTTTGTTTAAGTCTATGGGGAAATTTTTTGGCCCAATGGCAAAAATGGGGAGTGGTCTTCTTAAAATAGGAAGATTACTTCCTCTATTTTTGTCTATTGGTGTAGGAGTATTGTTACAATTTTCTATATGGTTAGCAGGTATTGGTATAGGGTTAATAATATTAGTTAAGGTGCTTAGAAAAGGAGGCTTTGTTGAGATATTTAAAAACATAAATAAAACCTTTAAAGGAATTGATTTTGATATGTTTGGTGTGTTTATAGACTCTTTTAAAGATATAGGTGGAGGACTATTTGCTATATTAAAGGCTATATTTAAAGGAGATTTTGGTTTATTTGCAGAAGGTTTATTTAGATTATTTAAAGGTATTATTAAGTTTGCAGTTTCTTCGATAGCAATAGTATTAGCAGTTTCGGCGGCACTATTAGCAGGTTTAATAAAAGGAATGATTAATACATTAGTTGATGGACTTAATGCATTACCTTTGGTGTCCGGTATTCCTAGATTAGCAACAGGTGGTTCTATTGCAAATGGTGGTATGGCTCTTGTTGGAGAACGTGGGCCTGAATTAGTAAGTTTACCTACAGGAGCAAGAGTACACTCGAATTCCGCTAGTCGGAACATGGGTAGTAATATTCACGTTCATATAAGTGGTAGAGTTGGTGCTAGTGATTCAGAAATTAGAGATATAGCAAATAAAGTAGCAAGAGAAGTTAACTTAAGAATGAATAGAACAGGTAGTGCAGTAGGTAGATTTTAATGAGTAGTGAACGTTTCAATAATTTTTCTGTATTTTTAGAATTACAAAGAAGGTCAGATACCGGAGTAGGGCATGAAAATAGAATACCATTATTTGTAAATGATATTCAAATTGCTACAAATAAACAAGCAATGTCTTTTGGAGTACCATTTTCAGGAATGACTATGGGAGAATCTAAAACTTTAACATTTGATACAGGGAAGGCAGAAAAAACTGTTAATTTATCCGGTGTATTATTAGGACAAACCATCCAAAAGAAAAAAAGCACTTCGGATAAAACTAAAAATGTAAAATTAACTTCTTTTGAAATGGCTCAATTAATACATTCTTATGTAGATTCTAGTGCATTACAAAATGACCAATCATTAAATAAATTAGTTGTATTAATTCCTAGTAGAGTAGATGAAAATTTTAACTACCATTCAGAAGATTGGGATGGAATTGGCCCTGCTCAAGATGTTTCAGATTTAGATATTTCTCAATTACCACAAATTCCTTTTTCTTGGAAAAATAGAGAATATGATAATGAATTTACTGCTTTTACTAAAAATCCTGCTCCTTATTTTACCCCATATACTGATAGTACTGCTGATAGTACTACCACATCTGTAGGTATGAAAGGTTTTATTCGTTCTTTTAGTACTAGTATTACAGGAGCAGATTTTCCGGCGGTACAATTTACATTAGATTTCCAAATTGCTACTGTTATAGCAGATAATCCGCTAAGTTGAGGTATATGGTATGGTTAATTCTTATGTGGGAGAAACATATAAATTAGTTTTTCCGTTATTAAGTAAGGGTTATTTAAATTTAAGTTTTAATGATAACAATGTTGATACAACACCTAATCCCGATGTAACTACATTATCTACAATATGGGAACATACTGATGCTTTTACATTAGAAGCAATTATAACACCATATGATGTTAATGGAGATGCTAATAGAACAACAGGTAATGGTGTTTTAACTTCCACTAAAACTCCACCATATCCTAATGATGGTTTATCTAATAGGGCTACTACCTATCAAAGTACTGATTTGTTAGGTAGAGCAGAAGGAACATCATATACTGATGCTCCACATAAATTAATGATTTTTTATAATACTAACTTAAAAGTATATTTAGAAAATACAACATTAGGAAGTTATAATCAACCTGCTGAATATAAAGTTGTAGCACAACTTACTAAAGGTGGAGTTACAAAAACAATTGAATCGGGAACAGTTATTAAAGCAAATGAAATATTATTTAATCAATATGACCCTAATGGATATTATGCTAATACTTCAAGTAAATATACAAAATTAACATCTAGTGCATCTAATGTTTCTCCAAGTGCAGTTGTTACAGTTAGTGGTAGTGGATTACCTGTAAATACTAATGATAGTGGTACTGCGGCTACAGGCTCATATACTGTAAATAATCATGGTAGTACTGCCGCAGTTTCTAGTGAAGTAAAAGCAACTGCTACAATTGATATTGGTGGTAGTGGCACTGATTATACTGTTCCTGCTGATACAAATGTAGTAAATGCAACCGGAACTATAACTATAAAAAGTATACAATCACATAGTACTTCTAATGATGGTACAGAATTAATCATTTATCATGATGGTACAGGAGATGCAGATACTTACAGATTTTTTGCTAGAACTATAGGAACAGAAAACGCAGGTGCGGCTTTAGTAGGAAGTTTCGGAACAAGAGCCTTTGCTTATCATATAGGAGGAAGTATTAACCAAACTGCTCAACATTTAGAACTTGCTATAAGAAATGCAATGCCTACTGATATTGTAACCTCTTATGATGCTTCTAATGCTACTATTACTCTTACTATGCCCGCTAGGAGTCAATTTAACAATGCTATAACACTAGGAACTAATTTAAATTCTACAGATTTTGTTGTATCGGGTATGGCTAATGGAAATGCAGGGAGTGAAACTAATAGTTATCTTACAATTACAGACCATGCAGATGTTACTAAACATTACAAAGCATCTGATTCTGAAGCACAGGCAACAGGAACTACAGGAACTAGTAGTGGTACGGCAGTAGTATATTATAGAAATAGTAGTAGTTTAGCCGCTACTGCTAATAATTTAAGAAGTGCAATATTAGGTAGTAATGGTCATGGTTCTAGTAAATTTAGTATTACTTATGGTAATCCTTTAACTTTAACTTCACAAGGAACAGGAAGTGCGGGTAATAGTAGTGGAGGAGATTCTGCTATTGCTGATACAAATTTAGTAGATGCAGATTTAACTTATACACAGTTTACAGGAGGGGCTAATGAAGTTAAAAATAATAATTTTTATGTTATGATAGATAATACTGTTTCAGGTAACGTAACTAAAAATTATCAAATGGCAGTAGCAAGTGATGCTACATTTACAACCGGAAGTACGGGAACTAGTGCAGATGGAACTGCGGTTGTCTATTTTGCAAAGGGAGCAGATAATACGGCTACGGCAGGAAATTTAGAAACTGCTATTGAAAGTAGTAATGGGCATAATGGTGGAATTGTTGTTAGTGGAAGTGGAACTTCAAGAACGCTAACTCAAGCAACTATAGGTAGTCTTAATAATGAAGGAAATACAACTATAACAAACTATGGAAGTGGATTTTCTAATTCTAATTTTAGTAGTGGTTCATTTACTCCCGCAACAACTCCCAATAAATATTTAGAAGTTACAGATGCGGCAGGAACAGTAAGAAGATATCATGCGGCTACAATCGAATCACAAAACTCTACTGCTACAATAGGTGGAGTTGTTTATGTTTACTTTACTAATCATGCTACTCCTGCAACTCTTGCTACTAATCTTGAAACTGCTATAGAACATTCTAATGGTCATAATGGTAGTATTAGTGTTTCTAGAAGTGGAGCAGTTCTAACATTAAGTATTACTACTGACAATAATCAAGCAATAAGTGAAACCTTTGATAGTAATTTAGCAATAAGTAGTGCGGGTTCTGCAACTAACAATGTTTATTCGTGGAATACTTCAAATAATTTAATTATTAATGTAAGTTCTAATGAGGCTATTAAGATTGGTAGAGGTTCTAAAATTTATGATTCTAGTACTACATTAGTGGGAACAGTAGCATCAGTTGGTGGGAATGCAATAACTTTGACTTCTGCTCCTGCTACTACTGTTACAAGTACTTTATATGTAAACCAACCTAAAGAAGCATTATATTTAGAAGAAATATTTAAAATTTCTTTAACATATAATAATGGAATGGTTAGTTTATTTGTAAATAGTTCTGAAGTCGTAAAAGAAAATACTAATATGATAAACTTTCAACTACATGCTTCCGATTGTAAAATAGGGCGAGGAAGTTCAAATAGTGAACAATTTTATGGTGAGTTATATGAGATAGCATATCATAAGGGTAAAAACCCATGTGAGGGTGATAGAACTTTAACTCCTAGTTATAATGATATTTTACTTTACTATAGGTTTGGTGTATAAAGATGACAGGTAGAATAATATATCCTGTAAATGCAGGTGTTGACCCTGCTACTGTAGTAACTAGTTATCCTCATTATAATTGGCTCAATGGCGTTAATGCCGATGAATTTGATAATAATAGAGCATTTACTTCTGTTTCAGTCAATCCCATTTTAAAGGCTATAGATTTAGAAGAAGAAAATTCAACCGCTACAACTACGTTTACAGATAACACTTGTGATTATGCATCGGGAGCAACTACAATAACACATGACGCTAATGTAAATATAATACAAGGTTTACAAGTAACAGGTAGTGGTATTCCTGTTAATTCATATATAGTTAGTATTACTGATACAACGCATTTTGTAATAAATGCCGCTACAACTAATGGAAGTACTGTTACAAATGGAACACTTACGTTTTCACATTTTGTTTCTTCAGCAATGTTTACTGAAATAAGAAATACTTCTCATAATGTGGGTATATCTAATGATAGTACTGATAAAGTAGGAAATAGAATATTACCAATAACTGCTGATATTTCTGATTATTGTTCTACTTATGTTAATACACCTTCATATAAAATAAAAATATATAATCCCGATGTAACAGATACAGAAATTAATAGAAAATTAGTATATGCAGTTAATGATAATTATCCTGCAACTGCTACAGTAGGATTAGATATTGATAATTATGATTATTTTATATTACTAAATCCTGAAATTGTAAGTGTAGGTTCTGATACTGTTAGACCACATTTTGCTAAAATTACTAATATTATTGCCATTGATGAATTTGGAGATGGGGTAGAGTTTGAACCTAAATACCATACGACTATACCAAAAAATACAAAGTTTGAAATCTATAAAGGGCCGCCTAAAACAGACACTAGTGTATTAGCAGTAAGTTATGGTTTAAGAGGAGATGCTTCTGCTTCGACTCCAAAATACGATACTATTAGTAGTGTTAGTCTTCCTACATTTTATTTTTATAATGATAGATTAGATGTTAAAAATCAGTTAGACTATGGTGAAAAATATACATTAACATCTACAAGATGGTGGGCATATTCTACTTCTATAACCATAAATACGGGAGTTGCTTTAGCCCAATATGAAGGATATAATTCTAGTAAATACTTTACAATGAGTCAAGCAGACTTTAATAAAATAATAGCAGGGCAATCGTTATTTACAGATGCAGGGGTTTTTGTTGGAAATGTAGAAGTAAAATCATTTCACTCGAATTCCGGTGAATATAGAGTATACCTAGATTATGCTAGAGTTGCAGTAAGTACTATTAGTAGTAATACAACATATAAAATTGGTAAAACACATCAAAATATTGTGTTTAAAACGAAAAGTAAATTTAATAATCTAATATCTAATTTGGGTAAATCAAGTTTAAATGCAACATTAGTAGATGAACATAAAAATACTGATACTACAGATTCGGGCAATGCCTTTAACCCTACACGTTGGCATACCGCTTTTCCTAATGCAAAACGACATAGTTCTGATTTAGTTGCAGTTACCGCTAATTCTGAAAATGGTTCACTAGTTGGGCCACAAAAATATTTATCATTTGAAAAATCTAAAAATCAAAATGATAGAGTAGAAAGTGTTCAATCTGCATTATTAAATAAACCTAGAAGCCACTTAAGTCAATTGGCTAGAGTATCTATAAGAGATAATTCAGGTATGGCAAACATAAAATATCTAGAAAACAGTCAATTTAGAATGAGAAATGCTATTTATAATGATGAATTTAAGTATAAAAAAATAGAAGATTATTTGTCTGAAACTATAGATATTTTGGTAAGCAATACTTCTTCTACAGTATTTACAGTTAGCAATTTAAATGTAAAAATGGATTTATCTGCATATTTAGCAACTAATGATATTGTGTTAATAGATAACTATTATTATGTTATTAATACTTTAAACGCAAAGGCTTCTGATACCACACAAACTTTTACTATTAAGGCTAAGAGGCTAACAACTTCTCCTACATGGACAGTTACAGGAACAGTAGAGACTGTAGATAAGAAATCTTTACAAGTTTCTCCTATTAGTAACACATCTTATGTAAACTTTGACTTTGAAGCAGATACCGAAGTAGAACATCTACGGTCTAATTTGGTAACTATTAATTCTCATTCTATTGATAAGACAGAATCAAAAATGTATCAAACTAGATTAGTAATTAATAATTTTCCTTCACATGTAAATGAAATAGAATTTGCAGATAAGAATAATAGATATGCAAAAATATTAGATGCATCAAGAAAATTTTATCAAAATACAAATATTAGTAGATTATATTATTATGCAGGAGCGTATGCAATTACTGATGAAGTTTTTACAGGTACTATAGAAAATATTACAAGTAAACAAGAAGAAGGTCAAATTTTCTATAATATTGAGGGGAGAGATGATACTGCTAAATTATTAAATAGAACAATAACTACTAATTTAAATAGTACTAGTGATATGAATTATTCTAGTATTACTCCAATATTAAATATGACAGGTCATGGAAGTGGGGCTACTGTTGGTACTTCATCACTAGTTGTTACTGTTACAGGAGTTGCAGGTGGTACATTAGATGGCACATTAAACCACATTGCTAAATATGGAATATTAGCAAATCAGAATGGTGTTTTTATTGGTGAAGTTTCTTCCGCTACTATAAATAGTACAACAGTTACTATAACTTTAACTCATCCTACTACTTTAGTTTCTTCTGATGTTACTTCTGTTAAATATTATGACCCATTTTCTGATACTTATTATAATTATGTTAGTGGAGTAAAAATGTTTGGTGCTAATATTTTAAATACTGATAGTACATTAAACGGTGTAGATATGATAGAAAAAGGAATAACGTTTGATAAAGGATTAGATATAGATTATAGTAATGCTAATGGATTTACAAATTCTAACTTATTTAATACTTCTAATTCCGGTTCTTTTGAAGAAGACAATACATTAGGTTATGATATTAATGGCCCTAAATCTATTAGTTCAGGAGATAGTGATTTTGCTATTCTTATTGGTAATGAAAATGGAGTTTCTATAACTCAAAATGATATTACTACAGTTAATTCAGAAAGTTTTGATATAGTTAATATACAAGCAAAGGATGAATCAAACACTATAATAAGTATTGCTCCTAGATTTCCTATGGTTTTAGGAAGGGTTGAAGTTAATACTTCGGATACTAGAGGAAATTGTAGCATTTATACTCTTAATAATAATATAAATACAGGTGGTATAATACACACTTTAAATGATACTAATTCTAATATTTACACTCCAAAGGAAAGCATACGATATTGGGATATGCAAAAGTTCCCCGCAGGAACATTAACAAGAACATCAGATACTATATATTTTAATGGTAAAAGACCACAAAAGATACAAGGTTATGGAGTTGGTTATGGAGTTAGAGTAAATGGTGCTACTTTTGTTCCTACTGCAACTTTAACTAATTTACCAATAAACGGAAGTAATACATTAAACAATTGGAATTATCTTCAAAACTTTTATGGGCAACCACAAAGTAAGTTAATACAATCTTATGCAAACCTACTTAGTTCTCAATTTTCAGAATTAAATATTCAATATAAGGAGTTTGAACAAATAGACCCTAGAACATTACCATTTGAATTGATGGCTACAGGTGATATATACCCCAATTCTAAATTGCGTTGGAATCATATGGCAAATAGTAATCACAGTAGTCAAGAATATGATTCTTATGGAATACTTTTAGAAGAACCATCTAGAGATTCGGCAACTACAACTACACATCAAAATTATGATGGTACAAGTAATCAAACTATCTCCGGTGAAAATAATTTTGAAATAGATACTATTGTTAATGCTACACAAAAACCTTCAGAAATGAGAAGATATGGTGTTGTTAGATTAGTAGAAGCAACTTTTGATTGGCACTTTAATCCTGTAGATTTTGAATCGCTAAAACATGTAGAAGAAATTCCTACTGTAAATTATTTTGAATATGTGATGATAGCAAAACCTACACTTTTAACAGATTCACATTCAATTACAATAAGTAATGATTCTGATGTTCATGTCAATGCACATAGCGGAGTTAGTGATGCTATCTCCAATGTATATTTTTCTACAGACTATATTGGTTCTAATGATGCTGACGGCACAGATACAAATTTACCAAATGGATTTATTGCGGGAAGACATGGTACTGATTGGGATGATGCTACTGATACATCGGGTAATTATAGTAATCGTGGAGCAGGTGCTAATCTTACTGCTAACAGTTTATTGCAATTTGCAGGATATGCTACGGGTTCTACTACGGGCAGTATTAAACATCTAGGAACAATTGCATTTCCTATATGGAGAAATACTGAACACATGATAGATAATTTATCTACTACATCGGATGTCGCAACTTCTGCATTTGTTAAAACTGCTAGGCAGAAGAGAAGTGCAGATATTAGATTTACTAATGTATTTATTAGTGGATATGAAACAGAATTAAATACTTTTAAATTGGGTAAATTAAAAAGTGGTTCGGCTTATTTTGAATCACAAAATATTATTTTACCTATTATTACAGAAGATAGAAGTGGAGAAACCCATCCAAAAGATAAAAATTTTAGTCCTTTCATTCATGCTGATGATTGGTTTAGTCAAGAAACTAATTTCTTACATACATCTAGAGTAATAAATGCCCTATCTCAAAGACTTAATAATAGTGCATCTGAAACTACAATTGCAGATAAATATGGATTAGGAATTACTTCTGACAATGCTGATACGGCAACGGTTCACCCATACAATAATTGTATTGGTGTATTTAAAGATTTAATAGATGCTACACATGATAGTAAAATTGCAATCCCTAATAACACAATAGTTTCAGGCCCACTATCATTAGATACTACGGCTCGATATGATGCATATTTAGCAGATTTAGGTTCTGATAATAACCAAGACCAATTAACACTTAATTCTATGATTCAAACATATCCTAATAGTAAATATTTATCTATGGGAGGCACAAGAGTTCCTGCTGATTTCTTAATTAAAAAACAAAGTGCAAGGGCAAACACAAGTTTAAAACATTCTATTAATAGTAATAGTGATGGAACAGTTGCTTCAGCACAAATGGTAGTAAAACCAACCTTTGACTTAACTGCGGTATCAAACACACTAGTCTTTAGTAATAGTAATAAAACTGTAACATTCACACATAATGCGGCAAGCCTACATACTTGGTTAAGTTTTGTTCCTAACTTAACAGGATATTATATTGTATCTGAAAAATTAACTAGTGGTAATACAATTAGAGAACAAAAGGATTTTGGTCATCCTAGATTTATTAGTAAAATAATTTCTCATACTATTTCTACTGCTCCTACCACTAGTGCTATTGAAGCCCACACTATTACATTTGATACTGCAATTGATGTTTCAAATAATGGTACAGTATATAGATTAATGAAAATGTCTGAAACTACTTTTGAAGACACCACAGATGAAATAGCATTTAATGTACTACAACATGATGACACGGCAGTTAATTTCAAATCACTAGGTAAAGATGACGAAAATTTAGAATATCAAGAATCTATTTATTATATGTTTTTATTATTAAACATAGATACGGCAAATACATTTATAGAAAGTAGAACAAATTCAATAGTAAATAGTGGATTTACAGATGGTGAAATAATTAAAGCCAATGTTACAGATGGTGAACATTCTTCTGTTGTATATCTTACTGTTTCAACTACTAGAAAGAGTTTATTAGATGTAACTGAATCAGCATTAGTTTGGACTTTTGGTGGAAAATTAAATGGAAATGGTGTAGTATCTGTATCTGAAATATTTGATGTAACTCTAGGTACAAATAATAAATTAAAGGATGCTAAAATTTGTCATATAGGAACGAGTTTTGACGTTGGTTCTAATATAGATACTGAAATACAAAATATAGTTAAAGAAGCAGATTTAGACTTTGATTATAGTAATACATATATTGAAGAAACAAATAATATTGTAGAATCACAGGGGTCTAATGGGGCTTTAGGAGTACATATAAATAAAATAAATTGTTATTCTGCTATAGAGAATGTAGCAGTAGGTGATATATTATATACTGAACGAGGTAAATTAGTAGGAACTGTTGCAAGTATTGGTCAAGGGTATGGAAGTAGTGTTAACAATATGATAACATTTACATCTTCAGCATCAGATGTATTAGGAATGTATTATGTTCCACTACAAGGAGATGAATTAGTAAAGATTGATAGAAAGACCTTTACTGCTAATATTAATTTAGAAAACGTAAACCTATTAACTACTTTAAATTCATTAGCATCTAGAAGAGGAGTAGAATATAGTATTAAAAATGGTAAAGTACATACAAGTAATTTTGGAGACACTAAAAAATTAAGAAAATATGAAATTAGTTATTTAAAAACAGATACTTTAATGTCGGTTGAAAATAGTGTTAGTATGTTTGATAAAGCAAATAAAGTTACAATTATTGGGGATAAAATTTCTTATACCCTTGACCAAATTAATAGAGAAGAAACAAAGGAAATAACAATTGTTGACCCTCATATTAAGACACAAGCAGATGCAGAAATAAAAGCAAGTAGAATTTTAGAAACTCATAATAAAAAAACATATAAAGTTAAAATTAAATTACAGAAAAAAGGATTAGAATTACTTGAAGCAGGAGATATAGTAAATCTTAACTTTACAAATCACGGTATACCAAAAGGAGATTATATGGTTTTTGAAATAGAAAATGCATTAGCAGGATTATTAACAATAACAGTAGGTACTTTTGATAAAAATATTGCAGAAAGATTATCAGAAATAAATATTGAAAAGGCTATTTCAGAGGCTACTACTTTTAGTAAAAATAAAAAAACTACTATTTCAGGAAAAAGCATCTTTGATGATATAAATATAAATGAAGTTACCTTCGCCTATACTATATCTAGCACGGAAGGAGATTCTAATTTAGGATTTGACGACACAATTGGATTTACAGAAACAGTAGGAATAGAAACTAGTACACAGGTAAGAGATGAATTTAATGATGCAGAATACCATACTTGGAAAGGAAGAACACGGTGAATAATATGACAATAGTAAATGATGGAAAAAAGGATATTGCTACGAATTATATTAAAACTAATTACACTACAATTAAAGTTGGTAACGGTGGAGATGATACTGCTTCATCACAAACAGATTTAGATTCTGTTATTTATACTAAAACAGGGCAAACTCCTAATGTTGTTGGAAATTCATTAAATTGGTCTATAGATATAACCGGAGCAAATTTAGGAACTCAAGGTATATCAGAACTAGGTATATTCCATAAAGATAACGATACATTACTAAGCCGCACCTCTTTTTCAAATACAGGAATAGTACCTTCGGGCGACACAATAACATTTAAAATTAAATTGGAGGTGAGTTAATGGTTGATAATGCAGGGTTTATTAGTACGCTTGGAACTAGCCCTTCAACAAGAATTGTTGATGGAACAGACAATATACATTCCGGTATTATTAATGCACTAAATATTGCAACGGGAGAAAATAGGGTAGTTAGTGGATTTAACATTACTCAATCAGATGGTGGCGATTATACTACCTATACCATGACGGCAGGAACATATCTTAGAAATGGTAAACTACTTTCATTATCACAAGGGGCAGTTACTCCAAGTACAGTAGTAAGGTCGGGTAATGACCATTATAGCGTTATTGTAATTAATTCTAGTGAGGCATTAGCCGTTAGAGATGGAGCAAAAGATATTTCTACAATTTCTGTATCAGTATTAACGGCAGGAGATATACCAATTGCAGTTGTTAAATCAATTGCAGGTTCGGCTAATGATGCAACAAACAGACCAATACAATTTTTAGGATACGCACAAGAAGAAAGAGAGTTAAGTGTATTTGATAATAATGCTGAAACATTGCGAATAAATAAAGATGGAACTTTAACTAAAAATAATATGGGAATAATTACTTTACCCGTTGCTGGAACTTTAGCCACAATTGATGGAACAAACTTAGCAACTGATGCTATAGATACTGACAACATTCAAAATAATGCAATAACCTCTGTTAAAATTTCTGCGGGTGCAGTTAGTACTGCTACCTTAGCAGATACCGCAGTTACTACTGCCAAAATTACTAATGCAAGTATTACTACGACAAAACTTGCCGATGATTCGGTTACTGCTGATAAACTTGCAAGTAGTGCAGTAGTTACTGCAAGTGTTGTAGATGATGCAATTACTTATGAAAAGATGCAAAATTTAACAACTGCTGATAGAGTTTTAGGTTCTACTTCAACAGGGGTTATTCAAGAAGTTCAAATTGTTAATGATATGATAGCAGACAATACTATTGCAGTTGGTAAAATTAGTGGATTGACTGATTTAGGTAGTGGTGTTGTAGTAAGTTCTGCTGAAAGAACAAAGTTATCGGGTATAGAAGCATCAGCAGATGTTACAGATACTACTAATGTTGTATCTGCTTTATCAGGAAATTTAGGCAGTATTACTTTAGGTGATTCAAATGATACAATTACAATTGCAGGGAACTTAACTGTAGCAGGGTCAACTACTACAATTAATACAGGAACAATAAATCTTGCAGATAATATATTAACACTAAATAGTGATGCTACGGGTTCTGCTTCTGCTGATGCAGGATTAGAAGTAGAAAGAGGAAATGATACTAATGTGTTACTTAAGTGGAATGAATCAACAAACCGTTGGACTTTTACAAATGATGGTTCTACTTATTATAATCTACCAATTACTAGTGAAATATCACCATACTCTCACCCCACAAGTGTAGTTTCTAATTTAGATACGAGTGGTGCAGAAATTCTTGATACATTAGAAACTAATTCTACAGGTCATATAACTGCAATGACTAAGAGAACTTTAACAAAAGGAGATTTAGGATTAGGTAATGTTGAAAATACTGCTATCTCTAGTTTTACAGGTACAAGTAATATTGCTACTGTAGGAACTATAGGAACAGGTACATGGCAAGGTACTGCAATTGCTACAAGTTATATTGCTAATAGTGCTATAACTACTGCAAAAATTGCTAATGATGCCGTTACTGCCGCAAAAATTGCTGATGGAGTTATTGCAAATGCGGCTATAGCATCAGATGCGGCTATAGCACAAAGTAAAATTTCAGGATTGACTACCTCATTAAATGCCAAACAAGATACCATTAGTGTATCTGATGGATTAGATAAAACAGGAAGTACAATAAAGATAGATATTGATTCTCTTGATGTAGAAACAGGTATAGATAGAGATGCTGATTACTTTATGTTTGATGATGCAACTCCAAGTACGGATGAGTTACATAAAATAAATTTAACAACTATATTTTCTAAACTAGTAGCAAATGATATACCTGCTCTTTCTTATTTACCAACAAACACAACTGCTATTGCTAATTCTAATATTGCGTCTAATGCCGCTATTAGTTCTGATAAATTAGCAGATGGCACAAATAATAAATTATTTACTGCTACCTTAAAATCTAAGTTAGATGGTATTGCAGGTGGTGCAGAAGTTAATGTAAAATCAAATTGGAATGAAACAACTTCTTCAGCAGATTCATTTATAGAAAACAAACCAACAATTCCTTCGGGAAATCAGATTATAGATTGGACATCAGACCAAAGTTCAACAAACATACATGCAGGTAATTATACTAATACAGAATATTCTGTAGGAGATGGTGGTTTAACTCAAGTTAATTTCACAACTGCTAAAAGTAATAAGTTAGATGGTATTGCCGATAATGCTAATAATTTTTCACTTACTTCAGGTGCAGTAACTAATGCTCACTTAGCAGGTTCTATTGCACAAAGTAAGATTACGGGATTAACTACTGCTTTAGGAAATACAATTACAGAACTAAGTGATTTAAGTATAACTGCAAGTGCAACTGAAATAAATAGATTAGATGGTATCTTAGTAAACGCTACAACATTAAATTATCTTTCTAATGTTACAGGTGATATACAAAGTCAAATAAATTCTAAATTAGATAGTACTAATGTTCTTGGTTATACATTAACTGCGGCAACTTCTAATTCCGGTAATGATGTAGTATTAAAATTAACAGGTGCAAATGGCGGTGGTGTTAGTACAGTAGTAGTGGAAGGTGGGAACTCAATAAGTACTAGTGTAGGAAATCAAGGACAACTAGTTTTAGATTCTGATATAGCAGTAAATAAAACAAATGTATCTTCGTCTTTAGCAACATTAACAGGAGATGATACTTTATACATAGGAGATGCAGGTGATGATACAACTGTTAGAGTTAGAGGTAATTTATTTGTTGATGGTACAACTACAACAGTAAACCAAACTGCAATTAATGTACAAAACGCATTTGTGTTTGAAGGTGCTACAAGTGATGATTATGAAACAACTCTAACTATTACTGACCCTACCGCAGATAGAACTATTACATTGCCTAATATAACAGGTACGCTAATTACTACAGGAGATACAGGAACTATAGCAAATGCTATGATTGCTTCTACTGCGGTTACTAGTGCTAAATTAGCAACAAACTCTGTATTAACTTCTAAGATAAATGCAAGTGCAGTAACTACTGCAAAGATTGCTGCTGATGCAGTAACAGGTGCTAAGATTGCAGATGATGCAATTGATTCAGAACATTATATTGATGGTAGTATAGATGCGGCACATCTTTCTAGTGATTCAGTAACTACTGCTAAAGTAGCAGATGATGCTATAACATATGCAAAGATACAAAATGTTTCTGCAACAGATAGAATATTAGGAAGAGATAGTAGTGGTGCGGGAGTAATAGAAGAAATAACTCCTGCAAATCTAAGAACAATGCTTAACATTGCAGATGGTGCAACTAGTGTTTCAACAGAAGATATTCAAGATATAGTAGGTGCTATGTTTAGTGGTAACACTGAAACTAATGTAACCGCTACTTATGAAGACATTGATGGAACAATTGATTTAGTTGTTGCTGATACAATCACAGGTAATGCGGGAACTGCTACTGCTTTAGAAACTGCAAGAAATATTGGTGGAGTTTCTTTTGATGGAACTTCTGATATCAATTTAGCAGGAGTAAATATTGCAGGTAATCAGGATACTAGTGGTAATGCGGCTACTGCAACATTAGCAACTAATGCTACACATGTAACTGTTACAGATAATGAAAATACAGATGAAAATAATTTAATTACTTTTATTGAAGATACATCTGCTACAGGAAATGTAGGTTTAGAGTCTGATGGTGATTTCCATTATAATCCAAGTACAGGAACAGTTACCGCTACAGTATTTTCAGGTGCTTTATCAGGAAATGCAACTACTGCTACAGGTCTTTCTGCAACTTTAGCAATTGCTAGTGGTGGAACAGGGGCTACAAATAGTAATGGTTGGTTAAACAGTAGGATTACTACAAATGCTGATGGTTCACTTAACTATGATGCTACAAGTGCTACGGCAGTAAACCACGATAGTTTAGCGGGGTTTGTAGCGGCAGAACACATAGATTGGGCAGGGGCTAGTGCAGGTACTATTCATTCTACTAATATTCCTACACTAAATCAAACTACTACAGGTAATGCGGCAACTTCCACATTGGCCTCAACCGTTACAGTAGCCGATAGTACTGCAAATACAAACTTCCCCGTAGTGTTCCATAATGAATCTAATGCATTATTAGATGATACAGGAGCATTAAGATATAATCCAAGTACAGGAACTTTACTTGTTCCTAATCTTGTTGTTGCAGGAACTTCAACTACTGTTGATACTGTTACAATGGAAGCGGCTAATGCAGTAGTGTTTGAAGGTGCAACTGATAATGACTATGAAACTACATTAACTATTACAGACCCAACTGCTGATAGAACAATTACTTTACCTAATGCTAGTGGAACAGTAGCAGTATCAGCAGGAACAGGAATAGATTTATCTGCGGCAGGAGAAGTTAGTGTAGATGTATCTGACTTTATGGCTAATGGTGCTAATAATAGAATCTTAACTGCAACAGGCACAGATGCAATGACAGGTGAATCAACTTTAACTTATGATGGAACTAATTTATATGTTCAGTCTGCAACTCCTAGAATATATCTTAGTGATACAGATAACTCTTCAGGAAGTAATGATGGCAATTCACTATTGTTGACGAAATCCGGTTCTATTTCCTACTTATATGACCGACAAGCAAATAGTAAATTGTATCTTGGTTCGTCAGATGATTCTGACATAATAGTAATTGATGGTGCAAATACTAGAGTTGGAATAAACACTAATTCTCCCGATACCCATTTACATGTTGAGGGTAGCGTACTAATTGACGCTTATGAGCAAGGAGCAGGTTCAGGTCTATTCTTCCGTGATGGTTTCTTAAACACTAATCAACCTTCAATTACAGTACAAGACCATAGTGGTGCTAATCCCGATGGACTTGCTATATCTGCTTACGATGGTATATCATTTAGATTAAATGCAACAGAAAAAGCAAGATTTGATAGTAATGGTAATTTAGGAATAGGCACTACAAGTCCTGAGACTAAACTTCATGTGGATAATGGCACACTACAATTAGGACTACAAGCAGATGATTACTACACTCAACTCTCAAACAATGCTTTGATGTTCCATAGAGCAGGAGCATCTTACATTGACCAACAAACAGACAATGGTGACATACGATTCAGAATGAATGCCGCTAATGATGACTTGCTAATGTTAGATGGTAGTGCAATGAGAGTTGGAATAGGTACTACAAGTCCTGATGCCTTGCTTCATGTGGACACAGGTAGCGATAGTGGAACTGCGATTATTGCTGACGGAGATATAGTAGTAAGAAGGCAAAGCGATAATGCAGAGGGGATTAGATTCAATGCTGAAAATATGGTTAGTACACATGCTGATATTCTATTCCATGAAAGTGCTATGATTGCGGCAGGGGCTAATATGCACTTTGCTATTGATAGTGATGGTTCATCAAGTTCTAACTATTATGAATGGAGACACAATGGCGACCAAAGTGATACGGGTTCTGCTTTAATGAGGCTTACAGAATCGGGTAAACTTGGAATAGGAACAGATAGTCCGGTAGCAAGATTACAAGTCCTTCAAAATAATGCGGCATGGACTATACTTGCGGGTGCTGATGTAAGTAATCCAACTTTAACTGATGATACTAGAAAGTTTATGAGATTAGGTATGCCACATTATGATACTGATGAAGAATCATTTTCTCTAATAACAGGTGATTCTGATGATGGTAATAACAAGATATTCATAGGTGGTGGAACAAGTATTGGAAATGCGGCAAGTAATATTTTCTTTAATACGGCTGCTAACGCAACTACAACTACAGGAACAACAAGAATGACAATTAAATCTGATGGTAAAGTCGGAATAGGTACTACAAGTCCTTCTACTAAACTTCATCTTTCGGATTCGGCTGAGGTAGCATTGAGTGTTGATTCATCTCATTCTATTGGCTCAACAATCAGCCTTGATGCAACTGCAACGGGTGGAGATGAATGGAGATTAATTTCTGCGGCTGATGGTGCAGGAACAACAGATGGTACAGGGGCTTTTGGTCTTTACAATATAGATGTATCAGCATATAGATTAGTAGTAGAAGGAACAACAGGCCATGTAGGAATAGGAACTGCAACTCCTTCTGAAATGTTGCACGTTGAAAGTGCTGATGAAGTATTGGGATTATTCAAATCAACAGATGCGGGGGCAGGAATAAAAATAGATACTCCTAATGATGGGTATGCGGTAGTATTCTTTTCAGAAGCAGGTACTAACAAATGGAGTCTAGGAAAGTTAGCAAATAATTCAGATAAGTTTTCTATATATGATGAAGTCAATACTACTCCTAGATTAGTTATTGACACATCGGGTAATGTCGGAATAGGCACTACAAGTCCTGCTTCACAATTAGATATATCATCTGCTAGTACGTCTACATTAAGGCTTTCAAATAGTGATACTTCATTAACAGAAGGGCAGATAACAGGTGAAATTATATTTTATCAAGATGATGATAGTGGTAGTGCAGATGGTATAACAGGCCGTATAGGTATGCGTTCATCAGCAAGAAGTGATGGTACTTATTATGGTAATGCGGGGGATATGGGTTTCTTTGTTGCAGGTTCGGGTAATTATTCTACCGCTAATCAAAATGCCGACTTAGAGGCTATAACTATTAGAGCAGGTGGTAAAGTTGGAATAGGCACTACAACTCCTGATGCTAAACTACATGTTCAAGGTGGGGCTAATGATGAAGTCGTTGCTTTATTCACAACCGCAGGTGGAACAAGTGGTTCTGTCGAAGGCATTGCACATATTGGTTTATCTCATTTTAGTTCTGACACTGTTCCTAGTGTAAGTTTAAGTGCAGAAGAAGATGGAACAAGTTCTCATATGGCAAACTTTAGAATTAATACTAGAGGAAGTGATTCAGCAAATGCCGCACCTACTGAAAAATTAAGAGTTACTCACGATGGACTTGTTGGAATAGGTACTACAAATCCTGCTGAAACCCTTCATGTAAAAGTGTCAAGTGGCGATAGTGGTGCTATTGCTAAGTTTGAGAGAGATAGTGGTCAAAGTGTTTTCATCGGTGCGGGTAATGGTTGGGGCAACATTTGGACTGATGATACTGTTCTCGCTTTTGGAGTTAGTAGTGATTATGGTGCAGATGCACAGATGAGATTGTATGTCAATGACGATACTGCCGCAGATGCTTATTCATTACTAGAACTTAAAGGAAATGGAGATAATTACACCAACGCGGGTATTTCTTTACTTGCATTAGATGACGATGCTTCTTATCGTGGTCTTGGTGTATTCATGCACGATGCCCAATCAGACCATGAGTGGTATATGGGAACACCATATTCACTTGCTGATTCTTGGGTAGTAGGTAGAAAAGGGAGTGTGTCAAGCCATACTCAATCAACATCAGATGATGCAAACGCTTTATTAATTGTTAGAAATGATGGTAAAGTCGGAATAGGTACTACTTCTCCTTCTAACAAATTACATCTTGCTTTATCTATGGCTGATGGTGATGATGGAATACTTCTAACAAGAACTGATAGTAGTACAAGTCAAAATGATATTCTTGGTGGAATTGGTTTTGATTCTTCTGATGGTAATATCCCTAGTTCTCTTACGGAAGCCTCAATTGCTATGGTAGCAAAAGCAAGATTAGACCATAGTGATTCAGATAAAGCAGGTTATCTTGATTTTTATTATTCGGCACAAGGCGAAGATGACGATACTACTTCTACTATCGGTATGAGATTTATGGATGGTAAATTAGCGGTTAATGCAGGTGGACGCGACCCATTCCATCCATTAACTGTTTTTACCACAGGACAAAATTGGAATAGTGGTATTGCTATATATAATACTGATACAAGTATAGCGGATAACCAATTATTAGGAGTAATTGGGTTTGATAGTTTAGATGGTAATGCTCCTAGTGATTTATTAGAAGCATCTGTTGGTATTGCCGCTTATGCCGCAGAAGACCATAGTACAGGAGATAAAGGTGCAGATTTAGTATTCTTTACTTCTGCTATTGATGACGATGATGATACTACTTCTCATGAAAGAGTTAGATTAACTTCTGAAGGTTCTTTCGGAATAGGTACTAATGCACCCGAATCTAAGTTAGATGTTCAAGATGGTTCAGTTAGAATATTACCTACTATTTCATCTAATGCAGGAACGGCCATTAGAATAGGAGCAAGAGGTAATAGTAATGATATTACCTTGTTAAGAATAGACGGAGAAGGGTCGGGTGCAGATGGGGCAGGTAATTCGGGAGAATCTGATAGTGCTAAGTATGGTTTCTCAATGAAATACATGGGTAGTGGTAGTGGTGAAGGTAACAGATATGCTATGTTTATGGATAATCAAGGCGGAACTGCCATTGAAGCCATGAGTATTTTACAAGGTGGTAAAGTTGGGATAGGCACTACAAGTCCTTCAAAGGAATTGTATGTAACAGGAGATGTTGGACTTTCAGGGGATATATATGTAGAGGAAAACAAGAAAATTTATTTTGATTCGACAGATACTTACATCTATGGTGATGGAGATGGTTCGGAAGACTTACACATAGGTGCAGATGGACATATTGAATTAGAGGCCGACAATGATACCATTATCAAACAGGGAAGTACAGAAATAGCACGTTTTAAATCCACAGGATTACATGTAGATGCATCTGCATCATATCTTCATCATAGAAACGGGCCTGTTGTAACTAGTACTAATGGTAATGCAGTAACAATTGAACCTGAAAATGCTAAAGGACATTTATATGTATTAAACTATGGAAGTAATAGACAACTAAGATTAAAGAATGTAACTACTGATTTCGTAATAGGAGATTGGTTTCAGTTTGTTAATGTGAGTGCGGGAGATACTTTAGTAGTTCCTAGACAAGATAGTGATTATTCAACTAATTTAACTCTTAATGGTGTAACAACTTCTTTAACTAGAGGAACAGGTAATAACATTTATACTTGTAAGTATATTGCAACTAACACATGGATATTAACTAATGAGGCTTGATGAATATGGGAAATTGGAATCCAACAATGGGATATGAACTAGTAAAAATTTGTACATCGTGTGCCGAACATGGGCAATGGGTATCCCATACAACTCGTACAGAGGGTGAAAAATCTTACTATGTTGGTACATGTGCATGTGGAAATGTGGAAGACATTGCAGATGTTATAGAATAATTATTTTTTTCTAAATACTAACCAAGTTAAGAATTTATTAGAAAGATACCAAAAGGCTTTATCCACTTTGTTCAATTATCATACCTTCCAATATGGCTTCCCAATAATCCCAATTAGTATCATTCACGATTTAAATTCCACCTATAAATTGTAGTACCAACAATGACGCTCATTACTACTATAAATAAACTCAATTTTAGTAGAGGAGAATCTAAGGGAAACAAATCAATTGGAATATCTTTTTCCAAGAAACGCATTGTGTGGTCAATGTCTAATTTCATTCATTCCACTCTCCAAAACTTTCTTCTAGGAAATTTTTCATCCATTTACATTTTCCGTTGTGGTGTTTTCTTTGATTTGAGTCTTCAGACATAGTGTAGAAAGTAAACCACTAGTATTTAATTATTCTCATTTCTCATTTTTCTCAAAAAAATAATAATTTTAAACTTATAGGTTGTTCGTTATATAACGTTAAACAATATAACGTTAGATAACACTTAACCTTTAAAGAAAAAATCCAAAAAAAAAGACACTATGGCCGGATAAAATTAATTATCTGACCATAGTGCTTTACAATTTCTACATTCCCAAATCTTGATTTGTTTATTTGAACCAATATATCTACCCTTAATTCTTTTAGGGATAGAAGATTGCTTACAAAACTTACAAATTTCAGACAGGGCCATTTCTGCGGCTCTCCTCTGCGATTAAGTTGTCCATATATTCATCAATACTTGATTCGGAATATCTACTTGTTCCGAAAGAAGCAAAGAATAAAAGACACATTAAGCACACGAAAATAAACCAACCTATGTATTCCCAAGTTGACATTACCATTCCACCTCCAAACTTTTTATTTCTTCTCCTTTTAGAGAAAATCCTTTTACTACATTATGAGATTGACCATGTTGCCATAAATCATATACTAACTCACAATCTTTTAAACAGTACTCTGCTACTTCTGTATAGCCACCTGCTTTCCAAACAATAGGAGCATCTTCACTAGTCATTAGTTTATCTGAACCTAGAGTATGTTGTACTAAATTAGAAAGACTATATCTTTCTCCATAGGCTTTATTTAAGATTTGACTTGTATCAACATATGCTTTATCATCTAAATATTTTTTAATACAATATATATCTAAAGCATTTTTTAATACAGGTAAATCAAAAGCAACTATATTATGTCCTAGTAATTTTCCACCTTTCTCAAAGTGGTCATCTAAATCAAACTTAAGTTGAGAAATAGGTTTTACTTCTACATTAGATTTTTTTAAACTATCTACTGCTTTATCTATGTAAATTGTTCCTTTATCTCCATCCCAAGTACAAACAGTAGATACTCTAAACATGTGAGTATTATCCCAACCACCAATTTCATAAGAGAAATTTTTTGTTTCTAAGTCTATTGCTAACATTGACATTTATTTACCCTTCTTTGAATCAGTCTTTTCAGTAGACCATAATTGGGCTATCTTGTTTGCTTCAGATTTTTGTGGGTCAGGGGATTCTAATACATGGTCTTTAACTATCCATGCTACAATATGTTCTCCACCACCAACAGTAATCATTGTGCTTAATCTCCAACCTTCTTGTCCATATGTGTTTAAAGATTCGTTTATCGTTTTTGGGCCATCACTTACATTAAACACCAAAAATTGATGTTCATACGTTGTATTATTCATTTTATTCATTCTCCTTTTCTTTTATATAACTATATTTACCTATTTTTTTATGTTCAAAATGTTCTGCTAATGATTTATTAAATGTCCTATATATTGTGGCTTGACCTACTCCGGTTTGCTTTCTAACTCTTGCTAATAATGTAGTTTTATTAATCCAACCATCTGAATCAGAACTCTCTTTTAATATCTCCTTGTATGTTTTTATGAACTTTTGCTTTGTTGCTTCTAACTGAATTGACTGTGGCCTTTCCTTTAGGGCTGAATCAAGCCACGACACAAGAGACTTATAACATTGTCTGACTATATAAGCGGCTTGTCTTACATGCCTTTCGGTTACAATATATCTTTTCTTCTTTTCTCGAATATTGGGTGCTTCTGCTATACAACTCAATACTGCCATCCTAGTCATAGTTCCATTTAGCCTTGTAATAAAGTTACTTGCTATGTCAAAAACTGCCGGACGACTATCTGCTACAAAGTTTCTCATCTTCCAAGATTCATTCTTTAATGCTGAATTAAATGCCGGAGAAAATGTAATTGTCTGTAGGGGTTTCTGACCCATATCATCATAATGTTTCTTTAAAGAATCATATATTTTTACAAAACTTGTAGCAAACTTTGCTATAGGCAAATCCCTATTAACAATAGTTCCAACTTCATCAATAATTGCATCTCTTAGTTCATCCTGTATTTCCTGTGGAACTTCTCTTATGTAAATTAAAGTTCTTTGCATTACTCCCTTTTCTGCTATTACAGAAGTTAATTGTTTTGGAATATAAGTTGTAGCAAATAATGAACGCTGACATCTACATTCCATGACATCACCTTCTTTTAATTTCTTAGTAATAATCCAATTTTCTCCATGTAAAGAATTCATAAAAGTATTGAGATACAATACTACATTCTCTTTATGATTAGAAGTTTTAAACACACCCGAATACTCAAACTCATCGAAAGCCGCTAAACCACTACCTTCTAATTCACCGTGTAATTGAACAGGAACTTCTTGTCGAGAAACATTCCCATTTTCATCTTCTATCATTTCATATTCTTTACCCATTGAACCAATTAAACCTGCATCAGTAATATCCTTAACTGCAAAGGTGTTAAACTCTACACCATATTTATCATTTAACATATCAAAAGTTAATTTAGAAACAGGGCCATAAAAATCATACAATGTAGATTTACCTGTTCCTGACGTTTGCATCCAAATAAACTGAACTCTTGTATCGTCTATTCTTCTACCATTGGGTATAGCCACCATATCTTTTACTATCTGACCTAGTAATACATAGAAAGATATTGCAGAAGGTACTTCATTATAGTGTGAAACTTCTACTGCACTTTTTACATATTCTTCAACTACTTTAGGTAGTTTACTATTTTTTCGTTTAGGTACTTCTTCGGCTAACCCCTCGAAATATATTCTGTCTTCTTCTTCTTCTTTTTCATAATTATTATTTTTATCCATTTATATCACCTGTTTTATTTCAGAGTTAAAAACTCCATAGATTCTTTCGGCTAATATTTTTCCTACTCCATCTATTTCCGTTAATTCTTTAACGGTAAGTTCTCCTATTTCCATAAGAGAACCACATTTTTTAATCAACAATTTGGCTTTCTTTTCACTTAATCCTTTTATTGTTGTCAATACATCTATTCGTAAATCTGATGTACTTATTTTACGTTGTTTAATTAGTCTTGGTTTGTAAATATCTCTATCTATTGGTTGCATTTTACAAACAACACAAATAATTTGTGCCGCTTCCTTTTCATCCTTGACCCATATAACACTACAATCTGTATCTAATATAATTTTACCAATTGCACCATAGAATTTATTTTTTAGTAGACGGGCTTGGTTTGCTTTAGGTAGGTTAGTTTTAGAATAACTAATAAAATTAACTACTGCTTCTGCTTGAGAACCATATACAATTACAATATTGTTAGTAAATGCTCTATCCATATTATCCATTTGATTCCATAATCTTTTATTTACTACAGACTGTAAAAAATCAAATGAAGATTTTGCTTCAAAACATACATCATTAAATGTATAGTCTCCTATTTCTAACCATTCTTTAGAATAATTAATACTAAGTTCTTCTGCTTTAGCCATAACTGCTTTAGTTAATTCAGAAGTTTCTCTACTATCTATTAGTAATTTATTCATTCATGATACCTCCAACATTTACCTACACAATATCCCTGTGGTATCAGTACAGATTTACAACCTGCGGCGTGATAACCTTTGTTAACTATCCCTGAGACATATCTTCTAGTTTTAACTTCATCCCAATCTAACCATATATCATCTACCGAAGCAATTATTTTTAGTTCATCCATAATAGAATTAGTAATTTCATGTTTCTTTTCATGGGTTAATTCTCTTTCTCCTAATGCTAATAAATCTCTATACCATTGTATTAAATATACTCTAGCATAATGACTAGGGTTTTCAACTGTAATAGCATTATGTAAACAAGGAAGAATAGGTATTCTACCTAACGGTGTAGGTATGTCAATCTCAATTGCAGATAATTCTATAGGTTTAACATTAGGCCAATTAATTAAATTACCTTCTATTCTAGAAGAAACTAGATGAGGTTTTTTTGCTAAGTTTAATATCTCAGATAAATTATATTTTTTATCTAAAGGAATACAAAAATATCCATCACTACTTAGATTCATCGAATTCGGGATTCTACGAAGTCTGTTAGTTTGGATACCCGTTCTATCAAGGGTAGGATAATCAATAGCCATCTTGGTATAATACTGTTGAATGCTTCTGATATCATCTACGACTTCCCCATAGACTATCATGTGAAAACCTTTTCCACTAAAGAAAGAATCAAACTTGATTTCCTGTTCTATATAATAATCTCTTAGTTTATCATAATCATTGTATGCTTCTATTAACGGTTTATCGTGAGCATCAAAATCTAAGAACATTCTATCTAATATAACAGAATAATCTAATTTTATATTATCAGTAAATTCA
>VMHT01129081.1_pt1 | contig 41564 bp, 44 predicted proteins | sample 4693611 | NCBI WGS metagenome assembly VMHT01 (sample SAMN12280063, study PRJNA550983) | marine metagenome | isolation source: seawater sampled from same location over 5 years 0.02-0.2 micron viral filtrate | place: USA: collected off the coast of southern California halfway between the port... ...
CCCTACGATTGTTTCTGGAGCCATATTAAGGGCTCTAATAACACTAGGATATAGACTGTTCAAGTCCATTGAACCAATCCACTTGTGTAAGCCTTTTTTAGGAAATGCAACGTATGCACCTGCGGCTTGTGTTGCACCATCATCATATTTTTTACGATTAGGAACTTGTAAGCCTCTATGATGTGCTTCGTTTACAATCGCTTGTTCAGTAACTGCAACAGCACCCATAGTGGTCTGTAGCAAAACAGTATTTGCGTGTGCTAGTTCGTTACTAAGATCAATAAATCTTAGTTTTTTGTCCAACTTGTCCAGTAGTGCGGTATCTTGAATGTTGTATTCAATGAATTTTCTAAAGTCATTATTGTACAGTTGATCCAAAGTTCCTTCATAAGGGACTTTGTTTTCGCCAACTTCGATTTCGCCAATGGCATCAAGTCTATATGTGTGTCTTTCTTCATACGTGTATTTACGATATAAATTCAAACTATCTAAATGTACTCTGCCTACTAGGTCATAGGTTTCCGCTGATTTACCATACTTTTCATATTCACGCTTCTTAGGCAACTGGCCCCACAAACAAAAACGTCTTGTGTCGTCTTTGCTTAGTACACGGCTAGTTCTGTTTACAGTATACGGAATATCATAACCTTCACTGTTCCAACCTGATAAAATGTCAGCGTCTTCAATTAGTGTTAAGAAAGTATCGATCATGTCGCCTTCTTTTTCAAACAACATTACATTTTCAATACCTTCAAGTGTCTTGTGTGCTTCGTCCATAGTAAGTGTCTTAGGCGGAACTGCCAAACATACCATAGTTTCCATCCATTGCAAGTATACACTTATACTTGTAATAGGCATAAAAGGATCACTTGGATCAGCAAAGCCACGCTCAGGATCAAAGTCAGTTTCAATATCAAAGAACGCAATGTTTAGTTTAGGAGCATCTTGATTAAGATAGTTTTCACTCAAACATTGGAATATAGGATTAATGTCGCTTTCAAAAAGATCCTTGCCTTTGTTAATAGCAACTTCTTTACGAAAGTCTTTTGTATTTTTACATACAACTCGTGTTAGTGGATCACCATAAACACTTTTGTATTTGCCTCTTGGGTCTTTGTAATAAAATGTATATTTCGCTTGGTATTCATGGAAGTGTCTTTTTCCATCCTTACGTTCAACTGTTCTGATAATATCAGAATCGCGATCAAATAGTGCGTCTACGTAACTCAATTATATCTCCTCGTTGCTTATGGCCAACGGACCTTCTGCATGCCTCTTGGGCGTTTCTTATTATTACTATAATATTAACATAATTTATTGATTTTGTCAACAACAATATCATGTATTTTTTGGTTGCCTGTAATGTTATAATGATTCTCTGAGCCTTTGTGTGTTTTCCAAAATTCGCTAAAGTCTAAGTGATTATCTTCGTATATAAAAAGTTTTGCTACTTCTATATGCGACATACTTATATAAACTTTATTATTTAATAAACTATTAATTTCTTTTCTCAACAAACTATAGATAGTTTGATAGTACTGATCGTCATAGTGATATTTAAAATATCCTTTTGCCGCTGATAAACTAGGATTGAAAAAACTAAATCTATCTATATCGTTGTATAATAAATCACAGTCTTTATGTAATCCTTCTTTGTGCAATGGATGATCAAGTGTATGAACTCTACTCAAACTAGTATGACTAACTATTACTGCATCATAGTCGTCTAAGTTTGCATTTTGTATTTGTTTAAGTATTTTATATTCGCTACAACCTGCTTGAGCAACATTAGTTACATCGTGACTTTTTGCTAACAGTTTGACCCAACTATTGTGTCCTGGCCATTCTGCCGCAAAACTGTCGCCTGCAACAAGTAACTTCAAAACATTAATCCTACAACATATATAACTGTAAGTCCTGCGTTAAGAACAATAAGACTACGTTCTTTCCAAAGTATTCCTATTAATACCCATAATGTATTACTTGCAATAAAAGCATATATGTACCAAGGGTATATATTAAATGCGGCCATTGTTGCGGCCACTAGTAAACATGCGGTTGCAAACCAAGCCAAAGGTTGATAAGGTTTTACCACCATTGTGCCGCCACACCGTAACCAAATATATTAACACATACAAACCAGCCTGTTATTAACATTACCCAAGCGGCACCTCTACGATAAGATGCATAGCATTGTGTTGTACTACCAACAAAGAATGCAGGATAAACTAATAACATATTAGGATCTTTTGCTGTGATAGCCAGCGTCATACTTGCGCCGACTGTAAAAATAAAACTGACAAGTTCAAATGCAAATGCAACCTTATCAGATTTGTAACTGTTAATCCAAAAGTCTTTTATTTTATTCACTACAATTTATCTCGTCCAATTGTTACAATTAAAGTTTCTAAGTCATCAAACTCATCTGAAACTTTATGCCATTCACCTTTTTGTGCAATTTTAATTGCTTTATTAATCATAGATGGTTTAATATCTAATTCTTCTGCAACAGCCTTTACTGTTTCTTTTAGACCTGTACTAAGATCTTCAACTTCTTGCAATACTGTAACACCTTCATTAACTAGTCGTTCTAGTTTTGCTTTTTCTTCAGCACCATAGGTACGTGAACTCATGATTTACCTCCTAAGTAAAGTATAACAGTTGTTATTATACAATGTATTTAGGTGTTTGTCAAGTGTTTTGTTTGATTATTGGTTATGCTGGTACGCAGTTGTTAACTCTAACTCCGCCCTTCATCTTAGTTTTAGGGTTTCCAATCTTTTTACCCTTCCAACATTTTGGATCTAAGCGTTGTTTGGCTTCGTCAAATTGCTCATCTGTGGCTTTTAGGTTACCACATTCTGGACATGTATTTGCAGTTTCTTCTAATTCAGCAAGTGCTTCTTTTAGTCTGTTTCGAATATGTTCTTTATAGTCGCCTTCGGCATGCATTGCGGCCATATGCTTTTTATACTTTTTAGTACCTTTTTTGTGTGGTGATTTGCCTTCTGGAATACTGTTATCGTTACAGTTACAATGTTTACAAGTTGGAGCACATGTACAATCTTCTCTTTTAACATCTGCACCACAACACTTGTCTGAACAATGTGTGTCTTTTTGTGATTCGGTTACTTCTACACCTTCAAACTTACTGTCATAATCCATAGCATGATATACTGACCCCATATAGTCTGCGGCTTTAGTAATTTTTGATTGTTTCCAACCTTCAATGCCTTCTGCTTCTGAAACACTTTTTAACATTTCGTGTAGTTTGATTGCATACTTGGCAATTTTATATAAATCTGCACGAGCCATCTGTACTTCATGGTCACGTTCTGCTACACCTGCTAGTTCTGCTAGGCCTTCTGTTAAGTCTTTCTTATTCATCTCTCTTGCTCCGAATTACAATAGTATTTATCTACTTTTCTTTCTTTGTGGCTTTACTATATTTGTCCTTCAAACGACCTAATTCTTCTTGACTAGCACCGTCACGACCTGCTTGTGCCGCTTTTTTCATATACTCTTTACCATGTTTTTTAACACCAGTATAGTATTGTAATCCACTTTCTTTTGTAGTTTTGTTTTTCTTTTTCTTAGATCCTGTGCGTGATTGCACTGCACCTAATGGCATTGCAACAGCGGCTACTCCTCCTGCCGATGTAGTTTCCTTCATAAACTCTTTAGCCTTCATCTGTATCCTCCGTTATAGGCGCAAATATACCTACTTGTTTACGTTGTTGATTACTATGAAAGTCCTCAACAATTAATTTAGTTTCTGTAATGTATTTATGCGGACACATTAATGTAACCCATAAGCCGTTTTCATATACATTTTGTTGAATATATCCTTCTTTGGTTATCATTTTATAATCCTTTTAATTAGTAAAGGTACATATACAAATACTGCAACTACACTCCAAAAGGTTGCAAGTACTGTAGCATAGAATTTCCAGTTGTCGATGTCTATTGCTACACCTAACGAAACACCGCCTATCCATACATAGTCAAGTGTTGCATGAAACTTTTTCCACTTTGCACCATACGTTGCAATAAGATGATCTCTTTTGTTAGCAAACCAAGGGTGTACATGTCGCATTATAACAAAGCCTTCGTTTAATACCATTACACTAAACCCTAACCAAAAAATCACAGTAACAAATCACCTTTTTCATACATTTCTTTTATATGCCCAACTCTAAATTTATCGTTAAAAGTAACTCCTAATATAAATCTATCTTCTTTTGTTTGATTAGTAACACCGTGTGGAACTCTTGTATCAAAACAAATAGGATGAGTGTAATTAATTTGTTCTTCTATCTCGCTGTTTGGATAAAAGCGACTTTCTTCTGCTTCTTCTAAATCTTCATTTGGACTAACAACACTTACAGGTAATGACATTTCATATGCATCTAAACTACTGTTAGCAAAATCTCCACAAATAGGAATATTGATTGTACATCCACGTCCATAGTCTGTGTGTGGTCCTATAATATTATTAGCCTTTACTCTATTAAAGAGTACTTTTGTAATAACATCTCCTGCATTTTTAAAAGTGTTATCTAAGTAATCTAAAGTTTCATCATCAGGTAGACCAGAGTAGAATTTGAAACGACCGGTTCCAAAGTGTCCCCATGATTCGCATTGTTCTTTAACTTTTGTTGTGAATAATTGTTTGTCTATGTATAGTTCAGGTATTAAAAAGTATTCCATAAGCACTCCTATGCTGTATTTACTTTTTCTTTTTACGTCCTGATTTCATATTGGCACACCAATGATACATTTTAGCACGTTCGCCACTGTATTTTTTAGCCAAAGTGCGTAACTTTGTAACTGATCCATTACAACTAGCACCAGATTTCTTTACTCTACCTGGCTTGCTTTTGCCTTTTTTCTTACCGTCAGCAAAGTTTTCATCTAATGTTTCACTGACGTGTACATCTATCATTCTTACAGTTGCATACTCTTCGCCCATTAAACGTAGTGCATCATAACGATGATGTCCGTTTACAATATGTCCGTGTTTGTCAACTGTAATAGGTGACATAGTATTTTCACCCATACGTTTCAGTTGATTAAATAGTTTTTTAAATTTACGTTTTTTATGTACTGGACGCATTTTACTAATTTTTAGACGTCCTAGTTTTCCTTCACCTTTCATTTGTGGAGGTTCTTTTCCACCTGTTGGTTTATCATCGTAGTGTGCATCTTGATAACCATCAGCGTCTTGTGTTTTGTATCCAAGGCGTTTTAATTCTTTTTGCAAGTACTTCATTTCTTTTCTACCTGCATAAGGTGCAATCATTATATCAGGTTCGTCATAATTACTAATTCCTGTTGGCATATCTTTCAAGTTAGCCATGTTAGTACCTATTTTAATAAAATCGTATGCAGTATCAGCCTTTGTAATAAAAGCATTTTTAGGATTAGGTATGTGTTTACCTTCTTTAGCAAGTTTAGTTGCAGTTGCATACATTACAGCGTCAGCATCTTTACCATAGCGATCTTTAAAGTCGCCTTTTTTCTTCTTCATACCTTTTACAATACGTTCTTTTTCTTTTTCTTCACCTTTTGTAAGTTCTCTTTCAGTTGCAGGTTCTTGCAAATGTTGTTGTAACTCTTTTGCAGTACGTTCAAACTTATGATCTTTATATTTAAAACCTTCACCGCCTGCGGCTTCCCAAGCATTTACGTTTTTGCCAAAATCATCAATTAATATATTAGGTGTGCCGTCTGATTGTGTTGCATACTTTGGTTTGTTGCTTGTAATAATAACGTTTTTAGGTGGAAAGAAACTTAAATTCTTTTTAATCCATTCACGCTTGTGTGGCTCTGATCTAGGATCATCTGCAAGAGGTGAACTACAAATTGTGTAACTGCCTTTAATTTTTTTAATTAGTTCTAACAGTTGTTTTGCTTGAGGAAGTAAAGGTAACTTTAACCAAAAGTCATCTGTATCTCTAATTTTTTGTAATGCTACATTTATATCGACATTGTCAATTTTTGAGTAATGATCTACTTTCATTACCTTTGCCCACTCACCAAAGAAGTCTGCAAGGACACCGTCCATGTCTACATATATTTCGCTTGCCTTAGATAGTTCGCCTACTTTTGCCTCTAACATAGCATATTGTAACATACTTTCATCGGTTTTGTCAACCGATTCTTTAACCATTCCTAGATTGTAAAGAACATTTGTACTAGATCCTTTGACCTTTTTACTTAAAGTAGGTGGTCTTCCGTCTTTATCTACCTTATTGCCAAACTTCCCTGCTTCTTTTGAAATACTATTAACGTCTACATCTGCTGTAGTGTTTACACCTTTGACTATACGGCCATCTTCTTCAATTTTACGTAGTGTATGTTTGAAACTTCCTTTTTTAGGAATAAAGTTTTCAATATCTTTTATACTTCTAAACTTCATTTGCGACCTCTAAATCCTTTTGGTGCACCTGACATGTATGGTAAACTAAACCATAACTTAAACCAATCTTTATCTCCGGGTTTTAGTCCTAATTTCTTTTCTTTCTTTTTAAGTGCAGTAGCAGTTTTACTCATATCCTCTAGTGTGTAAGGAGTAAAGCCTTTAAACTCGTTTATTCCTGCAAGTTTTTGTAGCGTTGCAATGTCCATAAGTTATTCTGCCCGTCTAACATTATGTTTGATGCCTAAGTTTGTGAATAACTTAGAACTTGTTTCAATATTTGTAAGTGCTTTTTTAATTCTATCTAAATGATCTGGATTGTCTTCTACTTTTTGTCTAAACTTTTTAGCGGCATCTGGTTTGATAAACAAAAGTCTACCACTCCATGCGGCGCCTTTTCTATAAAAACTTAAAAAGTGTTCTTTGCCATCTGCTCTATCTGCAATCCAGTCTAATACTTTCAGTTTATTTGGATCTTGTTCTTTTACACTAGCATTGTCTGAGCGTTTGAAAAGATTTAATTCATTTACATCTTCATCTGCTATTGCGGCTTCTAGTTCTTTTTCAATATCTGCTAATTCTTTTCGGTCTGGTTCAAAACTTCTAATCATTTTATCTAGTTCACGCTCATTTTTTATTTGCACTAGTTCGTCATATAGTTTCTTACCACCGTATAGTGCAACAGCAATTCCTATTGCTGGTAAACCATATTTTGACATAGCACGTACAATCGGATTATCTAAATATTTCTTAACAAAGTCAATAGCATCAGACATCCAATCAATAGTTTTCCATGCTCCTACAAAAAATGTTATAGCCCATTTGTTATTCCATAACCATTTAGCAATTTGAAACGAATATTTTCCGCCTTTTAGTGCAGGCCCTACCCATTCCTTAGTTGCAAAACTCGAACCACCTGCCCATCCTGCTGAAACACTTTTCGCCGCATCATTAACTTCTGGCGAAGTTGTAGTTGCTTTTAATTCAGTGCCTAGTGCAGTATCAAGTAACTTAGCGGCTTCTTCGCCTTTACCTGGATACATCTGTTCAGCGGCTTTGCGTTTATCTTCAGGAGTCATTGAAGGCCATGCATTCCTTAGTTCGCTTGCACTTTTAATATCTCCACCACTAAATTGAAAATCTATTGTAGGACCGTAAGTCATATAACCTGACTCAGTATGATCGTCCATATTATCATCTTTATAACTTTTTAAATAACCAGGTGTTCCATCTTTTTTAGTTCTATCTGGCTGTGGTTGTTCGTTACGATCTTTTTCACTACGAACAAATACAAGTGCAGTTCCGTCTTGTAACAATCCGCCATAACTGTTTAGGTTAAATGGAGATTTAACTTGAATAAAATTAGTTGGCGGTACGCCTGCAAAACTTGCTAGTTGTTTCTTAACATCAAATGGAAAAGGTCTTGTACTTGTATCATTTGTTGCCGCAACATATACATTTGTTTGCCCAAATTGTTTTACAGCCCAGTCATATAAACTTTTGTGACCAGGATGAAACGGATGAAATCCGCCGGGCATAACTGCAACTACTTTTCTTGCAGGTGCTTCGTATAGTTGTCTTAGTTTCACTTGTATACACCTTTCTTTATTAAAGGTATTTCCTCAGTATAAATCTTTTTGACTAATGTTTTTATATCTTCATCTGTAATAATATCTGTAGATTCGTTTGCAAGGTTATACTTTTTATTGTAAGATGCCATACATGTCTTAATTACAGGCATCATTACTTCTTTTGCACTAATTTTCTTGCCTTTTGCTAATTGCTCTTGCATTTTACATAGCATTGGAAAATATTGTCTTCTATACATTTCATCATTGTTACGCATATACACATGCAAATCGTCTACTACATTGTAGTTAGGTCCAAAATCTTGTGTTGGGTGCATCATGTTCTCCTTTACTGTTGCGTTAGGATCATTTGCTTCAGGTTTTGCTTCTGCATCTTGTTTTACTAAATCGTTTAATGCTGGTTCTGGTTTTTCAACTTCTTTATCTTCTGGCTTTGGTGGTCCTTCTTTAAAAAAGTTTTCAACATTTGCTAATACTTTACTTTGCGGACCAATGTCTACAGTATTACGCATTGCACGACCTTTAATAGCAGTTCTATATTGTACTAAGAAACTGCCTCTTGATGCTCGTGCTAATTCTTGTACTTCTTCTGGGGCACTATTTTTTACATTTGCTGTAATTCTTATATAAAATCCTTTGCCGCCACCAGCATTAACAATACCACTGCTCTCTAAATTGAAATGTCGTAGCATTTGATCAAATCCGCGACCAAAGTTAAGTTCAACAAAGTTTTTGCCACCTCCTGGATTTAATATAACAACAGTTACATCTTCATCGCCTTTGGTTTTAGTACTTGCATCGCCATCAACTTGATTTTTTGCAGTATTAAATAATAAACCTTTTTGTAAATGCTTTAGGAATTCTTCTTCGCCTGGTTCACTATCACCTTGTAGGTGTTTATTAATTTTTTCATTAGCCCATTCGTATGTTTGTCTAACAGGACCATCAAGTAATGCTTGTAACAAACCACGGCCTTTTTCTATCTTGCCACTATCATTAGTATACTCTGCCATAGTATCAGCAAATAATTCTTTGTATTCGCCTGGTAAATTATAGTTAAAGTTTTGTAACCAAAACTTTTTAAAGTTAGCATACGCATGTCCACTTGCTTGACCTACTTGAGATGCACCACCGCCTGCTTTTAGGCTTAATAGGCTAAGTGTTTCTGTTTCAAAGTCTTCACCGTCAGCACCTTTTACAATTAAACTTAGATCAACTTTTGTAGTGTTTTGATTTTCACTTTCAGCACCATCACTAACAACATTAATAACTTGCTTAATGCCGTCACCATAGTAACCTTTTACTTTATTTAATGCTATGCCTGGTTGTGTACCGTTGTTGGCATAATCAACTGCCTGATCTAACATTTTATCAAACTTTTTAACAGCGATATCTGAAATACCAAACTTGGCTTGTAATGATTTACCATCACCACCTGATTCTATTAATTCTCTAAGTGCTTCAATGTCATTTTTTGGTAGTGTTACTTTAATTTTTAAATTATCGTCTGTTCTATCTTTTACGTTTAAACTTAATGTACTATCTTCTTGTGCAAAAAATCTTTTACCTACGTTTAATGCATCTTGCAAAGTAATACTTTGACTAGTATTTTCAAATAGAGCCGCTAGAGCAAAGCCTAAGGCGCCTTCTGTAACGTTTCCTGCATTAACATTTACTTCTACTGCACTACCTTCTTGTGATCTAAACTTTTTTAATACTTTATTTAATGTAAATGTTACCGGCTTATTACTCTCAACATCAACACCTGTAACTGACGGAGCACGATTTACCTTTTCACGATTTTCTTTTTGTTTTACAAGACTTTGGAAAACTCCTAATGCTTTTTTGCCATTAGTTTCGCCATCAAAACTAACTTCATGCTCATTATTATCAGAATCAAGAACAAAAATAGTTCCTTTGCCTTTCATAGCATTGCTAATAGCACTTATATATTTTTCGCTATTTCGATCTCTGCCAGCAAAATATGACAGGGCAATCGGTGCTTCAGTTAGTTGTGTGTTAAAATGAGTCCAACGCATTTATTGATCCTTACCACTTTCTGCATGACCAATAACGTGCCTTTGTACGTGGGCCTGGATTATCACAGTTGTGTCTTGCACGGAAACTTCTGCGTCTTGCAGGATTAGACTTTTTAATACTCATTGATTTGCCTTTAACACTACTTCCGCCGTGTCCAAAGTTTACTTTTTTAACATTACCTGTCTTAGGATCTTTTACATATACTTTAAATTTCTTAACATCGCCTTGCATAGGCTTGCCTAGTTTTACTTTACGTCCTTGGTACTCTGCTTCGACCATTGGATCATCATCTTCGTTGTACCACATAAGACCATATTCTTCATAGAAATGATCATCGTCATCGTATGTTTCTTCGTAAAATTCATCCTCACCGTTCATTACTGCGTCAACAATTCTTGCATTATGGTCACTGTCACTATCGCCTGTAATTTTTTCAAGGTCTTCCATACACGCTTTTGTAATTGGCATTTGGTTATAAAACTTTAAAGCAAACGGATCATAGTCAAAATCTTCACCGTATTTTTCTTCCATTGCCTCAGCCTCATTTTCTTCAATAAAGTCTGTAGCAATACCTGAGTCCAATGCCCACTTTACATAACCTTTTGGCATTGTGCCGTAACCGCCTTCGTACTTAGAATACTTTTTAATCCACTGATTAACTTGTCCTCTCATTTCATCTGAAATTTCTTCTTCATTCATAGAACATTCAATATCAAAATCATCGTAACCTTGTGCAGTCATATACTCTACTAATTTGTCTGCAAAATCGTCTGATTCTTGTTCTTTTAATGCTTTTGGTAAAGGTATATGGAATACAGTAGCACCTTGCTCTGTTTCCATTACTTCACTTCCTGGAAATACAGTATCATTTAGACCTTCTGATAAAGTGTCTTGTTTTTCCATTACTACTCTTATAAAATGTTCCATTTTTTACCTCAATGATTCAGCACAATACTAGATACACTACCTGCAGTGTATACTAATTTGGCTCTTATCCATACATAATTACCTGTAAAATTAGCAACTTTACTACCTGTAGCACTAGTTTCTGTATACGTATGTACATCAAACCAGTCTGTTTCTGCAGGTGTTGTTGCTAGTGTTCCTTGTATAGTTATAGTACCTTGTAGGTCTGTATAACTGTACTGAACAGTGTGAATACCGTCACTACGACCGTAGTATCCGTCACCTTTATAATCTGTACCCGTAACAGTTTGTACAGTACTGTCTGCTGGGTGTGTTTGTGTTGTTAAAATTGTTTCGCTATTACTTGGCATACTGTATTTATCAACTTAACGCAGAGTTGATAAACTTGTCGACACGTTTGATATTACCACCTATGATGATTTGAACAAGTTGTAATACCTTTTCGTCTCGTACATAAAAGTACATTCCATTAACATATCCATTATTTTTGACTTCTTCTAAAAACTTTGCTCCTGCTTTGCATTTGTCAGGATTTGCTGTGATCCAACTTGATAACCCGCTAGATACTTGATTACCTACTGTAACTTTGTATTCAAAAGATATAGGATCATCCTCTGTTACAATAATATTTGGCTTTAGGTTATTAATGTCGTTTATACTAGGTTGCGAAAAACTCACTACACTAAGATTTTTACGCATGATAGTGTCAAGCCAATTGATATCATTACTATAGATAGACATGAAAGGATTTTCACAACGTAATTTATAATTATCGTGTCCTTGAGCAGTAAACTCTGCTAGTAAGTATTGTGCAGTAAAGAAACTTTCATTTGTAACAGGTACGGTATACCTATAACTACGTTTCCATTCAAGTTCTTTACCTTCTTCCATTTGTAATTGTAATGAATCTAATACATCACGTGCATGAGCAATATTTTTATCACGAAAAATTATGCCTAGGTTATGTTGAATAACCAACCTGTACATATATTGATCGTAAAATAATTTATTAGTCTTAACTCTCTTCAAGAACGACCTCTTTCGCAGTGACTTTTAGAGTAAATTCATTGCTGTCGTTTACATTAATGGTTACTTCACCGCCATTTTTTAATCCACCAAATAGCATTTCTCTTGATAGTGGACGTTTAATCTCTTTATCAATAACACGTTGTAAAGGTCTTGCACCCATTTTAGAATCAAAGCCTTTGTCAACTAGTACATCAAGTGCTTTATCATCAATGTTAATTTTAATGCCTTTTGCATGTACCATATCTCTTAATTCAACAAGGAATTTGCCAACAATTTTCATCATAATTTCTTTTGATAATTTACCAAAGGTAATTGTTCCATCTAGTCTATTTCTAAACTCTGGTGCAAAGAACTTTTTAAGTTCAGTATCTTCATAAGAGTTTTCAAAGTCGTCACCAAATCCAATAGTATTCTTTTCTGCTTCTGTAGCACCTAGGTTAGTTGTAAGGATTAGTACACAATTACGTGCATCTGCTTCTTTACCGTTACTGCCCATTAGTTTACCGTTGTCCATTACTTGTAATAGAATTTGTGATACATCTGGGTGTGCTTTTTCTATCTCATCAAGTAGTAATACGCAGTTAGGATGTTCTTGTAATTTAGTAATTAATAGTCCTGCACTATCTTCATAGCCTACATATCCTGGAGGCGAACCAATTAATTTAGCAACTGCATGTTTTTCTTGATATTCACTCATATCAAAACGCACAAGTTCTACACCTAATTGTTTTGCAAGTTGTTTTGCAGTTTCTGTTTTACCTACACCAGTTGGACCCATAAACACAAATGAACCAATAGGCTTATTGTCTGGTTTTAGTCCTGCTTGTGCAACTAAAATTTTATCAACTATTCCTTCAATGGCACTATCTTGACCATATACTGATTTCTTAAGATTACCTTCAAGGTGTGCAAGATTTTCAGTTTCTTTTTCAGCAACTTGTTCTTCAGGTAATTTAATAATTTTAGCAAGTTCAAATTGTATTTCTTCGCTACCTACAATTTTATCACCTGTATGTTCTTTTAAATTGAATCTACTACATGCTACATCAATTAAGTCGATTGCTTTATCAGGTAATTTCTTATCTGTTTGATACTTAACACTAAGTTTAATTGCTTCTTCGATTGCTTCTTCAGTAATTCTTGTATTATGATATCCTTCGTAATACTTTTTAATTCCACGTAAGATATCCTTTGTAACTTCTTTACTTGGCTCGTCAACAGTTACACGTTGGAATCTACGCATTAATGCTCTATCGCTTTCAAAAAACTTTCTAAATTCTTCCCATGTAGTCGATGCAACAACTTTTAAATCACCTTTTGTAAGAGCAGGCTTTAGCATGTTTGCTAGATCGTTTGAACTATTTGCACCACCAGCACCAGCACCATTCATCATATGTGCTTCATCAACAAACATAATTGTTTTGCCTTTTTTCTTAAGTGCAGATAATACTAGTTTAAAACGTTCTTCAAAGTCTCCGCGATATTTACTACCTGCGAGCATACTTCCAATATCTAAATTATATACTTCATATTCTTTTAAAAATTCTGGTACATTACCTGACACAATATTAAATGCCATACCTTCTGCAATAGCAGTTTTACCTACACCTGGATCACCTACCAATAATACATTATTTTTACTTCTACGTCCTAGTGCAAGTGCAATACTTTCAAGTTCTTCGCCTCTACCAATAACTGGATCTACACGTTCTTTCTTAACTTCATCGTTAAGATTAGTTGTAAATGCCCGTAAAGCCCTTTGTGCTTCACCACTCATTGCTTCGTCATTTACATCTTCGTATTCACTATTGATATAATCACTAAATGCTGGCTTTGCAATACCTGCTTTTTCAATATAATATTTACTAACACATTTATCTTCAGCCATAATACTAATCAAAACATCAGTAAGTTCAATATGGCTACGTCCACTAAACAATACTTGTGTAAAGGCTCTATTTAAAATACGTTCAACTGTTTGTGTTTTCTTAGGCTTAAATTTTGCTAAATCAATTTTTAATTCATCACAATTCTTCTTTAAATGATGCTCTAAGTTAGACTTCAAATATTCTACATCAGCACCAAATCCTTGCAATGTCTTAAAGAAATTTTCTTCACACATCATTGCAAACAGAAGATGTTCTACAGTAACATATTCATGCTTTAATTGACGTGCATCTTTAATTGCTTTATCAAAAACTAGTTGTAACGTTTCACTTGGTTCTACCATTTAATTCTTAAATCCTTGTTAATATTTGTTATATTATAGCAGTATTAACTATCTTAGTCAACACCTTTTTTGTCCAATCTCTTTCTTAATTTTTGAAGTGTAACTACCTCATCATGTGATAAGTTTTTTGGTACTATTCCTCCTATAGTTACATATAAATTACCCTTACGTCCTGACCGTAAATCTGGCATTCCGTACCCATGTATACTAAACTTAGTTCCAGGAGCAGTTCCTGCTGGTATATTTACTTTAACTTTACCTCCATCTAGCGTATCAATTAGTACACTACCACCAATTATGAAGTCAAATATATTTGCATTTTTAGTGCAATGTAGATTTGTACCATCTACTTGAAAAACACTATGCGGTACAACTTGCACTTTTACAAATAAATTACCTCTTGGGCCTGCCATACCTTCTTCACCAAAACCTTGGTATCGTATAGTATTTCCATGACCTGCACCTGGTGGCACTTTTATTTCTACTACTTCTTCTTTGCCTGTCCTTAGCCTATAACTAGCAATCATAGTTTTTCCAGTATATGCTTCTTCTAGTGTAACTCTAGCGGCAATAGTTATATCTGGATTACGTTGCTGTTGCCTACCTTGCATGTTGAAACCAAACTGTGAAAACAAATCTTCAAAACCTCCCATACCTTGGAAACCGTTTGCTCCAAATCCTTGTGCAAACTGAGGTTGTGGATTATCATATTCTTGACGTTTTTGAGGATCTTTTAGCGTACTATATGCTTCGTTAATTTGTTTGAACTTTGCTTCATCTCCACCAGTCCTGTCAGGATGGTGTTGCATACTTTGTTTTTTATATGCTTTCTTTAACTCATCTTGGGAAGCGTCTTTTGATACACCAAGTGTTTCGTAATAGTCCATACTATTACTTATAGTATCTATTTCCTAGATTTACTAGATCCGGTGTATAAGCCGAACCACGCCGCGCCTGCTCCAACAACAATACTAACCAACCCTGATTGTTCAAAGTTCGGTGCTGGCAATTCCATAAACCAAATTACTACTTTATACAACAATACAATATATACTGTTAAAAATAATCTTGGAAAAATTCTCCATGCATCTATTGCTTTTGCCATATGTATAATTTTAGCATACGGGTTAGGACCAAGGTCTTTTACACTTGTGTCTACTTCTAGGTCTAATTTTACTTTACGTGTAGTACTATCTTGTGTAGCAACTACAACTGCATCTGGTTTAGTTTCTGCTTTAGTTTCTGCAACTGGTGTTGCATCTAATTCATCAGGTTTTTTTCTTGGCATTATCTTTTCCCCTCAAGATGTTTGATACGCTTTTCAAGTTCATCTATTTTAGATGTTATTTTTGGATATTTCACACGCCAGGCATTTGGATCATTTTGTAACCATGTCCAACCCCAACGTTTTGCTAGGTATTCTAGTGTGGCATCAAACTTACTTACAGCCCACGTTGCCATTCTTGTATCCTTAAACCAGAACAAGAAAGCGGCACCAAACAAAGAGCCTGCTAGAGCCGTGTAAATCCACAGTCTATCAGATGCCATTCTTTCAATCATTTCCCACATAATATTCCCTCGGTTATATTATATGTATTTATTCGATAGGCTTGCGTAAAGTATGGCGTCTTATACCTAATGCTTTGCTTGGGAAGTATAAGTCATACGTGACTTTATTATTTTGATTTCCACCTAAAATTATCCAACGTCCGTCTTGAACTTCATCATAAAAGAAGCCAACATGACCTTGCCAATCACTTGTACCACGAGGGAATATTACTAAATCGCCTCTTTGTATATTTTCTGGAGATATTTCACTACCCCATTGTAAGAAACTACGTGCAACTAAAGGGTGTGGATGGTTAATATCATGGAGGTTCGGTACATCATTTAGTTCTAATATAAAATTTACAAATGCCGCACACCATTCTGTAGTTACAGGATCAACACCGATAATTTCTTTTATAACAAATCTATCATCTACTTCATCTAATCCTACAAATTTATTTGCTTGTTCCGTAAGAGCGTGTCCTTGTAATGTAAGGGTACAACCAACAATAGTTAGTAAAAATGATATGAAAAATAAAAGTCTTATTTGAACGGATTTATCTTGTTTAGAACTGATTCTTCAGGTATACTGTTTTGCTTTTCTACTTCTTTTTGTGCACCTTCAATTTGACTATTAGCATTTTCTAGTGCTTCTTCAGATTCTTCATAGTAAGCCTTGTATGCGGCAATGATTGCTTTTTGCTGTTGTAAGAGTTTCATAATATCGCTTATGTTCATTGCAAGTATTTCGTAGCCATCATCAGTTAAGCCAATTAGTACAGGATCTTTTTTATCTTTTTTAAGTTTGTCCCATACTTCTTGTGCATTTTCTTCATTAATAACTACCCACGTTAAATCTTTAAGTCGTAATTCATCTGCAGGTGGTAAAACTAATTGTGGTTTAGTAATAGGTTTAGCACTAATCTCTATTTGTCTAGGAGTGCTTGTACATCCTGTTAATAGTGCAAGTCCTAATATTGCAACAATTAATGTTTTCATAAATTTTTCCTTTTCCATGCGTCGGATTGTATGTTAGGATCAAAGTTTGGATTAGCAGTTCTCCAACACTCATTGTTTATTTCACTAGGCTTAGTTGCACTTAGTTCTTTTTCAGTTAATGGGCTACCACTAAAAATTTCTAAACAACGTTGTGCATTTTTTGTTGCATTATTTAAAACTTTTTCAGTAAGGCTAGGTTTTGCAACTCCACTAGCACCAATATCATGTCTTGAAAGTCTATTTTCTAATGAACGATTTCTGTTGTTTATTTCAGTCCATTCTGCTTGAAGTTTTGCATTTTGCTTTTGCATAGATTCAAAAGCCGCAGTCTGCGACTTTAATGCTTGCTCGTTAGTTTCAACTGCTGTTTCTAGTTTGGCATTATTTTGTGTAAGTATTTTTATTTTTTCTTGCGTGTCATTATAATACCAATATGCACCACCGCCCATGGCACACATTAAAACAAACATTACTAATGCTAACTTTGCACCCATACCATTTACCCTAGTAACTTTCCCAGCGTTTTAGGTCCTACAATACCGTCAGCAGTCAGTCCGTTTGAACTCTGCCACTCTTTAACAATACGTGCAGTGCCTGGACCAAAGATACCATCAGCAGGTGAAATATCAAGTTTCTCTTGTACTTCTGCTACTAGTGGACCACGTGATCCTTGTCTAATTGTTTGATTGTAGTCTGTTTCTGGTTCTTCAAAATCGCCACCTAATACATCCATTGCATGTAGGTAATGTTTCTTACGATCGTCTAAGCCAATAGTTCCGCCGTTAATTCTTTTTGTTGCTCCAACAATGTCCATGTTATCACAGTACTTGTTTAAACCATTTGTATCCCAGAACCAACATGCACTATCTAATGCACCTGCTTTTGTGCGTACATAGTCTACTGCTTCTTCTGGTGACATGTCCATTTCTTTTGCAAATTTTGTGTAGTTGTAACGTCCAGTTAACTGAAGGATGCCACCACCGCGAAAGCGCCAGCCGTCACCGCTATCAGTATCGCCGTTGTCCATACGTGAAGCGTAAATAACGTTTGCGATTTTTTCAGGTTGTCTATGATATTCATTTGCATCTCTACCTGCTCGTCTAAAATATTTAGGAAAAATTGTATTAAGTGCTTTGGCGCTATAGTTTAAGTTTTCACTTAGTACTCTAAAGCCGCCGGACTCATGTCCACACTGTGCAACAAACATTGCTACACGCTCTGCTGTATTAACTTCCCATAATGGTAAGATATCGCACATTGCTTTGTACCAATCTTTCCAATCATCTCTGTGGATTAGTTCTTCTGCCATCCACTCTTCAAAATTAAATTTGAAATGTTCTTTAGCCATCTTCTTTATCCTTTTTTTCACAGTTATTGCATCTACAATGCTTGCAAATTTCTACGGAGTAACAACGTCCATCGTAGTCCTCATGTTGTCTATAATAAGGAGTACCACAATGTGAACTGTGGCCGCAATTTTCACAACTGTTCATATAGGTATTTATTAAAGGCGTTTAAGAACTAGTGCAGAATCGGCGTTCTCAAACATTAATTTATCACCATATTTTGTGATATTATAATCACCTACATATTTGCATAAAAATATTATCTCTGCAAAATCGTTGACATTAATCTTTTCGTCTAGTCGTTCTAATACTTCTTCTTTTGATCCAAAGTCTTTGAATTCAAATACAATAGGTTCTGCGTATGCCTTTTTAAGGCGTATTTGATCATTACGCATATCTAGTTCTTCTAAGTAACTATTATTAAAAAAGTTTTTATAATTATCTAAGTTACTTTCGTTTACTTTTTGTTCGTATGCTTTTGCATCTTGTGGAATAATACTATCTAGTATAGTTTTTTCTAATGGTTTACTTCTAAAATTTTTGTAGTAGCGAAACTTAAATCCATCTAGTCCAGATAATTTACCTACGCCATCTGCAATTTCTAATATGTTATCTGATATATGTCTGTTGCGTTCTAGTTCAACAAATACTTTATATGTACCATCTGATTGTTCACCTGCTGTTGCATCAGCATCTAATACAAATTCATAACCTTTTTCAATAAAATTCATAAGGTCGTCAGCGGCATGTTTTTCGGCTACACTAAAACTTAATGTAACAATATCTTTATCGTCTCCCATTTTTGATTTAAAACTATCAATCTCAAAAATGTGGTCAACACAATCTTTTAAATCACCTATACGTAAACCCATTATACTGCTTCCTCTGCTGGAGCCGCTCCTGCTACAGCATCATCTGCTGGTTGCATTTCTTGTTGTGCTTGTGCTCCTGCATCTACTGCTGGTTCTGTATTAAAGTTCTGCATTTCTGCTTGTCCGCTAAACATGTCAACAATTAACTTCTTAGGCATTTGGATCTTAACTACCCAAATTTCTTTACGGTCTAGTTTACCCTTTTTAGTACCAGGACGAATATCGTCTGGTTTACGGATTTTTCTTGGAATTGTAAGAGTATCTTTTTTGTAATATACTTTACAGTCATAATCTAGTAAACGTTTGCCACCCATTGGATCAGGCATATTATCACGATCCCACATAAATGCACAAGTTACCCAATGTCTTTCAATTTCAGGCCCTGCTAGTAGTTCGCCATCTTCCCAATTATCGTACACGTATACGTCTAATTCGTCTAATACACGTTCAAAATCCTTAAGAACTGCAAAGGCCGTATTACTTTCGTATATACCTTCAACATTCTTAACTAAGTCGTAAATATCTTCCATCTATAACTCTCTCATTCTTATACTGTTATTTATCGTATTAAAAGAGTTAAGTTATCTTATTGAGATTGCTGTACATAGGTAAATACTTTTGTAGGGCAAGTGCGTTCTACCGCAAACACCCTACTCCATATCCAATAGGAGGACTTAATGGGAGCAAAAAGAAAAGCCGCAAGGCAAAAAACTTTCACCCACAGCAACGTGGTTGAACTTAATTCTTTTACAAAGAAAAAACAATCCGTAACAATACTACCCCGCAATAGAAACCAAGAACAATACGTGCTTAAACTGTTAGAGCCATCGAAAGACATAGTCTTTGGCATTGGCCCGGCAGGAACAGGTAAAACCTTGTTGGCCGTACAGGTAGCGGTGAAGTTATTTAAAGAAGGTAAAGTTGACAAGATAATTGTTACCAGACCAGCAGTGTCTGTTGATGAAGATCTTGGGCATTTGCCAGGTACGCTAGAACAAAAAATGGCACCTTGGACTAGACCTATTTTTGATGTGTTACGTGAATATTTTAATGCTCGCGAAATAGAAGGCATGATAGAAGAAGGTATTATTGAAATAGCACCTTTGGCTTATATGCGTGGCAGAACCTTTAAACATAGTTTTATACTTGCAGACGAAATGCAAAACGCAACACCAAACCAGATGAAGATGTTATTAACACGTTTAGGAGAAGGCTCAATGATGGCAGTTACAGGCGACCTACATCAGGCTGATCGTATACGTGATAACGGATTAATTAATTTTACACAATTACTACGAAACAGCGATACGTCACACCTGGACATAGTCCAATTTGCAAAGGGAGATATAGAAAGACACGACGCGGTTAAAGAAGTTCTCGAGGTATATGGGGACGGATAGAATAACTCACGAAAGGGGCTTTATGCCCCTTTCAATCCTTCAACTAATGGAAATATTTCAGCAATAACTTTAGCACATGCTATAGCAACATCCATATGTTCTTTTTGTGTACCATTAGCACTACGTAATTCAATGTAATGCACCCAACTACGTATGGTGCCATTCATGTACAATCTTGTTTTTGTTAAACCTTCTGGTAATACTTTACGTGCAACTTCTTTTGCAATTCCGTTGTTGATTGCCCAGTCATATGCTTTGCCTGCTGTGTAAATTACATCTTGTTGCTTTTCTTCCCAGCCAACAATAAGTTCGGCCATACCTGGTTCAGACATATCAATTTCAATTGAGTTTTGTCTATTTTTATTATCTTGCAAACGTGCTTCACTTGTTACAAAGTATTCACCCATTTCGCCTGGTTCTGCATATCGTTGACTAAACTCTTGAAATGCAAAACTTCTATGACGCACAATTTGATGTGCAATATCTCTAGTAGTTTCAATTTCAATAACAGCGTTAACCATTTCAAGTGGTGACCAATGCTGATGCTTAATTAGATACTTAATTAATCTTTCACTTGTTTCTGTGTTAATTTGTGCGGCAGGATTTGATACCTTTGCACAAAACGCAATTAATTCTTGTAGGTCTGTTAAACCTTCTGCTTCAAAATCTTTTGTTGCTTTGCTATAACTTACTAGTCTAGCGGCCATGGTGCTTTCCCTTCTATTTCTTCAATACGTCTTTTAATAAAGCCTATTGTTGTGTGTATATGTCCTGTGTCTTGTTCGCGTAACAGGGTTTTGTAGTATTCTACTTCTTCTTTTAATACGTCTAAACGTACTATATCATTTATTAACTTTTTGTTTTTAGTCACCACGTCCTGGTTTCTCCGAAAACATTGTTTCATATTTGTTTGGTATATTATTATTTTTTTCTGCTTCTTCTGGTGTAGGTTTGTCATCATGTACGGCTGTTACTACAGGCCAAAGTCCATCAGAGTACTTCGTATTAATGTTCATCCATTTTTCTAATTCTGTTCCGGCTAGTGTATGATCAGCAACTATAGCATCTGCAGGACATTCTGGCTCGCAAACTCCGCAATCAATACATTCTTCTGGATTTATTACTAGAAAGTTTTCTCCTTCGTAAAAGCAGTCTACAGGACAAACTTCAACGCAATCCATGTGCTTACAACCAATACAGTTGTCAGTAACTAGATAAGTCATTATAACCTTGCGAGTCTAATAAGCGTTGCCGCCAAGTTAATCTCCGGATCACTTACCAGCGTATGATCAACTAATCCTTGTTTGATAGTTAGTACTGCTGTATCTTGTTTCTCTTCGTCTCCAAATAATTCAATGTTATCATATAACCAACGATAAATTTCTTCCATCTCTTCTGGTCGAACTGCACCACATAATAATTTACGTGCTTGTTGAATTTTGCCTGCTTTAAATAGTTCAACCATTTCAAGTTTCCAGTCTGCTTCTCCTGTGTCGCCTTCATTAGGTTTTAGCAAACTGTTGTCTTGTACATTCATTTGTACTGTGTTAATACATTTACGTAAGTCTGGATATGTTGCTTTTACATATGTGTCGAGTGTATCTAAGTCTGGCGTTACACCTTCTGTAATAAGAATCTCTGCTACACGAGCAGTAAACTCTGTTTGATCTATTTTAGCAATGTGAAAGCCTTGACAACGACTGTGCAAAGCAGGGATAATACGGTTGGGGTAATTACAAGTAAGAATAAACCTTGCAGTGGTGTGATACTCTTCCATAACTCCACGTAGTGCCGCTTGAGCGTTTGGACTAAGATAATCGGCCTCATCAAGTAATACAACTTTAAAATCTCCAAAAGGTATCATTTGTACAAAGTTAACGATCTTATCTCTAACATCATCAACACTATTTGTTCTACTTGCGTTAATTTCAAGTATATCTAAATCATTTAAATCTAATTCGTTGAATAATAACTTTGCAAGTGTTGTCTTACCAATACCTGCGTTACCGCTAAACAATAAATGTGGAATTGTTTTTTCTTTAATCCAATTCTTTACTTGTGAACGTTGTGCTTCGTCACGAAAGACATAGCCGTCAACAGTTTTTGGACGATACTTCTCTACCCAAAGATCTCTCATTTCTTTTTGTTCTCCATACCCATTCCTACTAAAATTAAAAAGATGTACAGTATAGGCCATGCCCATCCTGTTAAGTAGTTTGTAATATGAAGAATCATAAGTGCTATTCCAGCCGCACCTGCTGTACCAATACCAGTGTTTTTTTGTTCAGGTAATTTCATGTTCTACTCCTAATATACTTTATTATATAGGATACTAACAAGAAAGTCAAGACTTTTTTGCAATATTTTGAAGTATTTCTGAGAGTATCTCTTTTATTTCTTTGATTTCTTTTTGGATGTCAAAAGACTGTTCTTTTTGTGGTTTTGGCATATTGACTGTAGCAATCTTTATATTGTTGTCTTTTTCTACTTTACTAAGTTTCATATTTTTGCTCTATACCTTTCGTATGCTTTCCATAATTCCCAAACTACAAATAAAATAGTAGCGGTTGTAAATCCGCCACCTAATAATGTAAGAAGTACTAAGACTTGCATTACTTTAGCAAATACTGCTATGACCAGAAGATCATACCATTCAAAGTTTTCAAAGATCTCCATCTTTTCTATTCTCTGAATAGTAAACATCAAATTCGCCACCTGGGTAACGTGATTTAAGTTTGTTTACATTTTCTGCCACTACGTCATTTGGGTCAAGCCCAAGAGCACGACAACTATTAATCCAATACCACATAATATCGCCAAGTTCTCGTTTAGCATGAAATATAGTTTCATCGTTAAGTGGTTTGCCTTGGAATATGCATTTTTTAACAATCTCATTAAATTCTCCAGTTTCCGATGACAGGCCGATTCCGCCTGTTAGAAGTAGTGCCATGTTTACACCACTTTCATTTTCTAGTGCCTCTAGTTGGTTATTAAGTGCCTTTGTTTCGTTACTTTGTGCAGATGTTACTGTTGCTACAAAGTTTTCATATTTTTTTAAATCTACGTTTTCCAATTTTGCTTCTTTCTAGTTAGGGTTAACAAACCCGCTTGGGTCAACTGCGTCAGGAGAATAGTCACCTATACTACTTGTACTCATTAGTACATCATCTGGTTTCTCATCTGCATATGCTAAGATACTTTCAGATTCGACCATACGTAATACTATTTCATCTTCACCGTCATTAGTCATAGTTACTCCACGTGTCCAACGACCGTGTTCTATAAGTACCCATTGACCAATTTCATAAGGATCTTCATTTCTTGGTCCTTTTGAATGTACTTTACCCCAACGTGGATAGATGCCTCTTACATTGCCATCATCACTTGTTAAGATAATTCCGCCTTTGGTAGTTTGTTCACCAAACTCCATATCACTTACTAACACTCGGTTACCGACTGCTGTTAAACTTCCTTCAAACTTTGCTAACGTATCCACTAGTCACCTCTTTTTACAAAATTGCCGTCTTCATCTTCAACCCAATCATCTTCAGCGTCTGACGCTTCAACTGCTTTTGCTTTTTTAGCATTTTCTGCTGACTTCTTTTGGGCCTTTGTTTGAACAGGTTCTGCTACTTCTTCAACAGGCTGTTCTACTTGTGCTACTTCGTCTGGAGCCGCTTGCGGATGTTCTTCGTAATAATCACGAATTACCTCATCACGATTTTTAATGATTTTGCCACCAGGACCAAGTTCGTCGCCACGTGCATTTACACGAGCGTTACCTACTGCTGGAGTCAATTCATTTCGCTGACGCAACGTATCCATATCGATTTTCTTACCTTGGAAAGTTTGGTAAGTTTTCTTTTGTTGTTGTCTTACAGGCATAATATACCTCCTTTATTATATTAGTACTTATCTCAGGAACTCTCTCCAATCCAGGTCAAACTGGATTGAATCTACCTTATGTACACCTATTAAGTATAGCACATAACTTGCTACACTTGATCCACGTCCTACACCCCATAAAATGTTATTCTCACGCATAAAGTCTACAAGATAAATCATATAGCGTAATAGATTATGCATATCACGTTCGCCATATGCTTCCATTTCTTCCCATATACGATCTTGTACGTGTTGTGGGCAGGGTGTTTTTGCTTTGCCTAGTACATATTCATATACATTGATGTCTTTGTATTCATCAGGCATAAACCATTCACTTTGACATACACCGTCAAAAGTTTGTTGATCTACATCTAATGGAATATATTTTTGTAGTTTATCAAAGCCTTGTTCTTCCATAGCGACATTGAACTTGTCTATATCGTCGTCTGCATCACAGAGAACTACATGGCACTTATCAGCATGACCTGTATAGATCATATCAATAAGATCTTTATTAGAGAATCGTGGAATACCTAGTTCGTCTGTTTTCATAATCATACAAGTATTTTAACTGATATTAATCAGATTGTCAAGTGAATTATCGCCATCTTGGCTTTTTATTTTTGGTTTGGCTCTACGGCCTTCCATCTCTGCTTTATACATGTCAAGGATGGCTGTAATTTGTTCTTTGACTTGTGGATTTTGTGTCATCCAGAATTTTTTATTTAGAGTAAGAATTTTTTCTTCTAATTCGTTATCAGATAATTCGTCAAAACTTTGTACTAATGGATTAAAGGACGGTATCGAACTCACCTAAATATTCTCCGTAGACTGTTTGCCCGCCGTCAATTGTCCAAAATCTATAGATATATGGATGTACATTATCGTCAATAGTTGCTGGATGTGCAAATCCTGTTGCTACCTTGATTGAACCACTATTTGCTGTAGAAAATGTTACAGTGTCTGCTTGCCCACGTCCGCGTAGTTCTAACCATACTTCAGCATACTTACCACTTGCTGGCCAATCTGCAAGTTCTAATGTAATACCTGTACTATTAATTGTATAAGAATGATATGTTGCTATTTCAAAACTTACTGGTCTAACACCTGCACTACTTAATACACCACCACTGTAAAACTTGCTTGTACCTCTAAGAAATGTTACATTCTTAATAGTGTTTCCTTGCATGTCAGTTTCAGCATCATTATTCTTTACTGTATTTGTATCTAATGCTGTTAAGTCAGCATGGGTATTTGTTAGTTCTGCTTTAATTTTAGTGAAATTATCTCTAAAACCTTGCGAGTCGTTATCTTGTCCTGCAACAGGATAATCTGCATTAATTGTTCCAATATTAGAACTGCTTGTTGTAATGGCCATATCTTATTCTCCTACACATATTTATCAGTGTTACGCATTATAATTATATTTTCCGAACACAATATATTGATCGTTTGAGTTACCTACAACACTATCTACTATATATCTGTCAATTTCTATGTCTAAATCTTTGAAATCGTATGTTCTATTTCTTAAGTTAATCATTATTTCGTCACTTGTACCTGGCTTACAGTAACATAAAGGTATTGCTAGTGTAAAGCCTGTTTCTTGTTCTCCAGCAACTTGTGGAGTACGCATCCATAATGGTAAAAAGTCGTATTCTGTACGCCCTAATGCTTTTATACTATCTTGCATATTAGTTATATTACTAATATATTTTTTACCTTGACCCCCACTTGCTAATACAGCATCACTATCTGCTTTTACAACATTATCTTCACCAAATACAAACGGGTCTGAATCTGTGTTTGCTGTTGCTGTTAGTGTTTCATTTGTTGCTATTGTGTTTACAGTATCACCTAAATCTAATTGTGTATCGTCAGTCATAAATTTATACTGTTCAGTATTTCTATTGACACTAGATCCATCAAGTAATGTTGGAGTTCCTTGTTTATGATTACTTCGCTGTGCTAAGTCTGCTTTTAGTTGCATTGAACCTTGTTGTACAAATGACTTTTTTGTTTCGCCTACTTTTGCTTTTGCTGGATCAATAAGTTCTACATATACAACTTCATATACTACTTCTTGTGTACCTGGTGTTTTTGCTACTGCACTTTTAAGAGCACCAAGATTAAATCTGCGTTTTCTATGCCATTTTTGACTTGCTATAGCAAAGTCGTTTATAGTTTTTGTTTCAATACCTGCATATGCTAAAATTTTAATATCACGTTGTATTCCAAAATTTGGATCATTTGGTCTATATATACTTGTTGGTGGAAAGTTTGCAGGATCACTTATAAATGCTTGATACTCTGATCGTTTAGATTCTTTTAAAAATGGTTTCATATACAAGTTACTATATTGTGTATCGTCATCATCAATTACTTCAATACTAAACTCTTTTGTGACTGCACTAAATCCAAACCTATCTTGTGCTTCAACAACAAATTTATAGATTCTATCAATACTTGTAGTATCATTATCAAATGTCATATCATCATTATCAAAGAATGTAAGACCTGTAATTACTGTAGGCGTTATTTGACCAAATTGTCTAACTGTGCCTGTAATTTCTCCATTGTATTCAAGTGTAAGTCCTGGAGGCAAACGTCCACTGACTAGTCTATAGAATAAAGGAGCATCAGGTACAGTAGTAGTACCTTGAACTTTAAATACACTTATTTGATTTGCAGGTATAGTTCCTAATTTTGTTTTACTAGTCCATGCAATGCTACTATCCACATCACCTAATAATTGTACTGTGAATGTTTTATCTTTGAATGTAGCAACAATGAGTTTATTATCTTGTCTAAGTAAAAGTTCTGCTCTTACTGTAAATTTGTACTGTGTTGTAATTGCTGGTTGGTATGCAACTCTTCCTGCTATTTCTCCAGTGTTTACATCAATTGCCATTCCAACTGGAACTTTACTAGTTGTACCATCATCATTAGTTGGCATTAATCTGTAATTTATTGCACCTTCTTGATTTTCGTTTTTTAGTACTTCTAAGAATAATGTAATATAGTTGTTTGCTCTACGGAATCCAAAGTCGCCTGGAGTAATCCAAATTGGTGTTCTTATATAAGTGTTATCAGCAGTAAACACTCCTGTTGCAACTTGTACAACAATGTTATCCGCACGTAGGAAGTCTTCGCCTACAACAAATATAGTGAAATTTCTTTTTACAACTGCAAGTCCGTCACTTACACTAACTTTAAAATCATAATGTCTGTTTAATTTTTTTGGTGGATTGTATACATAATTGTTTATAAGTTGCCCTTGATAAAATAAACTACTTTTGTTTGAAAAGTCATGTAAGTACATATCGTAGTTTGTTGTATCATATTGTCCTAGTTTTGATCTTTTATCTAATGCAAGTAAAGGTTCAACAACACCAGATAGTTTACCAGTTTTACTCATGCTTATTCCTGGTGGTAATTCACCGTCACCCTTATCAATCCAAAACTCTAAACTTTTGCCTTCCGGTAAATCAACGTCTGTTGCTACTAATTGAAAGTCAATTATCTCATTATCTAAAATAAAAAATCTATTGTTAATAGGAGAATTACCTACTGACAATCTTCCTTCTTTAGTTTTCCATAAAGGATCATCAGGTCCTTTAACTACAATTTTAAATGTTCTATCGTCAATTACATTATTAACTGTTGCACGTAATACAAAAGTAAATGTACTTTCACGCTCAACTTGTTTTGGAGTGCCAATAATGTTATTTTGAAATATTCTAAGACCAGGAGGTAACGAACCTGCTATAATAGATATAGTTGGACTTATACCTGAAGTAAGAGGTAATCCTACGGAAATAGTTTCTTCTTCATTAGTCGTAACTAAAGTTGTTCCAGATGCTTGTGTCCAATTAGACATATTATAATATAGTCCCCATATCACTACCGAATGTAACCGGTGCAGTTATTGTGCCGTAATCAAGATCAAAATTTAATTGTAAAAATTCTGCATGACTTTGAATGTTTGGAACAATATCTCCGAATTCAAGTTGTGTACTAAACACTTCACTACCTTGACTTGATGTGTCAGTAATTACTAGATTGTTACCAGACATGCTAGTTGTAATACCTGCACCACCTATAATACGTAGTGTTTCACCATCGTCTACATTCAGACTACCACCGTCAGTGACTACTAACATGCCCTGTAGATCTGTGCTAATTTGTATGTCGTTTCCTGCAACTGCGGTAACAGACATTCCTGTACCTGCTGTAAAGTTTTTAAATGTTAATTGATCGCCGACTTTGCCTGCGAATACAGCAACGCCAGTTCCTATACCAGCGGCTGTTGTTGATTCTGGAGAACGTAAATCTAGTTCATCAAAGTTTTCGTTAACTTTGCGAAATGCTTCTCTTAGATCATCACCTGTTCCGTCGTTAGCAATATTACCTATGTTAATGTTTTGTATTGTCATAATAGTTTCCTTATATTGTATTTATTACTATCCACCGTATGCAAAACGTACTGCACCACCGCCACCATTTTCTCCGGCACCTGCTAAAAACCAACGATATGTATATTGAGCACCGTAAGAATATATAGTTTGATTTCTGATTTGTCCGCCGGCACCGCCGCCTCCACCGTAACCAAACGCTGATCCTGTTGCTGTTCCACCATCACCGCCGTCTCCTGCACCACTATAGTTGTAATTACTAAAACCTAACGCTGGAGCATCTGTGCCAGTACTACCCACGTTAGTACCGCCATATAAACGCATGCCTCCGCCGTTGCCTCCATGCTGTGCTTTATAATAATTATATCCGCCTGTGCTTCTGTGAAAATCACCTATACCTTGGCCACCTTTACCGCCATAGCCGCCTCCACCACCGCCACCACTTGCTTTGGTAGAAGAAGGAGCAGATGAACTTGCACGAAGTACTGAACCTGTTCCAACATAACTTACACTATTATCAACAAACACTGTGTCTATACTGCTACTGCCGCCACCGCCGTTATTGTATCCACTTGCTCCACCGCCACAAAGTGCAGTGCCTAAATCGGTTCCGCTTCTAGTCCATGTAATTTGAGTGTTTCCTCCGCTAGTAGAATTAGTAATAGTTCCTGCTTGTGGATATTTTTGACTTGCACCGTTTACTGTTTCGAACGGAGAATTTGTACTACAAGACCCTGCTTGTCCTGCTCCGCCAACTTGTACTGTAAATACATCACCTGCCTGTACAGTTAAATCAGTTATTCCGTAATATGCTCCGCCTCCTCCGCCTCTTCCTGAGCCTGATGAATATTGTCCACACATTCCTCCACCACCGCCACCTACCATGGATATACTCAAGGTATTAACGTTTGCTGGAACAACAAATGATCCGTTGGATGTAAGTATTTGTTCTCCAGCCGCAGGTGTCTGACTTGTATCTACTATTGAAATACTTGCACTTATACTCGGATAATCATCTAAAGTTAATGTAAAAGTTTCGTTTGCCACTGTTGTTGATTCCCTCTAATCTGTTAAGTTATCTGCTGTTACATTAAATGTAACTGATGCACTATTATTAAGCACTGTAAAAATGCCTGTTAAAGATGCACTATCAATGTCTGCACTTGAAACTCCTGTAATTGTATATGGAACGTTTGTACCATTGGCTACATTTGTTGTATCTAATGTAATTGAAAAACTTTGTCCTTCATTAATTGAAGATGCACTAGAAGTTAATGTATAAGTTGGACTTTGTATTTCCGGCTCTGCATTAACACCAACATCAAGTACCATTTTATATTCAACAAAATTTGCTGTGCTTGTGCTTGTTGTACCGTTTACTAGTCCACCTGCTGTTGCTGTGCTATCATCAACAACCATTGCTGTATCGTGTGTTTGTAATGGTGAGTTGGCGTCTACACTTATTGTTCCGTGAACTTCGTATGACCAATCTTCTACAGTCAATGTATTCGTATTAGTATCAGATTCATTAATAGGAACACAAGCAATTAATCCACCTACTCTACCTAAACTTGTCTTCTTACTTGAAACACCATATCCACTTACCCAAAGTCTGGTGTTTGGATCTAATGTATTATCTAAACTACATTTGTGAATGCCTACATTCAAACTAGCACTAGCACTTGTATGTAAATTTCTAAATTTAGATATACCTAAACCGTCACTAAATGAAAGCACTATGCCTCGTTTGTTTGAATTAGTGTTATCTTTATTTTGTTCACCAACAGCAAAAATTAGATTATTTACAGTATCAAATTCAACATCTCGTAATTTTGGTTTAGTTTCTCTGTAATCTGTTTCAATAGTTGCTTCGCCTATGTCATTTAATACCCAGTCAGTTGCAATAATACCAGTTGTTGGATTAAGTTTTAATATATGCGATTGTTCATATCCTGATTGTGGACTAGCAACATATCCTAGACCTATTATTGGATTATCGTTTTGGTCAACTGTTACGCCAGCAGGTTCAAATCCTGTACCTGTAGCACTTGGCACATACCAACCTCTATTCCATTGTAATGTGAATGTGCTAGAATACTTCCATAATCTTACTGCTGTTTCAGTACCGTCTGATTTAATTTCAGTTCCGTAAACATATACATTTCCTGAAGAGTCTACTGCAACATCTTGTGCTTCACTTTTCTTCGCAGTTGGACTTGCTTTTCTTACAACTAATACATCTCCGTTTGTTATGTCAACTTTTAAAACCCATACTCCGCTATCTAAATTTTGTAAATAATTTGCACCTACTGCAATAATATTTCCATCACTAGTAAAAGCCATTGCTTTAATTGCAAGAGCATTTCCGTCTGTGTCTGAATAACTACGTTGCCACAATACTGTGCCTGCTGGATCTAATTTTGTAATATATGCATCACTTGGATAATCTGCACTTGGAGTATTTGTTTCCCAATTCCAAGAACCGCTATAACCAACATACACATTTTCTCCACTGTCTATAATAGCACTTGATGCTATGTAGTTTGAACTTAGTGAACGTCTCCAAATCGGAGATCCTCTATCGGTGTATTTTATTAATGCACATGATTTATTAACACCGCTATCAATTTGTTCAATAACAACTGAATCGCCACTTCCTGCATGTGCTACATATTGAAAAGTTGTATTTGCAGTACGTGCTGAAGTTTCACCGTAATGCGTTGTTGCCCAATGTTTGTCAGCAATATAAATTTCACCATGCATATCATTGTGAATACTACATTGGTAATATTTACGTCCACCAACTGTAGGCGAGTAACTTATGATACTGTTTACTGTTCCTTGATTTGTTACAGCATTTGTTTGGTTAAGTGTTCCACTACCTTGTACATCTTTAATATAAAAAGGATGTCCTGAAGCATTAATAGTCCAATTAATAGTATCGCCTCTATCGTAAACTACTCCTGGATTTGCTCCACTAATTGTTCCGTTTCTATCACTTCCTGTATTCCACACATAGCCACTTGCTCCACTATTAACTACTGAACCACTGTATGATTCTTGTGTTCCGTCACTACTATCATTAATTGTAACTACTTTATTTTGTGCATTGTCAGACATAAATGGAAGATAGTGATCGTCATCAACTTGTGTAGTTGCTGTAAGGTCTTCAATTAGTTTAAGATTAAACGTTTCTGCTCCATCAAATGTATCGTCTGCTGTAACACTAAACAATTTACTATTTGCAATTTGTGTAAATGATCCTCTAATATTTCCATATGTTGTTACTAGTCCAGACATATCAATATCACTTGAACTAACACCTGTAATTTCATATGGTATTAAAACTTGTGGATCTGTTGTACTAAGGTTATTAGTTACTGTGACTGTAAATGTACTGCCTTCGTTTGCTGAGGTTTTATTACTTGTAAGAGCGTATATTGGCGGTTCAAATTTATCTCTACTTCCAGGATACATAATCCATATTCCGCCATCTTGTCCTGATTCTGCTCTTGTAGTATTACCAGATGTTGCAAGTCCCATTACAAGCACACCACCAGCACCACCACCACATTCGTGACTTACTACTGCTGGAGTAACTGTGTCAGCACTATTACCCTTTTGCCCTGCTACTCCTGTGGTAACAGTTCCTGCTCCGCTTATTGTTAGTGTTGGTACTGTAGTTGAAGCATGTCCGCCTCTTAGTGCAGTCATCTCTCTAGTTAAAGTTGTACCGCCTCCTTGAGCGCCATAAGTAATGCCAGTACCACTTTGCCAATCTTGCACATAACCATGTCCACCACCTGTGCCTGCTGTTTGTTGTGGAAGTACAGCACTATTACCTTCTTGGAATAAGTTTATTTTTGCTAGTTGTGTTGTGTTTAAATCTGTTGCATCTGTAGCAACTCCACCTCTAAATTCTAAAATAGATATAAGTTCTGCCGCATTATATCCAGTGTTTCTAGTATAAGTTATACCACCATATGATGTTGTTGATTCTATAGCAACTCCTGCACCTGTGCCAGCAAAACTATATTGAGCATTGTTAGCACCAATACCACCACCAACAGTCAATGATGTAACTGAATTAAAATCTTTTGCAAGATTTTTGTAAACCATTCTAGGTGTACCATCTACACCGTTTCTTAAAATCATATAATATGCATCATGGTTTGCCCAACCGTTTGAAGCATTTAATACTGAATCAATTTGATTTCTTAAATAATAAGCAAACTCAGTTCCAAATGTTAAATTAACTACTTCTAAGGTTAATCGTATTTCTGTTGTATAAAGTGATTCCATTAATCTTACAGTACCACTTGTTGCACTAGTCCAATTATATGGAGACGTTGATTTATTAGGTCCACTCAACACTTGATTGTTTGGATAACCAGACCCGCCAACTGCACCAGCACCAGCACCACCGCCACCGCCACCTACAACTGCTTCTCCGTTATTGTGTCTATATGAATCTCCACCTTTACCGCCTGCTCTACTAATAGTCCATGCACCTGATGTTGTTCCGCCATCACCGCCAATTTTACGTTCATAGGTTGTATTACTTAATGTATTCATTGCTACAGCCGGACTTGCTTTTCCGCCACCTGCTGTATAATTTAATCCACCATATGATACTACAGTATCTTGTCCATTGTTATTACCAGCACCACCTTCACCTACTGTGTAAGTTATAGTTTGTCCTGGCGTTACTGCTAGGTTGTTAATAATCCCAAGTGCTCCAGCACCACCACCGCCTGTGATTTGACCTGCACCTAATGCCGCTGTTGTTCCCGAACCAGCACCACCGCCAATGGCCATAATACTTACACTTGAAACGTTAGCAGGAACAATAAATGATCCCGAACCTGTTGTTGAAACAACTTGATCACCTGCAACTAATGTTGTACTTGTATCGTTAAAAGTAACTGATGCAGTTACACCAGCAACTGATGTTAATGACATTACAAATGTTTCTGCACCTTCTGTAGTAAAATCTTCTGCTACTACAAAACTTGCTCTTGTTGTAGTTCCTGTAACAAAATTTCCAGTTAATGTTCCTGTGCTTAAATCTGTTGAACTGATTCCTGTAATTGTATATGGTAATGTAACTCCAGGAATACCATTTTCAACAACTAAATCAATATAAAAAGCAGACCCTTCGTTAACTGAACCTGATGATGCAACTAAGTTATATGTTATTGGAGAATTACTTGTATCATTAATTTGAACAGTAATACTTTGACCTGTACCTGTTGCTGTAAAAACAAAATCTTCATTACCTTCTAATAATCCATCTGCTGTAACTACATATGTTCTTTCCACATCGCTACCTACAGTTAGTGTTCCAGTAAGTGGCTCGTCGGAAATATCTGCACTCGAAACTCCTGTAATTGTATATGGAATTGATGTGCCTGATAAAACGTTTGTTGCAGTAAGTGTGATTACAAATGTTTCACCTTCTCCTACACTATCTCTTGAACTAGTAATTGAATATACTGGATCTGGTTTACTTGTATCGTTAATTGTAACACTTACACTCTTACCTGCTACTTCATTAAGGCTTAACAAAAATGTTTCGTTTCCATCGTCAAAGAAATTGTCTTCGGTTACGTTGACTGTTAAGACTTGTGAAGTTCCAATAATAAAATTACCAGTTAAACTTGCATCGTCTATATCTGATGATGCTACGCCTGTAATAGTATATGGAACAATAGTTCCGTTTACAAGACCTGTTGTGGTTAATGTAACTGTAAAACTTCCGCCTTCGTCTACACTTGATGCACTTGCTGTTATTGCATAAGTTGCTTCTATTGCTCCTTGTGATGCTACAATAGTTTCGTCACCAGCAATAGTCAAAACATCTGCACTGTTATATGGTTGATGTGCGTATGCATTTGTACCACCCATTAAACTTCTATAATTTGTATAATCGGATCCAGTGTTACCATTTTCATCAAGTTGTTCTTTGGCATTTGTTGTTACCCATGCTTTTTGTTGTGCAGGAGTTGAACTAGGTTGTATCTCTCCGTAGGTTGCAATCAGTCCTGCAATCTGAGGCGATGCCATAGATGTTCCACTTATGTTAGCAATTCTATATGCAGTATCTAAATACTGTCCGTCTGTAAATCTATTTGTTGTACTTGTTGAACTGAAAATATTTGTTCCTGGTGCATACACATCAACTCCAGGACCTTTTTCAGAACTTTGTGCTATTTGCTCATCACCTTGTGCATCTAGTGCTTGATCAATATTACCTACCATAATCGCGTTTGTTGAATAAGGAGATGAACCTCTGTGGTAATATTTTGTTTGTCCGAAACTGTTTGTGTAATAGTTGTTGTAATCTGGATCGCTTGCTGTAGCAATTTTATGATAATTATTTCCAGCCGCAATACATACTGTTACACCTGCTTCAATTAATTCTTCTATGTCTGCATCTACTGATGCTACTCTTGCAGGATGTCTATAACCAGTCCCATCAAACGCACCTGTCATTCCATAGGCAGTAAGTTTAGCATTACCAGTCCAAGATGTTCCTCTATAGTTACCACCTGTCACAGCAAGATATCTACTAAAGTATCCCCAACTCATATTAATAACAGTTGGACGTTTAACTCCTGTTAATACATCCGGAGTCTTTGCTTTATGCCATTCTTTAACAACATCAAAGATATCACTAATAGGCATACCATTGTTTGGATCAGTTGAACCTTGCAGTCCTCCAATTTTGATTGAATAAATTTTTGAATTCTTTGCCCAGCCATATGTTTTTCCTGCGGCAATACCTGCACAGTGAGTACCATGTCCATCATAGTCTGTATAAAATCCTGGTGGTAATGTTCCACTCACTACTGACTGTGCTTGGTACCAATCAATTTCTTGTACTCTGCTGTTACCAAATGAATCTTGAAACTCTGGATGATCTGCTTGTATTCCTGAATCTTGTACAATAAAATCAACACCTGTACCTGTAAGCGTATGTGTATATCCGCCAACAACGGCTCCACTTGAATTATAAGGATTGGATAACGCACTCATTCTACGTAATCCCCAGTTTACATTATCACCAGTGGTTGCAGTAGATTTATTAAAATTACCTGTTTGTGTTGCAAATCTTTCAATACCAATATCGTCACGTAAGTCTGGTCTTAGTTCAACTGCTTCAACACGTTCATCATTTTGTAATTCAACTGCTTCTTCGTCAGTTAGTAAATAATGTGTGTTACGTGTTGATCCTGGTCTTTCATTAGCAACTGTAACTGCCTTGGTCGGCACATATGGAAGCATATTATCAGCAACCATATCTTGTCTAAAAGCATTTGGATCTACACCTTGTCTTAGTGTTACAATGTATTCTTTTTCCATCAACTAAATCCTTTAAAGTGCGGCTATACGTGTTTTGAAGTCTGCAAAGTCTGTGCTATTAGCAACTTCTGTTTTTAAAGTGGCTAAGGTTAGTGTTTCTACAACTGGTGCAACAAAAGCATAACCTGTTGCTGATTTAGCAAGCACATCTCCTAAGTTTCCTCCTGCTACTAAATCTCCTATACTTGCTGGAATAGCGTTTGCGTTATCTGTAAGTTGTGATACGTCTGTTTTAATTAAACTAGTTGTATCTGTTAAGTCAGATAAATCTGCTGGTATAACTCCGCCTGTGTCTGTAAGTTCTCCTACATCTTGTAGTGTCATTTTTCTAAATGCACCATTTACATATGCTTCTAAATGTCCTAGCGTTGTGTTTACAACCATAAAACCTTCTGTTGTAAATCCTGCTCGTCCTGCTGTTGTATAACTTGGTGGAATAATTTTTTCAAATGCGTTTACGTTTAGTGTACCGTTAATGTTTACACGTGAACTATTGTGGCCCATTTCAACATTACCACTGTTTGTATCATAACCAATGTGTATGTCTTGTCCTGATGTTCTTAGTGCAATATCTGAATTAGAATAAAGTACAACTCCGTTTGAACTAACTTGCACATAATCTTCTGCCGCACTTTCCTGTAGTGTAACAAGACCTTGTGCTTCGAGAGTGATGTTTGCATTTACACCTGTGTTTGTAGTTGTAATATCAATGTTGTTATCAACAACGTCCCAAGTTGTACTTGTAAGTGGTCCTGTAATTTTACCATTGTTGCCGTCAACAAGCAATGTACTGTCTGTTGCATGTACACTACCAATAGTATCAACAATAAGTGTGCCGCCTCCTGTTTGTGCTGACTTAACTTGTTTTAAATCAAGATATAATTCGTCAAAGTTATCATTTACTTTATCAAATGCTGTACGTAATGGATCACCATCACCTTTGTTAGCACTTGTACCTAGGTTAACTACTTGTTTTGCCATTACACTTTCCCTACTACGATTTCAATTGTACCTTTGTCTGTACTGTCTTTGGCTTGCAATGCTTTACCAATTACTGTACCAACAGTTGGATTGTTGTCAACTATTGCGTACCCTGCAATAGCACTTGACACTAAAATATCTCCCGGCTGTACTTTGCCAATTACTTTACACGGTACTCTACCAGTTAATGCAACTGGAGTAACAAACTCACCTTGTAGTTCACTGTTCATTAAGTATGCTGGTTTGTTACTAACAACACCAATTACTCTTGAATCGCCTTTAGTTGCTGTTGTTGTAATTTCTTTTGCACCACCTAGTACAATAACTGTACCTGGTTCGTGTTCTGCGTCTGCTGAATAGTTTTCTGCTAAGTCTGCGTACCTTGCTTTTGTTGCCGTGCCGTCAAATACTGTTGCATATACTGTATTATATTTTAATGTTGAACTACCAATGTTATATGTATTATTAACATCTGGTAAAACACCAGTTGAACTAAACTTAAATGGTACTGTTGAACCTCCTGAAACAATAGCAACTTCTCCTGATGCTGTTTTACCTGTACCAGTACCTATCGCAATACCTGTGCCTGCATCGTTTGTTGCTTCAAGAAAGTTTGTTTTAATCCATGCTGAACTTAAACGACCTTTGTTTGCAAATGTTGAGTTTGATTGAAGTGTGCTTTGAGTATCTGCACCTGAGCCATCAATATCAATACTTGCCGCATACTCTGCTGTAATAGCACTTGTACCTGTTGCTTCAAATATTTGTGCGCCACCAGGTGTAAGCATTTCAATTGTTGTTGCCGCACCTGACTTAGGTTGTAAAATTACGTTAGTATCTGCCGCACCAATGATTAAACCAGTTGTTCTAATCATACCATCGGACTTGGTCATTACAATACTATCATTGCCACCAGTTGTGGTAATTGTTTGTGCTGTTGGACTTGCTGTTGCACCACTAATGTTTGTGAGTGCAGTGTTATTTGGAATTTCTTCAATGTCTGCTAAATCAACACTACCTGTTTTTAATGTTACCCAACCATCTGTTACTGTAAAGTCACTATCATCAAATGCCGCTAGTCCTAAGTCTACTTGTGCAATACCTGTTGCGTTTGCTCTTGTAGTAGCCGCTTGCATAGCAAGTTTGCTTTGTGCAATCGCCGCCGCTGGATTAACATCAGCATTTAAAATACTGTTGTCTTTAATATTATATGTAACTCTATATTCTGAAGAGAATCTTGTACCTACCCATTCAATTTGACTGCTGGTATCATATGTAGCGTTTGCAGTTTCATGATGTGGTCCACTTACTATTGTACCTATTGCATCTGTTGCTAGGCCTGTGTTTCCAGAAACAGTAAATGCTAAAATTGCTCCGTTTCCAGCAACTGATGTAATTGTAATTAATGCATCGTTAGCCGGAGTTACTCCTGTGCCTAATTGATCTCCTGGTATTGTAAATGTTTCACCATTTGCATATCCAGTACCTGCATTAAATGTATAAGCAGTGTATGTAGTTCCTTTACCTATATTAAAACCAGCGTCAACACCTGATGCTCCTGAGTATACTACTCCTGTTGGATTTTTATAAGATAGCACTGTAGATGCATCTGCTTGTGTTAATGTTCCTGCTACTTCTCTATAAACAACTCTTTGCACTGCACCAAGAACACCATCTGTTCTTGATTCGATATCTTCAATTTCACCAACGTTTGAGCCTTGTATAATTTTTCCGCCTGTTACTAAAGGACCGTCTTGGATAGTAGCACTGTCAAAGAATACAATTCTTTTACCTGTTCTGTGCATTAATTGATCTCTGTAGTAGTTTGCATCTGATTCAGCACTACCAGGATTTTTCTCAAGACTAAGATCTCGCATACCATCTAAGGTATTATACTGTTCTACAACATTATCAACATATGCTTTGTTTACTGCATCTGAATCTTGTGCTGGTGCTTCAACGTTAATAATTCTGTTACTTGACAAATTCAAGTTACCTGACATTCCGATTGAGCCATCTCTTGCAACTGCACCGCCACCGATTACATTGTTAACTGGTAGACCGTTATGATCCCAACCTAAACGTCTGTTTACATATCCACGTACTGCGTTTTGTGTTGGAACAATATCTGATCCATTTTGTGTCATACCATCGTCAGTACTAAATTCACTAACAACAACACCACGTTTAAATCCAATACCGTCCAAGTTACTTAAAGCAATACTTCCTGCAAATGTAACTGTACCAGTACCTTGGTCAACTGTAAAGAATCTACCTACTCGGAAGAAACCATCTTGGTCTGTTGAAACATAGAATACTCTACCTTTGGAACGCTCTTGTACTTCGTATGATTGATTTGGTTGTCTTGGTGCACCTAGTAGTACGTTTGGATAGTTACTAGTGTTGTATGATCCTGTACCAATGTCTAAGAAGTCATGTCCTGTTGCTCTTGTAAGTGAAATATTAATTGTAATATCACCTGGAGCACCTTTCGGTAGACCGATTCTAATTGTATTTGCTTGTCCACCACTTAGTACAACTGGAGCATGTAATCCTGTTGCATTGTTTGTTAAGTTATGATCAAGTTTACCACTTGGGTTTGTAGCATCAGTTATATCTTCAATTTTAATTACAGCATACCCAACAAAGTCTAAGTAGTCGACAACTTTGTGTGCTTTACCTTCCCATGTAAAGATCATTTCACCTCTACGTAGTCTTGCAATGTCTGAAACTTCTGTAAGTTCTGCAATAGCAATACCTACGTCACCTTTGGTTGCACCTAGTGTTGTACCTCCAAAGCCTACTGTTGGTGTATCACTTGTATGATTAGTATCTACAATAACTCTAACGTAATCGTAAGTAGCATCAAAGCCCATTAAGATTTCATCACTTGGTAAATTTTCACCTGTAGTTTCTGTAGTTGTAAATTCTGTTGTTCTGTATGTATAGCCTGGACGTTCATCAAATTCAAACGCTGTACTTGGTCTAATTGTAAGTCTTTGTGTATCTAATACATTATCAACAATAACAACTTGGTTATGTCTGTATGATACAAAATGATTTTGTTCAAGTCCTTCAATTAATCCGTCGTTACTAAATCCTGCTGTTGCAGTACTAAAGTTTAGTTTATAAACCTGTCCATCATAAATTGGAGTGTCTAATAAAATATTAACTGTACCTGAAGCCGTTACAGTTAAAATTTTACCATCGCCATCAACTGTAGCAACTGAAATTGTACAATCGTTTGTACTTGTAACACCATCTAATTTTGTACCGTCTACAACAAATGTATTGCCTACTGTATATCCTGTACCTGCTGAAATAACGTGTGCAACATATGTTCCGCCACTTTTTCTTGTTTTCTGCACATCAAATTTAGCACCAGTACCAGATCCTACTGCTGTATATGCAACATCATTGTGTCCATCTACTCTAAAATCTTTTACTTTTGCAACACTTGCTACTTCATATCTTCCGTAGTTTCCGTTTGTGTGCAAAATATTAATTTCACCTCTGTTTTGCGGTAATGATTCAAAGTCATATACATGAACACTTAATTGACCCGCTGAAAGTAAAAGTCCTGCTGAACTTACATCTGTCGGAACACCAAGGTTCACACTATCAACACTTGTAACTACACCTGATGTATTAAATGTACCTGTTACAGTTTTTAAATATAGAACTTTACCTGCTGTTTCAAAAACAACTTCACCTGATGCTCCTGACCCTGCTTGAGTAACTCTATGCCCTACAGCACTTGGTCCTGAACTACCTTCTTGAAGTTTTGCTATACCTAGAACATCTGAAAACGTTAGAATAGTTGCGGCTTCTGCAGTCTTAGCAACCTTAGCCATGTTATCACGCAATGTAACTGCGTCTGGAACTTCGTTTGGATCACTACCATTAGCAACCAATCCATATTCACCATATGCGTTAGAACCGTTAAGTGATCTAATTTCACCACCGTTGTTTGCGTAATATGCTGTCCAACAATAGTAAGTAAACTGCGACACCATTTCTGATAACGCACCGTTTGTAACTACTAGTCCATAACCTAAGTCATTAACCTGTGTAAAGTCGTTACCAAGCATACTTCTGTTACCAGCAGTTTGAACAGTAATTTCAACTGGGTTAATTGAACTTGCATTATCTAAAATAATACTTCCTGCAATGGTTCCAGTCCAACCAGACTTAGCATTTGAACTTGGATCAAGTATAAGTGTTGCTGTACCTAATGTAGGATCCCAATCTCTTACTGCGTTAACTTGGAAACGTCTACCTTCCATATAAAATGGAGCAGGTACTTGCGGTTTCTTAACAAATAAACCTTGTCCTGCTTGTGAACGCACATCAATTTTATAAGCAGTTTGTTTGTTAATAACTTCCATAGGTACGTTACCAACGAAAGCGTCAACAAACATACCACCTCTAAATGCTTGTCTGTTTAGTGATCTTGAAAAACTCGAACCTGTTTGACAGTATGGTGACTTAGTAAGAACTTGACCATCTGGATCAAG
>VMHT01147876.1_pt1 | contig 41561 bp, 36 predicted proteins | sample 4693611 | NCBI WGS metagenome assembly VMHT01 (sample SAMN12280063, study PRJNA550983) | marine metagenome | isolation source: seawater sampled from same location over 5 years 0.02-0.2 micron viral filtrate | place: USA: collected off the coast of southern California halfway between the port... ...
GATATTGTTAGCCAAATAATTGTGGCCATTCCGGTATTGATACTTTACGAAGTAAGTATTCTTATTTCAAAAGTGATCTACAAACAAGAACTAAGAAAAATTAATAAAAAATAGCTATGATCAATAAAGTTGACGAATTCAATGCTTACCGTCAGCAGATGAATGATAAAATTCTGGGTGAGAACAATAAAGTTCTTAAAAGGATTTTCAATTTAGATACCAACGCCTTTTCGGAAGGTGCTGTAGATAAAAAAACAAAAGAATTACTAGGTCTTGTAGCCTCGCTTGTTTTACGTTGTGATGATTGCGTAAAATACCATTTAGAATCCAGTTTTAAAGAAGGTTTAAGCCGGGAACAGGTAATGGAAACCCTTAGTATTGGAACTTTGATTGGGGGAACGATTGTTATTCCTCACCTTAGAAGAGCTCATGAATACTGGGAAGCTTTGGAAACCGCACATCAGGAATAGGCTGGCATAAAAAATGTACTTTAGGTCTTAAATGTCTTTTTAAATGAAATTACGCGCCGAGAATTTAGTTAAAGCCTACAAAGGAAAGAAAGTTGTAAAAGGGATCTCGCTGGACGTAAACCAGGGAGAGATCGTTGGATTACTTGGGCCCAATGGTGCCGGAAAAACCACTTCTTTTTATATGATCGTGGGGCTTATTAAACCAAATTCCGGTAAGATAGTTTTAGACAAAGAGAATATTACCAAATTTCCAATGTATAAAAGGGCTCAATATGGAATTGGGTACCTTGCTCAGGAAGCTTCAGTTTTTAGGAAACTCAGTATTGAAGATAATATTATGAGTGTACTGGAACTCACCGATCTTTCTAAAGAAGAACGCCACGACAAAATGGAAACGCTTATCGAAGAATTTGGGTTAGGCCATATCCGTAAAAACCGGGGTGATCTTTTAAGTGGTGGCGAAAGAAGACGTACAGAAATTGCCCGAGCACTGGCAACAGACCCTAATTTTATTCTGCTGGATGAACCTTTTGCAGGTGTAGACCCCGTGGCGGTGGAAGATATTCAAAGAATTGTTGCGCAATTAAAAGACAAAAACATCGGTATTCTTATCACCGATCACAACGTACAGGAAACCCTTGCTATTACCGATAGGACTTACCTGATGTTTGAAGGAAGTATCCTAAAACATGGTCAACCGGAAGAACTCGCAGAAGACGAAATGGTACGAAAGGTTTACTTGGGACAGAACTTTGAGTTAAGGAAAAAGAAGTTGTTCAAGTAATAAAGCGGAGAAAAGAACACTGGGCTAAACTCGTTTCAGACTTTATTCCAAATTCATTTTCGGGAATCTAATACAATTTGAGGTATTCTCTGGAGCCAACCCGAACCGTCGAAAACGTCATGCTGAACTTGTTTCAGCATCTAACAACCTAGACCCTGAAACAAGTTCAGGGTGACGACACAAACTCATCAATAATATATTATAAAACTATACCTTCTTTAAGAATAAGATAATAATCTTAAACCTCACAGATTCGAAAAATTTGTGAGGTTTTTATTTTTCTCTTACACCTCTTCTTTCTTTGGAAAAACTACCGATAAAAGCACATAGCTCAAAATAATAAGCGGCACAGCTACAAACTGGAAGACCAGGATAAGTGCCAGGCATAAAAGCAGGAAGAAGTATCTCAATTTATTATCGGCAAAGCCCCAATTTTTAAATTTAAGTGCGAACAGTTTTATTTCTGCATTTAAAAGATAACAACTTAAAAAAGTAAGACCAATCAAAAACCACTCGTTTAAAATTAAGCCAGTTAAAAAACTATCGGGTTGGTAAGTGAGAATAAGCGGAAAACTTAAAATCAAAAGTGCATTGGCCGGCGTGGGAACGCCTATAAACGAATCGGTTTGGCGATCGTCCACATTAAATTTCGCCAATCTATAGGCTGAAGCTAAACTAATCAACAATCCAATTAAAGCAAGCGTATTAAAGTTCCAATCCCACCAGCCCGGATCAACTTCCCAGCCGGTATTTTCTACACCAGAATTCCCCGGCAGTGCATTGTCCAGTAACTGGTACATTACAATTCCCGGCACCACACCGCTGGTTACCACATCGGCGAGCGAATCTAATTGCAGCCCAAGTTCTCCGGCAACGTTTAGACTTCGGGCAGCCAAACCGTCAAAAAAATCGAAAAATATGCCCGCAGCAACAAATATTGCAGCCATAATGAGACTTCCCTGCACGGCAAAAATTACTGCGATGGTTCCGCAGAGAAGATTTAGAAGCGTAATAATATTCGGAATATGTCTTTTTATACTCATAGATTGGTTTTCTGAATTACTAAACTAAGCAATTGCAACCTGTTTCTACAAGTTTTTTTAATTTCAGAAAGAACAATTACAAAAGCTTTAACTTCAAAGAAATTATCTAAAGACCCATAAAAAATAATAGTTTGCTATTTTTGAGCAGAATTTCCCTGTATGAAAAATCTTATTTACGCGATATCAAGCGGACTTTTGTTAGCATTAGCCTGGCCAACTTATGGCTTCCCTTTACTTTTATTTTTTGCATTTGTTCCACTATTGTATGCAGAATTTAAAGTTAGAAATTCTGAAAAAAAGTTTATAAAATGGAAGGTTTTTGGACTGGCGTACCTGAGCTTTTTCCTTTGGAATCTTATTACCACTTACTGGATTTATTTCTCAACAGCTTTTGGTGGTGCCTTCGCTATTTTAGTGAATTCCCTGCTTATGGCATTGGTCTTTATGCTATACCACATAGTAGCGAAACGAACCGGATTTAGTGCAGCTTCAGCATTTTTAATCAGTATTTGGATGATTTTTGAGAAACTCCATCTCGCCTGGGAATTTTCCTGGCCATGGCTAAATCTCGGCAATGCTTTTTCTGAATTTCAAAACTGGGTGCAATGGTATGAATACACCGGTACCTTTGGAGGAACACTTTGGGTTTGGCTGGGTAATATCGCGGTTTTTAAAGCCGTATTGCTTTATAAAGAATTTAAAGATAAAAGCTTGATTTACCGCGGAATTTTCAAGTTGAGTTTACTCGTTTTAATTCCGATAGGGGTTTCATATCTCTTATTGAGCCAGGTGGAGGAAAAAGGAGAAACGATGGAAGTGGTTATTCTACAACCCAATATTAATCCGTACACCGAGAAATATAATACCACTGATACCCGAATTGGAGAATTATTACTAAAATTAAGTGAAGAAAAAGTTAGTGAGAGCACCCAACTAATAGTGGCTCCAGAAACCGTTTTTGCTGACGGCACGATTTTATCAAATTTCGAACAATCTGAAGCTGCTTTTTTCTCAAGGCAACTTATTAATAGATATCCGCAAGCCAATTTCCTTAGCGGAATTTCCTTTTACGAGAGATTCAATGACCCGGCTAAAGTTAGAGAGCAAAGCAATCAAATAGGCCCAATGGATTGGTACGACGATTATAATTCGGCCTTTTTAATGAATGCCGAAGATATTCCGCAGTTATATCATAAATCTAAACTAGTGGTTGGCGTAGAAAATTTTCCATACCAGGATATATTAAAACCTATTCTAGGAGATGTAATGATTGATCTTGGTGGCACCGTAGCGATGAAAACCACACAGGAAGACCGGGAAGCTTTTGTTCTAAATAACCAATCGTTTACAGGACCAATTATTTGCTACGAATCTGTATATGGCGAATATGTAACAGGCTACGTAGAAAATGGTGCCTATTTTCTTAGCATAATTACAAACGATGCATGGTGGGGAAATACGCAAGGTCACCAGCAACACCTTAGTTATGCAAAACTACGCGCCATTGAAACAAGACGAGATGTTGTGCGAAGCGCCAATACAGGTATTTCAGCATTTATAAATCAAAAAGGAGAAGTAACTAAAAGTCTTGGCTACGAAAAACAAGGAAGTATAAAGTCTGATATTCACCTTAATTCAAATAAAACTTTTTATGTAAAGCACGGAGATTATTTAGCGAGAGTCGCGCAGTTCCTGGCTTTGTTTATTTTCTTATTTGCAGTGGTAAAGTATAAGCGCAACCGACCTGGAATTTAACCTATATAAAGCATTATAAAATACTGCTCACTGACAACTGACAACTGAATTACTGGCCCCGGAAGAAAATTATGGTGCTCAGTGTTTTTAAAATGATGTTGAGATCTAAAAAAATACCCCGGTGTTTTATATAATAAAGATCGTATTGCAGTTTTACAAGACTATCGGCCTGGCCATTTCCATAATCCGCTTTTACCTGGGCCCAACCTGTTAGCCCGGGTTTTATGACATGGCGGGTTTCATAAAAAGGAATCACCTGGGATAATTCCTTAACAAAAACAGGTCTTTCGGGTCTTGGTCCTATAAGGCTCATCTCCCCTTTTAAAACGTTATAAAACTGCGGAATTTCATCAATCCTGGATCTTCTTAGAAACTTTCCGAAACGAGTAGTTCGTAAATCATTCTTTTCGGCATATTGCGGACCGTTTAGCTCGGCATCCTTTACCATTGTTCTAAGCTTCAAAATCTTAAAAACCTCACCGTATTTACCTATTCGTTCCTGCCGGTAAAAAAGTAAGCCACGGTTTCCTAATAAATTTGCGATTAGAAGCAAAGGAAGGATCAGGATAAAAAACGATAAACCCACCAAAGCGATAATCACATCAAATATTCTAAAGAAGACCTGGTAGAATTTATTCTGGTTGCTTCGGCTAAAAGGAAAATATCTATAGAAATCTTTATCTACGTGCTGCACCGGAATTCTCTGAGTTACTTCCTCATAAACCTGTGTATAATCTTTAATAGGAAAACCTGCTTTCAGCAAATAACTCAGTTGATTATATAAAGACAACATTAACCCCTTTTTATATCCACTGGCTACCACAATTTCGTTGATATGGTGCTCTTTTATCGCTTCCCTGATATCTTTGATCTCAAATCTTATTAATTTGTCTTCATCAATTTCTGACTGTATTCGGTCTTCGGTCTTAATATAACCAACAACCATATAATTAGGATCAGATTTTTGAAGATCGGAGCTAATAAGATTAATGTCAAAAGAATTCCCCACTACCAGCACGCGTTTATAAAATCGCGGAGAAGAAATTAAAGTGATGTAGATAAAGCGCCATAACAGCAGTGGAATTAAAATGGCCAGAAAGAAAAAGAGAATTTGCAGCCTATTTTCAGGAAGACTTGGAGTTAAAATAGGCGTAAGCATATAGAATAGCACAGTCGCTCCGGCACTCAATATGGAATTTTGTAATACACTATCAAATTTTGAAGCTTTTTGCAGATCGTAAAGTTCAAAAATACTTGCAAAAAGATTAAAATAAAGGAGTAAAACTAGCGTCCAATACCAATTTTGAGAATCTACCCGAAAGTAATCGAATTCAAAGATAATTCCTACGAGACTAAGGCTGGTTAGAATACACAGAGAGTCTAATAAACGCAGCAAGACCTTGCGCTCAGAGATTTCAAAATGTACAAGGGGTCGTTGAGACATGAATTACCTGCTTACGGGATAAAGATAGAATTTTTTTGATTTCCGCAACTTTTAATACTGCAAAATGAACCAGAGCATCTCGACCACGAATGCGCAAATATTTCAAGACCTTTTACCGAAATAACGAACCCCTCCGACTTTTACATTTCCGCGCAAAAGCCACCTAAACTTAAAAAAAGAGGAGGAGCTTCTATAGATGACTCTTAAAAGATAATGCAATTGTTATTGCGAAGACGGTACGTCTGAAGCAATCTTTTCAACTGAGGAACCTCTCATTAAAAAGATCACCACGCTCAATGTCGCTCGTAATGCCGATTATAAAATAAAATTAACTGAGTAAAACTTCCTTCCACTCATTTTGCACAATTTCCCAATCAAATTTTTCCGCCTGGTTGCGAGCGTTCTGACTTAAGCTTTCTGCTAAATTCTGGTTCTTTAATAAAGTGCTAATTGCATGCACCATTGCCGATTTGTTTTTCGCCGGGACTAACAAGCCGGTTTCTTGATCCTTGATTAAGTAAGGAATTCCACCAACTTTGGTGGAAATAATGGGGAAGCCTAAAGCCATCGCTTCAATTAAACTCACAGGGGTGTTATCAACATTCGTAGTATTTAGAAAAATATCATAATCCTTTGTAAGAGCAGTCCATTCAGGTTTGTTTAATTTACCGGTAAACTTTACCGGCAACTTATTACTTTCAACATAATTGAAACATTCTTTATAAGATTGATCCTTTTCGGGTCCCACCATACAAAGTTCTGCATCGGGATATTCTTTTAATAAATCCTCTAACACGTTAATCGCCAACATCGGATTATAAATTTCAGCAAAAGCGCGCACCCAAAGCAATTTAGGTTTCAAGTTTTTTCTTGCTTTAAAAGTATAGTCTTTCAGAAAAATGGAATTTGGGATATATTCAATATTTTTAAATCCTGCTAGTTGAAATTCTTCAAATAGATAAAGTGAAGGCGCAATATTCAGTTTTGCTTTTTTAAATAGAGAAGCTGATAATTTTGGAATATTTTTTAATCTTTCAGGGAGACCTCCTCCGTGAAGTAAAAGGATATAATCCAGATTCAATTTACTGCAAAGTTTTGCCGTCAGTACGGCGTACCAAAAGTTCCGGGTGCTATAGGTATCGATAAGCACCACATCTGCCCAGGATTTATTCCTAATTATAGAAGTCATCATCTCAGCTAACCTCAGAAGCTGATTCTTTTTAGCAGATGAAGTTCGTACCGGGAAACCTTCTTTTCTTAATAATGGGGTTAAACGATCTATGGATGTGGGGGCACCTCCTCTAAGCTCCAGTTCATTGCCGATATATAGCAGATTTTTCATGAGTTTAAGACCTCATCCCAATCGGCTTTCACTTTTTTCCAGGCAAAGGCCTCTACTTTATCACGGGCATTTTTGGCAATCACTTTTGCTTCTTCAGGCTGCTTGATGAGTTTATCAATTTCTAAAGCCATGTCTTTAGCATTATTAACCGGCACCAATATACCATCTGTATTATTATCAATAAGCATTGGCATACCGCCTACATTGGTAGAAACTACCGCTAAGCCAAGGCTCATTGCTTCAATAACACTAATAGGAGTATTATCAATATTGGTGGTATTGATAAAGAAATCGTAGTTTTTAGAAAGTTTAGCCCAGTCTTTTTTCTTTAATTTCCCGGTGAATTTCAGGTTGAGTTGATGTTTGACCGCGAATTTTTTACAGGTTCTCATAGTCCCGTCTTTATCGGGCCCAACCATACATAATTCAGCATTGGGATAATCCTTCTTCAACAACAATAAAACCTCCAAAGCCATCACCGGATTGTATCTTTTTTGAAACCTTCTTACCCATAATAATTTAGGTGCAAAATTTTCTCTCTTTTTAAACGGATAATTCTCCATTTGAATCGCATTGGGAATAATCCTGGTATTATTAAAGCCTTCAGCCTTAAAAATATCGTACAAAAATTTAGAAGGCGCTATATTGATTTTCGCTTTTCCAAAGAGACTTTTACTGTATTTTTTGGAAGCGTGTAAGCGTTCGGGAAGGTTTCCACCGTGTAGAATTGGTATATAGTCTAAATTGTAAGCCTGGCAGGTTTTAGCCACCAGATAGGCGTAGTAAAAGTTCATCGCCCCATAAGTATCGATCAGCACAACATCGGTAGTTTTATGATAGCGCACAATGAGTCCAAGCATTTCGATTAACCGCAGACCTTTATTACTTCGGGTAGAAGCTGTTTTCACCTTATATCCTTCCTTCCGCAACATTTTGCTAAAAAAGGAGATATAGGTTGCTGTAAAGCTGTTAATCTGTAAGTCGTTCCCTATGTACAGGATGCTTTTTGTCATCTACTATATATAATAAGGCCAATCCATAAACAAAGCCCGGTAAGGCAATTCGCATCGCCGAATGATTAATGGTTAAAAACCAAAATGCTAAGAACGCCAAAAAATAATAATTGTTCTTAAACTTTGTCCAGAAAATTATAGGGACTAAGATAAGAATTAGAATAGCAACCAGCCCCAAAAGTCCATGTTCTGATAATAATCTGCTAACTTCATTATGCGAAGGCATTTCCCGTCCAACTGCTTCTGACAAATGTTCCTTTCCTTTCCCAACCCCAATACCAATAACTGGATTATAATAAAAACCTTGTAATTCAGTAATTATAAGTTCAGATCTTCCGGTAGTAATATCATCTTCCAACTTTCCTGCCGCATCCCTATTAGTATATCTATTTACAATAAGACCTTCAGTTTTAACAGCGGTAAACAACCATATCATAATTCCTATAACACCGAAGACCCCCATTTTAAAAACTATTTTACTCTGCTCCTTACTATCCTGCTTATAAAAATACACTGCAATAAAGGCTAAAATACAAATAACGGCAGTTAAGACTCCTCCTCTAGAAAAAGTAATTATCGCACGATAACTCATCAAAGCCAATAATCCAATATCTATAAAGTTGATAGTTTTATTCTTTATCAGGAAAAATCTGGCGAATAGAATGATTGCTCCCATTCCCATCACTGTTGAAATTTGGTTAGGCCCATAGCCACCCGAAGTCGCATAATTAGAGTTTGTTCCACTCATTAAGGCTTCTCCGATACTGGGTGTATATAGAAACAAATAGATCATATTTGCTATTAGCGGAAGTAAGAGCATTAACAATACATAATTAAACTGAGTTTTAGTTATCTTCTTGTAATAGCAGTATAATGCTGACACTCCTAAAGTCACTGGGCCGCTGAGATTGAAGGCCACAGCTTTTCTAAAAACCACATCATAATCTAAGGTAAACGAAGCGACAACCACCCCAGGAAAGAGAATAAGAAGATAAAACCAATACGAAACTGTTTTTACAGAAGTCCCTTTGAAAAACATTCCAATGAGAAGAAACAAAATGACGGAATATTTACCGGTCTCATAGAAGACCATAGAACCGGTCATACGGTAAAAAACCTCAGCTCCTGAAATATAGGCCGCAGCCATTAGGGCCTCGTTATTTTTATTTTCTTTTAGAATGACATAAAATATCCAAAACCCGAGTGTGCCGAATAATAAAAACTGACCCGCTGGTTTATACATATATACCACCACCGCTATCAAAAGATGCAGCAATAATAATTTTAGATAGTTTATGTATTCTAGCTTTTTAATAGGGATTCCTTTTATATATAATCTCAGGATATATCATTGAATAATTTTTAAATAATCCTAAAACCTTTTTATCTCCTCACTTGTTTCAATAAGATATCGCTTGAATAAAATTAAATTCTATTGTAGAATTTAATTAAATCTAATCTATAGGAATTTTCTCCAAATCGAGAACTTATTCTTCTTTTTAGTTCTGCTCCTTTAAGTAAGCAAAGTTCATTATTTTCGGCAAAACTTAAAATTGCCTGAGCAAGTTCTTCGGAGTTGTTCCTATCCACCAAAATTCCGGCGTTTCCAACTACTTCTGGAATCTGCCCCACATTTGTGCATACAACCGGCAGAGCGGCCATTCCATATTCCAATAATGCCAAAGGCATACCTTCTGAACGAGAGGATAAAATACCAAGAGTTGCCTGCTCCAGTATATTAGGGATATTTTTTTGGGTTCCATAGAAAAAGACTCTCTCAGCTACTGCCAATGAAGAAATTTCTTCCAGCACAGCTTTAGAGTAGGCAGTGTCAGGATCTGCCCCTATTAAATGTAAACTAATCATCCGGTTAGAATTTGCTGCTATTTCAAAAGCTCTTAATAGATTAAAATGATCTTTTTGCGGCCTTATATTTCCAACACAAATAATCTTAAAACTGGCAATTTCTCCTTTTAATTTTGGAAATGGACTTTTTATTCCATTTTCAGAAATAAAGTTATTTAAATGAATCACTGATTCAGTCTTCAGTGTTTTTTCAGCCCATCTTTTAAGAACTTTATTTACAGATATAATTCCATCAAAATATCCTGAAAGTGGCTTAAGCACTTTTATACTTCTAGCTTCCAGATTTTCGCCATAATGATCATGCCATACGAGTTTTACTTTACTCGATATCTTCATCAACACTCCCAAAAACCAGGAGGTTCCATGCGCATGAATCATGTCAATTTTATTCTCACGAATATAATTCCTTAGTTTTATAATCGCTTTTGGATCGAGACTGGATTTTTTATTCAAAAACAGATATCCTACCTCAGGCTTTAATTCTTCTTTTAGCAAACCTTCCTGCCGTGTGCAACATAAGAAAGATCTATTCACGAAAAGCTCTAAAGAATTAGCGGTATTAACCGCCATTCGCTCTGCACCACCGGGGCGTAAACTATCAATTAATTGCAGTACTCTGAATGGTTCCCGGTTTGGGGTTTCTCGATGAATGTTATCCGTTGTGGATTGTGGGTTCTCAGTTCTCGGTTTTTTTAGTGTTTGCTGTTTGAAGTTATCGGCTGTGAGTTCTCGGTGGTGGGTTGTGGGTTGTTGGTTGTGCTTTCCTAAAATTTCCTGAATTGCCTTTTCAAATTTTTCTAAAGTATATTGCTGACTCCATTCCTGGGCGGCAATAGACATTTGCTTCATTTTTTCAGGATTTTCTAAAAGCCCTGTTATTCTTGAAACCTCTACTTCTGCAAGTGGCTTCTTCCCTTTTCTTCTGCTTCCCTTCCCTGGATCGGGAATTAAAATACCACGCTCCCCGTAATTCACCATCCAGGGCACGCAACTAACCGGTGTAGCTACGGGAATACAACCATACCACATCCCTTCCGCCAAGGCTTTGGGCCAGCCCTCGCTATTTGAGAGTAAAACAACAAAATGTGATTTTTTATAAGCCTGCTTTAATTTTTCCAGACTTTTACGGCCTCTTAGTTTTACGAGATTTTGGAGTTCTTTCTTTTGAATATACGATCTTAAAGAATCTTCCAGTACTCCGTCACCATAGATATCAAGTTCTGAAATCACTCCCTTATTTTTTAGACTTCCAATAAGGTCTATAGCCTCAAAAATTCCCTTTCCTTCCACCAGGTTCCCTGTGAAAATAAATTTATAAGGCTGTTTAAAATCCTTTGTAATAGATTCTCTTTCTTCTTCAGAAAAACTCGCAGTAAAAAAAGGTATTATATTATTGGACTGATTCGGCCATTCCCCATAGACCAGTACCTTAATATTCCTGCTCAACAACCTATTACTTAGAATCCATTTCTGAAGCCTGTAAGTCCAAGGCTGTTTTGCTTTGGGATCCCAGTTTCCTGCATATTTTACAGATTTAGGCTTATTAGGAAAAAATACCTGAAGAAAACATCCTATTAGACTTATATTGCCGGGACAGCGCAAATGGATATGATCTGCTCTCTCCATTACTTTAAATACAGTAAACAAAATATAAGGTAATTTTATTAATGAAGTAAGAACCTTTCCAATTCCTGTAAAACTTATAGCTGGAACCTTAAAAAAATAAAGGCTATTAATATTATAGGCTTCTTCTTTATTCACTGATTTTGTAATATTTGCAGGCGCAACTATCAAAACCTGATTTACTTCTTGAAACCATATATTCATTTCTCTAATATATGGTGTATAGCTGTAGTATCTATTATTTTGAATTGAGTGTGGAATATATGTGATTACAGCGAATTTCATCTTCAAATATTTTGAAAAAATCTAATTAAATCATAGTAATTGTATTTCAGAGAAGCTTTCCACGCCCATTTGTATTTTCCCGTTTTTCTATCTCCGTCATAAACCGCAAAATATTTATCTCCATTTTTTGTTATATTTAGGTGATGCATTCCTCGGTTAAACCACTCAATTTTATTCTGAGGATATAATTGAAAATCAACTTCTCTTTTAAATTTTAAAAATTTATTCGGAATATAATTCAGACGATACAATGAAAGCCCTGTACCATAACCCCTTGAATTGTTTTGGAATGGCACATACCATTCCCCTTCATATTGAAAAAAGTTACCCCCAGCACGAGTCTCATCACCAATTCGAGACTCAAACTCATCAGCCTTTATCCACTTATCCCTTAATGAGTCTGCTTTAAACACATATTGTTTTAAATTATCATCGGAAGCAGTTATAATATTAAAATCATCTGATAATAAAATAGCAGGATCCTTTAAATTAAAATTATAAATTAGTGTATCAGCAATCTCCCATTCTTTCGGGAATATCGTAGCTTTATAAAGTATTAAATGTTTTGAACCTCTCGCTTCAGGAAGCAAAAACATCTCATCTTTATACCTAAATACTTGAGGAAAAGATAAATGAAAATCCTCATCTAAAACTACACCACCATATTTATAGTTTTTACGATCTCTTGATACATAATATGCAATATTTGCATTTCCCTCGGCTTGTTCCTCAAAAAAAATATAGTGTAAATTATTAAATGATATAAAAAAAGGATCAGCTAAAAATTTGACCTTTTTTTCAGTATTTAAATTATGAGATTCAAAAGTCAATATCTGATTTGAGTGAGGATGTATTTTTTCTATTGGTGATTTAATCTTTTGGAAACCTACAGACCAATTGCCATTTTTCTGAATTAGAAAGGGATATCTAAAGCTTAAAACAATTAGGATTACCGCAGTTGATAATAAAAAACCAATAATCCAAGGTTGATTCTTTCTCATTTCAATTTTCTATTTGAGGACCTGCATAGGTTATGATTTCCTCATCGTCAAAAAATACAGTTTTATAAGGATAGTTAATTTCTTTCAAAAATTCTTCAACAGATTTATAAGTTAATTCCCCCTCAACTAGATGATAGGTTGCAATACTTAAATTGGGTTTGAAATTCGAAAGCATTTTTCTTGATCCCTTTAGGATATTTAGCTCTGCGCCTTCAACATCCATTTTAATAAAATCTATTTTTTTAATTTTATTTTCCTCAACAAAATCATCAAGACTTGTAACTTTAATTATATTCTCCTGAGAACCTTCAGCTTTATAAAATGATGACGAGGCAACACTGCCCGCTTCATAAAATTTAACTTCCCCCCTGTAAGACCAAAGCCCTTCTTTAAAAAGATGAACATTTTTGGGGTTTCCATTTAAATTTAAGTTTTCTTCCAATCCTTGCAAATTCTTTCTATCGGGCTCAAATGAAAATACTCTGCCTGATTTTGCCTTTTCAGCATATACCAAACTGAGGATTCCAATGAAAGCGCCTGCATCAATTACAGTATCATCTCTACCAATCTTATAATATTTTTCATAACGCTCAATTTCCTTTGTAATAAAATATAAGGGAGTGGAAGAAAAAATAGACCAAGAAGCTGTTTCTGTCTTGTAAGAATTGTTTTTAAGGCTAAACTTATATTCAGGTTGTTTTGAATTATAGTAAAAAACTTTAATTCGTTCCGTCATAAATTTGGGTAAAAATTTTATAACTCCTCTCATCAAACTGGTTTATTTATTAGCAAACTCCACCATCCTGCTACTCGCCCTAGACTCTCTGTAAAAGCCTTTTTTCTTTGTGAAGTGGTAAGTACATTACTGAATCGAACTAAAGTTAATAAAAAAGCTGTAGCGTGCCATTTTATCTTCGACTTTAAGCCAGGTGAAGGATATTTTACCCGCCATACATACCAACCATTCCTTAATACCATTTTACCGTATTTAAATTGATTGGGACGGCCAGATTCATTATGATGATGGTAAAGTTTTGCTGAAGTATTAACGTATAGCTGACCTAATTTTGAAGCTCTCAGACAAAAATCCATATCTTCATAAAGGCCATAGCCTTCAAAATATGATGAAAAATTAATTTTATCAAAAATTCCTTTTCGGTAGGAAGCCACACCTCCCATAAAACTTTCTACTTTATAGTTTTTTCCGGTAGGAGGCAGAAATCCAATGGCATAACCATTTGAAAAATCGGGCATGTAACCAGGTGGAACATCTGGCTGTAAGCCTAGTTTCTTTCTAAGTAAGTGCCTGCTTCCCAATTTTCTTGTAAAACCTTCGTATTCAAAATCATCAAATTTTATAACCTCCTTATCTTTTATCCATTCTACTTCATTTTTAATATATCCCCCAACTCCCACGGCATCAGGAAATTTTTGATAAGTATCTAAAAGGTTTTGGAAATATGTTGGAGTAAGCACAATATCATCATCCAGAAAACAAACAATTTCAGAAGAAGTGGCTACTCTTTCTATACCAAAATTGCGCTGCTTTGTGAGTCCCCTATTATTTTCCCCCACCTTGAAGTATTCCAGGTTTTTGAAAGAATTCACTTCTAGTTCCTTTCGGGTTTCATCATTCTTAGAACCATCTATGATAAGAATTTGATAAGGAAAAAGTGATTGTTTTACTACTGAACCAAGAAGTGTTAGCAAAGGTCCCGGCCGCTGGTAGGTACAAACAATTAAGGTGAATTTCATTCAGAGATTTTAAGACAAACAAATATGAAGACCAAACAAATATATAAAATCTGCTACTGATACTTTTAAGACTTCACTATGGGGTTTTCAGAATTCTGATTTAATATCTTCACTGCCCAACGCTCACTAAACTTCCATCTTTTTTGCATTATTTTGATATATTTAACAGGATTCTTTTCTTTCTGACGGGAATAAAATTTTAGATATAAGGAAACCTGATAACCTTTTAACTGTTTCTGAGTATAATGTTTTATAGCATAAGCCATTAAAGTTGGTGAAGGTTTAGGTAATAATTCATTATTTTCCCAGGGCAAATTAAGTTTTTTTCTGAAACCTCCGCTAGGCGCCTTTAGATGTAAAGTCTGAATTTGTGGATGATAAATAATATCACAACCCTTATTACGTAATTGCATTCCAAAATCAGCATCTTCACCAAAACCAAATTCAAATACCCCGGAGAATCGGCATTGTTGGGCGTAAAAACTTTTTACTATGCTAGTTCCCGCCCCAAAGCTGCCCCATTGCTTTATTTTCTCAAAAACGGTTTCTTCGCCCGGTTGTTTACAATTTAGGTTAATCGCCTGAATTTGATAGTGGGATCCCTCTTTTATTACATTTTGCAGTAAGTCTGGCTGAAATCTTATATCATCATCGGCAAAAAATATCCAATTAGATTTTACTTGATCCAGCGCAATATTTCTGGCATTACATACCCCCAACTGATGGGTGAAATGGTGAACAATCTCAAAAGGCCAGGTTTCAGATTTTAAATAGTCTAATTCTGACTCCGAGTTCACCTCAGGATTTTGCTCCACAATTATGACCCTGGTAGGTAGTAATTTTTGATTTTTCAAATCTATTAAAACATTCTTTAAATATTTCGGCCTGCCTAGGGTTGGAATAATAACGTCAATGCTTTCATTATTGATCCATTCCAGGTTTTCCTCTAATTCAGGAAGTTCAACTTGACACTGAAAAAAGGATTTTTTAAAAATACTGGAAAGAAAAGACCAAATCGGGAATTTTTTTTCATATTGAATAAAGCAAAATAATAATACAAGTAATCTTACTTTTTTGTAATGCTGAGCAACAAAAGAAAAGAGATCTTTTGTCCTTGTTTTAACCAAACTCAATTTCTTGTTGCTTTTTTTCAATAAAGCCGGATGGCTATAGCAAAATAGGGAGTTTTGTTGTCCTATCTTGGCGATACTATTAATTAGAACACCGAAATTATTAATCTCTTTCAAAGGAGATTTTAATCTTAGCGCAGTTTCCCCATAAACACCTCCAATAGCCACACTCATCATCCAGGTAGGATATTTCACGTTTTTATTGGGATTAACAAAAGGAAGCTGATCTACATAACCAATAGTATCAGGAATAAAGTATTCCTTAACCGCATAAGAGGCCATAACTAATGAGTGCTGAAATACTTCCTCGATAGATTCGGTATTGATCTCTATACCTTCTTCCTTCCATAAAATTAGATCCTTTGGATATTTTTCGCATACCTCCCAAAATGCTTTTACCAGTGATTCAGAAAATCCGGTCTGTGGATTATCATTCCTAATAACCTGCACTTGCTTTTTTGCATTTATATGAGAAATAATAATCAATTCGAATCCGGTTTTAATACAGAATTATAGAACTTAATATTCTGAGCCGCCACTAACTCAGCAGAAAATTTCTTTTTCACTCTATCTCTAGCAGCCTTACCCATTTCAGCCGCCTCACAAGGATTATCTAACAAGTAAAGGATTTTTTCAGCGTAAGCTTTATGATCTTTAGGATCTTCAGTAAATCCAGTTACCTCGTTAAGCATTACTTCTTTTGCCCAACCAATATTTGAGGTAACCAGAGGCTTTTCCATTGCCATAGCTTCCAGCCAGGTCATCGGCAAAGCCTCTGCAAAACTCGGTAAAACTACTACTGCGGAATTATTTAAAACATCTTTTATTTCCTGGTACGGTATCTCTTCTAGATAAGCAAAATTATTTCGGGCCCTTTTTTGTAATCTGGATTTAAATAGCTTCAGCGTAGACTCATTTTCTTTAATATCAATCACATCTCTTCCTGCTATTAAAAGCTGTACATCCGGTTTTTTTGAAATTATAATATTAAAAATTTCTGCCAGCTCTAGAATTCCTTTTTTTCTAATAAGAGTACCAAAATAAAACAACTGATTGGGCTGGGCATTCCCGGCAAAAGGACGAAAATCTTCAATATCTATCCCGTTTGGGATTACAGTAAAATCTTTCTTCAAATTGAAAAGACTCACCGTTTTATTACCCGTAAACGCACTTACTGAGACGAGGTGATCTGCATTTTTCAGAGCCTTTTCTTCAAACCACCTGTTTTTCAATTTTTGCTTTCTTTGCTCCAAAGCACAAAAATAAGTATCACTCCCGTGTAGTCTTATAATCAACGGAAAATTTAAATGCATAAAAGCAGTAATCCCGGTCCAGTCGGCCCCTTCAATAATATCGATATGTTGCACTTTGGAAAGCTCGTTTAAAAAGTTCTGTAAATACTTTCTGTAAAAATACCAGCCTCCTAGTTTATATTTTTTCTGTTGTATCAGATAGAATCGTATTCCGTCTTCTTCAAAATTCCTATCTGATTTCTGAGCATAGATCACTAAACTTACTTCTACATCTTTTTTAACCAGGGAATGCGCCAGATTTTTTATGCTGGTTCCCAGTCCCCCCGAAACAGTACAGGCAGCATGAGGATATTCCGGAGTTAGAAAAGCTATATGCATATAAAACAGGGACTGAATTAGACTTCGATCATCTATCTAAAAGACTTAAATGATCGGCTACCATTTTCTCAAGATAATATTTATTCTCAATTAAGGTGTTTACCGATTGTTGAATTGTTTTTTTATTTTGAAGAATATCGCCTATAATTTCTGAAAGCTGCTGGATATTCCCGGGTTCAAAAATAAATCCATTTATTTCATTTTTCACTACCTCAAGATTACCACCAACCATCGTGGTAATTACCGGCACATTTGCGGCAAGACTTTCCAAGATAGAAAGGCTGAAGCATTCCATATAAGTAGGCTGCAATAGGTAAGAATAATTCTTAAAAAGTTTCGGCAATTTAGGCGAGCTCCCGCGAAAATGGATCTGATTTTCTAAATTCTCCGCTTTTACAATTTTTTTTAATTTTTCTTCCATGGGACCTTCCCCAAAAATATCAATTTTAATATCTTGCCTTATATTCGGTTTCAATAAACCAACTGCTTTAATAAGGTCCTGAATCCCTTTTGAAGGTCTCAAATGGGAAGCAACAATAAACTTCCCATGATTAATTTCCTTTCTTTTAATATATTCTTCCACTGCGATTCCGTTATATACCACTGCCGTCTTAGAGCATAGTTTTTGTCCGTAATCCTTTAGGATCTGCTGTTTTGTATAATCAGAAACCCCGATAAACAGGTCAATAAACGGGGAGTATAATTTTCCTTTGACCTTATTCTTCAATCTCTTTTTCAAAGGAAAATCATTAATAGGTCTTGGATTATGATCTACAGCAATAATTTTGGCATCATCGTACTTTTTTATCTTTTTGAAGAAGGGAGTACATAATTCTACAAAATGAGTAATAACAATGTCAAATTTCCAATGATTTCCTTTCTGAAACTCCAAAAAATAATCTTCTAATGGGTAATGGCAAGAAATTTCCATATCCAGCTTATCAAAGAATTGAAAATATTCTCCACTCGAAAAAAACCACTTCACGTGGAAGCCTTGTGCTTTACAAGCCTTATCATAAGCCACAAAGAAACGGTCCATTCCACCAATTCTTGCAGGATTTAAGGTATAGTTGCAAACCAGGGCGATATTTTTCATGAAAGTTCTTTTAAAGTCCGGGCAATTCTAATACTTGTATTTTCCAGTGGTTTTCCAATCTGGAGTTTCAGTAATTCTCTTTGTTCTGCAAGTCTGGCCTGCGGATTATCAAGACTAAAATTAACACTTTCTATCAACTCCCTTTTATTTTTTGCAATAGCAACCGCTTCACTCTGCACGACTCTCTCGTAATGGGCATATTTTAGATACTTCTGATCATTATATAACCCATTTTTTTCGTTCCCAAAAACAGGATTGACAACCGGCTTATCAAAGATCATAAAATCCAGGCTCATCGTAGAGCACATATTGATATTCAAGTCACTATACTCCAGTAAAGACCTTAAATCTTTTATATCTTCTTTAAATGGAACCCGTTGCGACCAGGGTTCGGGATGGTTCTGCCTGGTATTTTTCCATTTTGGAAAATTCCAGATAATAAAGGGAAAACGTTCCTTGATTTCTTTAAACCTGCTGCCGTCTTCTGCTGGAGAAGTTCTTACTATCAAATTAACCATAGGAATTTTCTTTTCCAAAATAGCCTCGGCAATTGTTTTAATATAGAGACCGTCACTCTTACTGGTAGAAACATCACCACAACTGTAACATATTGTTTTACAATTAGGTTTTATCTTGAATTTTTCCGTAAAATCTTTCGGTGAGACATTATACTCCTTCATCACATAAGGCTCAAATTGAGGCGTACCGACAACTTTTATCAATTTACTCTTTGTATCCGGATAGAAATATTCTAATTCTTTTTTCATCAGCTCACTCCAAACAAGAAAGGAATCGAAGGGTGCGGCCATTCTTCCTTTGGATGGCAAGTTATCCCAACTGAATATAAAAGAAGCTGTTGTTATTCCAAGCTCTTTAGCGGCCTCGTTCAATATTCCCAAATAAGGTGGACGTTGATGCGTAAAAAATAATGTCTTTATTTTAGAGTCTGAAAGAAGTTTATGATACTTTGAAAAAACCGGGTTTTTTATAGCAGATTTCAATTGGTTTTTATTGTAAATATTAATCCACTTTTCAGAATTAAATACACTTGTAATCTTAAAAATTAGTGAAATAAGTTTTGCCCTCCGTGATGTGCCTGTGGGTTTATTTTTTTCAAGATTGGCAGCAATTCCAAAGAAATCTTTTTTATGTTGCTGCATGTGCGCAACCTCCTTCATTTTCCGCCAGAACCAGGTTTTACCAGATTCTAAAAATACCGGAAGTTCTATTATTTGAATTTTATCATTTTCAATCAGATCATAGGCTGTTGCAGGTAAACCCGAAAAAATGATGATTTTTTGGTTTAAAGTTTTAGCCTGATGAAGAAAATCACTTAAAATGAAGTTCTTAAATCCCACCCCATCTACTATCACCAGTCCTAAGATTTCTGAAGGTTTATTTGATGAAATTGAAGGCATAATTAAAAGTTAGATATAAAGTGTAGTTTCGAAATTTCAGGAAATAGCAGTAATCCATTTTTTTATTACAAACTCTTCAGTAAGCCACATTGATTCATAGGTAGCACCTGCAATATGCGGAGTAATTATAATATTATCAAGTTCTCTGGCAAGTTTTAGCAACGGATTATTCTTCCTCTTAACCTCATCAATTTCAGAAACTAATACATCTGTTGCTATCCCGGCAAGATAACCATTCCTAAGTAATTCTGTTACAGCCTCTTCTTCAATTACTTCTCCTCGCGAAGTATTTATAATATAGCTCCCCTCCCTTAAAAACTTGAGATTAGAAGCATTGAGAAAATTCGTAGTTTCTTGATTAAGCGGAATATGGATTGTCAGAATATCTAGCTTTTTTAAGAAAGAGATTAAATTCTCCTCAAATCTTTGATGAGATTTTAGTTTCGGATCTATATCATAAAAAATCCAGGGCATCTCAAAGACTTTAGCATATTCAGCCATTTGCTTGCCTACCCTACCATAACCAAGGATTCCCAATTTAAAGCTATTTAGATTATGAGATTTGAATCTATCTCGATCCCATTTACCTTCTAAAACATGCTTCTTAGCTGCAGGAATTTTCCTTATTAGAGAAAGCATTAAGGCCAATGAATGTTCTGCCGTAGAAGGAATAGTTTCAAGAAAATCGGTTTCCCCTTTCAATGAAATAATCTCAATATTTCTTTTTTCTGCTTCATAAATATCAATATGATCAAGCCCGGTCGTTGGAGTTAGGATGTATTCTAAATTAGAAGCTTGGTCTAAAAGTTCCTTATCAATCTTGTGTCCCAAACGAATAATGAGCACATTAGTAGATTTAATGGCTGTGAGCAAACCCATTCTGGAAAATGGCCCCTTACGTAAAGTTCCAAATTTTTCCAGGACAGTTACCTGTTCGGGGTTAAAATCAAGAGGTTCAGTAATCAGGATATTCATGAAACCTGTTTTTTCCACTTTTTCAATAATTGTTCGAGAACGATCACGTCTATTTCTGTATCAATATTTACAGCCCATTTTGAATCCATTATATAAGGAACCTTTTTCTCTGGAATTAAGCTTAGCTCTTTTTTTAATGCCGAGATACGTACCAGATAAATGCACCCATTCCTTAAATATAATTCCGGAAGTTCCTGTCTATTTTTCGTTTCATATTCGGGCATGAGATTATCTAAATTTCCGTTCTGAATTTTATACATCCTTGCAGGATGATGGTCTTCTACTTTAACCATACTGATAACCGCATCAGTTTTCGAATTGGACTGCAATAAACTAATGGCATTATCTATATCCTCACCTTTTCTTAAAGGGGCAGTTGGTTGCAACAATATTACGGCTTCAAAGTACTGGTTATTATCTTCAAAATAAGCCAGTGTTTGCAAAACCGTATCAATAATCTGAGATTGATCTCCTGCAATTTCAGGATTTCGCATTACAGTTTCACAATTAAAACTACGAGCGATTTTAGCGATTTCTTTATCTTCAGTATTTACTACTAATTTTGAGATTTTCTTACTTTCCATTCCCGCTGCGATGGCGTAGGCAAGTAATGGTTTACCATCAAACTTCCTGATATTCTTCCGTGCCACACCTTTACTCCCGCCTCTTGCTGGTATGATTGCCAAAACTTTCATTAGTAAGTGATTGTTTTACTGAAACTCAACTCAATTTTAGATAAAATCTGAGCTATTTTAAGCCCGGCGTTTCCATGACCATAAATTTTGCTTTCCGGAAAACAGCCATCTGAAATAGCCTTTCTTACTGAACGGTAGATTTGATCTCTATCACTGGCTACATCAATTACATTTTCTCCTCGCATTCTACGATTTTGCCTGTTGCCAATATTAACTACCGGAGTTCCTAAATAGGAACATTCTCGCAGCCCAACGCTGGAATTCCCCACAAGGGTTTTAGAATGCTTTAAAAGCCTGAGAAAATCCAATGGCTCCATATTCTTAAAAAAATGCATGTTCTTCGGGTTTTCTAATTCGCGAAAAGAACGAATTCCGTTAGAAGTCCCATCAGACCCGGCATCTACATTGGGCCAGAACCAAAAAGCTGGATAGTCCAGTTTCTTTATGGCATATAGCGTTTCAAGAATATGTTTTTTTGAGTCTTTATATTCGGTAGTCACGGGATGTTGCATTACTACAATATATCCAGATTTCCAGTTGATATTCTCTCCTACCCCCCCATACTTTTCAAAAGGATCGAAAGGGAGTTCTTTTTCTTCTGAAATCTCTTTCACCAGGTCAATAGAGGGACAACCGGTATTAATCACTTTTTCGCCATTTTCGCCTAATTTTATCACCCGATTCCGTGCATCTTCACTCGATACAAAATGAATATCGGCCAGTTTTGTATTGGCATGCCTCACTTTTTCATCGATGCTACCGGTTACTTCTCCTCCTTGTAAATGCACCAGAGGAATATTTTGATAGGAGGCAGCGATAGAGGTTGCAATGGTCTCAAATCTATCTGCAATGGTTATTACAGCGTCTGGATTAAGATTATAAAATACATTGGTGAGTTCTAAAACGCCTATTCCCGTAGTTTTTGCCATGGTAGTAGGATTCTCTCCTTCCAGGACCATAAAAACTTTGGCTGCAATTGTGAAACTATCTTTTTCAATAAAATCCACCGCATTTCCATATCGATCTAACAAGGCGGAACCGGCAATTACTAGCTGCAATTCCAGTTCAGGATGTTCCTGAATCGCCTTTAGAGCAGATTTTATTCTGCTATAAGAAGGTCTTGCGGTAACCACCACGCAAATTTTTCTTTTGGAATATTTCATGTAAAATTCTTTCTTATCTGAGCCTTAAAAGCAGATTTCAACCTCAATTCTGCCCAATGTATTTTTTGATTAAAATTAGTATCTATAAATAAAACTTTTAACCCTCCTCGATAATCTTGTGCTCTTTTTACAGAGTAATCTCCATTTCTCTTTAGAGAGATTAAATGTACAAATTTGGTATCAGGAAAAACCTTCTTAATCGTTTTCTCCTGTCCGCTTCTATCTCCCTCAATTAATAGAATACCATTTTTAGCTATCATATCTTTTACGAGTTCCAAATTGTTTTCGGCACCATCAACAATTATAAGATCAAATTTTGCGGTGGAATCTATTTGACTTACTTCTGGAAGAATCTTTAGTTTTTTGTAATTAGAACCAAGGTTAGATGGAATTTGCCTTAAACAGAAATCATTGCTCTCTGTTCCAACGCAAGAAATATTCTTACCAGATTTTTCAGCATATTCTAAAATACTACCCGAGATTGTTCCAATTCCAAGACCCACTTCTAAAACAGATTTTACTGAATACTTCTCTATTAGTTTCAATATATGATACAAAGCAAATTCACTTACAATATGCTGACTCCCTTCAGCTTTACAGAAGAGTTTGTATTGAAAAGCACTAAAATTTTTCAGATTCATTCTATATCGGTTTCATTTAAAAAGTCCCATTTTAGAAGATCTCTTTTAAGTTTTTTTCCTAAAACTGCTTTAAATTGTGAGGCTGCGATCCCTCTATTTTTTGGTTTTTTTGCTTCCAGATCTTCAAACTGAATAACATAGCCTCCTTTTAGATCTCTATTCACCGCCAGAGACTTTTCAAAAATATCTTTTAAGGAGGCGAATTTTGAATTATCACTTTTATCAACCGGGTTACTCCTGGCTAATTCGATATTTTTAATAGCATTTACTAAAGCTTTAATTTCCTCTATTTCCAGAGAAGAAGTCGCATCAGGCCCAAAACTCTTTCTGGAGAAAACAGCATGGAATTCTAAAATTGAAGCTCCCAAAGCAAAAGCTGCGATACAGGTTTCTACTTTGGCAGAATGATCTGAAAAGCCTATCGGTACATTATACCTTTCCTTCAATTCCGCTATAACATTCAACCCGAATTCCTCAGGTTTTGTTGGATAGGCAGTAGTGCATTGTAAAATAGAATATGCGACTTTTTTTTCTTTTAAGAACTGTACAGTATCATCCAGCTCATCAAAAGAGCTCATTCCAGAAGATAGAATTACTGGTTTTCCCGTATCGGCAATTTTTTGAAGCAATAAAAAATTATTTACTTCTCCAGAACCTATTTTATATTGGTTTACATCTAATCTCTCTAAAAGATCCACCGCCTCATTACTGAAGGGTGAAGCTAGAAATTCTACCTTATTTTTATCACATTCATTTTTTAAAAGTCTCCATTCTTCTTCTGTGAAACTCATCCGCTTCCAGTAATCGAACCTTGTTTTATCCTGCTGAGAAAATTTAACCCGAAACGGTTCAAATTCGCTACTTTCTGCTTCTGCTATATGAACCTGAAATTTGACGGCATCTACCCCCGCTTCAGCGAGAGCCCTGATATAACTTAATGCTATACCCAGACTGCCTTCATGCGCCTGACCAATTTCTGCAATTATAAACGCCATTAATACTGTGGTTTTGAGAGTTTATTGAAAGTAGCTAGTGTTTCTACTTTAACCGGTTTTCTTTCTACCCATACTTTACCAAAATTAAATATATTGATAAAAAAGGCTTTCCAGAACTCCTTAAAATACCTTTTATCTTTCAATGCATATTTTTTAAAATTAAGAAAATAAAGTCGGGCGATCTTTTTTAATAACAATGGAAAAGGATAATAGACCATATAAAAATAAGCGGTGTTTTTAAGCTGTTTTCCAAACCTGAAATAATTAGCTCCAATTAGCTTTCGCTTTTCTAAATCTACCCGGTGATTCACCTGTATCTTATGGGTGAAAATAATATTGTATCCTCTATTTAGAACTTCCAAAGCCAGGCAAACCTCTTCTCCGTAAATATCTATCCATCCCGGAAAGCCTCCTGTTTCTTCGTATACATTTTTTCTTATTACAAACCCACAGCCTATAAAATCATTTACCAGAAGATTCGGTTTGGAGATAAGTAGATTATGCGGAATATGTTCGTCTCCGTCGAAAATTCCCTTAATCTCTTTAAAGGCTAAAATTCCGGTTGATGGATTGCTACGAAACAACTCTTCAGAGATCTGAATAAAATCGGGTTGAAGCGGATGAGCATCATCATCAAAACCGAACAGCAATTTACCTATAGCAGTTTTGTAAAGAATATTTCTTGCTTTGGAGGCTCCAATGCTTTTTTTAGAATAAAACCAGTGTATATATTCGAAATCTTCTTTTAAAAGTTTAGAATCATCGGTACAACCATCCAAAAAAATCCGTATCTCATGCTTATTGTAATCAATATAGTTCTCCAGAATCCTCAGGGTTTTGAAGAGCTCCTGTTTTCGGTTTTTTGAAACTATGAGAATAGATGCTTCCATTGCCTAATTCAGGTTTTTTTCAATTTCGAATTTTAAATGATCTGCAGAAAGATAGTTTTTAAGATCCTCTCGTTTCATTTTTAAATTCCTTTTATTCTCAACCCAACTTTTATATAAGTCCTCCAGAAGTTGTGTTATTTTTTTTTCATTATCAATTTCAGACCAATAAGGATATTCTTCGCCCAGTAATCTCCGGGATTCACTTTTTTTAGGCCCCAACAACAGTATAGGTTTTTCAGCAGCGATACAGTGAGGAAATTTACCGGGAAGAAAGGGACTCACTGCTGCTTTGGATTCCAGGATCACATTTACGGAAACTTTTCTTTGAAGCTGCTGGGTCTGTTTATATTCCAAATAATCTCTGATTATAACCATTTCAATGGACTTCTTTACTTTTTCCAGTTCTTTTTTATGATAACTGGCATTGCCGATCAATAATAAATAAGCGTTTTTTTTAGCTTCCGGGACATTTTCTAGAAACTTCTGAAACGCTTTAATAAGATGAAAAGGAGGTCTTTGTTTCATAAGATTTCCGGCATGCATTACCGTAAATTTTTCAGGATCAAAAAAATCGGGTAATTCTTCTGAAATTTGTTTTTCAATAAGCTGGTGCGGAAGAATTACTACCTTTCCCTGAAATTCGGAAAACTTTTCTGTCATCCATTCTTTTAAAAGTTCACTGGGAAACGCAGCCCAGTTGCATTTTTCCGCAAGTTCACTGAAAAATTTAATCTTTTTAGTATATCCGGGCTCACTCCAATTATAAGGTTCGGGATAATAATGAAATGGATAAGGATCATGAATATAAGCCATCCATTGATCATGAAAGTTTGGATAATTAAGCATCGCATAATGAGGCCTAAAACTAGCGCCTTTACTTAAAGTTAAAACAAGGTCTGGATTAAAACCCTTATATTCTTCGAGAGCATTCTTAATACTTTGTACATCGTTAAAGAAGGTAAAACTGAAACCGAATTTGGGTTCTAAATATTTTGCCAGGTTAACTCCAAACCAGTGTTGGATTTTACGCTGTATTCTACTTAGGAAGTAATTAGCGCTAAATTTTTCTTCGTTTATGGCGATACATTTTATTGATGCTAACTGGATCTCCTTACGAGTATAGTGCAATATTAAAAGCTTAAAACCGGATTGCTGAAGATTATGGATCAACGCCACATTAGCCTTTGAGCCGCTACTATCATCAACGTCTATAGATTCAACAACAATCAGGATTTTCTTCTGGAGCACTGCCACGGAGTTTTCAGTAAAACTATGAATTTTCATATTTCGACAAGCTCAATGTGAGAGAAAGTTTAGTTTAATAGAGAACGATTTAAGAATGAGCCCCGTCCATTAAACTCAGGACACACCTGTGGAAGTCGCCTGTTTTTCTAAGAAATCTACAATCTTTTTAGCTGCATTGCCATCCCCAAAAGGATTCTCCACACCCTGAAAATTTGGTGGGTCTTTTAAAATTCTGAAAGCATGGCTTAGGATATTTTGAGAATTTGCCCCTGTTAGAATTGAAAAACCGGCTTCAACCGCTTCCTCTCTTTCCGTATATTCCCTGGTTACCAAAACTGGTTTCTTAAAAGTAGGAGCTTCTTCCTGGATTCCTCCAGAATCAGATATGATAAGGTCACAGTTGCTTATTAGCCATACCATTTCTGGATAATTTACAGGTTGTAACAACCTAATATTCGATTGTTCCTTTAGTCTTTCTTCTACGATCATTTTGGTGCCAGGATTTAAATGAACCGGAAATACTATAAGAAGTTCTTCATTTTTCGCCAGTTCTAAAAGAGAATTGCATAGTTCCACTATTCCTTTCCCAAAATTTTCTCGACGATGTCCAGTGACCAAAATCATTTTTTCAAAGTCGGTTAATTTTAATCCTAGATTATTTGGAATAGTTTCTGCATCCAGTTCACTTGCTATCATTTTCAAAGAGTCTATCACCGTATTCCCGGTTAAAACAATAGCTTCTTTCTTTATTCCCTCTGAAAGCAAATTTTCAGTAGCTTTTTTTGTTGGAGTAAAATGCCAGGTAGCGATTCTACTTATAAGCTGCCTATTAATTTCTTCCGGGAATGGTGAATATTTTTGATAAGTTCTTAAACCACCTTCTATATGTCCCACGGCTATCTTTCGATGAAATGCGGCCTGTGCAATAATATTTGCCGTGGTAGTATCTCCCTGAACTAAAACCACATCAGGTTCTTCTTGATCAAATACGCTATCTATTTCTTTAAAAATTTCAGCGCTTAAGGTATTCAAAGACTGGCCGGCTTTCATTAAATCAAGATTATAATGTGGTTTAAGGTTAAATACCTTAAGCATCTGGTCAAGCATTTCACGGTGCTGCCCGGTAGTACAAATTACTGGTTGCAAACCACGACGTTCCATCTCAAGAATTATTGGAGCCATTTTAATGACTTCAGGCCGGGTACCGAAACAAATAAGGTATTTCAAGTTTTTACTTTTTTAGTAGTTTTTTATATACTGGATATACCAATTTATAAATATCATGTTTTAAAAAATAATACCGGGCCAGGTTTATATCAATTCCATTCTCCTTTAAAAGGAAACGATATTTAATTATGATTTCAGGATAAATTCTATAATAAGCTAAAAACCATTTTGAAAGTTTCCACTTAAAATAAGTCTTAGCATTAATATTATGCAACTTTAAATAGGCTTGCATCAGTTGAATACTAAAAAAGAATGATTCTATATGTTCAATACTCCTCTCGCGACTAACTCTGTTATTATTATGCTCACGATATAGAACATAACAATCGCTTACGCTTATCAATTCCTTAGCGTGTAATAAAACTCTATTGAAATATTCGGCATCTTGGTTCAACTTTAAATCGGTATTCCAAACTCCCGCTAATAAACATACTTTCTTAGGGATGAGGTATGCTAACGGAGGAATAAAACTTTGTTTCTGAGCCAGGACTGAGTAGAAGTCATGCTTAGTAATTACCTTTTTTTCTGAAAAAACATTTTTTAGATCTAATTTCTTTGCCTTCCAGAAAAAATCCCAACTGCAAGTAGCAATGGCTAAAGAGTCAGAATTATTTTCTAACACAATTACCTGTTGGTAAAGTTTATTTTCTGAGAGTAGATCGTCATCATCAAGCCATTGGATATAATTACCGCTGCTCTTTAAAAAACCAAAATTGCGACACCCGCATGCGCCTTCAGGATAATTCATAGAACGTTTATAATACTGAAAGCGATTATCGATTTCTAACAATTTAAGCATTTCAACTTCGGTGGTATCACTTCCGCCATCATCTACCACTATACATTCCCAGTTCTGATATGTTTGCTTTTTCACAGACTGCAAAGTTTCCATAAGCAAATCACTACGGTTATAAGTGGGGATGATAATGGATACTTTAGGTTGTACTTTCATTTTATCTAATTATATCCAACCTGCTATTTTCCTAAGGATTTTTCTATAATATTTACCCATAACTAAACCAAGATTTAAAAACAAGACTAATTTTTGTGAAAAACCCTCATGGTTTTTCACGTAAGAACGCAAAACTTTTACCAGGTCTGGATTGTATGAATACAAGAGAAAAGTTTGCGCTAAAAACAAGACACTTTTTTCCGTATGTAATCTGTTCATTGTTAAATCTTCTAAAATTTTTATTCTGCTAACCGCTGAAGATTTTCTGCGTTCAAAATCGGGATCGTCGCCTAAGGTTAACGAATTCTGGTGTTTTCTATACTGAAATAGATATTCTTCAACAACTTCATAATTATTTGGATACCGATACCCAATCCTGGTGTAAAGCTCCCATTCTTCGGCATATTTCATACGCTCATCAAACCTGAAATTTTGAATAAAATCACTTCGCCATAATGGTCCTAAACTGTTCATCTTCATTTCTCCAGTAAGTACCGCATCTCCAAGATGTGCGAATTTAAGGTTTAGTTGGGGTTGTTCTATTCTCCAATTATTTTGATTCTGCACTAACTTTTCATATTTACAGACTGTAAAATTTAAAGTTGGATTTTTAAAAAAAGGAGCTAATTGAAGTTCCAATTTCTTAGGGTGCATAAGATCATCATCATCAAAGAATTGAATGAAATCTGCTTTTCTTTGCCTTGCCAGGTCTAAACCAAAATTTCTTGTACCAGACAATCCTTTTTGGTAATTCTTAATTTTAAGAAAATAGGAAAAGCGAGTATCGGAATTAATGTATTGCTGAATAATTTCCTTCGTGTTGTCTTCTGATTGATCATCAACAATTAAACACTCCCAATTAGTATAGGATTGTCCTAGTATAGAATCTAATGTTTTTCTAATTAAATTAGATCGATTAAAAGTTGCAACAAGAATTAAAACTTTAGGATTTTGCATTAATCAATAATTAATAAATCTATAGCCCCTGTTAAAAATTAGAAATACACTGTACCCAATAATTATTTTTAATAGTTTGAATAAATTAAAACGCTTCCACTGACTAATTAAAAATTTAAAAATTTTAGAGGAAATTTTATTTTTGGCGACTAAAGACTTCCTTAATAAGAACACCATTCTACTTATTAAACTATTGCTGATCTTTGAAGTTAACATTTCATTCTTTTTAAGAAAAATAAAATGTTTTTTATAAGTGCAAAAAACAGATTTAGATTGATCAAAACCATTGAATTCTTTTCTTGTACTTAATGAATTATCAACTCCATAGCGATTATATTTTTGAAGTGAATGCTCAATAAAGCCTATTTTTGGATGATTATATAAATTGCGAAGATTGAAGTCCCAATCATCTAGGGTTTGAATTTCCTCATCAAACCTCTCTTTTAAAAATCCCTTCTTCCATATGGGACCGCTCACATACCATGAAATATTTCCTAATACATAATCTTTTATAATATCATCGGAAAAAATCTTATTTGTAACTTGAATTTTATTTTTTTCAACCTCATAAATATCTAAAGAAGAAACTACAACGTCAAAATTAGAAAACTTTATTTTTTTTAATTTCTCCTCTAACATGCTTGAATACATTTCATCATCATCATCAAAAAATTGAATGTATTTCCCTTTTGCGATTTCTAAACCTAAGTTTCTGCTAGATGAAGGACCTTTAATTTTTCCAGGTGGTTTTTTTATTAAAATAATTCTTTTATCAATCTGGATAAAGTCTTTTAATTTCTCAAATTCGCTCAAATTTGAATTATCATCTATTATAATACATTCCCAATTTCTAAAAGTCTGTGCGATCAAACTTTCTAGTGTATAAATTATTTTTTCCGAACGATTATATGTTGGAATAATTATAGTAATTTCAGGATTCAAATTTTGAAATTGTTTTTGATTTTTATTAAAGGAGTCAGTAATATGCGACCTAATTTATAAGATGTGCTATTTCTATATTCTCGGTTTAATTTTTTTAATTCATCAATTTCATCTAAAAAAAATTTAATGGTTTGATTGTAATTTTGAATACCCACATCTTGATGCTTTAAAAAAACGTATTCCCGAAGTTCTCTTTGATGTTTTTTAGCTTCTGAATTTCGTGATTTTTTTCGTAATCTATAATTAAGAAGTGGCTCTTCAATTACTTTAATCTTCCATCCGGCTTTACTTACCGAAATATTAAATTCCCAATCCTCGAATCCCTTCGACATATTTTTATCATAACCATTTACATCTTCCCAGCATTTTTTTCTAAATAATAAACTAGAGTAAACATTATTTCTAAATATTGCCTTATTAAAATCTTCTCCATTAGGAGTTTGAGTATATTTCTTCTTTTCTCCTTCTATAATATTTGCCTGACAAGTGACCATTCCTATTTGAGGCCTCATATTTATAATTCTAACTGCTTTTTCTAAAAAGTCTTTTTCAAAAAAATCGTCACTGTCTAAAGTTAAAATATATTCTCCTTTTGCCGCTGCAATCCCATTATTTCTGGCAGCTACAACACCCTGATTTTCTTGGGTAATGAGAATATCAATCTTTGGACGAAGATTTTTTAAAACTTCTTTGGTTTTTTTATCAGAACCATCATCTACCACAATAATTTCCTTTTTCCTATAAGTTTGATTTAGAGCGGAGTTTACGGCCTGCTCAATATACTCAGCATCGTTAAAACAAGGTATGATTATAGAAGATAAATATTCCAAATTAAAGTTATTTTAGAAGAGCTAAGCTATCAGCCTCCGCAAGGATATAAATTTTATTAAAATTATTCTTTTCAATTTTTCTAACCACAGCACTAGAACATACATGATTTTTATAATATAAAACTATATTCTTTCTCATCTGAGTAATTTCAGATTTACTTAAACTAAATGCCCTTTGGATAACCGCATCTAGCTCCTTAAGAGTTCTATAGGTAAATGCATTATGATTGTGTTGTAAAGGAGGAAAAAGCACATTTGAGTAATTTTCATGAATTATCGGAATGCAACCACAAGAAATGGCTTCAATCAAATTATGTGCTTGAGGCATATCAATACCGGGTAGAGCTAAATAATAGTTAAAAGAGGCGTATATAGATTTCAGTTGAGCATTTTCTATTCTAAAATCAGAAATTGTATTGATAATAATAACTTTATAATCAATTGATTTCTTGATAAATCCATTTAAATCATCATAGCTTGATAAATCACAATAGTATGGATGCTTTTTAAAATATTCGTAAACCTGATGTCTACTAGGTAACTTAAAAAAGTCACTTCCTTCTATTTGCTTATAATATTTAATATCAATATTTCCAGCCATAAATACTGAGTTTTTTCTTTGTGTTTCTTTATAGTATTTCTGGTTAGAGTAAAGACTATTATAAAATAAAGGAAACTCGCACATAGGTACATGGTAGCTATCTTCACTTTTGCCTACCCTTAAAAAGTTAAAATAATTATTACTAAGTTGCTCTTTATTCAATACTATTTTTCTACTATTTGAAGATGTGCCTATTTTTAAAAAACCTTCAAGAAAAACATTTTTTACAAAGCTAAATTTATTATCGAACTCCAACATTCTTGATATAGTAGTCTTGTTACTATTTATATAAACTGTATACCCCTGAAAATCAAAAAATTTTAAGAATGAATAAAGATATCTGTTAGGATAAAGGTTTGAAATATCTATTTCTATAACTTTTTTTCTAGGAATTATAAAGGATAATCGAACAAGTGCTAAATAATAAAGGTATTCAGCCTTTATTATTTTATAAATCTTTCTCCTAAAACTATAAAACAACATTCATAAAATCTATATATGGTTATCTAATGAATCTCATAAATTTTCTTCCAGTATTCATAAACTTTCTCATGGGAAAAATTTTCAATAATAAAGTTTCTACCTGCTTACCCATCTTTTTTCTTAAACTGTGAGCCCAGAAACATATATCCAAGGATTTTATTTCCATCTAGCATTTTCGAGCTATTTCTCAATACTTTAAAATAGTTTATTTTCTTTTTTAGAAATCTTTTTGTTTTTCTACTTCATTTGTAAATAACATTCTTACTACTCTAAAGATTTATAAATATCCTCCCATCGATCAAATAATCTCGAATTTGAAAAATTCTTCTTCACAAACTCTCTTGAATTTCTAGACATATGGCTATATAGCTGTAGATCTCCAATTAATTCCTGAATTTTGCTCGTAAATGTTTGAAGGTCATTTTCATCCACTAGAAAGCCGGTCACACCATTTTTAATTGTGTAAGCTACACCTCCAGATTTAAAACCGACTACTGGAAGATTACATGCCTGTGCCTCCAAAGTAACCAGACCCTGCGTTTCTCTTGTATCGCCATTAACCACAGTTGAAGTCATTAAAAAAATATCTGAACCAAACATATAAGATTTGATTTCATCCTGAGACATACTACCCAGTAAAATGACATGGTCTTCCAGATTTAAATTTCTAATTAAATCATTTAATTTATCCTTAAGCCTCCCTTCTCCTATAATCCTGTATTTAATATTAAACCCATCTTTCACCAGCCTGTTTACCGCATGAATTCCAAATTCGTGACCCTTTATTTCCTCCAATCGTCCAACTGACAAGAGATTTATTTGTTTCAATTTTATCGCATTTTTTATTTTCCCAGTAAAAAAATTGATATCAACTCCCACAGGTATGGTAGAAATTTTATTGGGAGGACAATCTATCTTTAGAAGCTGCTCTTTCAAATATGGAGTGTTTGCTGTGAAATGATCCGTAAATTTGAATAAATCATCATAATAATTCTCCTTGGGTATAAAACCATTTATTGGAAAAAACGCATCATGACCATGAAAGGTAGTAACTACTGGCATGTTGTATAAACCACATTTCTTTAACTCGTCTAAAGGCTTATGATTAGTACCATATTGAATATGAATAACATCTGTCTCCTTAAATTGTTTATAAAAATTCCATTCAAACATAAAATTGAAATTCCTTTTTCTTTTATTCTTAAAATAACAAAATAGCTTTCTAAAACTTCCTATGTTTTTAATTGACAGGAATAGAAATTTTAGAATTTTTCTACTTCTAAAGCTAGGAATTCCATAATCGATTAAAATAATCTTTTTTTCAAGATTATATTTTTCAAACATTTCTCCATAATTAGCAATTTCCCTGGTTCTTAAATTAGATACAAGAATCTTTACATCATAACCACGTTTAATGGCTTCAGTGATGTGTTGCATGATAAAAGTTTCAGATCTTACCGGAAAATGGCCAATTTTATAGATTATCGATTTCATCTTTTTAGAATCTCTTCTGCGCTTTTCTATTCAAGATATTTTTAATCTCGCTGAATTTTAAGAATAAGAGTAATTTTATTCGCTCTTTTCTAGATATATCTGGATTTCTTCCAAAATATACTTTATAAATAACCTCTGATCTCCAACTTTTTAATTTGATTTTAAAAAACTTATGTGGAAAAATTTTTAATTCTCTGTTCTTAGACTCAAGATGATTTAACCATTCCAGGTTTCGATAAATCTCTTCAATTTTATACTTTACTTCAGGATGAAGAATTTTCTTAATAAAATCATCTGGATATCTTACTACGTCATAATTCAACTTTTTAAAGAGGAATATTTTAATGTTCAAATCAATATGAATCTGTTCTTCATAATGGTTTTTAGTCAATTGTTCATCATGTTGTCTGTAGTAAACAAGAACCTGAGGAAGATTATGGGCTTTAAATTGAAAAAGAGCTCTGGACCAAAATTCATAATCTTCACTATATCTTAATTTGGTATTCATCGAAAAGGTCCGAAAAACTTCTTTTCTACACATTACTGTTCCGATACTAATTGGACAACGTTCTATTAGAAGAGTTTTGATATCCTTATTTTCAGAAGGAAATTTATATAGTTTTTCAGACTCGAAGCTTTTAAGATAAGTACCGCAAATCGATATATTTTTATTATTTTCAAGATAGTTAATTTGTCTTTCAAATCTATCAGGCAAAGCAATATCATCACTATCTAATCTCGCAATATAATCTCCTGTGCTATTAGCTACACCCAAATTAAATGCAAAGGAAACTCCTTTGTTTTCAGAGAGTTCAATTAGTTTTAAATTTGAATTATCGAACCGCTTAATAATATTTACAGTATTATCTTGGGAGAAATCATCGACAATTACCAGTTCAATGAAAGGATAGGTTTGATCTAAAATACTTTGGATAGCTGCACCTATAAAAGCCTCACGATTGTAAACAGGTATAACTACACTAACTAACTTTTCAATCATACATGTCTTACCTTTTTTTCAAATATATAAGACTTCCCAAAAAGAAATTTTGTCAAGTTAGCCAGACAAAAAAATACAGATTTTTTAAATCCAAGCTCAATATAAACAGCTTTAATTAAACTTATATTTAGAAAATTATAATAATTGTCCAAATAAAAGAATAACATAATACATTTATGCATTAAATAGACTCGAGTTCTTTTTTCAATGTTAACTTTTAAATCTAGATATGTAATCCAATGAGCCCTATATATACCTCTTAATTGTTTTTTCCTGCTTTCCCTTAAATCTCCCTGAATAGAATTTGAATGCAAGCGTCTTAAAGTCAAATGTTTGTCTATTAGAATTGCATTTGTAGTAAGCAATGTAAGTTTTGAAAAAAAATTAAATTCCTGCCCACTTTCAAGATTAGGGTTAAAGGAGATTCTCTCAGCTATTTCCCTTTTTATAAAAGCATCATATGTTAACCAGTTCACTCTTTGAGTAATATAATTATGATTGTTAATATCTTCAGATTTGAAATCGTATAATTCATCCTGCATTTCTAAATTGAAATATTTTGTCTTAGAAATACAAAAATCGTAAGATCCACTTTTTAAAGCCTCTAATTTTGCCTCGATAAAATTAGAGGTCATTATATCATCACTATCAAACCAATTGATAAATTCTCCTTGGCTTAATTCAAAACCATAATTCCTACAGGCATTGGCCCCCTTTGGTTTATTCTTAGGGCGTTGATGATAAGAAATCCTTTTATCCCTTGAGGCATAAAACTCCATCAGTTCAGCAGTATAATCGCTGGAGCCATCGTCCACTACAATACACTCCCAACTTCCATAGGTTTGAGTAATGACCGATTCCAAAGTCTCTCCAATAAGGTGAGCCCTATTATGGGTTGGAATAATTATAGACACTAAAAATCTCACCTTTTAACTAAAAGATAATTCATAAATTATTTATCTGATTTTCTCAAAACAATGGTATAACCTGTTTTATCATAGATTTTCAACCCCCTTTTTCTCAGATACTTATAAACTTTATAAAATATCTTGGAAAAAATATTGGATGACTTTTTGATATTGTAAAATAGCTCCCTCTCTCTAAATCTATAATGTAATAATTCTACATTATATTTATCTGATATCATTTCTCTCGTTAAATTATCACGGTTACCATGACATAAATATTTCTGAAGAACATAAGGATTATATGGCTTGATGTGTGACAAATCATCATAGAAACCGGACCACATTAGCGGCGCTGAAATTATAATTGCCCCACCTTTTTTACAACATCTGTCTAATTCAACTAGAGTATCATAAGCTTCCTGAGTTTGTAAATGTTCTATCACATGACTCATATGTATGATATCGAAATAATTGTTCTTATATGGTAGTAATGGTAACCTTCCAAATTCAACATTTTTATATTTCTCTTTTAATTTATCTACACTATTAATATTACCCTCGAAAAGGTAAATTTGTTGAAGTTCACAAAAGTCCGCAAATGCACCATTTCCTGCCCCGATATCTAAGACTTTATCCTCTTTTTTTATTAACATTTTGGCTATTTCAAAAAATGGCTCCCTTCTGTGAGTTGCGTATTTTTCAATCATATTTTTCCCATTTTGCATCTTCTATTACAGGATATCCGTTGCGACTTGATATTGGACCACCTTTTCGAATACTACCTTCTTTAACTAAAAAATTAAAAGCTTGTGGTATAAAATCAAAAACTTGTGTATTTGCTCCTAACCAAAGATTTGCAATATAATAACCGGAAGACAACCTCAATTTATCAATCCTTGCGGATAATTTATTTTTTCCTATTTTTAATTGGAAATTCTCTCCACTATGACCAGAATAAATTTGATATATAGGTTGAGACTCCTTTCCCCTTAATGTAAAGGCAAATTCAGCAACTATGCTAAAATTTGAGTAAATTTCAACTTCAAATATTAAATTTTGTCCCGTAATAATTTCTGTGGTTATATTAAATGAACTTATATATATATCCTTATCCGAAGTATCATTTATGTAAGAAGAATCAGGAACTAAATCCTGTGATTCCAAATAATAATCTATTACTGAAGCCGGAGAGTTTTCATATTTCTTTTCACCATTCTCTAAATAAATAGCTTTTGTACATAAATTTTGAATTGCTCCCATATTATGACTTACAAAAAGTACTGTTCTTCCTTGCCCGGTAGAAAGGTCCTGCATTTTACCAATGGCTTTCTTTTGGAATTCAGCATCTCCTACGGCAAGCACTTCATCTACTACTAAAATTTCAGGCTCCAGATGCGCGGCAACTGCAAAACCCAGTCTTACGGTCATACCACTGCTATAACGCTTTACCGGGGTATCTATATATTTTTCACAGCCGGAAAAAGCGATGATCTCATCTAGTTTAGCTTTTATCTCTACTCTGCTCATCCCCAAAACTGCGCCATTCATAAAAATGTTCTCTCTACCGGTTAGTTCTGCATGAAACCCGGTTCCCACCTCTAATAAAGAGGCTATTCTACCTTTAGTTTTTATACTGCCTGTTGAGGGTGCGGTTACCCTGGAAAGAATTTTGAGTAAGGTAGATTTACCAGCTCCGTTTTTACCTATTATCCCAAGGACTTCTCCCTGTTTTACCTCAAAATTTATATCGCGCAAGGCCCAAACATAATCTTCAGTAGCCTTTGCACTCCTGTCGTTTACTCCTCCAACTTTTAAGTAAGGATCTTCCTTTCCCCTTAGCTGGTGCCACCAGCGGTTTAAATCATGCTGCAAACTACCGGTACCTACCGTACCCAGGCGGTATTGTTTAGATATATTTTCAGCTTTTAATATTATACTCATTCTTCTCTTTCTCAGCTCAACATTAGCTCTTTACTATTCACTTCTCACTCTTCACTTTTCACTATTCATCCTTACACCGTATCTATAAAATTCTTTTCGGTTCGATTAAAAATAATTAAACCCAGCAGAAAAAGCACCACTGACACTCCTAACGTATACAAAAAGCCAGATAAGGTAAAGGTTCCCGTATCTAAGATCATATATCTAAAGCCTTCAATAATTTGAGTTAAAGGATTGTATTTTACCAACCAGGCCCAGTTAGGCATTTTTTCAGAGACCTCGCTTAGAGGATAAGGCACTGCTGAAACATACATCAACAAAGTAGTTGCAAAACCTACTAAAACAGTTAAATCACGGTATTTTGTTGTTAATGCTGAAATCGTCATTCCCGCACCAAGCCCTAGTAAGGCCATCATTAACACGTAAACAGGGAAGAGGATTAGATTAGCATTAGGATTTATCTCATAACCTCTAATTATAAAGTAAAAATAAAAAATAATTAATATAAGTAATTGAATTCCAAATTTAAACAAATTAGAGATCACGGTTTTTAAAGGCATAATTACCCTGGGGAAATAGACTTTTCCAAAAATACCTGCATTGGCAGTAAAAGTATTTGAGGTCCCAGTAAGGCATTGGTTAAAATAATTCCAGGCGGTAATGCCAGTTAGGTTAAAAAGAAAAGAAGGCACATTCCCTGTAGGAATACTCGCTATATTATTAAAAACAAGAGTGAAGATTATCGAGGTAAATAGGGGTTGGATAAAATACCAAAGCGGCCCTAAAATGGTTTGCTTATAAACTGTGACTATATCTCTTTTCACAAAAAGAATCAACAAATCACGGTACCGCCAGATCTCCTTAAAATTAAGGTCTATCAGCTTTCGCTTTGGGGTGATTTCGTATAGCCAGTCTTCGTTTTCGGTCAAGGTGCTTTCGGGAAAAATTTTCTGCAACGAAATTAAGGATTTTTAATTAATAAAATAGCTTTAGTCGGTAGCCCTTAGTCTTTAGTAATACGTCTTCTATAAATTTCTAACTCCCAATGACTACAAACTATTGACTATCTCCAAAAGATTACCACGCTCCTGCAGCGCTCGTAAGGGCCGGAGAAACAAAGGAAAAAACTGAACTTAGAGAATAGAAAAAAGAGACAAGTATAAAGACAAAATATTCGTGTATTCGTGGCGCAGAAAAATAGTCGGAAGACCTTAGTCGTTAAACGGTAGTTTTTATGGTCTAACGTTTAAACACTACCAACTATTAACTATCTTCAAAAGATTACCACGCTCCTGCGTCGCTCGTAATGACGACGAGAAACAAGAAGCAAATATTCAAGTATTCGTGGCTAAGTATTCTACAGACTTACGACTATAAAACCTACTCAAAATTCCGCATTGCTTTTTTCCACCAGCGTTTAAATTTTCGGGTGGGATCAGATTTTTCTACGTAGCCTTTGGAGTAACGGTTGTACCCATACCCGTAGCCATAGCCGTAACCATAGCCGTAGCCATAACCATAACCGTATTTGGCCCGGTGCACAAAATGGTTTAATACAAAACTGATGTTCTTGATTTCCCCTTTGTGGTATTTCTCGTTAATAGATTCCAGCATCCCGCGTTTGGTATAATCCTGTCTTACCATATAAATTGTGGCATCAGAGTGTTTTACCAGGTTCAAGGCATCGGCAACCATCCCAATTGGTGGCGTATCCAGGATAATATAGTCGTATTTCTGTTTTAATTCCTCCATCAGGTTGTCCATTTGCTCGTTGATAAGCAACTCTGAAGGATTTGGCGGCACCGGTCCGGCGGTGATTACATCTAGATATGGAATCTTACTTTTTTGAATAATCTCATCACTACTTGCCTGGTCTATCAAATAATTTACCACTCCTACATCATTATTTAATTGGAAATCATCAAAGATCTTCGGCTTTCTTAAATCGACCCCAACCAGCACTGTTTTTCGTTCACTCAGGGCAAATACCGTAGCAAGGTTCATTGCACAAAATGTTTTACCTTCCCCGGAAACGGAAGAGGTTACTAAAAGCGTTTTAGAACCGCTTACTCCCTGCCTTTTATACATAAACTGAAGACTGGATCGCAAGCCGCGAAAACCTTCAGCAATAGAAGATTTAGGATTGCTAAAAACCACCAAATTGGAATCCATTTTACTTTTTCCAATCATCCCCAAAATAGGAATTGGTGATAAACGTGTTACTTCCTGGGCATTATGAATATTGGTATTCATAAAAACTAGGAGGAATACAAAAGTTAAGGGAATTACGCCTCCAACAAGCACGGCCATCACATAATTAAGCTGGGTATTTGGCCCAATTTGTCCGCCGCCGGTATCTTTAGCCGAATCGATCACCATCACATCACTTACGTTTGCAGCTTTTATAAGCCCCGCCTCGCTCCTCTTTTCAAGGAACATATTGTAAGATTTCTCATTAATGCTGTAACGACGCTGAATTTTTAGTAGATCCTGTTCTTCTTGCGGAAGTTTACTGATCTCAGATTCCAGTTGCGCAATTTGCCGGTTAATATCCTGTTGCTCCTCTCGCAGTAGACCTCTTGAAGAACTGATATTCTCCAACAAAATTGATTTAACCGAATTGATTTGACGGTCTATATCGTCAAAAACCGGGGAGTTTTCTTTAAGTGAATACTGGTAATTACTTCTTTCTTCTGCCAGGGCAATAATTCGGGATACGCCACCGGCAATACTTCCTTCTGATATTCCGGCCACAGAGGGCGCTGGAACATTGGAATAATCTTTACGGGTTTCCAGGTAATTTCTTAGGGTTTCGTAATAAGAAAGTTGCCGCCTTATTTCTTCTTTTCTAAGATCTAAAGTTGAAAGCCTATTGGAAAGCTGCGAACTTTCCGCTGAAATATCCATTATTGCATTTTCATTCCTGAATTGATTCAGCTCTGCTTCAACTAATTTTAGAGCTTCAGATTGTACGGCTAAACTGGAATCGATAAATCGAATGGTTTTGGTCGCAAATAGGTTCTTCCGTGCCAACATATTTTCACTAAGTACACGAACAGTACCATTGAGATAATCTACAATCCTATCTTTATTACCCCCGGTTTGATTCATTTTTAACACTGAAGACCCCTGAGATTCAGGGTAAACACTTACATTACGGTATTTCCCAACGGCGGAGTCAAAATTCATAAAACTTACATAGAAAGGGGTGCCGGCTTGTAAAGGCTGATCTACTCTAAGGATAGTTCCGTTGAAAAAAGGAAGTCTCACCTGTTCTCCCGATTTATAATTCTTACTGAACTCTTTAGGATCTACCTCCCGATAAGTTTTTTCTTTAGTTTTATAATTCTGAAGACTTAAACTTGCCGGTACATTCGCTTTTAAGTTGTAGGTAAGGGAATCTATAAATGTGATGGTCATCGTTACATTTATAGCCTGGGCCTTCGCCGTATCTGCCACCACTGTGAACGGAGTGCTGCCATAAGCATCTATACGTTGATATTCACCTTCCTTTAAATATTGAGTATAAAACTGAAGTTCTTCTACCACCTCTTCGTTATGCGACCGTGATCGTAAGATAGTCATAGCCGTATTTACCTTATCTGAAGTTCCTCCCCAGTTAAAAGTTAAACTGGTATTACTGGTAAAAAAAGGATTCTGATCGTCTTTTATAGAAATGGAATTCCCTAGGTTATAAACCGGTAATTTCCTAACGTTATTATAGTAGGCCACCGCCAAACTAATCCCCACTGAAAGTAAAATAAGCTTCCAGTAACTTATAACTTTTAGTACAAAACCTTTAAAATCGAAGGTTGAGCCAACATCTGATATGTGATCGTCTTCGTGCGCCATTTAAATCCTGCTAAATAATAAGATGGTTGTGGTTACAAAAGATAATATGGTAACTCCAGTTCTAAATATTTCCAATCCGGTTGTACCCAATCCCAGCGCCTTTTGTGGCAAAGC
>VMHT01089326.1_pt1 | contig 41511 bp, 58 predicted proteins | sample 4693611 | NCBI WGS metagenome assembly VMHT01 (sample SAMN12280063, study PRJNA550983) | marine metagenome | isolation source: seawater sampled from same location over 5 years 0.02-0.2 micron viral filtrate | place: USA: collected off the coast of southern California halfway between the port... ...
AATTGATTACTTTCATGAGGATACGACCACTCTGGCCGTCAAGCTCGCACTCGCCACGTAGCAGGCGCCCGTTCCTACCCGCACCAGGGCCTCGCCGCGCTTCAACGTGTGAAAAGGGGCATTGGCCGCGGGGGCGGCTGCCTGGAGCGTCACCTTAACGTCTCCCTGGCCGGTGTTCTCCACCAGGAAATCATCTGCGGAGCCAGCCACTTCCACCCAGCCACCTGCCCGTGTCAAATCATGTACTTGCGTAGTCATTTGAGGCGCCTCTAGGTTGCCTTGTTACGTAACGTTTTGCCGCTTAAGCCCCTCAATTGTAGGCAGGGGCAGGGGGGCAGTCAATTTACGCGTGGCGCTATTTTTCTGAGGGGTCAAGGTTTCTACGGCGAAAATATTATTTTTTAGAGAGGTTTCTCAGGGGAGGGGGTTACCTGGGCTAATGGGGTTACATTAGGAAAATATAATCTGGGGAGATTGGGAGCGGGGGCGGGCCAAAATAATTGCGCCCCGCCGCGCCAAAGGACCGGGGGGCCTCCGGCCTGCTGCCCGGGACCGCGAAGCCAGCCAGCCAGCCAGCCAGCCACCCCAGGTTGTATATTAGCAACACACCTATTTAACATAATGTATGTTACGCGAACCCTGAAGCGCGGCACCTGCATGCCCAGGCTCCCGCTGTCACCCTCAACCAACGAGCGCGTATAAGCCACGCTATCACGCCACCCTATGCCTACCTACTGCCCACCACCTGATCGTGGCACCAGCGAGCTGTTTGGCGATGTCTTGGTGCCCTGCTACCTGCTACCTCTCCCCTCCCCCGCCGACCAGGCAAAAGAAAACCCGGCACATTGGCCGGGTCTGGTACTGCTGGTTGCGAGGTTAGGCGAAGTGAAAAGCGATATCGGTGCCGCTGATCGTGGTGGATGCGTCATACTCCCGGCCTTGCTCGCATAGCGCTAGCGTGCCGATACGCTCGCGGCTGCCGTTGGGGAAGTAAAGCGCGCCTACTGTGCGGCCAGTAGCGGGCAGCGTGCGCACTACCAGAATGCATTCCTGCTCGAACGCTGCGCCGCACGCCACTAGCCATTCCACTGCATCAGCATTGCAGAGAACTAGGTAACTGCGTTCCGGCGTGCCTTTGTACTGGCCACTGCACTTAACCACACTGTCAACGCGCCCCGCTGCCAGTTCAGCGGTTAACTGGTGGCGCAACCACTCAGTGGCGTTAGCGTTTTGTGCGTCGGACTTATCGGCCTGCTCGGCTGACAGAATAACAATGCGTTTTTCGTTGGTTAGGTTGAACATGGTAGGGCTCGCTGTGTTGGTTTATTTAACTTACGCCACCAGTATCGCCGCCCCCTGGCCACCCCGCCATTAGACTTTGGTCGAATACGCGCAAATTTCTCGGCCCGTTCGCAATCACGCCCTTAGGCCCGCCAGCCACCCCAGAACCCTCAGAACCCTCATAACCCTCATAACCCTAAGTAACCTATGAATGACGGGTGTGACGGCTAGAATGACAGGTTACAAAATCGGCAAACGCTCGTAAGTATGGATTTTACCTCAAGTAATGACACCGAATGACACCTGTGACGGGTGTTTAGGGCAAAACCTTACTATAGGGTCTAGGGTGTAACCCCCTACCTGTAACCTATGTCCTACACATACCTTTAGACCCTGGTGAAAAGGTTTTCAAAGTAGCTTAGCCGAACCGTCATAAACAGCCATAAACCGTTGAATCAGCTAAGGTTATCGTGTAACCCCTACGTGTCATCGCACCCGTCATTCGTGTAACTGAATTGTAACTATGGCCTAGGTCACTCTGTAACCCCAGTTACGACGGCAGCTAGCTTGTAGCCCCGTTACATGAAAATGGCAGTGTATTCCTGGCCGATTAGCGTAACCCTTGCTATCCTGCACTTGTACGTAACCCGTAATCACAACCTTTATAGGTGCCAAAATGGCCAAGTTAAAAGCGTTAGTATATGCCACTGATCCGCCAGCGACTGTCGATGCCCATAGTATCCCAGAAGCGGGAGTAGGACGCACCCCTGGCTCCACCTGCATTTGGATTGTCTGGGGTAACCGCTATCGCCGGGTGATTAGGACGCCCAAGCATGGCGCTTATATAAGGAGTGCAAACGCACCTGACGGAAGTGGGCGCATAAAAGTAGTGATAACCAACCTGCTTTAGACCAAAGTAGCATGGCGCGATAAAACAGCATTACCTATAGTGAACGCATAGAAAGACGAACCCAACGAAGCCAAAGAATCAAACGGACCCTAAGAAGCAAACGGAGCAAACATCATGCGTAAAATAGAACAGCAATTAGTAAATGCCCTACGCAACGGCCAAACGTTCAAAAGCGGCAACACCCAAGTGAAGGCTATCAGCGATCCCGGCGAACCTGTGAACCTAGGCGTACACCTGCACGGCCATTATATCGCCAGCTGGTGCCCGGAAACGGAAACGCTCACTATCCGCGATGCAGGCTGGCAAAGCGTCACCACCAAAAGCAGGCTAAATGCGCTATTAAGTACCTTCGCGCCAGCCTTTGGCATACGCCAAGCCAATTTCAAGTGGCTGCTGCTGGTATGGAATGGCACCGCTTTTAATGTACGCGATTGGTCGGGCAGCGCCGGATTCAAAAACAACCAACTGCTATGGAGCTAACATCATGGCCAAGATCATCACTATCAAAGCGCCCGCCGTGCACACCAGCCAAAGCGCCGCGCTAGCGGAATGGGCAGCGCAACCGGGCGACCCGACCACCATCGACGTAATTGGCCAAGTGGCATGGCTAAAGGTAGCAGGCAAGCGCCACAAATGTTTCATCAACAGGGAGGGCAACGCCGTGAGCGACTACTCAACTGGCGCCCGCATTAGCACGCTAGGAGGTGCCTGGATCGACCTGCAAATGATAACTGGCCGATACCCGCGCCCACGCGACGCCGCGCAGTACCGCATTGACGCAATAGAGCGGGAGCATGGCCCGACCAGCATACCCGACCGGATAAGCGGCAACTTTCCTACGCTAAATAAGTAGAGGAGCACTAATCATGACCAAGCCTATTTATGCCACGCTGAAAAACGGTAAGCGCATCGGTGCCACCCTCTTACCGGAAGGCAACGCCGCTATGGTCCACGTCGTAAAGGGACCGCGTGTTGGTGTGTTTAACCTAACGCGTTTTGAGGGTGGCAAGTTGACCTCCGACACACTGGCCAAGTTATTCAACGGCGATAGCTAACGGGAGCACTAATCATGACTAACACTAAACTGTTAAACGCCAACGCGAGCAAAGCATCAAAGCGCCAGCACCGTAAACGCCTAGCGTGCCTAGTGCTAAGCCTCCTGGTAGCGGGCGCCATCGGAGCCTTAGCTTTCCAGCTGTGGGGTGAAGGCCGGGAAGTGGCGGCGATAGTGGTATCGCTCGGCGCCTTGTTCGTCCTGGTCACCATTGACGACATTGAAAGCCTGATAGGAGAGACACCATGCGATTAGCTATCACTAATGACCTAGGTGGCGCGAGTCTGGTGGAATTGGTGTACCGGCCAGTCGCTAAGCGCGAAGGCGCCAACCGTACCGCTACCCGCTACGTGGCTAATATCAGAAACGTGGAAAAACGTGCACGCCGCGTCTATGAGGACTCACCGGGCAATTACTACGTAAACATCAAAGGCAAGCGGTATTACCTGGAGCTAAGATTATGACGGATCTTGACCAATGGAGCCGCGCTAGTCAGCGCGCCAAACGGTACGGTAAGCCAGTGCTAGCCAAAATAGGCGATAACTGGCTACTGGTGCCTGAGACCCTGAACGGTGGCGCCCAAGCGCGAGCCATGTTCAAAGCCTATATTGACCGGCGCAATGGCATCGACACCGAGCCCCAATTGGTTGACTGCTGGAATTGCATAGTTAACGTCGTTAACACGTTAGATGCCCGAAAGCAGATGCCCGACGCCGTTAAAGTGCTTGCACGGTATCGCGTTAAGAAAGTAGACGAGCTGCCACGCGAATGGCGCCCAGCGCTACTGTATGACCTGAAACAACTACTAAAGGAGACCCGGCCATGAAACCTAAAAACGTAAAAATCCCTAGCCCCAGCAAGCCACATTTACACAAGTGGCAAGGGTACTGGCGCCTGGAGCCGCCGCTAAGTGGGCGCCAGTGCGACAGCGTTAGCGACTGGGAAAAGGCGCATTTCTTCCGGCACCGCCTCAACAATGACATTAATGCGGCACTGCCGCCTGGAGAGCTGGACGCTAGGCGTAAGCAATTCCAGCTCCCTTGGCCGCGAGACTGGGTAGACGATATCCTGGACGCTGCGCGACCTATCGGCGTTACCCGGTCTAATTGGGTAGAGGACGCACACCGGGTAGAGGAGCAAATGCGCCCACCTAAACCGCCTAGTATCTGGCCATTTGCGCTAAGCTCGCTGATAGTGCTAGCGATATTTATGACAGTATTAGCTTATATAACCCAATGAGGTGACCCCATGCGCAAGCACTATTTAACCGACGCCCTGGTAACGTTACTGCCAGCCCTGATAGCAGGTGGCATAGGATACGGCGCCACCATTACCCTAGGCCGCATATCGCTGCTAGTAAGCGGTGCCAGTGGCATCACCTATACCCTGGCGCATTTAGCGCTACCTTTTGCCATCCTGGTGGTGTGCGTATGGGTAATAAATTATACGGATATAGACTAAAGTCTAATGGCGCGATAAGACGCCTTTACCTATAGTGAACATGTAAGCAACGCAACGCCCTACACCAACGGTTTAACGGAGTACATACCATGAGCGCAATTATAAACGCCATCCTGCAACACAAAGCTGGTCAAGCAAGCAGCCAGCGGGAGATTAACCATGTAGGCCCTACCACTGGCCACCATGAAACCGCTGGCGGCCTACGCGGCCATAGCATTGACCAGGAAACCTACCCATGGCGCACCCTCGGCCACCCCGGCGGCGCCTGGAGCGTGGTCGATGCCAATAGTAGGGAGCAAGCGCGTTTTACATACCAACGGCATGTAGGAGGTGGAGTTAACCTGACCCCTGAATACCTGGACGATATAGCTTGCGAGGAGGCCCATAGCCTAGCGCGCCGCCTTAAAATTGACTTCCCAACTGGCCGGGTTTAGGAGAGCTGACATGCCCTATGCACCTTGGGAAATGTGGGCGGCTGTACTAATCGGCCTGTTTGGGTGGGACGTGGCGCGCTATTGCTGGCGCCGCGCTACCGGCAAAATTGGACGCAAGGGAGAACGGCTATGACCCTTTACCGTGATATGAGCAACCGGGAACTGGTGACCGCTGCCTTAGACTGGAAATCTGGCCGTAGTGCACAAGAGGCCGCGGCAAAGAGGCTACTGTACGCACTGGCCAAGCGGCTGGAGGAAACGAGCAAACCTGCTAACGTAGTATGCCCGTCTAAGCGTGACATTGCCGCCGTGAACACACTGGAGGCCAAAGGATACGAATGGCGTGGAGGTGAGCAGTGGGCACCGCCGTTAGGCAAAATACCGGACCACCTGAATGATGAATCTGGGCTACCGCCACCTAACGTCCGGCCCACGTCGCTAGTTGACTTGTACGACCAAAAAGGGCTAAGCGTTGAGGTCCGCGAATGGCTAACGAAGCATAGGCCGGAGACGTGGCGCGAGTGCCTTAGCCACGGCGTAAACGTCAAGTAACCCATACTGTCAACCATTGAATTACTGGAGAACGACCATGAATAGAGCAACTATAGCAATCGCCGCAGCAACCGGCCTAGTGATAGGACTATGGATAGCGGATGCCCTAGCCACTGAGCCCGACGCCGGTATTACGGTAACAGCTACCAATTACTGCGAGTTTGTCGGCGCTTTCTCCTATGCCGCGGGCCTGGACCGCGACCAAGGCGTTACCAAACGGGAGTCAGTGGCCACGCTATTGGCTGACGGCAGTCACCTGGATGATAGGCTGCAAGACGACCTACTGACGGCCATAGACCTTGTATATCTCGTTGACCTAGGCACGCCTAGCGAGGTAAGCGGGCTAGTGTTCGACGTGTGCCAAGAGACGTATGGGGAGCCCCTATGACACCGCAGCACTATTTGCCCCCTGGCCGGTTAGCCCCGGCCATGCTCGGCTACTATATGTCGGACAATGTGCCCGGTACCGTGGTGGTGGCGTATCCGCATGCAGTGTTAGCGGCTTACGTAGAGAGCCCGCCCCCCGGTACCACAATGGACATGCTAGTGGCGATTTACGCTAGCAAGAAAGCAATAGAGGAGGTAGACGACGTACTAAAAAGATTGTTTAACGTGAAATAAGCGGTTGCATTAACCGTAAGACTACACTACCTTTAACTTACTGGCATTTAGCCAGCCACTAAACCCAAGAAAGACTTTTTAACCGACATAGGAAGGCCCTAGCCATGACCAAGCAAATAACTGCCGCCCAGTTTACAGAAGTAGCCGACCGCCTAGCCGACGAATGTGGCGAAAGCTGGCGCGCTAACTTGGACGCCGCGGATCTTAGCGGCACAAATGAGTTAACGGCATCTTTGTTCCGCGATAACCGAGAGGAGTTTACCCGGCGCATTAATCAATTAGTCATCGCGTTAACCTCGCCGCATGGCGCTGTCATTGAGACGTTAGAGAGCCAGCTAGGCGACACAGTAGAGATAGCCGCTACTGAGGGGGGCGCGCCCGCTGTACGTACCGCGGTGGCCGTAGTGGACGACGTAGGCGAGTTCAAGCTATTTTCGGACGCGCTGTTTGCAGGACTAACGGAAGCAGTAGCTGCCTTCGACAGCCACGGGTACGCGATACAAGAGCTGGTAAAAGGATCTGGACGCGACAACAGCACTGAGTCACCTGAGATATTCTGGGGGATTGTGGCATCGCACGGGACGTTAGCAGGCGCGGCAATCGCTAAGCTTGGTGGCGACGAAAACGCCCCTGCTTACTGGTACGCCTTGAGTAAAAAGGCCCCTCGGTCTTCCGGCCTGGAAGCGCTACTCGCTGGCCTGAACTAAACACCGTAAGATATAGTGCTGTGACGGGCTACCCAGGCGGCCCGCTACCCTAACCTAACTAGTGAACCTCATGGAGCATCATCATGACCACGAAGAAAACTACCTCGAAAAGCACCACCGCAAAAAAGACGACTGGCAAGGCAAAGACGGAGGATCTAGCCAAGGGGTACGGAGCGGGCCAGCGCGAGCCGTCATCCACCAAAACGGTAGCGCCAGAGTCATCTACCGCGCCAGCCACGTCCGACGGCCCCGCTATCACTAACGAGTCGGGCAACACTCACCCTCATACCAAAGAGGAGGAGATTGGCCAAGCACTGCACCACGACGACGCGCACAGCCAGCTGGACGCCACTAACCGCGAGGTGCCGGAGCCGGAAGTAGAGGAAGCGCCAGCGGAACTCAGTCAGATTGAGCAGGAGGACTACCAAGCAGGCCGTGAAGCCTCGCAACGAGGTTTCCCGGTAAGAGTATGCCCTCACCCCCAGGGCAGCGAGCAACGCGAAGTGTGGCTGCGCGGGTACCACGACCATGCCCACCCAAAGTCTAACGCTACCGTGGTGCCGGACGACGGCAACACCGAAGGTGGCCCGTACCGAGGGAGCTACTAGGCATGTCCGACTTAGCCGATAGAGCAGATGCGTATATCCAGAAAGCGGTGCAAGAGGGCATCGCTTCTGCCCTGGTCAATGAGAACGGACTAAAGCCCATCGGCGTATGCCGGTGGTGTGGTGACCCGGTAGACCAGGGCAGGACGCACTGCCGACCCATCGACAATGCTTGCGCTGAGGACCACGCCAAGTATCAACGTAACAAGCAGGGAGTATAGGACCATGCCCAAAGCCAAAGTTAGCCATGACGCGGAGCTAACAGCCCTGGTAGACCGGGCCAAAGCGTTACGCGTACCCATTAGTGAAATGTGTGATGCGTGTGGTGAAACCCACGTCACTATCTGGCGCTGGCAGTACAGTGATATTGCCACCTGGAAGCGCCGCGAAGCCTTCATCAGGGCCGCCACGCAGTACCTGGACGACGCCCAAACTAAGTACGCTGAGCTATGAGCCCCCACCGGGAAGTCATCATCGCCGCTGACCCCGGTGCGCTGGGGGCGATAGCAGTAGTGGTAGACGGCCAATTGGCCGAGGTGGAAGACATGCCGTATCACACCATGGAGATAGGAGGCACTAACCGTAAGCGCGTGGACCCGTATACGTTGGATGGGATTCTACGCAGCATGGTGACCAGCCATGTTGGCCCGCTAGATGACTTTTTCTGTGTGGTGGAGGAGGTAGGCCCTATGCCTAAAGACGGCCCCACCCAGGCGTTTAACTTTGGCGCCGCCTACATGGCCGTGGTGATGGCATTTGTGGTACACCGTTGGCCCATGCACCGCATCACCCCGCCAGTGTGGAAGCGTGGCCTAAAGTTGCGCAAGGGGAAGGACGCAGCACGACAGCGTGCCAGTGAGCTGTTTCCCAGCCATAGCGCTGAGTTCGCCAGGGTAAAAGACGACGGCAGGGCGGAAGCCGCGTTACTGGGCTACTACATTCACCTGCAACGCGTAAAGGGGGAGTTATGACCAAGGTCACCACCAAGGCGTGCTGGAACTGCGGCAGTACCCGGCTGCGCGAGTATAGCAGCATCAACGAGAAACACTGTGACGAGTGCCTATCCATCATGCCTTGGCATACGGAAGGCGACCAGAAACCCACGGTAGGCCCTAGCCGTGACCGTGACACTATAACGAGAGAGTGAGGCCGTACCCATGGAACTACTAAAGCAAGATTTGATACGCGTTGTAACTCGGTTACCGAAAGATGTTCGTAACCTCATTAAAACGCACGGGCTGTACTTAGCAGGGGGGTTTATAAGGGAGCAAGTAGCAGGCAATGAGCCTAAAGATATCGACTTGCTAGCGGTAGACACAGCGACGCTGTACACAGCCGGTAACGACCTGGAATCCGTAAGACTGCGTGAGGGCGAGAAGACTCGGCAACTGAAAACAGACAACGCGGTGACAGTCATCACCCCTAATCGCATATCCGTGCAGCTTATCCACCGCTGGCTGTTTAGCACCCCGGAGGAGTGCGCTGCTAGCTTTGACTTTACGGTGTGCCAAGCCGTTGTGTGGTGGGCGGATGACGCATGGCATAGTTACGTGGTGCCGGAGTTTTACCCGGATCTAGCTTCCCGGCGCTTGCGGTATACGTTTCCAGACCGCAATGAGGATGCTGGAGGCAGTATCCTTCGGGTACGCAAGTTTTTGCATCGTGGATATCATATTGACGCTGACGAACTAGCTAAGGTCATTGCGAGATTGGCCGGGGCGGTGGACTGGACCCGTTCGATAGTTAAGACCGACGAAGGCGCAGCCCAGGTACTCAAGGGGCTGTTGCGCGAAGTTGATCCACTGTTAGTGGTGGACGGCATTTTCCCCGAAGACGAGGGGGGTATCATATCGTCGGAATTCAAGCAGACACCCCCGATAGAGGATTAACCCAATGGCCCGTTATAAATCCGTTTGGCAAGCCGAAGACGGCAGCTACCACGAAGACGAGCAAGCCGCTAAGTTACACGAAGCTAACTGCCACTTGGCAGAGAACTTACGTCGGTTCATCCCACCGGAAGCCGTTGGCACAAAGCACTTTGCCAGGGCGATAGACTGGATACTTAGCGAGTACGACCGCAAGCCTCCGGCTAATCGACCCCCCACTGCCAAGGGACCAGAACCCATCATATGCGCCGAGGACGAAGATCATGGCTACCACGTTTAGGGCAGAGTGGGTGCATAGGTCCGGGTACCGATGCCCTGTGCTGCCGGAAACAGGTGGACCGCGGAGCGAATGGCACCGGGAATTTACCCTTAGCGCTAAAGTGGATGGCATACAGTTCCACGCCCGCCACAAAGAGCTTTCCTCATCGCCCAGAGTTGAGGAGGTAGAGTTTACAGAGTTCATAAAGCGGCAGCTAGCAAAGAAAATAGCGGCCCACGTAACTACCCGGATACTAGGAGAATTATAATGGCTACTAAGAAAACTGTATGGGTGGCAGACGGCAGCAAAGACGAGTTTGCGACTGAATCCGAAGCCATCCACTGGGAGCGTGTTCTGTTCACAGCGGAACGGTTACGAGGCATAGCCTCCGGTTTAACCGAAAAAGACCGCCGCGCCATAGCAGCCTGGACGCTGACGCATTTTGTGCCCAAGTCCAGCGACGGCCCCCAGGCCGCTTACCCGCCAAAGGTACACGGCCCTGGTGCGCCGCAGCCATACGCTCAGCCGCAACCGCCAGCGCCCGCCAATCAGCACTCTGGCAACTGCACATGCGCGAACTGTGTGCCCAAGTCCAGCGACAGCCCCCAGGCCGCTTACCCACCAGCGCCTTCTGCAGTGCCCCCGGCCCCAAAGCATCCAGTGGGAGCGTGCAACTGCGGAGGCGTGGGCTATTACGACGCCAGTAGGCACGACGACACCTGTCCTTACCGCGCATCATACGGGCAGTAGCCATGGCCAAGTCGTTCGGGTGCCACTGCGGCGAAGGCTACCGGCCCGTTAAGGCTAGGGCGTGGGTAGCCATCACCCGCAGGATACATAACGAACCCCCGCGCTCGGCCACTGTGAAGTGCCTGGAGTGCGGGAAGCTTGGCCGGTCTAACGCCGCATACGTGGATCTAATACCTTACGCACCAACGTGGCAGGAGCTGGCGAAGCTGCAATCTGCCCACCTAGATAAAAAGGATAGTTAATGCCGACGCTTGAGCCGGAACAGTGGGAAGGCGTGGCGTTCCTGAGAGGGAATACCCGCGCCATACTGGGCGACCGCCAGGGGTACGGCAAGACAGCCCAGTTCCTGACCGCAGCAAAGGAGTTGGGCGCCCAGCGCATCGTGGTAGGGTGCCCAGCGGTAGCCAGGATCAACTGGGAGCGGGAAGCGGTTAAGTGGGGCCTGGATCTGCCCGTGGTACGCATCACAGGCCCCCAGGACCATGGCAAGCCTCATCCGACCAAGCCCCAGCTAGTAATCACCAGCTATGATGCTGTTGCCAGATCCGCCAAGTTACGCAGGAGCCTTAACGCGGGCGTGTGGGACGTTTTAGGGCTAGATGAGGCCCACCGCCTTAAGACGCCTGACGCTAACCGCACAAAGGCTATTTACGGCAGTAGGATCGACGGCCAGAAGTGTTTGGCTGGCAAGGCGTTATATCGGTGGCTATTGACAGCCAGCATCATGCCAAACGGCCCGCACGAACTGTGGACGCACCTAGCTGCAAATTGGCCGGAGCTAATTTCTGACAATTTATCGAATATCGTACTTGACATAGAGGGGTTTCTTAACCGATATTGTCTTACACAGTATTCAGAATACGGAGTACCAAAGGTTATAGGGTACAAAGACGCCGAAGGGCTCCGGCAGATACTGCAGCAAATTATGTTACGGCGAACATTCATCAAGGGGCTACCACCCGCCGTCGTAAGGGAAGACCCGTACTTGGTAGAGGTGGAAAGCGAGGAGCTGAAAGCGCTGGAAGCCCATGAGGAGTTTGAGGATCTGCGGGCGGTACTGGAGAGTGCCAGCGCACGAAGCCAAGGGCTGGAGGGGATAGACGACGAATACCTCTACTTGGCCACGCTACGCAGGCTGACAGGGCTCCTCAAAGTAAAGCCGGTGGCGGAGCGAGTAGAGGCAGAATGGGTACCGGGCACTAAGCTAACGATATTCTGCCTGCACCGGGAAGTGATAGAACAGTTACAGCTGGCTCTGGCCAAATACCAACCGGCAGTCATACATGGCGGCGTACCAGACAGCAAGCGTAACGAGGAGATAGACCGGTACAACACTGACGAGAATTGCGGCGTTTTTATTGGCCAGATACAAGCCACTAAGGAGGCCATCAACTTACCGGCGACCACCAATGTTTGGCTAATGGAGTCAAGCTGGTCACCGGAAGACAACGCGCAGTGTATAGCGCGAGCAAGACGGCGGGGCAGCACGCACCAAGTGTTTGCAGAAGCAGTAGCCATCGCCGGTAGCATTGACGAAGTAGTAGCAATCGTAAACCTAAGAAAGACCCTAAACGTTAAGATTCTATTGGAGCAATAAACCATGACTACCCGTATCCACACACAAGTAACGCTGTTCGGCCTAGCCTGTGAAGCGATTATCGAAGCTGACTCAGCCCAGGCAGCGCGTCACGAACTTGAAACGCTAACGGGCGGCGCAGGTACACCGGCTGCTGACACCCCAAAGCCCCAAGCAACGCCGGAGCCAGCGAAAGCAGAGGCTCAGTCAACCCCGGCAAAAACGGCCCCCGCTGCCACTCAAAGTGCCCCTGCAACACCCTCCGCGGCGGCTTCTGCCCCGACACCGGATGCTACCGCCTCTGCCACGACAACGCCTACGCCCAACAGTCAAGCTGCACCGACTCCTCCACCGGCAGCCGCGGAACAGCCAGCTGGCGAGAGCATCATCAACAAGGCGCGTGAGCTGTTAGGCCGTGAAGGCGGCGAAGCGTACCTGCAGTGGGCCTTGGGCCAAGTAGGCGCGGCAACGGTAGGCACCACGCCCGCCGACAAGCAGGGTGAGCTGCTACAGCACATCAAAACCGGCCTAGGCGAAGCGTAAGAATTACAATTCACCAGTCAACTGGAGTAACGAACTATGACTGAGCCCGCCCACTACCCACGCGGCCCCTCTGGGGCCCATAGGTGGCTTTTGTGCACAGACAGCCCCGCTGCTGAGGAAGGCTATCCAGACAGCACCAGTGATGCCGCTGACGAAGGTACCGCGGCCCACTGGTTGCTGGAACAGTGCCTCAATGCTGGCCTGGACGCCCAGGATTGGGTAGAACAGACAACCGATCCTATCGGCACTGACGGCGCCAAGGTGGTACCCGCTGGCAAGGAAACGGGTGCCGTTAAGCCCTGGCCCATTACGGGTGAAATGATCGAAAGCGTGCAGATACATATTGACACCTTCAAACCTGACCTGGAGAAAAAAGGCACCCGTGCGTTCTTTGAGGAGCGGGTGCGTATCGACCACGCACTGGGACTGAACGTACCCATTGGCGGTACCGCTGACACTATCATTTACTTGCCCCGGTCCAAGACGCTTAAGGTCGGTGACTTTAAGTATGGCAAGGGTCACGTCGTTGAGGTGAAGGGCCAAGGCGGCACCGTCTATGAACGTGATGAAGTTACCGGCAAGTGGAACGAAGTAAAGGCGCCTGACTGGGGCATCAACCCACAGCTGGGTATGTACGCCCTAGGCGCCCTGGTAGAGCTGGAGCGGCTGCTAGGTGAAAAGCGCGAAGTTAAGACCATTGAGCTTATCGTCGTGCAGCCACGGGCGTACCACAAGAAAGGTGCCGTGCGTAAGGTGAAGCTGGCCCCCGCGGACCTAATGAAACTGGAGTTTGCCATCGTTAACGCGGTGACCGGCCCCCAGGTACGGGTACCGGGCGATCACTGCCACTTCTGTAAGGCGAAACTGGACTGTGAGGCGCGTGCCGAAGCGCTGGGGGCCAAGGCTACCGCTGACTTTGAAGGCGAAGCTAACCCGCTGGCAGAAAACGACACAGCACCTGAGTCAAAGGCCGTGGTGCCCGCAGAGTCAGCTAACTTGGTGACCGTGCTAGGCCACCCGGCCAAAGGGCTGTCGCTCAACGATCTGGGCAACGTGCGTAAACTACTGCCCGCCATCAAGGAGTGGATCAAGGAGGTTGAAGCCGAAATAGCGGTACGCCTTAAACATGAGTATAAGGTTCCCGGTGTACGCTTAGGCATTGGCCGAGGCAGCCGTGCTTACGGCGGTAACGAGGACGACTTACGCATCGCCGCGGCCCGTACTGCCCAGGAATTAGGCGTAGAGTTTAGCGCACTGCACGAACCGGCTGTGCTAAAGTCCCCGGCCAAGCTGGAAAAAGAGTTTGGCGAGAAAAAGTTCAAGACGACCACGCTATCCACTCTGGTCACTAAGACCGAAGGCGGACCCGTGGTAGTTGACGAAGACAGCGACACCCCTGACTGGGTGCCCCACAGTGGCTTTGGGGAAGCGGAACAAGCACCTACGGTGCCCGACGAACCTAAGCCGGACGTAGCCGGTAGCCACCTGCTGTAACTAGCAGGCGTAAGTACCCTAAGTAACCAACGTATCCAGAGAGGAACGCCCCCATGGGACGAGTGACAACTAAACCAGTGCAAACCACGTTCGGCTACCTATTCCAGCCTAAAGTGGATAACGTGAAAGACAACGCCACCGGCCAAACGGTCCAAAAGCAGAAATGGCAGATCACTCCCATTTTTGACCAGGACAGCCCGGAGCAAGCGGCATCACTGCAGGAGTGCATTAACGACGCCTACGCGGTGGGATTGGAGGAGTTTGGCGAGCATTTCTGGGCCATGGTCCAGCAAAATTCGGTACGCTGGCCTTTCCGCAATGGTTCCGATATCAACCCTAAAACTGGCCAGCCACGTTTCTCCGGCAACAAGGTGTACATCAACTGCTCCAGCCAGTCTAAGCCTGACGTAGTAAGCCGTTACGCGGCCCAGGGTGACGCCGGGCTCAAGCCGCGTAAGATCGAAGACGCCAGCGAATACTACTGGGGCCAGTTTGCACGGGTTAACATAACGTTCAAGGCGTACAAGCGCTCTGACGGTCGGGGTATCGCGGCCTACGTTAACGGCGTTCAACTGTGGCACGAAGGCGAACGTTTAGGCGAAGGCCAGTTCGACGGCCAGGAGCACTTCGACGCCGAGGGTGCCCCAGAAGCCGCATACGGTCCTGGTGGTGGTGGCGCAGCGCCTACGCCTCCCGCAGCTGCTGGTGGCCCGCCGACGCCTCCCCCTGGAGTGGCAGCACCGGCAGCACCGGCAGCGCCAGCCCCCTCAGCACCACCGGTACCGCAGCCGCCCCAGGTAGGCGGAGGCGGTTTACTGTAAGGCCCTTGCCCCTTGGCGACAGGGGGCATCGGGTTGACGACACCCAATAACCGTTTCACAGCGGGTGATCTAGCGCTCACATTGGTGTCGTCAACCCGATGATAATGATAAGGACCCTACCATGACCGTAAGCATCGACTTTGAAACCCGCAGCGTGATTGACCTACCGCAAGCGGGTGGCCACCGTTACGCTGAGCACCCCTCCACCCGCGTACTGTGCATGTCGTGGAGCGTTGGCGTCGGTTCTACCCAGTTATGGTGGGCTGGTCAGCCGTTTCCTCAGCGACTGGGCGAAGCCATATTAGCCGGAGACGTGGTACAAGCCTGGAACGCTGCCTTTGAGCGGGTTATCTGGCCCATTATGGTTAGGCGACACGGTGCCCCAGAGGTAAAGCTGGAGCAATGGCGCTGTACGATGGTGCGCGCTCTACTAATGGGCTATCCCGGCAAGCTGGAGAACGCTGGCCCGACGCTCGGCCTAGGTGTCTGTAAGGATGCCGCTGGCCACCGGGTAATGCTCCAGGTGAGCAAACCGCGTAAAGTGCATAGGCCAGGAGACGGCACCTATGAAGACGCGCTTACCTACGCTGCCTTGGCGGGGGGCGCGGCGCTGCCTGAATATGAAATTTTCTTTGAGGACGACGTTCGCTGCGTGGCCCAGTGGTGGGTGGACGAGGAGCGATTAAGCAAGCTAGGCGCCTACTGTGTTACCGATACCGACGTAGAGCGGGCTGCCGCTGACGTGCTAGATCCTATGCCGGAACGTGAGCTGCGCGGCTGGCAATTAGACCAGCGCATGAATGATCGTGGGTTTCAGGTAGACATGGAGCTGGTGGAGTCGGCCCGTAAGATGGTGAAACCCGCCACCAAGGTAGCCAACAAAAAGCTGACTGAGCTGACAAACGGCGAGTTGAAGTCAGTTACTAAGCCTAATGAGATACGAGACTGGATTAATCGCAAGCTGGGCCTGGAGTTAGACAGTATTAAGAAAGACGTGCTGACCATCCTATTGGCGGAAATGCCCATGGACGGGGTAGTACGTGACGTTATCAAACTTAGATTAGCGGCTGCTAAAACATCGGTGGCTAAACTAAACGCATTGGTGCGCGGTACCCAGGCCGATGGGCGGCTGAGGGGTGGGCTACAGTACGCCGGGGCTGGCCGGACTAACCGCTGGGCTGGGCGTCGGTTTCAGCCACACAACATACCCCGGCCCCCCAAGTGGGCCATCCAAGCCGTGCCGTTTGTGCACGATAACCGTATCGAGTGGCTGGATATACTGTTTGACACGCCCTTGGAAGTAATCAGCGCCATCCTACGGTCGTGCATCATCGCGGCCCCTGGAAACGAGCTAACCGTAGCGGACTATAACGCCATTGAGGCGCGCATCGTGGCATGGGTGTCGGGCGCCCAGAAGATGTTAACTGCTTACCGTAACAAGGAAGACCCCTACCGCATCATGGCCGCTGCGGTGTTTGGCATTGCCGACTGGCGGACCATAGATAAGGAATCGTTTGAGCGGATGCTGGGCAAGAAAATCATCCTTGGTTGCGGCTTCGGCATGGGCGACAAACGATTCTGGGAGAGCTGCCGGGAGGGTGATCTGTTCATTGAGCGAGAGTTGGCTAAGCGCTCGGTGGAGGCGTACCGCAGTGATAACCCGGAAGTGCCCGCGGCGTGGAAGGCGCTGGAACGTGCAGCCATCCAGGCCGTGCAAGATCCTGGCGTTTGGGTAGCGTGCCTGGAGGGAAAGGTTCACTTTTTCATGGATGGCTATTACCTGCGTATGCGTTTACCCTCTGGCCGGTTGCTGAGCTACCTATCTCCTCGGCTACTGGACGCAGAGACGCCATGGGGAACGCCTACCCTTAAGCTAATGTTCTGGGGCTGGAACGGCCAGAAAAACCGTATGGAGTGGCAAAATCTGTACGGTGGGCGCATTATGGAAAACCTGTGCCAAGCCATCGCCAGAGACGTTATGCTAGATGCCATGTTGCGCCTTGACGAAAGGAACTGGTCACTCATACTTACCGTTCACGATGAAATACTGTCAGATAATCCAATAGGCGTTAAGCAGCTACCAGATATGTTAGACACCATGACCCTAGAGGAACCGTGGCACGCAGGGCTCCCATTGGCGGCAGAGGGCTGGCAAGGTCACCATTACCGTAAGTGAGGTTTCACGATGAGAAACGCCCTACCTTATTACGACGCGGGCTTCACCGCGCAAGTATCAGTCATACCTCCAGGCGGCTCGGTATCACCCAATAGCACACTGGACCAAAAAGACGCAGGCAAGGCTCCCGGCAAGATGAATTACCAGGGCCAGTACGTCGGCTATCCGTGGATGAAGTATCAGCCCTCACGCGACGACGTGGCCCTGTGGGTATCCCAAGGCAGTAACATTGGTTTTGGCGCGTGGGAGTATCCGGCTATCGACGTGGATATCGTGGATCATGTCGCCGCCAAGGCCGTGGAGGAGCGCTTACTGCAGCTATTCGGCCCATGCCTGATACGTGTAGGCCAAGCGCCGAAAGCACTGCTTATTTTCCGCTCGGATGAGCCGTTGCGCTCGTTCGACATACGTTTCACCCGTACCAATCCGCTACTGGGTACCGAGGAGCACCAGCTGGTCCAGTTCCTTGGCCAAGGCAGGCAGTACGTCATGGACGGCATACACCCGGTAACGCGCCAGCCATACCAGATCCATGACCCGCTCCACGCGCTTAGCCTACTCGGCCCGCAAGCACTGCCCGTGCTGACAATGGAGCGTGTCGTGGAGGCGTTCAAGGCTATTGAGGAGGTGATGGTGGGCCTTGGGTACACGGCTTCGACTGACGCAGAGGCTAGGGCCACTGCGGGCGACGTTTCCCAGGAGGAGCTTAAGGCGCCGAACATGGAGGTACTGGCGGAGCTAGTATCAACGATCCCTAATGAAACCCCGGATCGGCATGAATACGTGGCGGTAGGCTACGCCATCAAAGGCGCCAGCCAGGACGACCCAGGTGCGGGCCTTGACATATTCCAAGAGTGGTGCAGCCGCTGGACGCAGGGCCACAACAGCCCTGAGCAAGTTAGCACTGACTGGGAAAAAATGGCGCCGCCTTACCGTGCCGGATACCCATGGCTACTGAGTAAAGGTAAGGCGTGGGGCGCCGACGTAAGCATATTTGAGTTTGGTGCAGCGGAAGCTCAGCCAGAACCGGGCTCGGCCCCGCAGGAGTCGGCGGCAAAGTCCGATGAGGAAGGCAGCTCCGGTCGCTGGAGCGACATAGACTTGGCCGAACGGTTCACCAAAGCCTTTACCGGCCACTTGCTGTATGTGCCGGAATCGACCAATGAGTACCGGTGGGACGGCAAACGCTGGGTGATTGAGGCAGGGCAGCCCATCCAGGCCGAGGTGATTAAGTTCCTTAAGCGCGAAACCGCTAAGATGATGGCCTCAGTAGAGACGCCCAGTAAGCAGGCAGAGTTGGCCATGAAGCTAGGGGGGCGTCGTACCCTGGACAACGTGCGCGCCTTGGTCGTGTCGTCTAATGGCGTGCGCGGCAATCTGCCGGACCTGGACGCTGACCCGGACGTGCTGAATACGCCAGTGGGCGCCTACAATCTCGCTAACGGTGAGTGGTTGCCCAGTGAAGTGGCCCAGCGCTGCCTCAAAGCTACGTCAGTGGCACCGGCTGGCATTGTCCACTGCCCGCGGTGGCTACAGTTCTTAGAGGAGTCGATGCAGGGTGACCGTGACGCGATAGAGCACTTACAGATCCTGGCCGGGAACGCATTGACTGGGCACACCCGCGACCAACGGTTTCCGTTTTTCCTTGGGGCTGGGGGTAATGGCAAATCAGTATTCATTAATGTTCTGCAGCACATCATGGGAGACTACTTCAAATCGGCGCCATCCGAGCTGTTCCAGGCCACCAAAGGGGGAATCCAAAAGGCCCCAGAGTACACCCTGGCCATGCTGGCGGGCGCACGATTGGTAGCCACTAACGAGACGAAGTTAGGCGCTACGTGGGACGAACAGCGCATCAAGCAGCTAACCGGCGACGATATTATCTCGGCCCGTTTGCCTTACGGTAAGCCGTTTGAGTTCCGGTCCCAGGCCACGCTCATCGTGGTGGGCAACTACTCGCCGGAACTGGAAACGGTCACCCCGGCCATCACGCGCCGCATGTATCTGGTGCCGTGGAACAACAGGCCGGTATCACCTGACCGTGACCTAATGGACAAGCTGGAGGTTGAACTGCCGTCGATCCTAACGTGGTGCATGGAAGGGGCGCGCAAGTGGTACACGCTGGGCCTTAGCCCCCCGGCCAGTATCATGGACGCGACGCAAGAATACTTCGCTGAGCAGGACCATCTAGGCCAGTGGGCGGAGGCGTGCTTAGCTCCGGTAGACAGGCAGCTCATAGACGAGGTGCCGGTAGTGTCATCACGGGAACTGTACGACTCCTATAATATGTGGCGTACCGAAAACTTCGGCCCACATTACAAGATAGAAACCTTTGCTAAACTGGTGGGCACGGCGCTGGCGGCAATGGGTGCCAGGAAGTTCCGCAATTCAAAAGTCAGAGGCTGGCGGGGAATCATGGTCAAAGAGGGCGCCACAAACGCACCAAGCAATGTGGTACCGTTCACGGCGGTTGCGCCTAAAGGTTAAGCGGGTTATATTCTCTTTAACGGGTAGGGCCGTTGATAGGTTCCCCGGTGGCTTCGGCTACCGGGGTTTTTTCGTTTAACGGCCCCTAACCCTGTTGTACATGTCCTCAAATCCTGCGCCTGCGGGCGCTGAGGCTGCCGGGGCAGGGGTAGGTGCAGGGTTAGGCATTTGCGGCGCTTGGGGAAGCGGGTTGGCCGCAGGAGCAGGCCCGTTTCCTACCGGTGCCATAGGTTGCTGGGTTACCGGTTGATTCTGAGATTGCTCCTCGCTATCTAAGATCGGTCCCATGCCTTCGATCCAATTGGCCAGGGTACGACGGTGGTTAGGGGTAAGATCTTCTCCCTTCACTCCCCGTAGCAACACGTCCATGCGGTCCTTATTGCCCAGCGCATCAATAATCATACGGCGAGCCGGATCATTCATGCCTCGCTGCACCATGCCCTTGAACAGTCCAGCGCCAGCGCCCGCTATCTGGATACTAGCGCCGCCACCGCCCCCACCAGGGAGTGCCGTAGCTGCACGCGCACCCGCGAACCGGGATAGGAACTCTGTCACTCGGCCAGTGAAGTCACCGGAAACCGCATCCGCTGGACTAACCGCAATGTCACGTTCCAACTGGAACGCTGTGTTGGCCAAGCGGCGTAGTTGCGCTAGCTCCTCAGTGCTGTACAGCTCGTTTAGTACCCGGCCAACGCGACGAGTCTCGGCGGTGCCCTGGTCCTGGCCCAGCCCCAGCACTTGTCGCAGGTAGCTGCCGGATAGGTACTCCCCACTACCGCTGTTGCCCATGAGCTGATCTGACCGGCGAGTAGCCCGTGCTAGCAATCCGTCATTAACTGCGGCCTTAAACCCGCGCAACGCCTCCCCTGTACCGTCCTCCTGCAGTCCCTGGATGATCTGGCGCGTCACCACGTCGGAGTCGGTAGAGGAAAATACCTTGGTTACCCCTTCATCTACGGAGCCCTGGCCTGCTTTGGCCATGAATACCTCGGCCCGACTAATCTTGGGGTCGTTGAGGCGCTTGGCCAAGTCGCTACTCTGCAGCTGCAAATCGGCGGCGCTACGCTCCCCCTGGATAATGTCATCGAACACGGCACGTAGGTTAGGCCGGTTACGGAATACCGCCTCATTCTGGCGCATAAAGGTTTCAGCGGCTGCCCGGTTAAGCTGGCCTCCCTGGACGGCCTTTTGCGCGAAGTCATGGCGCATGAAGTCGTCCATGGCCTCCCATACGACGGGGTTGTTGCCCACTGCCGTAGTGAGGTCGCGCTCCCTGATACCGCGCACAATAGGCTTACCGCTCAGCAACTGGGTTAGAGTGGCCTCATCGGGCACTGCAGGAGCGCCGTTAGCGTTACGGCGTAACAGTTCGCCCACGGTACCTTGGCGGAACCGTTTGTTGTATCGGGCCGTGTAGTCACGCGCACGGTCATAGGCTGCCCGGCCTTCGTCACTGAGGCCCGTCATGTTGTCTTGGAAGTCAGCTGCGATAGAATCCGCTGCGTCCTCCAGCAACCGGGCTCGATTAAGGTCCGGCGTAGCGCCGCCACGGTAGGCACGGGCACTGCGCAGCATTTCAGATCGGATAGTCTGCAGCTCACCAAACGTAGAGGGCAGTATCTCCGGCTCCTCTGGCACTTCCCGCATAGGACGGCCACGGGCATCCAGAATCTGGGGCGTCTCCGGCTCCTCTGGCACGGCTTTGCTAAAGAAACGACGGGCGCTGGCCGGTAGCACGTTGGCAATGTCCGCGTCGTTCATATCCGCTAGACTTTCGTCATACCACTGCTGGAACCCGGTAGGCACCACGGCAGCGTCCTTGGGCAAGTCTTTAGACTCCCAAAGGGCTGTCTGAACGCCACGGCTCTGATTCTTGGCAGCCTCCAGTTCCCGACGCACGATGCTAGACGCCTGCTCTGGAGGAACGTCCGGGCCGAGCTGCTGGATGCGCATGGACGCATTAGTGGCCGCTAACGTAGCCGCATCGTCCATGTTCTGGATAGCGTCATCCTTGGCCTTATTTAAGGCGGAGACTGCCACCGCGGGGTCGGCGTCGGTCGTATTGGTGGCAGCGCGCAGTTGCTCCCTGATAGCGTTAAACGACCGATTAGTGACGGTGCGCCACTCCTCAAAGGCGCGGGGGTCGTCGGCACGTACTTTAGCGCCAATGGCCATGATTCCCTCGTCACCCGTTTGTTGGGCTGCTGACAGCAAATCCTCAGCTACGTCGTCGCCCTCTCGGCCTAGTAGGCGCAATCGTGCCTCAGCGGGATTGCTAGCGGCTTCTGCCAGCGATTGAGACGCCCTGGTGTTGCCGCCTCGGTTACCTCCCATACCGATGGCACGGCGGAGGGTGTTGATAGCTTGGCCCGCCACGCCGTCAGACATTACGTTGTAGCCGGTTTTCACGCCACTGGCCACCAGATCCGGCGTGACAGCCAAAGCGCCCCCGGCCAGTACCTCGGCCACGGGAACGGTCCATGAGTTTTCGCCATTTGCTTCGCGGGCCACTTCGCCTGCACCAGCGGCGCCGGTACCTGCGGCCAGCTCGGTAGCGCCGGTAGCCACGGGACGACCCGCGGCTGGGGTGCCTATTACTTGGCCAATCTGGCGCAAGTTATCTGACAAAGTGCCGGACGGTACGGCGTTAGCGTTGCGGCTGGCTAGCTGACTGGCGCTAGGGAGGCCGCGTATCGCGCCAGAACCGCTACGGGTGGCCTGGGTCGCCATGGGCACAGCTCGGCCCGCTGCAGCCATTAGCGGCGCCGCTACCGTACCCGCCAGGGCAGCACCGGAGCCTGCTACGCCCGCTATGCCCTCCGGTTGCACACCAGGGGCGTTGGTAACACCTAACTTTTCGCCCTGACGGCGCAGCATATTGGCACCGCTGGTGTCTTCAAAGTCGGTAATACCCGTTAAGTTCCCAAGCTCCATGGCGGCGCCGGGAACGATACCCACCGTATCGGCCAACGTGCTACCAAAGCCACGGGCAAACCGGTCAAAGGCGCCTCTCTCCTCCGGCTGTTCGGCAGGTAAGTTCTTAATCAAGGTAGCAAGCCGTCGTGCGTCAGCGGCTGCTGCCTCATCCCCTGCGTCAGCTGCACTAGAAGCATTGCGCAAGGCTTGCATTAGCTTTTCACGATTGGCCATTACTCTGCCCACCTGTTGATTAGTTCTTCATCTTCCGGGGTTAGGTCGGCACCTGCGGCAGTAGAGGAGCCCCACGCGCCGAGCACAGAGTCTAATTCGGCCTTGTACTGTGTCAGCTTCTCCTCGGCTAGACGAGCGTCACGTTGCGTAGTTTTACCCTGGCGAGGATCTTGCGCCATATACTTATTGCGCTCCAAGTCCCGCTCCACTAACCGGCGCATTTCCTCAAAGCGCGCACGGCCTCGGCTGGGACCTTGGAAAACACTGGCTGGGCTCGCCTTAAGTTCGCCTATCATATCCAGTAACTGGTTAGACACCCGGCCAGAGAACTGTTCACTCAGTAACACGTCACCTTGGATGCCCAGAGACTTGACGCGGGTGATAGCCTGTTCTACCTCTGGCCGTGGCAGCTCAGCGCCCAGTACGTCGTAAGCTGTATTGACAGCGTTATCCCACACGGCCCCTACGCCAAACGCACGCTCCACGTCCACCTCATCCTCTGGAGTAGTAGTGGCGGGGCGCTCTGGCACCTGTGTCGGGGTGCCTACTCGCTCACCAGTGATCTGGTCAAACACCCCGAACTCACCCGTAATCGGGTCGGTAACGCCCCGTGTCCGGCCAAACACTTGGTTATACGCGTCATCCCGTGACAGCGTAGGGTCGGCATCCATAAGCGCGTCTATCTGGAGCAACTTAGTCTGGTGGGCAGCGGTGGCGTCATCGGCCTCGGTGTACTGGCCTATCCCCTCCATTTCCGCCAGAATGTCGCCCACGTCCCGGCCTGTGGTAGCGGCTATACGCTCCGCCATTACCAGCTTATCGGGCTGCTTGTCGCCGCCCATACCTGCGCGCTGGGTTATGAACTCCATTTGCTGCTCTGGTCCCATAATGGCCAGGATCTGGCGCTCACGCTCCGTTAAGTTGAGATCCGCTACTAGCCCACCTGACTGCGGCGCCGCCTGCTGTGAGCGCTGCGCGACGGCATCACGGCCCTGCTGGCCAACGTCGCCCAGTAACCGTTTAACGTTACGGCGTTCACGCTCGTACCGGCCACTGCCTGCTGCCTCGCTCACGAACTGGTCGGCATAGGCACCCCGTGCATCATAGAGGGCGTCGATTAACTGCTCCTCGTTAGCCCCTTGGGGCAATCGCGCAATAGCATCATTGAGGATCTGTACGTTACCCTCACCACTGTGCTGCACCGACATGCTATATAGCGCCTCGGCCACGGCGGGGTTATCCACCGGGATGCCCAGTTGCTGTGCTTGCTCGGCTACGGGCTGGAAGTGAGTGCGCATAAGGAAACCGCGCTGGGCTTCGTCCAGGGCAGATCCTTGGTCGGCTACCAGCTGGTCATACGCACGCGTAAACTCCGGCGTACCGGGCTCCATACCTACGAATCGGGTGCTAAACGCCTTGCCCTCTGGCGACTGCAAGAAGGCGTCCATGGTACCGGCGTTGGACGATATTTGGTGACGCCCGTAAGATACGCCGCCTGGGTCGTCCTGGCCGGTAGACACGGTACCTACCCCGCCCCCGCTAGACTCGTATTGCTCGGATATGGAGCCTAGTCGGTACTGGGTGGGGCGGCTAGACACTTGGCCGCGTTGAGAGGCGGGGGATGCCTGAGCGCCTCCGGCCCTGCCGTCAACAGACGCCATGAAGTCAGGGACGGCCACGTCACCGAATAGCTGCTTTTGCCACGCTTCATTGCGCGCTTGCTCAGCTTCAAATTGCTGTTGCTGGCGGTCAGCCTGTTGCTGCTGGATGCCCATTTGCTGTTTCTGGAGCGCCTGCTGCTGTTGCTGCGCTTGTTGCTGCTTAAATTGGCCGTCGGCTTGCATCATGCCCGCAGCGCCCCCGCCCAGCTGCTGAGCAAAGTTACCTTGCGTACCTGTCATGCCTGCGCCAATGCCAGCAAGCGCCTGGATAAGGCGCTCCTGGTTAGTAGAAGGGGCGGGAGCAGGGTCGCCGCCGAATAGCGTCCCCTGGCCGAATATTTGCTTTAGCTTATTGGGGTCCATGAACGCCATGTGTGGTGTCTCCTAGAGGGCTTTCGGTGCGCACAAGCCCGTATTCAGCAATGTGCTGCTGCGCTGTTTCCGTGCGAGGGCCGAGGCGCACTGCGATATGGTCAGGGCTGGGTAACTTATCGTTAATGCTCAGCAGTGCTTGGGCACGTGTGGCGGCGGCAATATCAGCGTGCGGTGCGTGATCAGGCGCAACCAGCGCCTTACCCGCCATCTCGCTAAAGACGGACTTAACAACGGTGCTAACAACACAGTATTGTTCATTAGTTTCGGGGTGTACATAATTAATATTACTGAATGATTGATCATCAGCTGCCCTTTCGCCTAAAACTAGCGCTAATTGATTCAGTTCACCCAGCATCGCAGGTGGCCCAAATATAGTGACGCGCTGGACGTAGGCAGTAGTCATAGCATCACTCCAGCCCGGCCAGCGTAATAGTTTTCGAGGTTACTCAAATCATCAACTTGCTCATAGCCAATGTAAATGCCGAACAGGTCTGCTGAGGAGAAGTCAGCCCTATCTCGCCCCACGACGATCTTTCTAGTTCCAAAATTGCCAAAACTCCCAGATGCCGTGCCATCCGCCGCTAATACGCCGTTGTACCGCAATCGCGCAGTATCAGTGTCTACATTACGACCTGTTAGCACCGCACTGGCAGGCGCGCTTATATTCGGAGAATCCGCAATTGCATAGTTAGTTCCCGACGAGTGTGTAGTGAACGACGCGCCTGTTATAGATGACGTTCTGGGAAAATAGATTGCATAATTGGGTGCAACTGTAAGGTCTCCGTCAAGACACACCAGGGGACTCCTTGAATTAGACGGCTTTCTTGCTGCCGCGCAAACTGTCACTCTATTAACGCCGACAACAATTGGGACGGTTTCGTACTGGGTGTTCACCCCGTTGAACTCAATCCAATGCAATTCACCGTCAGTTCTATAAACGCCCCTTGCCGAGCTTGTGGGCGCCCGCAAATGATAGCCCCAAGGGCTGAAATCCCTAATCGCGCCCACTGGGTCGCCTGCCGAGAGAACAGGGTCGGTCATCGCTGCATCTTTGTAAAGAGCTGTTTGGCCTAAAACCGTTGGCTGAATAACAACCATAATGCCTGTCTGACCTGCGCCAAAACGAGCATCCAGCAACACCTGCAGCGGATCAACCGGCGGCGGCGGAGTTGGGCCTTCGCCCCTACGCGTGACCCCCAGCCACCACGGCCGGTAGGTGGTGGACGGGAACCCTAATACGTTCATTTTGACACCACCACGATAGCCTGATCATCGGCCGCTACGTAGCAGGCGCCCGTGCCCACCCTGACGAACGCGCTACCGTGCTTAATCCGGTGGAAGGGCGCGTTGGTGGCAGGAGCCGAGGACTGCAGTGTTACCTGCGCGTCACTGCCCCCGATGTTCTCCAGTAAGAAGTCCTCACCGGCTGCGGCTACCTGCACCCATCCGTCTGCCCGCTCTACTATCACTTTGCTTGTGGCCATGCTGTGCACTACCTATTAGCTGTGCCGAACCATTTCGGCGTCTTACCTTCGCCAGGGCACACCTTCTGCCCTGCCCACTGTCTTACCCGAACATGCCGCCTAGTAACCCCAGCCCGCCACCTACCGCCATGCCCATCGGACCCCCAACGGCGCCACCAGACATGCCCGCTAGCATGCCTCCCATAGCTGCGCCACTTGATGCCCCTCCGATAGCATTGCCTAACCCGCTGCCACCTGACTGCGACGAGCTGGACGTACCGATCATGGGGATGCCTTGAATGGCTGAGGACTCCATTTGCGCCAGAATACGTGGGTCTTGGAACGCCTGCTGATACTGCTGAAAAGCGAAGTCCCGCATAGCCTGCTCTTGGCTCTGGCCCATCTGAGCCGCCTGCTGCCCTTGGCCCACCATGCCTTGGCCTGCGCCCAGCAGCCCTTGACCTGCCAACATCTGCAATCGGCCAGCATCGAGACCGGCGCTCTGATTAGCCTGTTGAGCCGCCATGTCCATGCCTTGCTGGTTCTGCGCTGCCTGTAGGGCAGTGTTATACCCCTGCTGGTTGAGCTGTCCTACGGCCGCCGCCGTACGGTCGGCAAAGCCTCGGTTAGTCTCGCCTTCCACGATGGCCTGCCGACTGCCCCCGAACGCGCCGGAAGCGATAGCTTGGTCCTCTGTCTGGCCCACCGCCATCTGCCGAGCGCGGTCAAGGTCGTTGATCGTCTGGTCTACCACCTGCTGTTGGTAGGGGTTCTGAAATTGACTAAGATCCGCTTGGCCCGCGGACACCTGCTGAGGGGTGATGCCCGCTACGTTCTGCAGCGTGTCCGCACCCTGGTTCATCAGGCCATACCCCTGCTGCCCCATTTGCTGCATCTGCTGCATCTGCTGTTGCATCTCGGGCGTGAAACCGGCAATCGCCTGTTCAGTAGGATACGCTTGGTACCCTTCCAGGCCCTGGATGGTGCTTAGGTTCTGGCCGATCTGCTGCTTGAGCCAAGGATCTAGCTTCTGCGTTTGCGTTGAGCTGCCGCCGCCGCTGCCACCTGTTGACATATTACACCTCTCTCACTAAATGGACCGCGGCCTCTCGATACCCGCGGTGCGCAAGGGCTCTGGTCCACCCACGGCGTCCTATAATCTCTATTGCATCTGCTCCTACCAGTTTAGCAAACTTTTCAAGCCCGCTGTCGGCTTCTACCAGCGCCTCCAGTTTACCTCCTGCCAAGAGTACCCTAACGGCGCGGCTATGGGGATAATTGATAATCTCGGTAATGCCTGCATACCCGTCACCTACCCATAACTGCATGTCCTCGGCCAAAACCCATTTACGGTAGTCGGCCAACGTAGTACCGCCGAACCCGCAGTCTACGGCGGGCTGCAGTAAGTGGGCTACTGAGTCGAATAGTTCGCTTAACGAAGTAGGGGTACCCATAGGTTATTGCTCCGCGTAAAAACGAATACCGTCTAGGGACACCCAGCCGGGGTCAACACTACGGCCTAAAACGTCCCCGCTGGGCACAACGTCTACCCTGCCAATAGCGTTAGGAGAGGTTACCGCAGGGAATATCAAATTGGCCGTGGGCCGATACCCGCTTGGTAAATTGAAGATAGGAACGCCTGTTGCCCCCGATTTCACAAGACCACTCAGCACCACTAGCCCTGACGACAGTTTACGGTACCTAGCTGTTATGTAGCCAGCTTCGTAATTAATCCACCCATTCTGTAAGGTAGGTATCTGCCAACTTTCGTCACCCGCTTCCACTATGCTACCGCCGTTAGACGCTAACTGAGCTGCGGTTAAGATGTTTCCTCCCTCAGATACTAACTGGCCGGTGGTCAACAGCTTATATTGGTTACCGTTCTCGTCCACATACACATACGGTACATCATGGCCTATGTACATCACTCCGTCTTGCTGCACCGCTGGACGGCGCTTTAGCTCACGTTCTAGCTGGCGTATCAGCTCAATAACGTAGGTAGCCTGCGGCCCTTTGAACGCAGAAGGTACTTTCGGTAATAGGCTCATCGCTTACCCCCCGCCTTAGTGTCAGCCCTGAGCACCCCTAAACGCCAGTCTGTGTCTTGGTGGGACTCCACCTTAAGTGTCATCTGCCGTCCTGAAAACCGTACTGGCACGAACCCGCTGTCGTTGGGGTAAAACGGCCCATGAACGGTAGGAGGCAGGCGTGGCGCATATCGCGTGGTAAACTCAAATCGTAACGCGCTTACATTGTCGCTGTCCCGGTCCGGTATCAGGTTAGTGACCACCATGATGTTTTCCCCATTACCCAGCTCAAAAGGGGCTGACCTCACATAAGGCCGTGGGCGAGGCTGAACTGCTAGATCGTGCATATCGTGCTCATGCTCATATACGTGGCCGTCTTGGCCTACTGCCACCGGCCAGTCACTGACGCCTTTGGCCTGCCACGCATTGCGTTCCATATACCCGGTATACCAGATACCATCGCGGTAGTTCCACACCACGTAGCGGGTGTTTTTCGTCTCGCCTTTAGCGGGGAAGAACCACCATACCTCGGAAAACCCGGAATTGTGGCCCGCTACTATGAGGGCGCGCTGGCCGTAGTTAAGGTCCCTGAACACAAAGTCCCATACGTCGCACTTAACCGGCTCCACTTGGCCACGGAACATATAGAACCCGTCGGCGCTCATCCACACCGCGAAGTCTGTTACCGCCACTGCCGCGTGGGCACTTATGGCCCCACAACCATCCCCGACGTGCTCACGGCCGTACCCATAGGGCTGGCCGACGTACCTGACGCTGAACACGTCTACATCTGACAGTACCAACAGTTCATCGCCAACGGTTACCGCTGTTTGCAGGACACCTCCCGTCTCCAGTTCCAGGTCACCGGCTAGATTGAGTGCGCTAGGCGTCCACTCGTTATAATCCTCCCTGGCGCTCCACTGTATCTTGCGGGAATTGCCCCCCGCGCCAAGTAACATTAGATGCCGCTCATTAGTGACAATTAGTGCCCTGTTGTCCACTGGGGCGTTAGGTATTGGCGCCAGTACGTCATCTGCAGGCGTCTCTAAATCACCCGGTTTCCACACAAATATTCGACCATCGGATATACAGGTAGCCAGTAGGAACTCCCCCCACCGAGCCATTGACCAGGAATTAGCCTCTAGCGTCAGGCCGGTTGGTGCAGTCCTGGGGGTGCCATACTCCTCCATGCCATAGTTAGCCGCACCAAAACCACCGCCTGCGTAAGTAACATCGTACCCTGGTTCAAAGTCTACAGGGGTCACGTCGTTAACATCTGACCCTGCTAGCACGTAACACTTGTTGTGAGTACCCACCGCCATCCAATCTCGGAACACATTGTCCTGCAGGGTAATGATGGCAGAAGCTCTACCGGCCAACGGGGCTTCTGATATACGCACCCACTTGCCGATGGGCTGCATAATGCCCTCTATCCACCGAACAAAATTGCAGTCAGTCCACCGGCCTTTGGCTTTAAGCTCTGTACCGGCGTCTCGTATGCCAGGGGGCAGATTAAATGGAATTAGCATGTCATTTGCCTCGGATGGGCAGCCACTTGGCTAGGGCGGCTTTCATGGATTCAGGCCCTAGCCACCCCATAAACGTGGTGACCGCCACTGCTTGGCCCGTGGGTAGCGCATAGTATTCCGCTACCCCCCACCCTATGAGCGCGATCATACCTACTACGGGCACCTCTAAGAATAGTTTACTCGACCAAAACTTATCCCTGGCGCCGCTCTTAACGTCCTCTGCTATCTTAGCTAACATGCCAATGCCTGCTGCAGCTAGAGCTGCTAGTATGCCTACCGCCCACTGTACCCAGTCTGGGGCGTGCGTTAGCCACTCTGGGAAATTTCTCCATGGCATATTTAGGCTCCGATGCCAATGAATTTGACGAAAGCTAGTGCGTAGTAAGGTGGCTTGTTCTCGTGGGCCTGACTGCCGCCCGTAGCATTTACCGTCACCCCGTGGACGTGCGATCCCCCCGTGCTAGTGGCAAAGGTATGTGCATGACTGCCCGCAACAGAAGTAGAAAACGAGTGTGCGTGATCGCCCACTCCACTCGTACTTTGACCTGCGCTATTGATATCCCCTATCTGATTGCCCGCTTGTATGTTAGAACCTGAGCCAGAAGAACTGCCCCTCCTGTAGGTCTGTACGTGAGAGTGGCTCCCAGCGCCACTGGTGCTTCCGCTATGAGCGTGATTCCCGGCACCAGCGGTAGTGCCCGTATGGCTGTGCGCGCCCGCTGACGTCACAGACGTCCCATGGGCGTGGGAAGGCAGCTGCGCTTCGGTAAGAGTTACCGTGCTAGCGCCCCCTACGTCTCCTGGCGCGTACGCGCCTCCCGCCCCCACTGCAAATCTATCTCGCAAGTCGGGCGTGCCATTAGTGCCGTCACACAGCGCCCACCCCGCTGGTATATCGGCTGCGAGACCTTCGTACATGGCTATGATGCCGCCCATGTTGGGCACGTCTACGCTCGCTAGCGCCTCGTCTACGCTCGCTAGCGCCTCGTCTAATGCACTGAAATTTGCGTTTACCTTATTGCCCCATGTGTCAAAAGACCCGCCTATCTCCGGCAACGTCAGGTTGAAATTGGGCGTGAACGCGTCGGCCATCGTGTGTCTCCCTTAAAACCCGCGTATGCGGCGCTGTAGTGGCGCGCCACTGAACCTGGAGTCAGTATCGCTCATATTAGCCGATTCAACCGCTGTACGCAGCATTTCCCCCCACGTCGCCACTCGCGCATCGTCCTGCAGGAACGGGGCACTGTGGATAAGTGCGCCGTAAATCAGGATACTGGGGTAATTTTCTAACAGCCAGTTAGTGTCGGTATCCCCGTCTAAGTGCGGCACCTTGGCGTAATATATCATTTCAAGATCGTGAGGGTCACTGGCCGTGGGGGCTGGCGCTAGCTCCATCGTCTCGCCTACTAACGCGAAGTGTCTCGGCCCTTTATCGACTTCTGCTGTCGGGTTGTGTGCTAGCCAATACCGATATTTGTCTATCTCGTCGTAGGCCATGATGCCCAACGCAAAGTCGTCAGCCACCCGCTGCACGTTCTTAGCCTTGCGCCAGTCATCCGGCAAGTCCACGTATCGCGCATTTGCAGTGAGCGTGACGCGTTTAATCATTTCCCGCGTGCGCAAGTTACTGTTGCAGAACTCCTCGGCCATCTGGATGAAAATGGGTATCTCATCGGTCAAGTCGTCCCGCATTAGCCAGGAGGCTATCTTTGACTTAAGTTCTGCGTAATTAGCTATCATACTCGGCCCTTCCAAGTACGGAACATGGCGTTGTCCGGGTTGTTGAGCCAACGGCGCCAGTCTTTTTCGTCCCAGCCTTCCATTTCAGCCGTTTCAGCAATCGACAATGGCACCTCTGCCACATGCACCATGCCCTCTGGTGCGCGCCCGGAGGCAGCGTCACGCTTGGCTGAACAGTAATCGAATAGCTGGTCAAGCTCCTCCGTCGTCTGAACGGTGAACTTATCAGGATCGCTAGTGTCCGCGTGGATCACGTTACGGACATACTGGTTGCGTTGGTAGGGTAATGTAATTTTCATAGCAAAAGGGAGGCCAAGTGGCCCCCCTTATCCTCCCTCACAGTGGGTTTACCCCTCCGCTTAAGCGACGGAAGTGGTTAAGTCGGCAATGACGCCATGCGCAGCTTCGTTATCCACCTGCAAACCGTACTCTGCCAGGATCATGCGGGTGTCAGCGTCACCGATCTTGGCCAAGGGCACTTGGCGGAAACGACGGTAGTAGGCAACACGCACGTAGTTCGGGTCTAGCAGGAACGCGGTACGTGGGCGAATCCACCGGCTGGCCATGATCTGCAGCGTAGCGAAGTCACCTGCGTAAATAGACACCGTGGCTTGAACGCGCTCTTTAGCGATGTTCTGTCGGGTGTTATCTCGGCCTGTGAATTCACTGGTGATGCCCTTGTTGTACGCGCCCACTAGCATACGCGTAGGCTCAGCGCCATTAGTGTAGCAAGACTGCAGCACCTCTTTGACCATCGCCTCAGACAACTGTCGCTGAGTACCATCGGTAGGTGAAGCGGTTTCATCGACGGCAGAAGCGCCGGTCGCAGCGCGTAACGCGTTAGTCGAAATCCAAGACTCCAGGCCACGGGTGCGACGGGCTACCGTAGAGCTGCCGTTTTCACGGCCTTGGGGTGAGCACAGAATAGTCTCCATGTCACGCTTAAGCTCTTTGGAGCGCATGGCCATCTGGTGCGCCATTTCCTTACGCTTACCGGCTGGATCTGCGGCGTCCTGGGAGCCTGATACAGTGGCATCACGCTTGGAAATCTGGCACACGTTAGATACGCGTGAAGTAGGCTGCGCAGCTGAACGAGTCAGCTCGAAACCTTCTAGCTGGGCGTTATCGCTGTCAACCGCTTTCAGCGATTCTACCTGCCAGTCGTAAGTCACATTAGCCACGTTACGACGGCCCGCCAGTGAAATGAACGGTGTATCGTAAGGGTCAATGTTGTAAATGGCGTTGGAGAGGTCTTCTCGGTTCGCCTGTGCGTCATACGATTTGAAGCTGTTGGAAACGGCCATCGCCTTAGTCCTCGCTATCCAGTAAAGTTCCGAAGTAGTCTGCAGCCGCGTCTACGGTGTTCGACTTGGCAAGGTTCTGCGAGGCTTTACGCGTTTTATTCAGTTTGGCCGATTTACGCTGTGGTGAGCCTGCTTTTAGCTGGCCTACCGAACGTGATCTAACCTTGCCCGCCTTCGCTGACTTGTCCTTATTGGCTGACAGTGCATGGAGCCGTGCCGCATCCCGAAGTGCCAAAACTGCCCGGTGGTCCACGATTGAGTTGACTTCCTGCTCAGTATACCCAAGTGTCTGTGCGTACTGTAGCATTTTACTTCTCTCGCGGCTTGCCACCTTGGGGTTGTCCTTCCAGTCAGGTAACGCCTTATACAGCGCTTCCGTTTCCCGTTGGACCACCTTTTTGAACTCGTCTTGGTACTTCTCCTGCTGCTCCTGCTGGGTCCGCTGCTTCTCGGCCTCGACGGCTGAAAGTCGTTCCTGCAGGGCATGCTCTTTCTGTCGTTCCTCTAAGTACGTGTAACGGTCGGTACGCTCTAACTCGGCCCACTGTTCAGGAGTACGTTGCCCCAGTAGTGTTTTGATCGCATTACCCATTTGATCCAGGTACTGATCCCACTGCTGTTTCTGCTTGTCGTTCTCCTGCTGTTTGGCCTCTAACGCCTTCCGCTCCTCCGCCAACGCTTGCGTCTTACGCGTGTAATCCTGGCTGCGGGAGTATCCGTCCTTAAGTTCCTGGTAGGTGACCTCAGTCTCCTCGCCGTCAATCTTGACCTTAACTTTAGCTTGCGGGTCAATGTTTAGCGGGTCGGTTGGACTATCGTCATCCTCATCCAGATCCTCGTCGTCGGTGTCTTCCTCGTCAGGATCTTCCTCGTCTTGCTCCTCGTCGTCATCGTCCTGGTCGTCTTCACCTGGGTCGTCTTCGTCACTGGCCCAGTTGTCGTCGTTCCAATCCGTTTCGTGCTGCTGGTCGTCATCTTCATCGACTTCGACCTGCTGGGTTTTACCCCGTGTAGGTGCTGGCTTTTGCAGTTCCTCGCCTTCATCTAAAGCGAGCTGCTGTTCCCAAGCGTCTACTGCCGCCGCTTCGCCTTCACCGGACCCGAACTCTGCGTCATTGACCGTCGTGCGGGCTGTCCGTTGCGATTTAGCCATGGTTTATTACTCCACACTTATATAATTAGCATACTTTTACTTACGTTTCACGTTTCCATCTGCAATATTTTTTGCCAACTTACCCGACTGGGCAAAGGCTTGCAGCTGTTGACGTAGCAGGGCTACCGCCGTAATCATCTGGTAGGCGTGTTCCCGCTCTAACGCAGCGATAGGTTTAGACTGTTTCCAGAGGGTAGTGTACTCATCTTCCACTACGTCTAACGCCTCTTTCCAGATAGGGTTATCCACTAACTGGCTTGAGAGGGTCCGTAGACGTTCGGCCACTTCTGGGTTGGTAGGTTGAAGGGGTGCTGCCATGGTTTATGCTCCTGTGCTCGGACCAGTGCCCGGTTGGGCTTGCTGGCTACCCTGCTGCTGTTGCTGTTGGCTCTGGGCCGCTTGTTGGCGAGCGGTCAAGGCGTCCTGCATCATATTGTGCAGGAACCCGTGCTGCTCGCGGTTACGCTCTATTTCCGCTTTTGCCTGCGCCATAATGGCGTTAGTATCGGCCTCGCCGTGCTTGAGCTTAAGCTCCTCTGCCTTGAGGTAAGCATCCGCCATGATCTTGTCACGCTGACGGTCGTCCTCCTGTAAGGCTTCCCACGCGGCCAATAGGAATTCTTGGTCTTTGCGGTCCTGCTCCCGCGTCATGCGTTGCTGCTCGGCCTGGGCCAGAATCTGCTCTGGGGTCGGCGCGGGCGGCTTGGGCGCATACTGCGGGTCGGTCGGATCGCGTAGGTACCGGTCTACGTCCACCAGCCCTGACATTCTGGAAATCTCGGCCAGGGTGTTGCGGTACTCTGGCAGTCCCGCGACGGGGTTATCCGGCCCGCCTGTCTGGATCGCCATTTCCTGTTTAGCTGCCAGTTCGCGCAGCATCGCAATGCGGGACTCCATGTTACCGGCGCCAAGCGCAATGGCGGGCTCCACGCCCATGTCCACGTTCCAGCTGGCAGGGTCTACCTGTACGAACCGGCGGTTAACGCGAATCCATACCTTACGGTCTATGTTCTCCACGGCTAGCCGCAGAATCAGCTTAAAGAAGTCCTTTAACCCGCCTTCGATCATGGTACGGGCGATAAACTCGATACGGCTGGCAGCCGAGTTAGTAGCGTTCTGGATGGCCGTAGTGGACGTAGACTGCAAGGCGTCGGCGTTAAGGCCCTCAGCGGCCTCATTCATGCCGGTACGCGACTCTGCCATGGTGTCCAGGTGCTGGAGGATCGGAAACGCCTCTTTGCCCAAGAAGGGGGCCGGTAAGTAGCGCATCATGCCCGGTTGCTTGACCCGGATAACGCGGCCTACCTCGGTGTTCAGCACGTCATCCACGTCGACTTGCCCTGACACTATCTCAATGTCTGGGTGAATGGCGGACGCCAGCGAGTCCATTACGTTCCGCATGGTCATGGTCTTAAGGTGCTGCAGATCCTCCACCAGCTCGCCTAACGACCGGCCAATGACTTGATGCGCTACTGGGCTGCCACACAGATCGACAATGCACGTATAGTCTGCCAGCTCATTGCGTAGGATCTTAAAGCCGGAGCCCGCAACACAGATACGACGGCGCTCAGCGATGCCGTCACCGTCAAAATCCACGTTTACCCATAACTCTGCGTAATCGACTTCTGCTTGGCTGGGGTCGCCTGCGTCTTCTGACGTGTCCATGGTCGTGCTGCCGACCGACCGGGCTTCCTCCTCCATGTCGTCGTCATCGTCAGCCGAACCCGCCAAATCCTCTACGTCCTCCCACTCATATCCCATCGCTACAAGGTCAGAGAGCGTCACAGTGCGATAGTGGCCGCTTAGCGCAGACTTGGCCGTACTCTTGGCCTTGCGGCTTACCACAAACTCCTCTGGGGGCACTGCCTCGAAAGCAATGCGGCCCTTGGTGGTGATTCGGGTAACCTCTGCGTCGTACAGCTCTACGGGCTCAAACGCGCCCTGCGCCGCCGCCTGCTGCAGCTCCTGCTGCTCAGCCATAGAGGCGCTGGGGTCGGGTGTGGCAGGAGCCCCCGTCTCGCCATTAGGCTCCGCTTCGATGATCGTTACTTCCTCATCCGCCGCCAATAACTCCAGATCCTGGGCCGTCAGGTTGCGGTGAGTCGTCTTGACAGGGGTGTCATCTTCTTGCCACCACGCCTTTAGCACGCCGGTTTTGCGGATCAACAGATCCTCCACCGCGGAGAGCATTTCCCGGTAACCATCGTTCTCATTGTTGATAACGTGGTAGGCGTACCGGGTAGCGTCCCTGGCGAAGTCCACGTCATCCGGCGTAGTGGGGGTAAACTCAATCATCTGGTAGGAGCCAAAAAGCAGCTTCATTAGCTGCGGCTTAGCCGCTTCCACCGCGTCACGCACTTCACGGGTGACGAACTGGCTCCGCCCCTCTTGCTCATCGCCGTACTTCGCCCCTTCGTAGGCGTCGGTGGTGGCCTCTCGCATGGCCCCTATCTCGTCACGGTAGTCGATGGCGTCCAGCAACAGCGCTTTGACTACGCTCTGCAACTGGCTTTCATCCATTTCTTTAGTCGGCTTAGCCATCTATCAAGACTCCCATTACACCGTTACTTTAAGGTTTCGCCTAATCGCGCCACGCACTCGGTAGCCTGACGATCCTTTATTGGTGGTTACAGTATCGTATGGGCTGGCGCTGGAGTACAGCGTCAACATAACGGCATCTGCTTTATCTGGCGATGCAAACCCGCGTGTGCGCATTTCCCGCTTAGACTCCACCTTTAACCGGCCATTACTCAAATAGTCGGCTAACGGCGTGCATAGTTCGCTGGCTAGCTCCTCGTCATACGGCAATGCTATGCCCTTGTCCAACAATAACACTTTCATCCGGTACCACAACTCATCACGCAGCCGTGACCCTTGGCCCAACGGCCCTACTGTCTCAGCTACGTTGACTGCCACGGCAGGCAAGCCCAACTCCTCCAGTCGGTCGCACACGCCAGCGCCCATGCCAATGGCATCCACCAGAATCTCTACCGGCCTATCGGATACCGCTGTCTGGTCCCAGAGGGCCTTAACCGCGCCCACCGTGGCCATCAAGGTCTTGCCCTTCCAGGCTAGAATCTCCGGCACCACTACGCCTTTACGGCGGGCCAGGGCTACCCGGTCACCGCCCATACGCGCCACGTCTAGGCCCCACACCTCTGGGGTGTCCTCGGCAGGCTCAAATATGCGCGCCATCGCCTCGTCCACCACGTCCCTGGATATGTAGGCCGAGCCGTCATCGGTTGGAAACTCACCCAGTACGCGGATGCGGTATTCGTTACTGTCCTCACCATATTGGCGCTTAATGCCCGCGATGAAATCGGGGTCAACGTTGGCATTGCCGATGCACGATACGTGGATGGTGTGCCAGAAGTCAGCCAATACATGATGCGTCTCAAAGAAATACCCGGAGTTACGCGTTGGGTTTCCGATGAGCACGGTCGTCGCGTTGGTGGTTGACATGGAGCCCGCAGCGGCCTTAAACACGGCCTCTGGCACGCCCGACGCCTCATCCACGACCAAAAGCACGCGAGGCGCGTGAATACCGGCCAGGGCCTCCGGCTTGTCGCTGGAGCTGGTACGGGCGGATATGAAGTTAGACGTGGGGGCTGACTTGAGACGGACGTGCTCGGTGGTGTAGTCGAACAGATCCCTGAGAAAATCGGGCAGCACGGCCAGCCACTTTTTGACCTCGGCCATGAGGCCGTCGAACAGCGTACCTGCTGCCGGTGCCGTACAGATCACCTTGCACTCTACGTTGAACAGCTGGGTGTGGACCATGGCCCACGATAACGCCGTTGTCTTGCCCACCCCGTGGCCGGAACGGACGCTGATACGACGCTTGCGGTTGACGCACACCACTTCCAAAAGCTCCGACTGCCACTCTGACGGTACGGCTTTGAATACGTCCTTGACGAACAGTACCGGGTTCTTGGCGTACTTTCGCACGAACTCGTCAAAGGGGTTGGCCTTTTGGATCATCGCTTATCGCCCCCTAATCCAATCTCGTCCATGAAACTAGCGGGCGCTTTACCCATCCTGAGACGCTTATCGTTACTGCGCTGCTTTATATTGATACCCTGCACGGCGCCTTGCGCTGCGACGGACCAGATCAATACGTCGATGATAGTGTCCAGTTGATCCGGGCGCATAAACGCCAGCACTATCATGCCTACGTTAACGGCAGACAAACTTATCCCCAGCATCCAGCCGTTAAACGGACGCCAGTTGGTGCGGAACCCTGGCTCCGCTGCTAGTTCGGCCTGGGCGGTTGCGTTGACGGCCTGCATCTGCTTGGTGGTTTCCTCGGCCTGGGCTTGCTCCGCCTTTAATCGGAGCGCCAGCAACTCGCGTTCATGCTCATTGTTAAGCCGTACCAGGGCCTCACGCTTGACCGGATCTTCCAGGCCCGCCACAAGTGCCTGGGGCGTGTTGCGGACGCCCATGGCGCTAGTGATCATTTCCGCTGCGCCAGCCGTAATGCCGCCAACAGCAGGGCCACCTAAAGCGGTGGCCACGGCAGGGGCGTACTTGGCTACTTCCTCAACCGCATCGCGCCAGTTCATGTGCGTCTCCCCAAGCGAGCTTCATCGTACCAAGGGCCTGGGGGGTCATTGACGCTCGCCAGGAAGTCATCGCGCCACTGGCGCCAATCGAAACACGGGCACCCTCTGCTCTCATGCCCTGGGAAAAAATTATGGCCGACTATCTCCGCTTCCGGCCACTTGGCGTGCAGCTCCACCATGCGCTTACGCAATGTTTGGTACTGGGCAGCGGTGAAGTTATCTTCAGGCGTTTTAGTACCCTCTTTTAGCCCTCCCACCATACAAATACCGTAGTTGCCGGGATTGAACCCCAGCACATGGGCGCCTTGAATGTGAGCTGGACGCCCCAACTCTAAGGTGCCATCGCGGCGTATGACTTCGTGATAGCCCACGTCGTTGAATCCGCGTGCCAAGTGCCAATCGCGGATCTCGTCTACTCCAATATCCATGCTGGGAAAAGTCGCGGAGGCGTGAATAGTGATATATCGCATGTAAGAATGTCCTAAAGTAGTGGATGGCCTGCGGGGTCATCCTGCTGAGTAGGTACCTCTCGCTCATCATAGTCCACCACCTCCTCAAACTCCGCGTCTTCCGCCTCTACCTCTTGCTCCTGCTGGAAATCGCGTAGCGCTTGCATATGTAGACCGATAACGCCGGTATGATGTACGTTCATACTTGACTTCTGGCCCCACGTATCCGGGTCGGCACGTTCGGCGTACCACTGCCGGATACCGGAGGCCGCTTTACCTTCGGGGGCGCCTACTCGGCCTGCCTCAATGCTATCCGCCAGATCCAGGTTTTTCTTTACCAGGGAGTCGGCGTAGGCAGCACGCGCTGCTGCGTACTCGTCGCCACATTGATCCTTAATGACACGGTAGAAAATCAGATACGGGATGCCGTTGAGACGGGCTATGTCAGCTACGCTCATGCCTTCGGCTATCTGGTCCCATACGCGGGCGCGCCGCTCCCGGTCAGCCAGGAGGGCGCGCATCTTGGTGCGCCCAGGCGCCATCGCTTGGGCCTGAGTGCTGTTCATTACCGGACCGACGTTAGGTGGTGGGGCTGTCGGGCTTCCCATGTATGTCCTCCAGGTGCTTACGAACGCGGGTAACCTGCGTTCCCTGCCAAGTACCGGCTTTGCCGGATGGCAGCGCCACTTGTCTCTCATTCAGTATCTTAGCGCAGCCTTTGGCACTTTGCCCAGACAGTTCCTCAAAGATAGGCTTAAGTCGATCCAGCTCTTTGCGGTGCTTAGTGGTGGGGCCGGAGCGCCGAGCCCCTTTCTTGGCCACTTTAGGCGCTGGCGCCGCTACTTCCTCTACGTCAGGCGCTGGGCCTTTGATGGGACCGCCTACCGGTGGAGGCGCACTGGCTGTCACCGCTGGTCGCAGAAGCGAGGGGGCTGCTTTGCCGACAGCTTTAACAGGGGCGTCTTGGGCCTCCGGCTCCTCGTATTCGTCGCCTTGGGCATTTGCCAGGAACGCAGGACCGCGAACAGGCGTCGTATACACCACTTCGCCGCCGAGGGTGTCACGCATGCGGAGTGCCGCATCCTTGTCATCATGGATCGTCGTAACGATAGTATGGCCGTGCTTACGCACCCACTGACGCGCAGACTCCTCTTGTTCAGACAGATTGCTGTTGCCCGTGGTCACCAGAATAATGTAAGACATTAGGCAGTGCCCTCCTGGTCAAGCCGCCCCTCCGCCGCCCGTGCTGCGCGTCGCGGATCATTTTTGTAGTCGTAGTACGGTCCTGCAGGCACCTCCCCCTCGTCCGGCCACTTAGCGTCTTCGCCGGGGCCATCGACCGGCTCCCGGCCAGGGCGGGCGCGGTTAGTGACGTAATTTAAGGCGAAGCTAATATCTTCCGGGTGCGCACCACCACATTCAGCTTGATGCAACAGCGCTTCCAGGCCCAGAACTAGCTGTATCTGCGGATCACGGTGCGTCGGGTACACAAGTGTGCAATGGGGCCGACTTGGCGCAACGTCTGCTATCTCGCTGGCGGTAGGGCTCGATGTTGGGTTATGTTTCGTCATGAGGGGTTTACTCCGTGATAGTGTGCAGTAGGCTGAGGTTTCGGATCATGCACTCGGCCATTAGGTGGTTGGGCGCTGCCTCGGTCAGTTGTCTACGGGCCTCAGTCTCTACCTTGCGCCGTAAGCGCTCCAGGCCCTCGTTATCGGTGACCGGGTTCTGCAGCGTCACCACTACCTCGAAAGGGGTAGTGTACCGCTCTAATTTGGCTGAGAGGGGCGGATGCACCATCAAGTGGCCGGAGACGAAAAACGCGTACCACGTAGGTGGCGCAGTGCGGATTGTATGCGCGTGTGGATTGTCTACGGGCTTATCGGCCATCGGGCTGCTCCAGTTCGGCGGCGAAGTCGTGCGCCTCGCGCTCAGTGATACCGTTATGATCGGCTAGGAGGAGAAAGTCGTCCCAGTTCTCCTTTAGAAATTGGCTAAACAGGTTAGCCGCGATGGGGTTGATCTTAGGCATATAGGTATCTCGTTACGGGTTTATAGGGCTGTACCCCTTAAGCGTATACGGGGGTTACAGTTTAGTCAATCACCCAATAAAAATCCCCTCACTTGGAGGGGGTCTGTGTCGATCGGTCGTTCTGATTCAAGTACTTACAGAACTTGGTGAGGTGTTGCCGTCACGATCCAGTTGAAATCCTTGCCTAACAACGCGTGGAAGGTGACCGGCCCGTAAAGCTCTGGGGTTACCAGTGGTTGGTCAAAAGGCTGGCCGTTAACCGTGTAGCCTTCGTCACACTCAACAGTAAAGGCGTGATCGTATTCGTTAACGTCACCGTCGCCGTAAACGGTGAAGTGCGTGGGCTTCACGCCGCGAAGGGTGCGCCGTTCTGCATTATCCCGCCGTTTAACGCCCAGCCACCAGGGCCGGAAAACGTCGATGGGGCAATTGATTACTTTCATGAG
>VMHT01224212.1_pt1 | contig 41430 bp, 54 predicted proteins | sample 4693611 | NCBI WGS metagenome assembly VMHT01 (sample SAMN12280063, study PRJNA550983) | marine metagenome | isolation source: seawater sampled from same location over 5 years 0.02-0.2 micron viral filtrate | place: USA: collected off the coast of southern California halfway between the port... ...
TCAAGAATGTCATAGTGACAAGCGACTCCTACGAATTTTTGCTTGCGCCGCCTCACTGCTTTTGCTATAGCCGCACTACCAATTTTCGCGACAGTGCGATCAACAACTGACGTAAATTCGTCAACAACTAGCAAGTCTGGCGACTCGGCCAACCCTCTAGCAATATCGACCCTAAATTGCTCGCCATTTGACAGCACATGATAGGGCCGCAACCAATTAGGTGGTGAGCTAAAACCAACTGACGACAAAGTTGACGTAATATCTTTAATCGCCATATTTTTTGGAAAACAATCCACAATTGTTTTGTCGTGTTCCCATGTAAACTGGCGATTAAAATTTTCGCCAAATAATTCACTCGCAATGCTCGTTTTGCCACAACCACTCGGGCCGACAATTAAACCAATATTCCAGTCAAAAGTGTCAATCGGCAGATCTATATCATAAGATACAGTCGACCTTGGTGATGGCGCGATGTCGAAAAGACCTTCTAATTGCGCGACTCTTGCAGTCCTTTTAATCTCAGAGGACTTTGAAAATTTAAGGTGCGCCATAATTATGCATTCATAGCTTTGCAGTCCAACCCTTGACCCAACAAATAATCAAGAGTCGCCGTTTGTTCTTCTTCATTTCGACAATTGACAATGATCTGAAAAACTGCTTCGATTTTATCTAGCTGATCATTGGCGACTTCACTGTCATCAAAGTCTGGCTCATCTTCTGCAAGAAGCGCGAGCAAAGTATCATCATCAAACCATGGGTCGATTTTATGCTCAGATGATAAAGTCGACAGCATTTCTTTGTCCCACTCGGCCAGCTCAGAGGTCCTGTTATCGGCCAAAGCCAAACCGACTTTCGACTCTTCCGTTAGTCCAGTGCGACGTACTGCAATAATTTCGTCGCCATCGGTCTCTATAATGCGGACTCGATCAATGCCTGTCGCGGCTGCGGCCTCAATTGTGCCGTTCCCTGCTAGTACGCGATTGGATTCATCAATCACAATAGATCGCGCTGCACCGTAACGACTGAGCGACTCTTGAATAAGGTTTTTCCCCTGAAGTGTGCGTTTTCTCGCGTTTTTATGGTCTGATTTGAGAGATGAAAGCGATTGAACAGTGTCACCTGTGCCGCTCATTTGCGTTTTTGCTGCAATAACTCGATCATTATAGGTGCAAGTGCCGAATACCTGTTTTTTTCATGTTATTTGCACGCAGGTAGCATAGCACCTCCTGAGCCTTTTTATGAAAAAAATCAATGTTCGAGCCTAAGAACCAAGGCCACCACTGGAGCAAAAAGGTCCAGCGCGGACATAATGACCCACCTGGTGCAAAGCGCAAAAAAACCCAGGGATGTTACCCTGAGTAATTTTGTGGAGTTTCAGTTATTAGTTGACTTGTCAAGCTCCGCTTGCAAGGTTGAAATCTTGGCGAGAAGATGTTTTTTTCTTGCATATATCTCCGATTTATTGCAGCTACGTTGGCATCACGCCATCCTGCGTCCTTGATGATTACTAGATAACATCAATGGATGAATAACTCATAAAGTCATCCTCCTCCTCAGTAATGTAATCAGGCATGTAGGACATAGTCTCAATTTCCCACATTTTATAGTCCCAATCTTTTTTAGTCATAGGACCGAAGGGAACCATAAACCAGTTAACAGAAATAGTCATTTAGCCTCCAGGCGATACAGTGCCTTACTGATGCGTTTGCTGAGGCGATCAAGAACTGCATTTTCCTGATCACTTAAATTCTCTGGAAAGACTGCTTGAATGGAGTCACTCAAGGCAATAAGTTCGACGTAATCAAGGCGGAGAGTGGTGTAGATCATTTGGAGTGAGCGGAGATCATGTCTTGGGCAAGCTCCAACATATAGTCATGCAGTTGCTCCTCAATCTCCGCAACCATGTCATGGAAGATCGGGGAATCACCTGCATATTCTGGGTTGAATGGGAGCTGTTCAGGAGTGTAATCCCCACAGTCAAGATAAGACTCAGCACACTGACGAAGACATGCGCGGATTGTGTGCTTGCGGATCGTCATATCTACCTTTGATTTTTTGACTTGCTCGGGGAAGAGATTGAACTTGGGTGGTGTGTTGATCATAATTAAAAAGAGTGGAGGGAAAGTTGTGTGACCTGATTGATCACATTATTAATATAAACCATTACCCACTTCGCTGTAGTCCGCTGTGTTACGCCGAACATTAAGAATTTAATTGTCACCAGGTCTGATTATGTTCATCTGGGGTGCTATAAGTGGAATCAAGATTACCATGATGAACTGCAGAGATAACATAATTGATCATGTGATCGCGCAAACGCTCATCAATTAAGTCAACTATGTCCTGGAGCCTCTCATCATTGTCCACGTTGCCCAGATCAAAGGGGAGATCTTTCACCTCAAGCTCATGCTTTAGAACGGCTGCCTTTGCACATTGTGTCAGTGCAGTGCGGATGTCAGATTTGGAAATACTCATAGAAGTCGGGGATGAAGAGGAAAGATGGGGCCACTCGGCCCCTGAAATGATTAGGCTTGGGATTTAGACTCTGGTGCGGCGATCTGTATGCCACAGACAAACTCGCCTGTAGCATCCAAATGCTCAACAACCCAGTCCCCATTGGCATTAGGCACTAAATCGATATTAATGAAATGTCCGTTAGGAAGTTCGAGGAAGTGCTTGAAATCTGCAACCAGGGGGACATTGAATTGATTCATCAATTGACCTCTTTTCTTGACATTTTTAATATAAGCTATTCTTTGTCTCGCTGTAGTCCGCTTTGTTACGCCGAACATTAAGAATTTTTAGCATGCTAAGTTGGGTAAAATATTCTCCCAGGGACACCAGGCAACCATGATGTCCAATCTGGACACCTGGAAACCAAGGCCACCACTCAACCGATAAACGTTTTTTTCCAAAATAAATGCAGGAGGCACCATAGCACCTGCTGCAAATCTGATGGGAAAAATCAATGATCCCACTTAGTAGGCAAGAAGATGGCATCTAAGAACTCATTCTCCCTTCTTATGTTCGTCCATTTGTCCACCGCACGCTCCAAGTCTTTGGCGTAAATCTGAATTGTTCTCCGATACTTGACATCATCTTGGTAGACATAATAAACACAAATAAAAGCTGGCATGGCGAGTTAAAGGCGTAAAAAAAAGGGCCTTGCGGCCCCTGGGAAGCTGGTAGACCCATCATACTGCACACAATTCAGCAGCAGAGCGCCTGGCCCTGTTGACAATTTGCTGGACATAGTAACCATTGACTGTGGCGATGTTCCTGCTGTCTGATGCATCCCTTAAGCTGGTTTCTACTTCCGTAACAGCATTGAAAGCACCCCAGACAGTATCGGACACACCATTAATAGATGTGCCATAACCACCGGCCCATGCATTGCGTAGCTTGTTCCACTTAACCTTGGAGTCCTCTATCTGGCCTGGACGCAGGGAACCATCCTGCTGTTTGACGCTCGGCATATTGTAAAGGTCTGTGAGCCAGGTCCGATAAGAGTTGTAATCCATAGCTGTCTCGGCCATGCGCTTATAATCTTCGACCTCTTGAGTGAAGGTCTGGCGAGCAATGTCAATAGACCTCAAAGTCGAATCAATCTGTGACACGCCGAGTTTGGTGTGTGAGATTTTGAATTGTTTGCCGTGCTTGTTAGCATCTTGCATGGCCCAGCCAAGTGTATTGCTGCAGACAATGCGGACATTGCTGAACATTCCACCAAAGCTGGTTGTCCCATCATGTGACAGATAGCCATTAAGTCGCCTATGAATGATGTCACCCTTGACAACTTCGGCGTCAGTTCCCAAGATTTTAGCTGAGAAGGCGACCTTAGCACCACCCTTGAGTACGACCACCGTATCCATCTCACAGTCATCACGGAGCATCTCCGCAAACCTACAGAGCTCCTCGTTCTGAATCACCTCATAATTGAGGCTAACAGTGCCAAGCTGATCGCCTGTGTCTGTTCTGTAAGTCGCACATCTGTGCTCAGAGGCCGACTCAACACCTGTGATAGGGTTACGAAATAGCAGTGGAGCTTTTTCGACTGTAAACAGTGCATTGGCTCGGGTGAATGCTTCCCTTGCGGGGAGTGTGCCCTCAATATTTTGTCCGAGGCCATGCCAAGCATGTTCGCCTTGCATGATTACGCCATCAGTAAACTCAGAAGCCATGATAAATCGGGGAATGAGAGAGAATCAATCAGTGATGTGATTGACTCTTTAAATATACATAAAAAGAGACCCCTTGTCAAGGGGTCGAACATATTGCATCCATGAGCGATATTTATGGAGCTTTATAACGCGACTTATGCATATTTTGTAACTTAACTCTGATCGTCTCATAGAACTCTGGCAACTTATAATCACCAGCGCCCTTAAACTCGCCCTTGATATCTTCCATCATAATAATCAACGAAGAAATCTCAATATCGGTTAAAATGCTTGTTTTTTTCATTGCGTCGGCGTTACCAATTTTATGCTTCCACCAGTGCCCCATACCATGTAGCTTATGCCCGATGGAATCTTGCCTTCCCAAATATTGGCGGCTATTGCGCACGCTTCGTTGAGATTGCTCGCCAATATTTCTTCTGTGTAACCAATTGGGCGATCTGTGTTGTTGTGACATAGTTGTGTGAAGAAGGGGCAAAGTCGATTCTGTGAGGTTTCAGCTCGCTTGAGAGTCTCAGTCAAGCCGTCCCAGTTTGCAGTTTTGTGGCGAGGCATCAGTATTCGTCAGGAAACAGGATCGTGGTGTAACAATAATCATGGCCGAGCGTCTGTCTGGCGTAACCAACTGTGAGAATCCAAATTCTTGATCCATCAGGTAGCTTGTATATACCAAGCAATTGACCGCCATCTGCCTGTTTGCAAGTTTGGACATTTTGGTCCCAGTCCTCCTCACCAAGATCGCCCCAATCACCGTTCCTGAAAAGCTGCTGGCGATATTTGACAGCATCGCAGAATATTGCGTCCGCCTCTGACCTGCTTGCAACACCGCGTGAAAACACAAGTGCGCCGAGACAAGGAAAAGCTGGAGCCGTAATTAGTTTCGTTTTCATTGTTGTTGGTCGGGGAAATAGATTTTTAAAATACGAACTGGTCATGCCTTATGTCGGCCTTTTTCCTTCTGTTGCATCGCGATAACTACTTCACTTTTGTCTGGCGGTGGCGACAAGAAACAATTGAGCGCCGAATTTATTTCATGAAGATTACGCATTTCATTCTCGGACATTTCTGACCTTTCCCAGGGTTTTTCGTGCATATTAACAGACTGAATCGCCTTGTTACACACCCAATTACGAACAAGTCTTATCATTCTTTCGCGATTTATATTGTGCAAAATAACCGAGTTTTCTTCACAGTCATTAGCTGCAAAAGAATTTTCTTCCTCATGATAAAAAGCATTGGCAAATTCGGCGTCAAATGAATAAGTTATCGTGTGTCTCATCATCTCAAGCCACTGAAGTCGGCTGAAGAGCCTGAACTAAACCAGAGTGAGCCGAGTAAACTTGTTGCTCAATCTTTTCGCCAGGCAGCTTAGGTTGAGGAAGTGGACGCGGCAAAGCTCTTGCAATATCATCTATCTCAAGTCGGCCTGAAACCCACCCATGAGCTTCGCCGTCAATGATCTCATTAACGTGAAAAATGTGGATACTACTATTTGACCAATCTCCTCTGACAAGACTTCTTACAAAGTGTTCCAACAATGAGTCCTTTGAACCGGCGTAAGCATCTTCATCCCATCGGGCAAGATGTGTACCATTTTTGTGAACAATCCACAGCCATGAAGTGCCAGGCTCCACTTTTTTCTGTAAAATTTCACGATCATGAACAAATAAATCGTCTTTAAAATTTTCTAGAACGCCCTGTGACAATAACTTTAGATTGTCAAAAATCAAACTGTCCTGAGATGGACGCACACGTCTTGAAATCATGATAGAATCGGGGATAGAGGAAAGTCTGCAAGGCAGACGAGAGCATGATAACACACAAAAAAGTGAGTCGTAGTCAGAATTTCTTATAGTTTGTCAGTGGCTGATAAGATCCTCTGATGCCTAGTCTTTAGCTTCTGACATATTTGTGGAACTGTAAAACCTGGCGATTCTCTCAACTCATGAAGCGAGACGGCCTTAAAAGATCTTACATCCGCTATCTCAACTCCGTAAGCCCAGGCGCGTCTTCTAAAATAACTAAAGTAAGAATCAAAGTCAATTCCAAAATTTGCAGAGTACAATTCCCATGCCTTATTCGGAGTTAGCTTGAATGTTCTGCCCGCTTTGAAAACTGTCTGAATCGCCTTTGTTGGAGCTGTTTCATACAAAGCACACCAGCTTCCTGGGAGAATGCCTGGCGAGTACGTCCGCAATTCAAAGGTTTTTGATCTCTCTCTGATTCGATCTGCATATACAGATTTGATAGCCAATGATTTAACATCATCGTCAAGTTGTGGTGAAAGGTCGAGGAACAAGTGAATCAAGCAGGACCAGCTAATGGTAACAAAAGAACAAAATATATCAAATTATTATCACAAATACAAAGAAGTTTCATGATAAGCGGATCTTATCAAAAAAAAGCGGGGACACGAGCAAAACTGCATCGCGGCCCCCCACTTTTTCCCCGATCACCTGGCCTCTCCTCCAGGGGCCAAGCCTGTCATCACCCAGGCTCGACTTTTACATAATAGTCAGTCGACGCGATATTAAAACTCTTTTGTTGAATCGCTAACGTTTGACACAAAGGGGCTATCCGCGACTTTCAGGTCAATTCCCCAACGCATATTGCGAACAGCGTACATAGGGTTGCCGACTTTCTCAATTGTGACGGAGTGTGGATTGGAGCCATCGCGCACAAGCCATCCAGATTGCCAGGTGTTGTCGGACATAAGACGCTGCACTGGCGACTTAGGTGATAAACCTTCCTCCGCTATATCAGGTTTTAAAGGTGATAAAGGTGATAAACTCCTTATTTCGTGTGTAGAAGCGGAGGTTTCTAACCTTTCTAACGTTTCTAACCCGGTTTCTGGAGAGGGTCTGAACAGAGGGCTCGGCCTACCACCATCAACTCCCGGCTCAGTATGACCACAGCAGGCGATCAAGCCTTTTGTAACGAGTTGTTTCAAGTAACGACTGATCTTGTTGGTTGTCAGGTTAAAGTGTTGCCCCAGCTCGCTGCTACTCACCGCAAATTCACCTAAAGTCCACCGCATATCAATGTAATCATAAAAATCGGCCTGCCTTCCAGCTAGTTCATTCGCCACCCCTTGAAGTCTTTGAGCTTCCTCCGCAACCTCACCATCGCCATGACTTACCCAACCTGCGTCAGTTCGTTCGATCAACAGGTTCATTGGCGTTCCAGAGCGGCCCTGCGTTTTAAGGGTGATCCGCTTATCCCTTTTGTTTTCCGTCTCAAGAAAACTCATGTGAATCAGTTGAGACGGCACAGCAGTCAAGGCTGTGGTGCCACGCGAGGAAGAGACTATATTTGAACCGACACCTTTGTTGGCATGGTGGATTACACAAGTTGTGGCTCGGGCTTTTGCTGCAACAATGAGCAGCGCCGCCAACGGATTGGCATATGTAGATCCGCTATCTTCTTGCCCTAGAGGGCCGACACAGCTGTGGTAAGAATCCACTATCAACAATGGCGATTCATGATTTTCAAGTTCGGCACCCAAGGCGTCAAGTCCGCGATCATTGAAATGCAATGGGTCGGCTGCTGTCCAAATACGCTCGATTGGTTTGCAAATAGTGCCGTCTTTACTTACTAAATTAACCGCCGATAGCATTGAGCCCCAGTCGGCCTCACTTTGATCAGTTCCAACGATTATAACTGGTGGACATTCACCTATAAAGTTCGCCCCTAAAAATTCACTGTCTCCCATATGCCATTTGGCGATCATCTCAAGAAGAAGTGCCGTCTTACCTACCTTGGGTTGCGCGACTAATAGGTTCATGCGTGCCTTCATAATTAGACCCTCCCAAGACCAGGGGATCGGCGTAAGATCTAACCTGTCTCCGATTTTTTTACCAACACCCTCGGGGGCAACCTTTGCTTTTGCCGTGGCCAGAAATTGTCTTAGGTCACTATCTCGAACGTCAAGCTCAACATTGTAATGACTAGCCGCATTTCTCATCAATGGAAGCCAGTCTGATTCGTGCTCTGTGCCTACTATTTGCTCTGCGCGGTTCTTTAACTTGAGAAGAGCCTGCTGAAAGTCGCTGATTTCTGAGGATTGTTGTGTAATATTGGGATTTAGATTTGTGTGGTGAGAAGAGTGTGTCGTCTGAAAAGATGCCAAGTTCATGGAGAGTTCTAAATGCTTGAAGTTCGGAGATTGATTTATCTACGTTTTGACGGCTACATTCATCAAATGCTCTGTCAGACCGCTCGGTCTGGAGCTTTGTATAATGACCTTTAGCCGCAAGAAGCAGATCATAATCACATGGGAGGCTATATGGCACCCATTGAAGCATCTCAAACGCTCGCTTTTCTTTAACAAAGTCCACCATGTCTCTGCGGCAAAATCTGTACGTCTCGGTCCTCAACATTGAAGCTGCGCCACAAGGCAGCAAAAAACATGTAGGACGCGGACGACTTGTGGAGGTATGCAAGCGATTGAAGCCTTGGCGTCAAGCCGTCTCTGACGCAACAAAAGTACAAATGCGCGACCAAAGGCTCGTAACCTTTGACGTGCCAGTGGACGTGCAGATAATTTTTAGATTTAAAAGGCCGAAATCACACTTCCGCGCTAACGGCGATCTACGCAGTAACGCGCCGCAACATTACTTCGTTAAGAAAAATGACATTGATAAAGTGTGCAGATCCACTCTTGATGCCCTAGTTATGGGCGGTGCTTTGAAGGATGACTGCCTTGTGGTGCGGCTAATTGCTGAGAAAAGATACTGCCAACTATTTGAGCCCCCGGGTGCTTTGCTAACAGTGTCGACCTTGCAGCGTTGAAAAAACTACGCTAAGTTCGGCCCAAACTTTGGCGATCACCTGTGACGCTTTCACAACAAAATTTCATCAGCAATCAAGATTATCACAAAGACCCCGCTGTATCTGCCTCTCATCTCCACGCAATCAGCAAGTCACCGTGGACTTACTACAAGAGATTTATTGACCCAGATCGGCCAACCTCCAAGCCAACTCAGGCGATGAAAATAGGCACATTTACCCATGTCGCCGTACTTGAGCCTAATGAGTTGCAAGGGAGATATGCAGTCATTGAGTCAAGAACAACAAAGGCAGGAAAAGAAAAAATAGCGGCACTAGAGCAAAGAGACATCGAGCCAGTTACGCAAACTGAATACGACACGGTGATGCGCATGGCCGATGCTGTAAGAGCAAACGCCGACGCTGCCTGGCTGCTTTCAGAGGGTGAGGCCGAACGTTCTTTGTGGTGGGATGATACGAGTTATAGCATCCCTTTGACCTGCAAGTGTCGACCTGACTGGTGGAATGATGACATTGTTGTGGATCTTAAAACAACAAAAGACGCATCGCCGAAAGGCTTTGCTAAATCTTGCGCTACGTTTCGATACCATGTGCAGCAAATGCACTACATGCGTGGAACTAGATGCAAGAAGTTTGTTTTTATCGCAGTTGAAAAAGAGTATCCGTACAACGTTGGAGTTTATGAATTAGATCAAGAGGCGGCGATTCTGGGTGAAAAGCTACGAGATAGTAACATGCGCTCAATCGCAATCTGTAAAAAAAATAATGCTTGGCCGAGCTTTAGCAAAAAACCATTAGCCTTGCCGCGTTGGGCGTTTTATGACGAACATACGCCTGATGATTCCCCCGGCTTAACTTTCTGACATGTTTTCCGACTTCACCAAAAACGCATTGGCGCAGCCGATGCTAGAAAAAAATGTAAGCAAGCGCAGGGGACCATCAGGCCATGAGCTTAATTACATAGAGGGATGGTTTGCCATGGATGAGGCGAACAGAATATTTGGTTTTGATGGTTGGTCAAGCGAAACGTTGCTTATGGATTGCGTATCAGATGACATTAAATGCATTTCATATATCGCTAAAGTGCGTATTTCTTGTGGCAACGTCGTGCGTGAAGGCTGGGGCGCTGGTCATGGCCGAGCACCAAAAAAAGGTTTTATTACTATCGGCGAGCTGCATGAGTCAGCAGTTAAAGAAGCGGAGACAGATGCTCGTAAGCGGGCTTTGATGACCTTTGGTAAACCGCTTGGTTTGGCATGTTATGACAGTTCTGGCGACAGCTTTAAAGAAGAGGGCAACGAACCATCGACTGAAGAAATTTTTAATCTTGGCAGTGCCGCGATTTCAGCATGCTTAGATTTGGCCGCTCTTGAGAAGGTTTCAAAGAGGTTGCAAGATCGCCTGAAAGATGGCAGTCTTGAACCGCAACAACATAAAATCCTACTCCAGCAACTGCTGGATAAAGAGCTTCAAATCGTCCAATCACAAAACATTTGACATGCTAAGCATCACAGCCAATGGCTACCTCGGCAATGACCCTGAGGAAAGGTCGCACAACGGAGATTCTGTTGTGAGCTTTAGTCTGGGTTCACAAGATCGTAAAAAAAACACAGTCTGGCTTAATTGTTCAGTTTGGGGTAACTCGGCAACTGTGGCAAAAACATTTCTCAAAAAAGGTGTGCAAATCACAGTACATGGCCGACTCTCGCAGAATAATTACACAAAAGACGGCCAACAAAGAATCGGTCTCAATGTTGATGTGCAGGACTTTACACTGCCTGCAAAGGTCGATTCAACAGAATCAAAACAGGTTGACATAAAGTCGCGCAATAGTTTAGATGGAGGTATGTCGTTCTAGCCTAAAATGGCTGATTCGCTTCAGTTTTACTTGAACCAAGTCGGCAAATATCCGTTGTTGACGGCTGAGCAGGAAATTCAGCTGTCACGGCGGATTTTCCGTTGGCTAGCTCTCGAAGAAGAGCCAGGTGAGCGGACAGAATCTGAATTAAAAGAGATGCGTTCGGGCAAACGTGCAAAGGAAAAGTTTGTTCGCCACAACTTGCGCTTGGTTGTTACCGTAGCCAAGAAATACATGGGTAAAATCGAAGGCACAAGTATGGAGTTAGACGACCTCATACAAGAGGGCTACAAGGGCCTGGATCGCGCCTGTGAGAAGTTTGATGGTACGCTTGGGTATAAATTCAGCACTTACGCATATTGGTGGATTAGGCAGGCAATTGTGAGGGCAATAGCTACTCAAGTGCGGATGATCTATGTGCCACACGGCACGTTGCAGCAAATGAAAGAATTGTTCGAATACAAAGCAGAATTTGCTGCGATCTATAACTGTCAGCCTACGCTGCAAGAACTAAGCGAATATTTTAATCGGCCAATTGAGCAGATCTTGCTTTGGGAGGAGAGAATTTTGCCACATACAAGTCTTGATCGGCTTTGCCATGATGATGGGTCCTCTCTTGTCTCACAAATACCAGATCAAGATGACGCCCTTTCTGATTTAAATGACGAAGTTAGGTCGCCATCATTAGAAAAACTAGAGTATGCGCTCGAACAATTAACGGATCGTGAATATGAAATAATCTCAAGAAAATACTTTAGTAAAGAGCGCGTAACCTTAGTTGATATCGGAGGTGAGGTGGGTCTTTGTCGAGAAACTGTCAGAAAGATTTTGCGTAACGCGACTGAAAAATTAAAATCACTTACCTCTGTGGAATAAATTTAAAATAACATTGAATATGTTCCGCTTTGCCCTCTCTTCTTCCTGTTGTTTCTCCGCCACAATTTTCATGTGAGCCGCTTTTGCAAGATCTTTTTGCTGTTCAAGCTCGGCAATTCTGCCAACTGCTTGCCTCAAAAGATTTTTTTGCATCACTGATTGCTTTAACAACTCGCCACAAAGCTCCTTGATTTCATCGACATCACCACAATCCCTGGCCGCTCGTACATGCTTTTCTAGGGCGAGCTGCTCCTCAAGAGGCAAGTCCACAATCATCCATGCAAAATCGGTGCCAATCATGTCTGAGAATCATCTAAATCATCATAGTTCAAGTCAAAAGCCGACGCTCATTGTGGTTTCTACTGACGCAGGTCGCGTCTATAGAGTTACATACGCAGGCATGACGCGAGAACATGAGCAGGAGTGGCAGGCTCGTATATTTTATGAGCAAATGTTGGATATGTGGGAGATCAAAAGTTGCTATAAAACAGGCGATAAAAAAACCTTGGAAGAATTATGATTGGTATCGTTAGATTCTATCTTTATCGCGATAATGAGTTTTTTCTTGTGGATATAAATGCGTCCTCAGTCGACACTGCTTTGAATGAATTAATCGCATCTGGGTACTCAATAAATGACGACATTAATAATTCCTATACAATCGACCACATTGATGAGGTGTAGTTATTGATCCTGCCATTCATCAATCCACTTTTCCCTGCTTTGTGAGTAAAACGGCTGCTCTCTAAACCATTGCCTCCAATTGTGGCCTGACTTGTGTGAGTTGCAGCTAAAACAACAGGCAGCAAGATTTTTTCTTTCGGTCAATCCTCCTACATGTCTCGGCTCAATGTGATCTAATGTCGCGTCATGTTGTGAGAGCATTTTGCCGCAGTAACAGCAACACCAGCCCCAAGCAAGAAAAATACTATCGCGGAAACGCAGCTTAGTCTGCTTTTTTGAGACGAGGGCAGTCTCAATAATTGTATGTTGCACGACCTAAAATTTCGTAGGACAAATTACCGGTGCAACGTATTGCACACAGTGTCGGCCATGATCAACTAATTGACCATAGAAAATTACTTAGAAATAATTAAGTTAATTAACCGGGCAATTTCCTGTCATGCATGGGAACAAGCTCGTCTCAACGTAATCACAGATCTTATCATCAACTGTATTGTCGGTTGTACGTGCATATGCTCTCAGTAGATCGACTACAAGCCTTTTTACATTGTCCGAATTGATCAAATTAAAAAGGATCGGTTTGATAAGCGCAATCATCATGTACTTGTATTCGTTACACTGAAATCGTAGCTCTTCCCGACCATGCAATCAGAAAAAGACGAGGCACATCAGAAAGAAGGGCATTGTATCGCCGACTTAGTTAAGTGCGCTGTTCTCTTATGGTCGGCGTCACTTCTGACCCTTTCTTATCTATCTATTGTGCCTAATATGAAAATGGATAACACTTTTGTGGCAAGTCTGTTGACCGGTGCAATGGCCAGTTTTGGAATCGAGAGAAAAACAAACGGAAATAACGGCAACCAAAGAAAGAAATTTGAGCCAAACGATCCAACCAAAAAATCTAACGAAATCAAATGAACAAACTCATCCTCTTGATTTTTATTTTTGTCGCACCAGCGCATGCACAATCAATAACGCCGAGTTTTACTACTGGTAGTATGCAATCCACAACGACTACCAATCAAACAATTACTGAGACAATCGCCCACGAAGTTTTTGGCGCGGCGGTTACTACCTACAATGGTGAGAATGTAAGCCCGAGCACAAACATAACAGACTCGGCTGCTACATGGTCAATTGACACTGCAGGCGACCCATGGACCTTAGAAATAACAACCAGATCAGCAGGCATCGTCGAGACAATAGATATAGATCGTACCATAGAAACCGACTCTATTGTTACCTCATTGTCGGTGTTCTCTCAGTAATATTTTGCACGCCTTCTCTAGCAGAAGAAACAAGCGTTGAAGCTCGCCCACAAGCTGCGGCGACAAGTAACAATACAAATCAAAGCGTTCAAATAAACCAAAGGGGAAGCAGTAGTCGCCAATCTTTTGGCAATGGTGTCTCATGCAATGGGCCTACGTTAAACATAACTCCCTTTTATCTTGGCAATGACACGATCACTGACCCATATGTAAGGTCGAATAATTGGGGGATGCAGATCGGTCTTGTAATGCCTATTGATGGAAGTATCACTGAAATGTGTAAAGATTTAGTAAGGAGACAACTTGAAAGAGAGCGATTATCTTATGAGCTAACAAGGGCGAATCAATGCGCTAAGTTGCTCGAACTAGGCTACACAATTAGACCTGACTCCGACCTTTTTGTAATCTGCGGGCACGTCGTCTCCATCTCTTCCTGGCGTCACTTTCAGGAGGACTCTTCCCAAGTAATTTTGCAAGACTCCGCAAAACCTTAGTAATCACTGGCTTAAGTATTTTTTGTGAGTAATTAAATATGCGACTGGCTGCCAAAGTTCCTGCTACAGCCGCCACAGATGAAGCTCCAGCCGTCATAACAGCAGTAGATACTATTTCTGCGCGAGGTACTGGAATTTTTATCTCAGTTCCAGGTACACTGATTTGAGTGACTTCGTTGATTGGTGCGATCACTACTTCTGGTTTTGGTGGGGCTAGTGGTTGGGGTGGTTGCGCCGACTGCTTACTCTTTTTTTGTTTTTGACGATCTTGCTTTTCAGCTTCATCCTTCATCATCCGCTTCATCTGAGCCTGTGAAGGCATCACAAGAGGCTTATAGGAAGGCACTTGAAGTCGCGGAACTTCCAGCTTCATCCTGGGAGGCAATACAGGAGAAGGCGGCAATTTTATCTGAGGTCCAAGGTCAAAAGTCGGCAGATTGTTCACCAGTTGATTTCCCCACCACACCTTTCTCAATTCATAATAAGCAATAAAAAATCCCTGATGGCAGGGATTAGTTTACTTAGCTAAGTGGACTAAGCTCAGTTTTTTGAGTAGGGAATGCCACGATAAACCAGCTTCCCCTCATTTCGCCTCAGGGCAGAATCTAGTTCGGTCTTTGATTTTTTGTTGTTAGTCGATGCGTCGTACTTTCTTCCGCGATAATTTAGTAGCATTTGATACTGAATAAAAGGCTCCCACATTATAGCCTAAAAGTCGATGACTGCTCCTAGCTTAAGGTTGTATTCAGGTGTAAGGGGTGAAAATTTAATGACGCCGACCTCTGTGTAAACGTTTAAGTCCTCATTGATGTCACTTGTGAATCCAGCCTTACCTGTAAAACCAACATCTCTATCGCCATCATTGCTGTTGATAGCGGGGCCACATTGCATATACCAAGGTCCACTTTTGAGTCCAAAATGTGTCTCAAGAATCGACAATGGCCCTGACTTTGTGTAGGTTGTATTTAGCTCTGGGTTGAGATAAAATTCAGGCTTGTTCGGCCCAGTTGCGTGTGCTGGCATGGCGATTGCAGCAACGAAAATTGCAGCAAGGCAGCGACTAAGCATTTTGATTTATAAAGCGCACCTAACTCTAGATCAGGTCGGGCTTGCCTGCAAGCAACGCACAGGCTCGTCTGTAATATAAGTTGTTAGTTTCGCCAATTTCCTCCAGATGTTTTTTGATTCTTTCCCAATTCTCACTGGTTGTTTTGTCCATTAGCGTTTACCTTGACCTCGATAATTTTTTGAGTTTTTACGCGGCTTTGAGTTTTTACTGTTTCCTTGAGTCGTTTTTTTAGGCTTGCTTGGCGCGATATCGAAGTGAGCCAAGCCTGTCTTAGATCGTACTGCCATTTATTAAAAAGGCTTGCCAAGTGCTGTGGTTGGCGTGCGCTTCTGATCGATCTTTTTTTGGAGCGCCGATTCAATGGTTCTAACCTGCTCGTCACCGCCGAGAGCAGTCTTCGTCCAACCCAACACGACTTCTTCAGTCAGATCGTCGAAAGCAACAACGTCATAGCCTTCCTCTGGCGGGGCCTCAAGACCAACGGAACCGTAAGCACCTTCAGAATAGGTGCCGTCTGTTGCGCTTATGTTGTAGTGGACGATGTAGACAATGCCATCAGCGGTGTGACGTCCCAGAGTGTTGATCGACCAAGTGAACGTGGTGACAGGATCAGACATAAATTAAATTCTTTTATGGAGATTTTAGCCGCTATGATTCTAGTGCGGCGACTTTAGCCTCAAGGGTTTCAATCCGCGCTTGAGCCTCTTGCAATGCTTTGATTGCCATCCACATCATCTGTTGTTCTTTAACACCTTTGCGAATAATTTCAGGAACAGCAGGGGTGACCACATCGCCGTCATCATCAAGTACAGCGTCTTCAGCGCCCTGTTTCCGCCAATCAGCTAGAACTTCTGGGCATACAGTTTCAATCTGTTGAGCAATTACGCCATAGCGTAGATCATCTGTGTCAGCATCTTCGTTGTAATGGAACTTTTTAAGCTCCCAACTTTTGACTTTATCCCATTTAGTTTCTAGGCCAACGATATTTTTCTTCTCGCGCTCATCACAAAGATCGACATTATTTGATTGAACGTTTGAAATACCGCCATTTGTTGCGACAGCAAATTTTACTGTTCCTCCGCTGGTTGCGCCTGTGCCCCCTTGATAGCACTCAGTAAAAAATATACTAGAAGATGAACTCCCTGCGTTGCGGAGTTTAAAATTTGTTGAGTTGCCGGTTGCATAGTTAGAAATCAAGCCATTGCTATCAAGCACCATGCGCACCTCTGGACTGCGTGAGCTTGCACTATTATTTATGTAAAAAAGAAGATTGCATGTTTGGTCGCTATTAAAATTATTTTTCCCGCCAATACCTGCATAAATACCTGAGGTGGTTCCATACCCAAAAAACAACTCATCGGTGTTATTCACTCTTTTTATAAATACAATATCACCCGCGAACGTCGCCGAGCCATCATTCTTAACTGCAAACTTTTCAGTATTTCCGTAATACACAGCCAAGGAGGTTTGTGTACCAGAAGTTACACCTGAAGAGCCTTGAATGATTAGCTGGCCGCTGTCATAAGCAGAGATGCCTTTTGCGGCCGCATCGTTACTACCAGTGTTAAAAGCAATATGATCAATCGTGCCAGCAAACGAGGCAGCTCCACCAAACTCCGCATTTCCTGTGCTGGTAAGAGTTAATAGCGTGGCATTTGTTCCAAAAACTTTGTCTATCTTAAGATCATTATTTGCTTGGTCAATCCTAAAACCATAATGCGCCGTGCTGTCAGATGGCTGAATTGACAGTGCAACATTACCTATCGTGTTGCTTCTTGCTCGACGTGCTTGAACATGTCCATTAGCTGTTACCTTAAATGTGCTATCAGTGCCATTACCTAAGAGACTAGCAAAGGCGGTTTGTGTTTCTAATGCTCGTGTAACTTGTACAAGACCAGCAAACTCGCCGTTGCCACCAAACTCCGCATTTCCCGAGCTGTTAATAGTTAATTGTGAGCTGCCAGCCGTGCTAAAAGTCAACGTATCAGCCGAGTGACTGATGCCTGTGTTGGTGTCACCTCCAAAAATTAAAGCAGGCGCTGAAGAACTTCCGCCAGACTTTATGTCAATGACACCACCTGAGCCGATGTCTAGTCTTGAGGATCCTGCCGTGCTAAATACTAATGTATCAGCCGAATGACTTATGCCTGTGTTAACATCGCCCTCAAAAATAAGCGCAGGAGTCGACGCACTACCACCTAGTTTAATGTCAACAACACCAGCTGAACCAACATCAAGCCGGTTTGTACCATTTGTGCAGATCGCCACATTGTTGGCGCCAACACGCGCAACTCCACTATCTGGGTCGCCGTCAAATGCAACACCTGGCAAACTTGCCGAGCCTGCTGCTGCATTCTTCATCAAGTTTTCAATCGTCACCTTCTTCGTCGCCGCAGAACCAGAAGGGTCTGAAACGATGGGAAGAATATCACTACTCGCAGGATCGGTTGTAGCTGATAAAGCAGTAATTTTAACCGTGCTCATAGTGACTCAGTTTCTAGTCCTATTGTTTATTCTAGGACAAATTAGAACGACTCCAGCGTGATACGCTTCCATGAGTTATCGCCAATACATATGTAGAAATGCGTCGAGTCAAAACCAATATCTCCCATAACACCTGTCGCGCTATTTGACGCTGGTGCTGTTTGTTTAATGTTAACAGTTGATAGAAGCTGGATGCGATCAGCGTTGATAATTACTCGCGCATTATCTTCTTGGTTGTTCGCCGCAACTGATAAAGTTAGTTGCCCGTCCTCAGACGTTGCGTTACTGTCAAGAATAGTCGCGTTAATGCTCGCATAGTTGACCGAACTATTGGCAGCATTATTTCCTTTGAAAGTGATTTTTGACAGCTGGTCATTGTTTTGACCTGCGGCGCCCCTATGGCGATATAAATCCAACCCTGCACCTGTAGCAGCCGAGTTTGTTGTGCATTCCAATCGAACTGGGTCAGTTACTGCATCGGTTTTTACATGAAACAGCAATTGTGGGTCACTTGTGTTTACGCCGACATTTGCACCCTTAACTACAAGTCGGCTAGTTGGATCACTTAAACCCGCACTAATAGTCTTGAAATCAATCGCACCTTCTTTATTTGTTACATCAGTTGCACGGCAAAGAACCCTTGCATAGTCCACTACAGCACCTGCAACTGTTTCGCCCCTAAAGATAAATTGACCAAGACTATCGCCGTTTACGTTAGTGTTATTGGCTGCTTTGTGTCGATATAATACAACGTTTGGCGAGGCTGATGAACTGGCTTCTGTGTTCTCGAATATGACATCATCATTAGTTGTCGTGCTATGAACCTGAAATCTAGCTGTGCCAGACGGCGCACCTATCTCAAAACCATCGCCATCAAACTTGCCAGCATGCGTTCCTGATACAGAAAACGCGATCTCATTTGCTGCAGATTGATAGAGACCAGTTGTAAATGAGTCAAAGAATCCAATGCTTGGCGCGGATGCTGTACCTGCTAAAGTTATGCGGTTAAAATCTGAAAAAGTTACCTTGTGATTATTCGTACTAGGATCCGCTAAAAGCAAGACATCATCGGCTGCAATTGCTGCACTTGTTCCTCGCGCTGTAAGACCTGATATTTTAAAATTAGCCACTAAAGTTCCTCGCCGTATCCTTCTGCAGTGTACCCGATAGTTGCTGCTGTGGTTGACGTCGCGTCAAGATCTTGAACTTGTACGTCAAATCCCTCAAACGTAACATTCTTTTTGATTTCCGTTCGCCTCTCATTACCTGCTGCTGTATATTTTACCATCACAGATGGATTGACATTAGTCGTTGCGCTTGCAAATTTATAAAACCTCTTGTCGTAAGAAACTGCAGTAAAACCTGATGAGGCGGTCGTAATTGCATTTTTCTTGTCGTTACGTCGCGTTATAAAGAAATTAATTCTTGCACTACTGACGCCTGGACTTTGACTTGTGTCGTCCGTCGTAAGAACTAACTTTGCCTGAAAATATCGCCCTCTCATTTCTGTACGACCAGTAATTCTTGTCCAATCGCCAAAATCAGGCACTGTATTCTCTACTGCTATTTCCTTGCTTCCGCTTGAACTGTCCTCCATCTCCAGCTTTTCTGTATTGTTTTCCCGCTCAATATACATATCTAAAATATCTAGGGCGAGATATTTTTTCTGAACACCGGCACTTGCTCTAACGTAAACTTCGACATTTGTAGTATTAACAGTGGATATAAGATTGCCATCTACGCCGATAGGTTTGTTTTCAATAAGCGGCTCAACAATCACATCCATGGTTGAAGTTCGCCCTGTCCTCCCCTGATTTATTTGGTCGAACACGTCAGCATCAAAACTAAGAAAATATTCGCCTGAATCAGAATAATCAATTAATCGTAAATGATTGGTTTCTGTGATAACAGCGGCGAGATCATTTGTGCGCCTCACGTTCCGCTGCACTGCTTGCTTTAAATCAAAACCAGCAAAAGGATTAGTGGCGACTTGCGTTGTTCCAGTAGATGCACTTCCAGGATTAGCAGCTGTGCCACCTCCGCTTGTATAAGTCGTGCTTCCATCTGCAGATTCATCAAACTGCATCGCGACAACATGCTTCCTATTGAAATCATTATTTAATGTAAACGATGCTGGTGTCGCGCTTACCTGACCAGTAGTTAAATTTTTAAATCGTAAATAATAAACACCATTTCCACCTGGGATGACATCAGCACCACTTGCGGCGGCTTTCTCAACAACTATAAGCGAGTTATTAAAAGCATTTGCCGGTGTAAAATTGGTTGCGTAAGCGCCTGGTGCCAACGCCTTCCTGACTTCAGCGACTAAATCTTTTGTATTGATGCCTTTAGGCGGATCCCAAGCAACAACATTTGAGGTGAATGATGCCATAGCAACTGTAAATCCAGTTGGGTTAGGCGGCAATATATTTGCATCTGAGATGGTTACATCGCCAGAAGTAAAGCCTACAGGGTCTTGAGCCGTGCTAGCACTTGGTGCAGTGGCCGAAGCAGTGGCCTTTTCTGAAAAAACAGTATCGCCAGTATCAGCTTGACCAAGCGCCTGAACCTCAACTTCTACCAAGGTATTCGGCAAAACATCTTTAATCTCAAGTTGCGTTTTGCGACCATTATCTGTGATGGTAGATTCGGCGTCACCAATTGTAGCTTTAACTTTAAAGTTTCTTGTTATGCCTGTAATGCCGCGCTTCCAAGAAGCTAAGCAAATATATGAAAAATTATTACTTGATTCAATCGGAAAAAATTTGAGTTGTAAATTTGTTACTTTCGACGGTGCAGACTCAAATGTAGTCACATCTGACGGCTCATCAACAATAGATGTGCCAGATAGGTCCACAACACTATATATGCTGTCATTATGCTCTGTGCCAGTAATTGTGAATGTTGCATCGCCATTATCTGCTACGCTTAGACACCTGAATTTTTGCTGTTGCAATTTTGTGCCGTCACTTTGCGTGTAAGTGATCGAAAATAGTGACCCTGCTTCTGGCGAGCTGCTGAACTGATCAGTCGAGACAGAGATTGTTGATGTTGTCCCTGTTGTGACACTTATATTCACCGATTTTGTTTCAACAATGCCAGTCGACAATATGCAAGTAATACTTGCGGCTGATACGCTAGGTAATGTGATCGCAGAGTCGAGAATAACCTGACTTGTTGAGGCTGATTTGACTCGCCCTGCAAATCTTGTGTTTTGCCGCATTAAATCAGCAACTGCAAAGACTTGTCCAGGAAACGTCATCAAGCCTTGCAAACCAGTCGTAAACGTTATGACTTTATTGTTCGTCTTTTCTGTTTCAAGAAGCCAGGTTGCAAGTCGCGTTGCTTGTGACTTTGATGTGCATCCAAACCCTATGATTTCCTTGACTTGGTATCCATACTTGTCTCTCATTGATATATCCTCAACGCAGACAAAGTTCGGCCTGTAGAAATTTTCAGGGTCGTTATATCGCACCTTTACAACAGTTGGTCTGGTTTTGATCGACGCATAAGAATAATTAAACAACCCATCCAGAACGTTGCTGTTGTTGTATAAATTGACCGGCGCAACTGAGACACTTGGGGTCTCACCAGTCCCATCAGTGATCTTATTGAGCTGCCCATGATCCGCTGCTGCTGTCACAGTGTTCGACTGCCAATACGTCATTCCTCTAAATATGCTCGCCATATTCTGCAGAACTGTGTACGCTTGCTCCTGACCAGCAATCGTCATGTTGCACGCAAAACGCGGCTCAGGTTTGCCACTAAACACCGATTCAGCAGTACCTACAGATCGCGATGCTGCTGCTTTAACCTTAAAGATCGCCGTAGAAGTTACCTCGGTTACTTTAAAAATGAATTTATTATTCGCGTTTTCTGTTTTAGCAGAGTTCGAGGTTCCCATGAATCTAAGCGTAACTTCATCGCCAACACTCAGTCCATGTGCAGCTCGCGCACCTGACGCAGGATGTGTCACTGTAATATCGTCACCTGTTTGCGTATAGGTCGCTTTTACTTCTTGTGATGGAATCCGCTCATTGGCATATTTAGCTAACGGATAATAATCAATGTAACTTATGTTCTCGGTCTCAATAAAGTCACCTGTGCCATACCTGGACGAAGTGAGTAAATCAATGAAGCAACAAACTGGGCAAGTTGTGTAAAATTTGTCGCCTGACACCTGACCATCAAAGTCGCCCACAAAGGACAAACTGCCATCAGCTCTTGGAGTGGCGTTGCTAAATATCTTTACTTTAAGTCCCTCTACTAAATACGCTCGCCGAGGTAAGCTCTTAAACTCCTCTGTGTTGATGCTAGTGGCGACAACTGCTGTATTTTTATAGTTGACGCGACTTGATCTGTAGGTGTTAATTGCCGACCAAAGTAGCCTGTTGCCTCGACTATTGGCTAACGGAGTTTTAATTGATGTATCAATAAAATCAAAAAAACTAACCTCAAATGCGGCCTCTCTAGCTCTACTCCTTTGCATATTATTACCAATTCCTTGGTTTTTATTTGTTGCATAAATCGCTTTTATCAGAACATCAGCTGTTGGGTCAGGAGTAATTGCTCTATACAGTGGCGAACTTGCGTCTTCGTTTTGCGTCGCCCTAATCAGGCGTTCTTTCTTTACCTTGACCTGCCATGGGCCGACACCATGCAAAGGTATTTTCGGCGTTTGATATACAAATTCTGACGTTGAAATCCCAGTAACCTGATAATCAAAGTCGGTCACACCAAAGCCAACTTCGCCAGACTCTGGCCCTCTTGTATCGCCCAAGCTGTCTGTAATTTCAATCGTCCAGCGGACAGTAGCGTTAAAAAGCTGACCATTCGCCAAACCTTCTCTTGCAGTCGAGAAAAGTCTTGGAATTATGAAGACAAAACTTACCTTCTCCGCTGTTGCGTCGGTGATTGTTCTTGTTTCAGTGTTGCTGCCTGTGGCAGATATTTGATACCTACGCGCCGTAACCTCATTGTTACTATCCACATCTTCGTTGTAATTGCTGCCGACTTCTAAGGCTGGGCTAAACGCGATCACATTTGCAAGGTCCGTATCGCCACCAAAACCATTTGACTCGCCAATAACAGGGACAGGCTGATTCACTCCACCTAGGTTGCTTGTATAATTTATGTCGATCAAATTTGAATCAAAACTGCCATTCAATGATGTTTCATTGAAGAAAATGTTCTTTGGTAGTCCACCTGTACCACCAGGAACAATGCCATTGATCGGCCCTTCGCACAAAAGGTCGAGAAATTTTATGACTGCTGCCGATTTAAGTGACATAATTAATCCTCAAATTGCTTATGTGTAGTGTTTTTGCTGGATCCACCGCGTAAGGCTTTGTAACCTTGCCTAACAACTTGAAGGGTACATCCTGGCTGCGCTCTAAAGTCCAAGATTTTTATTTTTGGCTTAATTCTATCTTGTGGGTTGGCAGGTTGACTGTATTCAATCCAATGAATCCATGTATATTGCTCCCCAGGGTCCAACAAACCAGACACTGAGCCACTGATGCTCCCCACCACAGGGTCTTCTCCCGGACTTACCTCATGTATAACGTCGATCTGATATGTGAAAAAAGCATCGACCTTTGTGCTGCCAATACCACCTGCAAAGTCGAACAATCCATTGTTTATTTGCAGGATCACTTGGAAGTTTTTGCTTCTATCATTCTTTTTTAGATAAGCCTCATTCTCGCGCATTGAGGTCTCTACACCCACATTGTCAGTTGAAGCGGCGATAGAAATTGTTTCTATCAAAGACAATGGCTCACCATCACTTTGAAGTATATCTACTGCGGGGTTATACTCTCTAATCTCACCGCTTGGATCCTCTATTCGTTTGCTTCTAACTCCACCAGCACTTACAACGTCTGCCGTCAAAGCCTCAGAATTTACAGTTACAGTCTGTGGACCTTGTGCTCTTATATATGCACCCGCTGGATGCGCCTTGTCTTCGCGTGCGTCAGACTCAAACTCAACAGATATCAAATGTGAGCCGATTAAGCACTTGCCATAAACTATTGGGACAGCTGCACCATTGGCGCCAGCAGTGTTTACAGCTCCGCTATATGAATAATTCTGCACACCATCAGTCGCCCTTGAGACACCTTGTGGCCCAGAAGCTCTCACATTATCACCCTCACCTTTCGCCATACTTAGCGTAGGCATTGGCGAGATAATATTTGCAATTCCAGATATAATCAAACTTGCACCTACCGCACTTAAGGCAGTACCTACTGCGGCTGCATTTAAAACTGCAAGTGATGAGACGCCAATTGCTGCCTGTCCTGCACCAAATAAGCCGACTGTTCCAAACAATCCTGCGCCTGGAAATAAGAATGACGCAGCTATAAGGCCGGCTCCAATGAGGATAGGTGTAAGATTCCCCTCGCCACTACCACTGATGACAGGCGTTAAAATTAAAGGCTTCTGACCAATTGGTAGGTGTAGATCGCCATAATCCAACCCATAACTCCCCTGCGTTAAGGTGTAGCCGATCCCATTTTGATGAGCTACGAATAATTCATCAGCCAAACCAGGTCGATTTATGCACAATAAACGCAGTGCGTCAGACGGCGTTTTAAGGTTTACATAGCTGTGTATTTTGCCGTAACGTTCAGCCAATTCACCCATTAAGACTATGTTTTGCTCCATACCTAAACACGGCACACACCCTTTTGATATAATAGTGGCGGAGCTGTTCTACAACACTCAAAGAGTTCATCCGCTGGTGCAGCAACTGCATGTCGCCAACGTAAATGCCTCCGTGCATTGCTGACGCGGTTTGCAGCTTGAAGACTAGCATGTCACCTGGCCGATGTTGCCCCCAGCCTACGTCGATAAAACCATGCGAAGGTGCCTGCTCAAGGAAAATACTCTCACAGCTATTTAAATCATTTGGTCGCTTGAAATCTGGTAAATGTATATTGTTTAGTCGATAAAAATCTCTGACTAATGTGTAGCAATCATGGACGCCATAGCACCATTCTCGCCCAAGGAGGGTTGAATAATCCACCATGTGTTTGAGGCTACCTCCCATAGATACCAATCTACACCGATCTGCTGGCACGCAAATAAGTCGGGCTTGCTTGGTGGTTTTCCATTTGTATGCGAGTGAACTATAGCCTCAATTAGGCCAGTTTCCAATGCAAATAGGTAATCCTTTGGGTCAATAATAAATTCAGTAAGTGGATTATCTGCAATATTTTTGCATGGCAAATATTCGCCGTTTACTACAAAGCCACAACTTTCTTTTGGAAATACTTCTAAGGCGTGAGCCTCCGCGTCAAGCCTGAATCCTAACATTATGAAAACCGCCATAAGGAATTGTCGTTGAGTCGGGGAATCTTGCCCTACAACTTGTAATTTTTTTTCCACATACATCCTCTGCTGCAGTGGACACAGAGTTGTCATTTGCATCAAAAAATGCCGTTCCTGTGTAGGTACAATCACCGCCTGCCTCTCTATATTTCCAAGGGCAATAATCGCTAATAAGGCGTTTTGGTATTTTTACATTTATAAGGTCTAAATTGCTGGCAAGCTCGAACTCAACAGCGTCTTTTGTCTCTGCAGAAATTCGGTCAACATAATAAATTTCATCGGGGAATTTCCCAAAATCAGGGTCTGCAGTCGTGTGTTCATCGTAATTCAGGCTGTTATTGTCCTCTGTAATTAGAGAAAAACCGCCCTCAGTGCCAAACGTATCCTCGCCCAAAAAATTGACAGGATCAAGAAACTTTTTTAGGGTTAAAATTCTTTTTACTTTCGCCATCTCTAAGTTATAAAGGCTGATGAGCGCCGTCATTGCATTATCTACGTTTGAGACGACCATCTTAGGGCGAGGAAGCTGCCCTTTTGAAGATTTCTCAAAGCCATCTACTGCAATCGGCGTTGCTGCGTATGTTTGCCCATTAAAAGTGATGTCAACAATCAAGCCATTAGTTCCAGCGTGAAAGTATCTTACATCATCAACTCCATTTAGCTTTGTTGTGAGATGTAACTCAAAAAGCTCAATAATGGCCGAAGGTTGTAATGAGTAAAGCTCGTTATAAGCTGGGCTGATTGACTCCCATGTAACCGACCCAGTGCTGGTGCTTTCAGTAATTGATACGAATGGGTGCTGCGGCCAATTAGGCTCAACTGAGCCCGACCTAGCGTCCCCTGTGGTCGATTTAACCCTGAATACGAACGCCGACCCATTAGGGTCAGTTGTACGCGATACAACGTCACCGACTGTGCGCTGAGCACCTAGGCCGAGCAGCTGATCAACATCAAGCGTTTCGTCCGCTAACTCTCCTATTCCTTCACTCCACGCCGGGTAAGTTGTCATGCCTCAAACACCTCCACGAACGTTGCTGAGATCTCAGCACGATTTGAGAACGTCACAGTCTTACTCCACTGCGGACAAATGAACTTACTACTTGCTGATTCATTCGGCGGCGTAAATGTAAATAGCTTCTGCCCAGCCCTTAAATCTAAGAACACCTCGATCTGATCAGCTACAGTCTCCGAAACATTAAAAATTAATTCGTACTGTTTAGGGTTATTATTAATGCCAAAGACGGCACGCTGAGAGTAGCCATCACCGAACTGGCTTGCATTTACCCTCGGCTGACTGTTCTTTATAGTGCCATAAGTTGGCTGGATTGTAGGGAAAGCAGGTGTGGTCATTAGCTCGCGGCAAGTAACCCTCCAGGACGTTTCTGTTTAACGAGTTCAGATTGCACAGCAGCTCCGATCAACTTGCCTAGTAGTTTACTGCTCGGCTGATCTCCCTGTGCTTTTGTCCCAGATGCGTCAACATTTACTACAACATTAGCCGCACCAAAAGTGCCAGATGCTGAGATTTTGCCGCCTCTAGATGGTGTGAAAAGCTCTGGCCCGCGCTCACCAACAACATATGATTTGCCCGCGCTAACGCTGCCTCCATTTGCCCTAAATCCACCAAACATTTTGGCGAAGAATCCACCTTCTGGACCCATGCCACCTAACGCACCTAGCGCACTGTTGACGCCAAACTGCATCAATATTCTGGCGACACTTCTCAACGTATCAGCAGCAACATCGGCCAATTTCTTGGTTCCATCCACCGCAGATGTCAAAGCGTCCACGATACTGTTGCTTATGGTTTGCCCGAGTGCCTCATACATTCTGTCCAGTTTTGTAACAACCTTCTCAACTTCTTTGTCCTGAAAGTCGACAAAGGCATCAGTTACATCGGTCACCATATCAGTTATTGCGTCTTTAACATCTCTTATCCTGTCTTCATTTTCAGAGATTATATTCCTAAGATTTTGCTGTAAAGTCAGCACAGCTCGATGTGACTGTTCTTCTTTCATCAAAGGCCCGATCTTAGCCTCTTGTATTCTTAGCAACTCGATCTCATGTGCTTTAATCGCCGCTTTAATTTTTTCTCCCTTTCTAATTAGCTCTATTTCTTGCATTAGCAGCCTGTGCATCGCCGCAGAATGATCTTTTAATGTATCCTGTTCTTCACCTGGAGGTTTGACTTGGTTCGGTTTATTTACAGGTACAAGACGTCCTGTAGGTCCATCCATCTGAAAATCGCCAACGCCTGGGACGGTGTGGACCTTTTGAACAATATCAATGACTAATGTCCGCCGTTTTGTCAACTCATCAATCAGTTTCGACACATCTTCAATTTTCTTTTCTAAATCATTCAGATCACCAATCTGCCCCTTAAAATACGACATGGCGCTGACTCTTTCAAAAGCAGCCTCCAAATCTTTAAGCTCTTTATTCGCCTTTTCTAGCTCTTGATCCATCTTTTCGATCGACTCACCTTTAAAAGCCTCATCAATATTTTTCAATCTATCAAAATGATCGCCAATAGCAGCCAACGCACCGACAATTGGCAAGGCTACAAGTGAAAATTTGCCGAGCAACGATAAAAATACCTTTAACTCGACACCTGCTAAGTTGGCTGCGGTGGCTAACCCAGCAAACCCAGTCGCGGCGAGTGCTAATGTGCCAAGAATGCCTTGCACTGCGGTTGGCAGTTTACCTAGCATATCGACAAAATTTGCAAGAACGTCAACAACAGGCACGACAGCAGGCAGCATTCTTTGGCCGAGCGTAGTGGTCAAACCTTTGATTCTATTGTCCAGCGCCTTGAATTGCTGTGCCGGTGATAACTTTATTAACTCTTCGATACTATCCTTATTTTTATCAAAGCCTTTCGATAGAGAATTAATCAGCACACGCGCGGTAATTTTTCCCTCTTTAGACAGTTCCTTTAATTCGCCAACTTGAACATTTAATTCATCAGCGACTAAACCAAGTATGCCAGGCAATTGCTCGGAAATGCTCCTAAATTCATCACCTTGAAGTCGCCCTGAGCCTAGTGCCTGACTCAGTTGCCTAAATGCTGCAGATGCCTCATCTGCTGACGTGCCACTGGCAAACGCGACTGCGTTAAAGCCTTGAAATGTCGATTGTATCTCATCCAGAGAGATACCCAGTGGACGCAACCTTGCAAATATATCAGAGAACGCATCAGTAGATTCGCCCAACGATAGATTGAAGGTTTTTGCGTTCCGACTTACTAAACTTTGTACCCTGCCAAACTCGCCATACCGCTCTGCTAACAACTTGAGGCGAAGTTGCGACTGCTCAAAAGAAGCGGCCTGCTTGATTGTTCTTCTTGTAAATTCAGCGATACCAATACCAAGTAAAGCCCCCTTTAGTCCCTTAAATTTATCTGTCGCTTTTTTAACAGCACGACCTGCTTTGTCCATGCCATCTTTTATTTTTTTACCCGCACTTTTTGCTCTTTTGCCAACACTCTCTACTTCTTGCTGGGCCTTTTTAGCTGCCTTACTTAACTTATCAGTCGCCGCAGAAACTCTCTTGAACTGCTGAACAGCATTAACCGACTTAACAATAATCTCAACTGCGGCCACATTACAATTAAATCCCTAAAAACACTCTACCTCCGCCGTGCCTTTGCACGCTCAGCCTCGCGTTTCTCTTCCTCTACCTTATTTTCAAAATAAGCTGCCCAATATATGAACTCAGCCTCGGTCAACTCTTGCCTAAGTCGGTTAACTGTCATCCCTAGTTCGCAGGCTAAGTAGAACTCAAAGGTGAGCCAACTGTCCTGCTTTAGTCGTTTTTTGCTTCATCTAAACTCGCCTCATCCGCAAGTTCAAACAAGAACAATTCCAAATCATTAAGAATTTTCTCTGGTAGCTCGCGCTGCAACTTGACTACATCAGCCGAAGCAAATGCCTTACTCCCATTCTCAAGCTCGGCCATTTGGCACAACATCTGTGTGCTGATGTCCAAAGCCTGGTCTGTATGCGCGAGTGATTGTGCCCTTTTACGGTCAGATCTTGTGATTGACTTGAAATAAAGGCTCATTCCAACCGAGCCATCAGGTTTTTTGATGTCAAATTTCCGACGCTCAGATAGATCGAACATGCCTACCAGCATGTCAACCGTTCTCTCAGGTGTTTTCATGATCCAATCGCGCTTGTAATTGTTCCTGTGCAGGTGAAGTTGACGTTAATCACTTCAATCTCGCCCACTGTAGCAGCATATTCCGCTCCAGTGATAAGTGCGTCGAATGACAGCTTCTTACCAGTCGCCAAATACAACTCAAGATGCGCGTTTGCCGTATCAGCCTCAGTCAATGACTCATTCAGCAAGTCAAGTTTGTCGCCAGCAGATGGTGCATCATAAAGCACCTCAATGGACCCAGAGCCACCCACAAGGCCGCCTACATACTTACGAGAGTTGTCGGCGTGTGCAGTGACTTCTAGCTGCTCTTTCTCGACCGTAAGTGACCATGTGCGCACTGCTGCGATTGTAGAGATGCCAGATGATGCATCTTTGTCGAATTTAACGAAGCCTTGTTCGCCGCGATAAAATGCCATGATTAAATAGACAGAGAAACGGATCCGCTAGTCACGAAATTAACCGTGACAATGCTTATATCTCCCACTGTAGATGTTAGCTCAGTTGAAGTTGGTACTCCTCTGAAGAATACTTTTTTGGTGCTGCCATCTAAAAACAACTCAAACACCACTAAGTCGTCAGCGTTGCCAGTATTAACTCGCTCAACGAAGTTGTTTGTTTCTCCAGTTCCACCTGTATAAAAAAGCTCAACAGTCCCCGACCCACTGATAATGCTGCCCACATTTGTGGCATGTGTATCGCCCATTGATGTGGTCTCAAGAATGGACTTATCTAGTGTCAATGACCAGGACCTAGTGCTTGCTACTGTTCCTGTTTTCGCGGCTGTTCCACTGCCTACGCCCGCGCCAGTAGCACTGAATATCGTGCCTGGGTTAGAGTCAGCCGCACCAATAAGTGTGAAGTTGGAGTCGCCAGTCGTAAGAATGACACAAAGATCGCCGTTAGCTAAAGCTGTGATATCCGCGGACGTGCTACCAAACTTGACAAGGCCATCCTCGCCCCTATAAAATGCCATAATTAAAGTTCCTCAATAAATTCAAAGGTGGCGCGGACTTGAGTTTGATAAAAACCGTCTGGCAATGTGGAGTTCACAACCATTGGGCCGATTGGTGCGTCAAAATAAATATCTGACACGTTAATTCTATTATAGAGATCGCGGATACGTTTACCTAAAACAAGGCTCGCGGAAGTGCCTGTATTGGCAGGCGTAAATATATTAACTAGCAACAGTCCTGTCAAAAGATTGTCGCCACCAACATCACCTACAACATCGCCCTGGAGCGTTAGATTATCTGAGTCGCCAAATGACACTTGGCATTGGACCCAGCTTGTGCTTGGAGTCGGCTTAAATACTACATTATTAAAAACGACTGGAACTGTAGGAGAACTCGCCAGCTCAGTCGCGAGTCTGCCCTCAACAGTTGCTCTTATTGTGTTACGATTGGCAAATGGCATGTCATAAAGTCTCAAATACGTTAAACGGCACTACCACTTGAGTCTGAAAGAAAGACCCGACATTGCTGCTATATATAATATTAGGGCCGGCCAATGGCTGAAACTGTATGTCGCTTAAGATCTGTCGCGTAAACAGGCTGCACACCTTGTTCGCCAAATCATAATTTTGCCCCACACCAATCCCTGCGGGCGTGAATATATTGACAATGACATCTCCGAATAATCTGTTTGATAAGCTACTTGAGTCCCCTAGCGTTATGTATTGTGTCGCGTCAAACTCAACGGTACATTGCAAATAAGAATCTCTAGGAGTCGGTTTATAAACAAGATTTGCGAACGCTATTGGAGTGGCAGTTGCCTCTGGCGATTCAGTTACAATCGTTATGCCGCTTTCACTAATCAAAGTAATGTCGGCTTCTGTATTAACGTTTGCGCCAAAACCTGCCAGTAAATGCGTCTCAATGACTGCTCGAACATCATTGAGTGATAAAGCCGCCATTACTTTTTGCCTTGCACAATTTGATCATATGCCTTTGTGACAAACCTTTGCATACTTTTGGCGATCTGATCTGGATAGGCTTGTGTGATTTGATTGTTTTTGCTGCGCCAACCAGGTGGCTTAGCATTTCGCCATGAATATGGTAAATTTGTGCCGAAGATGACTGGTTCGGCGTATGGCTGATTGTTGTAGCAATGATAATTATTGCCCAGCTTTTCTTCGCCTGCCTGATAGTTAAACCCAACTGGTGGTGTAATGGCTGTGCCATAGTCGCCCTTAGGTTTTACATTTGCATCATCACTTGTATTCTCGCCAATCTGCCAACTTACTTTTAGCGTGCCAGTATCAACCGGGCTACTTTTTTTGAGCCTTTTGTCAGTCTCAAACACTACAACACGCAGAAGCTGCTCGACCTGACCATATAAATAATCATCTATCTTGTCGATTTTAATAATCTTTTTGCTCATTACGTTCTCAAATAAATCTCATAGACAATCGCCTCATTGCCTTGCTCAATAATGTCGACTCTGACAATATGATAAATTACGCTCTCAATTGTAACTCTGTCATCAATCATCGGCTCATTACCTAGTGATAGCGCCGATACTGTAAGTTTTTTGTCGATCTCTAGAATCGATGTTTTACTTGCCCCATATGTCAAATTGTTTTTCTCGACATTCTTAATATCATCCAAGACCCCTTTGACTGTCTCAGATGTAATGCTTTCAGACACCTCGCCAGACGTTGTGTTGTAAGCGCCTTGAGTTATAAAGTTTACTGTGACATCGCCACCAACTTTCTTGATTGCAGTATCAGCAGCTCGCCTCAGTGCATCTTTTAATGCCATTACAGTCGATACGCAATTGCTGCACCACCACTCAATGTGATGCTTGTGATCGTGCCATACAAGTATGAGTCGGCTGGAAATTGCTCATTAACAAGAGAGTTGCCGGTGATGTCTTCAGCACTTATCGCGCTAATAGTGCTTGCCTCGTAAAAATAGACAGCACAGAATCGCCCTGTATGTGCGTTCGTATCCGTAATTGCCTCACCACCGTTGTCAAACATCATGATTAACTCCGCTTAACTGCAATGTTGCCTGGTCCACTAATTCTAAGTCCTATTAGATAACGTTCGACCATTGGAGGTATTCTATCGGCCCCAACTGCCCCATATTTGTCAGTGTCAAGCTCGATGCTGCCAATTTTGAGCTTTTTGAAATCCTCTAACCCACTCAAACTCACGCCATCTTTGTTATTGTGCAAATATACGGCAAGCTCAACCTGCGCTCGCTTTATCTCATAAGGAATCTCAGTGTCTGTGTAGTAATCTGTTGTTACCCTAAATGGAAAACCAACGGAAAAAGTATTGATGTACGTGTCGGGCCTTCTGACACCAGTTCTAGGCCATTGCATCGCCTGTGTTTCAGTAGCGCGAGCACCTAGGAATCTTTCTCTGTCTAGCCGCTGCGCAGCGTAAGCTAATGCGCGATTACGAGTGTCATCATTGCCAGTGCCCCAGTCGGCCACGTCTGCGTTCTGTACCATCGCGTCAACGAAATCATTTGCCGCCGTTAGCGTCAGATAACTGTTCGCGTTGGCTCCGCCTGCTGTTGCGTCGATTGTTACTGCCATTCTTCTTATTTGGCGATTTTTTATTCTCAACAGAGGAAGAGGCCGCCGCTTGCGCAGCAGCCTCGCGCTCCCTGAGACGTTTGAAGGCGTACAAACCCATTAAGAGGATGCACCTTTTAGTGCGACATAAGAAAGCACAATTGCCTCGCCAGCAGTACTGCCAACGTTCGCAACTGTGATTGCAAATGAGCCGTCAGCAATGCTGTTGGCTTGCACTAAATAAGAACCAGCAGTTCCAGCGGAGCTGTGATTAACCACAACAACATCTGTGCTGCTGATACGATCATTGTTGACCGTAAAGCTCACCTCTGCTCCGCCAGCCAAGCTCGCGTCATTCATGGTGATCTGGCCCGAGTCAGTGTTCAGAGTCACTGCCGTGCCTTTGTTGGTTGCCTGAGTAACAGTGCCACCAGTAGTTGGGCCGATTAGTTTGCCCGCTGTTGCCTCGAAAATTGATGCCATAATTAGTTACCTCTTAGTCCAAGTTGGAAGTAACAGTTGCACGAACAATGCCGAGGTTTTTGGTCTCGTACACTTTCGACCAATTGCTCACAGTTTCAAGCTGTGCGCGAGTTGGGTTGACAGTTGTCACTGCCCATTTCGACCCTACTGGGTGATAACAGTAGTGAAGGTCGAGGCTGAGTGCATCACTTTTGGCCAACACATCGCGGTCAGTTTCACTTCTTAGCGCCATCTGTTCCCCAGAGGCCACGGCTCCTTGCGAAAAAAAGTAAGTCGCGTATTCAGTAGAACTGCCCGAGCCTGCTGTCTGCACATCATCTGACACAATCACACGCAGACCCATATAGGTTGCAAATGTGTTCGCGTCTTCATATGCACGAGCAACTGAGCCGCCAAAAGCATTGATTGTACTTGCACCAGTCGCCGACGTGTCAAGTCGGGCCTCAGTGTTAGTTACATAATCAATTGCGCGACGTTCAACCAAGCTATAAAAAACTGAGCTGTGCATACACACGGCCGCCAGTTTCTCACCTTGATCGCCAAGCAAGGACTTAGCCTCAGCAATATGGCGCGGTGAAAGCATAGTGGGTGAATCGCCAGACTCACCATCAACTGTTAGCCCGAAGAAAGCAGCAGAAGAGCTAGTGGACCCCAGGCTTCCAAAAACACCGGCCAAACAAGAAAGTAGATCCTTTTGGCGTTGATTAGCAACATAATCAGCAACTTTTTGACCGATTGCAGCCATTGGATCTGATCCAGCAGCAAGTGCTGCCAAATCTCGCGCTTCAAACGCTCTGCCCCTATGGAGCATAACGCCAACTTGTTTGTCGGCCGTAATTTTGCCAGGTGTCAGTGAAGAGCTGTCACTCAGCACCTCAAAGTCGCCACTAAGGTTTGCCTTGTAGAAAGGAATGCTGATAAAATCGCCGCCCTCTGTAGCATTTAGCTCCGCCAGTGGTTGAACTACACCAGACGCGAGAAAAGCGTCACGTTGTGTAGTTTGCTCAATCACATAAGGAGTAAATACCTCGGGCACAATAATATCAGAGCGAAGAGTCGCCATGATAAATAATCGTTAAAGGTTTACAAATTGCCCCACAGAGGCGCGAAGGCACAGCCTTACTTATTTATATACTAACCATTGGCTGCGGATTTAAATCTTTCATATAAGTCGCGATCAGTTCTAAAGAGACGCGATTGCTCTGTCAGGTTGTAATTTTCGCGCAAAAATGGGTTTTTGGTTCCAGAGGGGACTTCTGTAGTGCTTCTGCTTGATGGTGCTCCGCCACCAGTAGGTCTTGGAGCTTTTTGCATCCACTCAGGCAGATTTGACTTCGCCCAATCAGTTACTGGTTTACGCTCATAACCATCAACAACAACAACAGTTCCATCGGCCTCACGTTCAATCTTGTCAGACGATAGCTTTGTCTTAAGTACCATGTCAGGGTCGTAGACAACATCAGCAAGTGCGGTGATGGCTGGCGAAATAAGCTCAAGCTCCTTGACTCGCGCCTCAAGTTCTTGGATTCTGTTGTCTTTTTCTGCTGCTGCATCGCGATATTGCTGTTCAAGAGCCTGCCGTGCTTCTGTGTATTTGCCCTTTGATTCCAGCTCTGATTGCTCAGTTCTTTGCTTAAATTCGATCAACTTTTGAACGTCTACGCCGTCAGGAATGGCTTTTGCTGACTGGACTGCTTTCTTATATTCATCCAAAAGCTCGGCGTTTTTTCTGCGCATTGCCTCTAGTTCGTCCTCTAGCTTGCGCGAATCTACACTCTGCTCCACTGAAGTTTCTTCTTGTGACATGTTTAAGCGGATTTAACAAGCCATTTTATGCTTCTTATGCACAAACGCCAAAACAACAATCTCACCACTTGACGCGGTTTGACCAATAAGATCCACTCAGTTTGCCTCGGGCAATATTTTTTGCGTGACGCGCCTTAAATGATTTGCGCCTCTTGCGATCTGCCTCAGATTCACCCTCGCGCTTTGGGCTGCCAGTTTTGCCTTGTTGCCCGAACCTAATCAGCTTGATCTTGTCCCCTGATTTCGCCAGTACAACGTGTGATTTTTTTGGATTATTAGGTGTCCTTTTGGGTTTGTTATAACCAGACAAACCATACCTCTTTAATCGCGGGTCTCTCTGGCTCATGGCAACTGTTCATCATAAAGAGTTTCCAGGACCATGGTGGAAAGTAACATCTTTAGCTCCATCAAAGCCTCTTGTTCTTCAGGGTCAGAGCCCGGCCATCTTTCTAAATACAAAGACACAGAGCGACTCAGTAAACGAATCGCGTCTGCGCTCACCGTAAGCTCCCAGCAACTTTCAGTCATTACGGCGTCATTTCTTTTTGCTTTTTTTCGCAGCTTTGCTGAGTTCTGACTGTTTTTTGAGGACTGGGTTGCCTGTACTCTCTGATTTAATGCGGACCACAGGATCTTCTTTGCTGCCAACGCGACTCACTGAGCCTCCTGAAGGCCCCTTAATTGTTCCCTTTTTGCCCGCATAACCAGTGACCTCCCCGAAGGTTCTTACACCGCGATATAGCCAGCTAACACGGCTGCCTTTTGCCGGTTTAACATTCACTTTTTGGCTCCCTTTTTAGTTTTCTTTTTCTTAGGTGGCCGACCCATCTTGGATCCGTATGTTCCTGGACCTTGTGGCATGTTTTTGGCGCAATTAATTCAGTTTAATCGACTTTGCTCTCTACTTTTTTAGTCGATTTTTTCTTAGTTGTTTTAACTGCAATCGCGGATTTATGGGTGTATGGGTAAGGCATGGCGACAAAAGAACTAAATTCAGTTTAATTGTCTCGCGCTATTTTTCCATATCTAGACCTCAAGTCGGCCAATGAAAGCTCACTGCCATCGTCACGTACAAGTTTCTGCAAGGCTTTCTGTGGATTCATACCTGGTTGACGCCTCAATTTGTCAAAGTAATCGGCCCTACCTCTGCCTAGCGCTCGGACCTTTATAGCAACATTCTCAGGTTTTGCGATCCAATCACCATACGTTGTGTCGGCAGGAACCATGCCACCAATGGCGGACCTCATACCCTCATCATCAGGTGGATCAAAGGGTAAATTGTCATAATCTATAACACTTACAATTGTTGAGCGACAATTAAAATGTTGTGGCGGTTCAGGTCCTTTACCATACTCGAACATTTGACCATCTAAGGCGCGACATATTGCTGTTGTTCGTGTATCCAATGTCGCCACGTATTGATATTTTTTTGTGATGTCGGTGTTTGCCTCATATACATTCATTGCAGCCGTATTACTAATTTGGTTCACACTCGTTCTTACTAAAGTTTGTACCTGATGATTGGCGACAGACGTTAGCTCGCCACCAGCCTGTTGTAATTGCTTAATTGACAACCCAGCAGCTCTCACTTGACCGACTGACAATGGTGCATAATCGCCAAATTTAAGTCTTCCTTTTAGTCGGCGTGATATTTGATTTAAAGTCTCGCCAGATAAGAGACCTTGGCGCGTGATTTGAGCAAACATCTCAGCTGAATTTATCGCCAAGCCTCTGAACGCTTTGTCGATGATCTTGCCATTTGGTAGTGTTATGGCGCTTCCCTGCAATGAAGTTAAGTTAAAAGTCGAACGTCCTACCACACGTTGACCGCCCTGCTCTACACCATAAACCGATTTAAACAGATCGTCGCTCAAGACAACTGTGTTTATGTCAGTAGGATCGGCCAAGACTACAGTACGTGCAAAGTTAGCCGAAACCTCAACAGTATTAACCAAAGAGCGCGACCCTGCAGGTATTACATTTCTTAGCTGCTGAGTTACAAAATCTGTTTGTAATATCGCCAAGCCTTGCAACTCTGTCGCCGTAAAATTACTTGCATCACCGGCCCAACCTGTGAGTGATTCCTTCAATTGCGCGAGTACACTTCTCAGCCTTGCGGCGCGGAACAATTGATTCGCGTCATCTAAACCAAGTTCGTCGATAATTTTAAGTTGATTTACAGCGTCAATGACAATATCATTGTAAACATTGATAATACGGCGAGCCACAGAATTGCTGAAACGATTGAGATCAATCGCATTTCTATAAAGCTCAGCGGGGACAGTCATTGATCTTCTTCTTCAAGGCCGATCTCTGCTGCTGAATATGACGAAATTATGCAAATGTCTGCGCCAGCTTCTATCGCGCTTTTCATGCAATCAATGAATCCATTTAACGTCTCCAATCCTTCATCAATTAGTCGCACTTCTTCTACTGATTCTAAGACGCCATCATAGAACCAAGTCATTCGGACAATTGCAAATACATTGTCGAGCAACTTGCGCTGTGTGTATTGAAGAAGGCGGCGATCAGTGTTGCTGCTCATAAATCCAACTATGCTGCACCTATTCTGGCACAAATATCAGGAGACGTTAGGTGTGGGTTCTTCTATCAATGTGGATTCTGTCTCATCCAGTAAACCGCCATTCTGCGTAGCATCAAGCTCGTTGTCAACATCAAAATCATCACCTAATACTTCGCCTTCACTTAGCTGAGAAAGTAGCGTCTCTTGCGTAATTGTGCCCGCAGTATATAGCTGAAGCAGTGACTGAATCTCCTGTGGTTCAAGCCTAGATCCAAGGAAGTCGCGATTAACATAGCAACTGCCTGGCTGTGAATCGCCAAGATATTGCGCGTGATATTGTAAACAATTGTCAATCATATCCTGCATGTTTTGCGCGATAACCATCATTGTGCTATCGCCTTGTGACCTATCAATTTTCTTGGATTCTGCGGTTTCAGCACTCAACTTTTGCCCTAATACTGCGGACAAACCTAACTCATTTATTTGTTGCTCAATTTGCTGCAAACGCTCAAACTGTGAAGAAAATGCATCACTAGGCGGAGATATATATTCTGCGCGACCATCCGCAGGGAATGCTATGGCTTCTCCCGGACCAGCAGAAACCTCTTCAGCCGATGATGGGAAGCCATAAAAAGCGAGCATTGGTACAGCGCTGATGTGGAGTTGATTGTCTAGATCAGACTGGACCTGGTACGCTTTTAAATTTAACATCGCGATGTCTTCCAGTGGCGGACGCGACTCAAAGTAATTAGTACGGTTGCTATACGCGACACTAAATGGAATCTGACTCAAAGATGTTCGACCTTCATCAACAATGGCAAAGTCGCTTTTCTTACTGTCGCGTTGATAGACTTTATATTCTCCAGGTGTAAGAACCCTGACTTGATCGATTATTTTCTCACCAAACTCGCCATCTGGCACTGTTACTTTTTCCCTCAGTCGAAGTTGTGTGAGAACTTGCTCGCCGTCAATGATCTCATTTCTGAAGCCTAGTATATCTTTTGGCGTGTAGGTTACATAATATGGCCGACCCTTGCCATCTCTAGGCGCGTCAACAAGAACACCCACGTGGCCATAGCGTATCATTTTTCTCGCCGTTTCATACGTCCAGACGTTTAAGTCGTCTTGCAGGTCAACATGAAACAGTTGCTCGCGTATTTGATCAGATGTCTCATTAAGCCGCACTGGTTTGCGTGTCAGCATACCTGCGAGCATTCTCTCTAGTCGTTGATAGTAAGGCGGACAAATAGATGTTGCTAAGCGGCGATCATATGACTCATCTAGCTCGCGTACTTCCTGCGGGAGGTAGCGCCGATGCCTTCTTCTTACCTCATAAGTGCCGCCAATGAGGTCTTCAATAAGCATCCAGTGCGGCTGCATAGCGTGCCACGCCGAGTTCTCATCATCTACTTTGGCGACTGGCCTGTAGTGTTGACGATCATAATGCTGAAAACCTGAATACACCGCACTAACGCACCCAATAGTTATAGTTTAATCAATAGATCCGCACACCAGTTCCTCGGCCTGCACGTGCATGTAATGGGTTGTATTGTCGCCATACTAAGTAGCCTAATGCGTCCACAAAGTGATCATAACCAGCCTCTTTGTCAGGCTCTCCGCGATTATTGTAGCTTTGAAGTTCCAAACACTCTATAAGCCTCCGACAATTTTGCTGTATTTGCAAGCGTACTTCGCCCTTCCCATTTTCTAAGACCGCCTGTACTGCAGCAACTCTGTCGCGAACTGGTGGGTTGGCACGCGGAGATTGGTTGCTGAATCCATAACTTTCAAGAATCTGAATGTCAGTGCGCGATGCGTTGGTGCTTCTATTGCCACCAGAGGCATCTGGATAGATGAAAACCTTGCGGTCTTCATAACGTCTGCGTATCTCTTTGGCGAGCGAATCTGTGTCTTGACTCGCCACAATCTCATCAATGACAACCAATTTATCGGGGAGTTTAACTGCAATTACGGCCGACATATTGTTTACGTTAAAGTCGAGCCCACAGTGAATTGGCTCAGAATTATACGCCTCTACCTTGCAAATGTGCTTGCTACGATCGAATCTATTGTAAACTTGGCCGAGTGTAAGACACACAAACTCGCCATTTAGGTAAGCCTGCAAAGTTTTTGGATCATAATTGCCTTTCATGCGGTCAATAAAATCAGCGGGCAAGTGTGGATTGTCTTGCGTTCTCATTTTTATCAATTTACGATCATCCCTTTGCTTGGCTTCCTCGGTCCCAAAAGTATTCCACATCCACCTAAACCCCTCAGGTGTAGATGATACGGCGAACTGCCTCTGATTACCTGCTCTGAGTTGGCCCAAAATCTTTGGAAATGCCTTGTCTGCTATGCTCGGCGCAACTGTATCAATCTCATCACATAGAACCCACGCAAGGTTGAGACCTACAATGCGACTCCAACTTTCAAAACTTCGGCAAATTATTTTTGTATCTCCGCCTGGCAGATGCAAGACATATTCTGGCAGTGGACTTGACCTGAAGCTATGTGGTATATGGTGGCGATCTAAATAGTCATCAAAGTCGTTCAACCAAATATCGCGTACAAGAGGGCCAGTTGGCTCCATAACGCAACCAATGTAGCCTTGATTGGCGATTGCTAGTATTGTTGCTTTGCAGCACATTGCAAAAGTCTTACCCGATCCATAGCCTGCACTAAGCCCAAGTATTTCAGTTGTACTGTCATCGGCAAACTCAAGCTGGCCAGGGTGTAACTCAGCTTTTATTTTTTTCAGTAGCTGGTCGATATCAATTCTTGTATCACCACTCTCAAGGCGATCAAGGATACAGCCTTCTCTTGTGGACAATATAGACACTATTTATCAACTTGACCGAGACGTGCAAGTGTATTAACAGCGCCAAGTGCGATATTTAATTGATTTGTCCGCCTTGCCTCCATTTGTATACTCGCTGCCTGTTGCATCAATTCTGCGACAAACTGTGCCCTATCAATGTCGAAATCTTTCATAATCATTCCTTTTACGTGCGGCAAATATTTTTTCGTCGTTTCCTCACTTATTCCCCATTGTGAAGTCGCAAAACGAATACAATCTTGAGCCGTGCCACCATTTCTTATTAGATTAAACAGGCGATTATACCTATACATTTTCTCTGCTGCAGACGCGCGTCTTGAAGCAGGTTTTCCATCTTTACGTGGGCGTGGCATTAGTTAATACCTAATAGTGCGGCCGCCTCAGGGTTCCTAGGTCCACAATAGCGGAAACTTGCAGTTACGCGATCAGTGCTTAATGATGTTCGCCATTTGCTCATTTGCCATGTGTTAGCCTTGCTATTTCGTCGGGCTCTCTGATCACAATTATTTGATGGTTTTCTTGTCATATTCCAATGTGGCGATTTAGCTCTGTGGGCGATCATTGCTGGGTTAGCTGTCACGGACAAGTAATATCTGCCGCGAGTTCCATGGAAGCACGACGCGATAAAATTAGACATTGCATTTCCGATTCCAATTCCTTGAAAGTCGGGGTGACAAACTGTACGGTGCTCCTTCCATCTTGTACCTTGTGGACATGGCATCACAAGAACAGCAGTGAACGCGATTGGACGTCCTTCATAAAAAGCACAAAAACATTTTGCACCATTATGTAAACCGCGATTCAAATAGTGAAACTTACTAAAGATTGGCCAGTATTTCTTGCCTTGTACGGATTCAACTGTGAGAGTAATTTGAGGTCGTTGAAGACAGTCTCGCGCAAAGCGCGAGGTGGAAGGATCAAATACCCAGTCAGGTTGGAGCCACTCAAGAATGTCATAGTGACAAGCGACTCCTACGAATTTTTGCTTGCGCCGCCTCACTGCTTTTGCTATAGCCGCACTACCAATTTTCGCGACAGTGCGATCAACAACTGACGTAAATTCGTCA
>VMHT01116048.1_pt1 | contig 41416 bp, 52 predicted proteins | sample 4693611 | NCBI WGS metagenome assembly VMHT01 (sample SAMN12280063, study PRJNA550983) | marine metagenome | isolation source: seawater sampled from same location over 5 years 0.02-0.2 micron viral filtrate | place: USA: collected off the coast of southern California halfway between the port... ...
CTAAGGGCGATGTCAATGAAGCAGAGTATCAAGGTAAAGATGTTCAACTTAACAAACCAAAACGTGGTGGTAGTAAAAAGTATTATGTATATGTAAAAACACCAAAAGGTAATGTTAAGAAAATTAGTTTCGGTGATGTAACAGGACTAAAAACTAAAGCAAGTAATAAAAAAGCGGCTAAGAGTTTTGCCGCAAGACACAACTGTGAAAAGAAAAACGATAAGCAAAAAGCAGGATATTGGGCATGTCGTTTACCTCGTTACGGTTTAGTTAAAGGCGGGAAGTGGTGGTAGACAAACCATATCAAGACACACAACTTACAGAAAACAAGTTCCAAAGAATATTTCAACAAGATGTAGAGACCGAAGAGTTAGTGTGGCACAGAGATCACAATGATCGTGCTGTAAAACCTACATCAGGCAAAGGCTGGAAAATACAACTTGATAATAAACTCCCTATGCCATTAAACATCAATGAATCTATATATGTTCCTAAGAATGTATACCACAGATTAATCAAAGGAAGAAGCACTGAAAACTTGGTTGTAGAAGTAACCGAGTACGCTGAAGGCTGGGGTGCTCAAAGTGATTAAAATAGGTGTTGCTGGTGATAGTTTCTTTTCCCCATATAAATCCAAACAAATACACTTTGCAAATCATCTTGCAAAGCATTATAATGCAGAATTAATTGCCACAGGTAAACCAGGCGGCAGTAACTTATTCATCAGACAGCAACTTGATTTCTTGATAGACGAACAAGTTGATTTTATTGTATGGGGTACTACTAACAGTGATAGAATAGAGTATGCACATCCAGACAGTAAATCTGGTTATGATAGCGACAAAGGTTTATTTAATTACACATACGATCAACACGATATTCCATTAAGTGATGATAGTCGTTTTCTCAACAATGTTGTTGCTGATACAATAATCAACATAGTAGATACAGAAAACGGTAACCCAGGTTCATATTCACCTAAGCAATTACAAGTTATCACAGACTGGTTTCATAACTTATATGACTCCAACCTTCTTCAGGTGAAAGATATATACTTATGTGAAAGTGCTGTGCAAAGTTTAATAGATTCAGACATACCGTGGTTAGGCTTTTTAGGTTCAAGTTACGTGCATCAGTCTAAGTTTTTTCAACGCAGAGAACATCTTAAGAACATTGTGTGGGATAAAGGTTCTGCTTCAGTGGCATGGGAGCCGCATCGGGCTATGACTATCGAAATGGAAAGAGGTATAGAAAATCCATATCATTTTCATACCAGCGAAGAAGGACAACGCACAATAGCAGATGGTATAATTAACCACGTTCAAGAACACCATATTTTTTAAAATTTACTAATAAATACACATATGAGCTATATTGAACTGATAGATTCAGATATCGATGAGGCACGTTTATGGTATGAATTCAGAACTGTCTTAACAGATAATGAATTGTACGATTATAACCAAATAAGTATTACCAGCATAGATGGTAACAACGATTGGTTTGGCAGTGTAGGTAAAATTGCCAAACTCAAACATCCAGAAAGATACTACTCTAAATTAAATAAAGCATTTGTGGGCACGTATGTGGAAGAAACACTTGCAAGATACCCACAGTATTATAGATGGCGAGCAATGAAACTATTGCCTAAAACAACATACACAGTACATGCTGATCACAACTTTCAAAAAACTAATATAAGACTACACATTCCTGTGAAAACTAATAATAAATGTTTTCAACAGTTCTTTAATGGTCGACCAACCAGCGGTGAAAGTGTTATAATACAACACGAGCATTTGAGTGCAGGATGTAGTTATACAGTAGATACTACTAACTTGCATTCCGCCGTTAATTGGGGCGATGATTTTAGATGGCACATTGTAGGAGTAAGATATGAAAATTAGCATAACAGGACACAGTAGAGGAATAGGCAAATCATTACATGACATGTATGTTGCCGATGGACATGAAGTTATAGGCTTCAGCAGAAGCAATGGATATGACATCAAAGATCCTGCTGTTTGCTCACAGATAGTACAGGAATCGCTTGATTGTGATTTATTTGTAAACAATGCATACGCAAAATTCAGTCAACAACTAATATTAGAAGAGCTATACAATCACTGGAAGGAAAAAGAAGACAAGTCTATTGTGGTTATTAATAGTAGAACACGATTTGGCAATGCCAGAAATGCTGTTTATGCCGCAACTAAAAAACAATTGCACAAAGAAACAATACGTATGCTCACTGACGTTGAAAAACGTTGCAGGATCATATCTATCTCACCGGGTTATGTTAAAACTGACATGACACAAACAGTTCATCACAAGCAATACAACATGATGACTCCAGATCAGTTAGCCAGTATGATTAAATGGTGTACTGATCAACCACAAAATGTAGAAGTAGGCGAATTAAGTGTTTGGATGACTACATTGGAAGATGCAAAAAACATTTAATCACTTTTTGCTATGAATTTGATAAATACATACATGCAGAAGGTAGTTATATATCCAGGTAGATTTCAGCCAATGTTGGCACACCATGCCGAGGTATATAAAAAACTTCAAGCACAGTTTCCTGACGCTAAGGTGTACGTTGGAACTTCAAACAAAGTAGATGGCGAGAAATCACCATTTAACTTTGAAGAGAAACAACTTATAGCCACAGCACATGGAATACCTGCTGAAGCAGTACTACCAGGTAAGTTACCTTACCACAAAGATAGTTATCCGCAGTTCGATGAAAAGAACACAATGATTATTTTTGCTGTTGGTGAAAAGGATTTAGGGAGGTTCCCTTTTGACAATGTAGATTCTGAATCAGGACTACAAATGACAAAAAGAGGAGAGCCGAGGCCTGCTTACTATCAAAAGATAGACGCAATGGCAAACGATCCAGTACCAATGGAGCATAGAGGTTATATTACTATCGCACCTACAATACAAATTGGTGACGAAGTAGCAAGTGCAAGTGCATTTAGGGACAGAATTAAAAATGCACCGAATGAAGAAGAGGCAAAGAAATACTTTGTTAATCAATTCGGTGAATATAATGAGAAAGTTTTTGACTTGATCTATAACAAAATAGTGAGAAATAAAATGAGCGAAGAATTAAATATTATGAGACAATTAGCAGGTCTAAGCGAAGCACCTGTTAATTTTGACGACTATCAAACTATTAGTCCGAAAGATGCAAAGCAGGCGGCACAACGTCCTGAGTTGAGAGCAAATGCTGACCCAGAAGCGGCAAAGTTCTTACCACCAGATCCAAAAATGTTCCACAGCACTATTAAGAAAAGTGTTGCAAACAGAATGGGTGTCGAAGATGTAAACGACCCAGCAGTTAAAAAAGAACACTTTATGAGAGAACTACTGAAATCTCCAGCAGTATTACTTGGCGAAATTAACGCTCGATTAGCCAATGATGATAATGGATTAGCAGTAAGTGACAGATTAAGTGAAATCATTGAAGAATTAGATGGTGGCTTAGGTGGACTGAATCCAGAAGACAAACAGTTTGTAATTAAGATAACAGCAAATGCTATTAAGAATATGGAACTTGCAAAAGATCCTAAAGCAGATCAAGAAAGAGACGACTACGAAAAAGAAAACGAAAGTGTTGATCTTTCAGATATCAGAAACGACTATGGTATAGAAGAAGAAGCAGTTGAAGAAGGCAAAATGAAAGAAATTATTCAGGACTTAAAAGACATGGATAAAGAAGAGTTTTGTTCTACATACCCACAACATGCTGACGAGTACGAAGACTTATGTAAGCAGTATGATGACGATGCACAAAGCGAAAGTTTTGACCCAGCAATGGAGCCAAGCGAAGACTCAACTATGTTTGATGATTGTATGACAGCATACGAAGATCACGGTGAAGAAGGTTTAGCACAACATTTAGGTATGAGTGAAAGAGAACTTGATCAAGAAATGTCTGAGTATGCAATGGATCATAAGTTACACATGGACGATGACAGAGATGACGTTATCCAAGGTTACATTGAACAATGCATTGATAATAGAGATCACGACAATCACCAACACGAAGCAGTTGAAGTAGAAGAAACAAAATGCAAACAGTGTGGCAAAGAAGATTGTAAGTGTGAGCCAGGTGAGTGTAATTGCCCACCAGTTGAAGAAGCAATTGAAGATTCAGCAAGTAAGGCTATTGATGCCGCTATGTCTGAACTAAGACAATTAGCAGGTCTATAACATGAACGAAATTCAAAGACTACAACAACTTGCAGGCATGCCAATCACAGAAGATGATTCTGTTGAAAAAACAGCAATTGGGCATGTAGATAACGAACGTGATATGTTACGTAAAGATATTTTCCAAATGGGTAAATATTGCGTTGAGTTGTTTAAAATGGTTGATGAATTACCAGAAGATGCAGACTTACCTCATTGGTGGCAGAGCAAGGTTGTTAAAGCCAAAGAATTTATTGGACAAACTAAACACTATTTAGAAAATGAATTAGACGTGCCTGATCAACAACCTGTGGTATCACCTGATGTTGCAGACAACGAAGATCCTTCGGGCGTTAGTTAATACCTAACTTATCAGCATACTTCATAATTTTACCCACCATTTCCATCATCACCATTGCATTAGGATGACCGTTATCAGGGTATACTAATTTCCACAATGGATTCGGTGCCTTAGAAGATGCTAAATCATCACTAATCATACCTATAACATCTTCTCCCCAAGATTCTAAGTGTACTTTCTTATAGTCGATTGTGGTAGCAAATCTAAAGTACTGTGGTTTATCTCTTAGTTTTTCCAGTTGTTTCTCATAGTTATTTGCAGTTTCCCAATTAAATTGTAGTAACCAATCATAGTACATTATGTGCGAGTATTCGTTCAATACTCTATCACATTTACCACTAAGCGGTCCATGTGCGCCTATGATAATATAATGTGTTTCCGTTTTTGCGGCATGGTTACTTAATTTTTTTATTTGTTTTACTTGCTCGTTAGCCATCCACTTGTTAACTGCCTCAGCAGTGGCTAACACATCTTTAGGTATTTTTGCTAATGATTCAGCATGTCTAAACATAAATGGTGCCATTACCACATGCAAATCAGCATCTGATTGGAGATCACTGTGTGTAATCCAATCAACGGTTGTTTCTAAATCAATACCGGGAACGCCTCCATTGATTAATTCGTGTCCTAAATAGTTGAACACCATAGTATAGAAATCCATTGCTTCAGTATTGCCCATTGGAGATCCGTGTGTTTCAACAGTGTTGCCCATTGGATCAAAGTTTATAACGCCGGGTTGATTTCTTGCTAATAATCCATGAAAATGGTCTGAGTTTTCGTAGTGCCGAGGCCACAAATAGCACCAAGAGTCTCCGTGTAAATGTATTTTCATATTAAATCCAATCTGTGTTTTTTACTAAGTCTTCTGCATACTCTGGCCAAAAACGTCCTGCTCTCGGGCCACCATTGCATTTTCCATCGCTTTCGCCTGGTATCTTAATCCATAAAAACGCATCACATCTTTCTTCATCTGTGCCGCATGTGGGCGGAATACCTAATGCACGATCGGGTGGGTTACACCAATCGTTACCATACGGACCATTGCCGTTTCTGCTGGTATCAATTACAAATGTATATTTGTCTTCTAAATTTTCGCAAACACGTTTAGCCCATTGCATACTTTCTTTAGTGGTACGATAATTACTTACGTTAACACTAAATCCTGCTGTTTTATCATTGGCTACTCTGCTAAACAACTGTGCTGTTTCTTCTGGTGATAACCAGTTACTATGCCCCACATCAATGTATAAACGGGCCTTACAAGTGCTTGTAATGAGGTCTACAGCACTTTGTAACAGTGCAAGTCGTTTATTACGCCCATTACGACTAATAAGTGTGCTATGAGGTATTGCGTCTGGTTCTAATATGAGTATTAGTTCTCTGTCGCCTATACACTTAGCCATGGTGTGTACAAACTCGAGATAATTATCTTTGCTTGATGCACCACCTTTACTGTGATGTCCCATATCACGTTCTGGTAAGTTATAGCATACCAGTATTGGCCAATGTGGATCGGCTCTGTGTAATAATCTGTTTAAACTTTTTGTTAGATGATCTGGGCATCCACCTTTACCGTTTTTCTCACCATACCAAAACGATTGTGGATATTTAAATATCTCACCTACTGTAGGAAACTTTACTTTATGATTTTTTACTCTATCAAAATCATTTACATAGAAAGGATAGTCCATGCACTTCCTATGAGAACAAAGGTTCTAATTCTTTGCTGGCATGCATCTCAGTGATAATATCACAGCCGCCAACCAACTCGCCCTTTATAAACAGTTGTGGAAATGTAGGCCAATCGCTAACACTTGGTAATGTTGCACGAATGCCTGGATCAGCAAGTACATCTACATAACTAAATGGTTTGCCAACTTCGATTAATATTTGTACTACTCTTGCACTGAAGCCACACTGAGGACTATGTGGGTCTCCTTTCATAAACAAAATGGCTTCACTGCCATCTATCATTTCTTGTATTTGTTCTGCTATTGAGCTCATTGTGTCCCCATTTGTGATTGCATTCTTTTAATTGTTTTATCCCTTTTCTTTATTGCACGTTGTAACTTCATGTCACTTGCACCGTGTATGAAAAGTAATCCATTTAGATGTTCCCATTCATGATGGAAACACTGTGCATCTGTGCCATGTAATTCTTCTTCTACTATAGTTTTTCCGTCACTTTTAGTGTACCTAACTGTGATGGACTCTGGTCTTGTTATGTTCATAAACAATAACGGAAAAGTTAAACAGCCTTCTTCTCTGGCTATGTTTTTCTCAGAAACAGAAACTATCTCAGGATTGTATACCCCTATGTCTCCGTGTTCACTGTGCATCATTACGAACATGTTGTAAGTGTTACCTACTTGATTAGATGCAAGACCAATACCAAATCTATCTGCCATTAATTTAAGCATTGCTTTTTCGTATTCTTGTATATCGATATCTGTTTCAAATAAATTAGTGTTTGCAACAGAGTGTAAAGCAGGATGATTGGGCTGAACTAATTGTAATTCCATAACGTTATTTATTTAATATGTTTACAGTTACCGCGGAATGTGAATCCAGGACATGAACATTTGCCATTGTCAATAGTGTACACTTTGCCGTTGCTACCTTGAACTGTTATAACACCTGGTGCTAACTCTTCTTCACGCTCACCAATCTTTGTGAACTTCCTGCGTGATTTACTGAACTGCTTCATTGGATTTTTGAACACTTTATCATTGTACTGAACAAGTTGCCCTGCTCCATTAACATGATAAATGCCATTGGAAATCTTTTTATCACCCCAATCGGTTACTTCTTGTAAGATCTCAATCATTACTTACCTTCCATTATTTGTGCAAATGCTCTTGCTTTAAGAGTTGGATCTGCTTTATCCAACAGGTTCAAAGTGTTCAACTTCTCTATTTTATAGAGTTTCCAAAATTTTGGATCTTGGACTGCAATATCTGAACTGTTGTGAATCATGTCAGCAACTTTAATTGTTTGTGCTTCTGCAGGACCTTTGGCATTGTGCTCTGCATCTAATTGCTTTCTGTGTGCCCTGTTGCCATCTTCTGGCTTAGATACATCTGTTAAGTAATTAACCAACTCAGCAACTGTTTCGCCAAACTCATTTTGTATTTCTTCAATAGTCACATCGGTATCTTCTACCACGTCATGCAACACAGCCGCGGCAATCATTTCTTCTGTGTGATCAACTGACTCTACAATACCTGCTACTGCAATAGGATGAGTGATATAAGGAGAACCACAATACTTACGTACTTGGTCCCCGTGTGCTTTAGTGGCAAACTGTATTGCTCGTTCTTTCATGCTATTAAGCAACCTCAAGTGCATCTGTTTCGATTTGCTTAAAGCCCATGCCGTCTACCATATGGAACTCGCCATTATGCTCAACAATGTCACCAACTGATAATGAATGCATGTCTCTGAAAGTTACAACCTCACCGTTGTTGCGAGTGATAGTCTTCATAGTGTAACCGCTAACAAGAGCTTCGTCCCACTCGTCCTTGCCAGTCTCATCATCAAAGTAGTAACCGTTCAATACTTTGAAAACAGTCTCTAAGTTGCTACCTTCAAACTCAGCAACTTCACAAACCTGTGTGTAATGCTCAAACATCTCAGGCTTGTAGCCTTCTGAACCTTTGTGCATTACTTCCATATGAGTGTTATACTCTGGAAACTTTTTTGCAGTCTCATAATGACCGCCTTCTGGACTGTTAACGAAATCGTAAACTGTTTCGCTTAACTTGATTTGGTATACTTTATACATAAAAACTCCTACCTTTTTATTTAATATACAACTATTATAGCAGTTTTTAGGGTATTGTCAACCGTTTGAATGTGCTGTAACCTATTGATTTTCAACAACTTGTTCAGATTCTTTGGGCTTAATAAACATAATTTCGCCATCTTCGAGCTTCTTATATAGCAAAAATTTACTGATCATAAGCATGTCAATAGTGGCTGTTGTACCTTTGAGTACACCTGCTTTAAAGCCTATCCACAGCCCAAATAATGTACCCACAACATATGGTACAAGAATAGTGTAATCCATTATGCTACCTCTATGTCTAAGTCTGCTAAACCGTTATCCTGCATTCCTTGTTCTGAGAAATCACAGTATGTAGTGTTAATACCTGCTTCTTGCAATTTAAGAGCAACAAAAGGTCCTACTGCTGTGTCTGTGTATATTTCCCATATACCATCATGCTTAACAGTAGCATTATACCATACCTGGCCATCTTCTGAATCTTCAAATTTTGTTATTGACACTGACTCAACAAAAATGCTTTCTGGACTGTCTGGTCCTATTGCCATGCTAATGTTAGCATCTTCAGGGTTTCTTGTGTAATAAGAATCCTGTGATAATTCACATGCTTCGTTGATTTGGAAAATTGTTGTTGTTTGACCTACTGTATTCATATAAAAACTCCTACCTTTTTATTTAAACTATAAGTATATTATAGCAGATCTACAGTACTTGTCAACCTTTTTTGGGAGTAAAAAACCTGATAATTTTATTAAAAAAATCGCTTTCTTTGGGGGACCATTTTTCTTTTAACTTCAAGTAATATGCATCTGTTGGAGGCTCTTCTATTACATCACCCTTCATGTATATAACATCATCATACTCAACATTATCTCTTAAAATTTCTATGTGCCTTCCGCCATGATTATAATGCTTCTCCATTCTGCCGTCTTGAGCCATAATACAATTTAATTGTTCGTAGTTATCTATTTCAGCAAAATCCTCTGATGCTTGCCTTATGTAATCGGTGTATTGACTCATTGGGTAGAATTTAATAATTGAGCTAATTTATCGTCCCATAACTTTTTAAATTCAGGATTCTTTGCTCTGCTCCGAGCACGTTGCAGATAATAAATTTGTCGCATGACATCCATTCGTACATTCATTATCGTTGCTCTATGTTAAAATGCTTGTAAGACTGCTGTACGCACACTGCTTGGTAATAAGCATCAGCATCTGCACTGTGAAGGTTTTGTTGTATTGCTTTACGTGGATCTACAGGCATCATGTTAAACACTGTTCTACAATCCATAATTTGCCAAAATGCCCAACCTCTGTGATGATTGAACTGCTTAAATAAATGTTCCAATATGACCATATCAAACTGTGGACCTTGGCACCAAATCTTGTCAACACCTACAAGATACTTGTTTAGATCTTGCATGAATTCAGCAATAAACATTCTGCCTTCTTCGTTGAATGCTTCGTCTTGTATGTGTTGTGGTTGCTTTGCCCACCATTCAAGTGTGCTGTCTAACACACTGCGTTCAGCAACTGTTTGCTGATCTACGTTAGGCCTCCACAATGTTTTAGCATGTGGTTCTTGAGAATTAAACGGGTCAAACTTAACTGCACCCACTGATAATACTACACAATCAGGCTCAGTGCCTAATGTTTCTATGTCTATCATTGCATGTGTGGCCATACGAATACTCCTTGCTAATTGTATATTATAGCAAAAGTTACGGAGTATGTCAACCTAAAAGTATGTGTAAGTACTCAGCGAATTTTTTGTGTGCTACAGCACCTGGGTGCCAATTGTCTTGGGCACGTTCATACATGTGATATGTTTTAAAATGGTCAAACGGTTTTACCTCATTCCATTTAAAATATTTTGAATGTTCAGTCCATTGTAGAGTAGAGTGTGAATCGGGATTATCTGTGTTTAAATCGTTAACAGCATCTGGAACACATAAATGTATTACTCTATCAACCTGTGCATTTACTACATGATGTGTACCATTTATATACATTAAATTAGTTAAAGCACTGTCATAGTCGCTATAGAAATCTGTGTAGTAGGATTTAGCAAGACGCACTTCTTCATCTGATACATCTATATTTTCTTGTGTTAATAATTGATCATCAGCCTGCCAAGCAGAAATTTCTTTTGTAGGTGATGTGCTATTTTCAAATACACAATGTCTATCAAAAAATGTCCACATAAAAATTACCCAGTCGTCTTCTTGAAATTCAAAATCAACTGCTTTTTTAGCCATTTGTTTATTACTTTGTCCAGGATAGGAATAATTAAAAGTTTTACGATTTGTGAGATTGCCAAGTATTTGTGGGTAAGCAAATCTACTTGCAATAGGACCTGGTGCTCCTGTTCCTGCTTCATAACAATCTTTTAAGCCATGCCCATATGTAAAACTATCACCGAATGCTATAAGTCTCATAATGTCAATGTTTCGTCGTCGTCTATGCGTTTGCTTGGTTTAACTGATTCGAGTTGGCCTGCTCCTTTAACACCTTCCTGCCATACCATTTTTTCAAATGGATCTTGGTCGCCGGCTACAACTCTATCCCACCAATCCGAATGCTGTCCTATTCTATCAAGGAACCATGCAATTTTATATGCAGATTTTACTCTTGCTTGTTGCATTTCCACATGTCCAAAGTCATTAGGATCTTCTGGATTGCCTTCCATGTACTTACGATTCTTAAATGTTTCGTCATCATTGTTGCCTGTGATGTCTGCTCTGTCGTGTAATATCTCAACATCGATTCTTTCAAAGATATCTAACATGTATGCAATATGACTAAGCCATGCATCGTTCTGTGCATTCATGCTTAAATGATCCATTAGTCTATACCAGTCTCGTGGCACAATAGGCAGTATAGCATAAGGATGTCCATTGTGATTATCCTTGGGACCTAACAACTTAAATTGTCCTGTATATTGATCTATCACATTATCCCAATCTTCTGATATCATTAATGCGTCATCGTTCCAAAAGAATAACCAATCACCTTGTGCTGATGTGGCTAATGTGTTTACATAAGTGTGCAAGTTTTCATAACCTAATGGGTTGAATACGTTAGCACGGCATTCAATTTGTTTTTCTTTTAACCACGGGGCAATATTTTTTTCTATGTATGTTTTAGTTTCTGTATCGTCTTCGTCGATGCCAAGAATTAATTCTATGCGACTGTGATTGGCCGCTTTGCCTATTAATGATTGTAAACTTTTAAATAGTACATCTGTTCTACCTCTGGTTGGCAGTAACACAGAAATTACACCTTGCTTGTTTTGTTCGCTCATTGACCGTCCTCTGAAAATAGTTTTCTAATGTTTCCTCTGAATGTGTAATGTCCTACATGGTTAAGTGCTGTACGTGGGTCGAGGTATACTTCACCGTCTAAGTCTTGCCAACGTCTACAGAACGTATAATCTTCTGACAAGTAACGTCTGCTTTCAGGGTCAATGATGCCATCAAATATAGCATACATAAAAGGTTCATATTTGTTATCTACATTGATGTCATTGTTGTATTTTAATTCTGGATGAGCGTCAAATAATTTTTGCATAGCATCTTTACGGATACACATAAAGCCTGTGCCTGCATCTTTTAATTTAACAAGGTTTTCATTTATCTGTACTGCTGGAGTAGGGTCACCATTTTCATCTTTAACAAAATCAAAGTTTACAACATAGTTTGAACTGTGTCCTTCAATTGTAGATGCATTCTCTTTTTCGCTTTCTCTGGCGGCAGTTATAATGCTGTCCCAATTGATTGCTTTCTTAGGATATGCTCCTACCACTACTGGCTTATCGTATGCTACCATACGCAATAAATCTTCTGGGTTGAATTCTATGTCTGCATCAATAAAAAATAAATGTGTTGCTTCTTTGTTTTCCATAAAGAAACTTGTGAGCGTATTACGTCCACGTGTGATTAAACTTTCGTTTGCTAATGTGCTTACTGTATAAGGTATATCGTACTTGTTACACAATATAGCAAGTCTCATCATACTTCTAAAATAAGGCTCACCAATTTGTCCACCATAACAAGGTGTAGCAATAAAGATATGTTTTTGTCTTAATAGTCCTACTGGTATTTCAATCTTAGCATCTAATAGACGATGCATTGTATCATCTGCTGGTGGAGTTGATGCAGGCTTTTGAGATTGTGTATTCTTAGGGCCTACCTTTTTGCGTTTTGACATGTTGTATCCTGTGTGTTTTTGTTTATAGTATTTATAGCGGGGTGGTATAAATTTGCCATTATAAGTGGCGGAGAGTGAGAGATTCGAACTCTCGGTACAGTTACCCGTACTCTTCCTTAGCAGGGAAGTGCTTTAAGCCACTCAGCCAACTCTCCGAATTTTATTAATAATGCTATCAGCAATATATTTATGTGTGTTTTTACCAGGATGTATACCATCACGTGCTTTACTATTACTCTTTAAAAAACGTTCGAGGTTTACAAAATAAAATATTGCATCATGTTCTGAACAAACATGATTAATTGCTAATTTGTTTTTTAAATAGGTAATTTCTATGTTTGTGCTATTTTGTGTTAACTGATAATATACTTCAGTGTCATGACCGGATTTAAACGAGTGTGCGGTCATTATTCCTGGCTGATGTAATCCGTCTTCTTTAACTAATACTTCAAACCTACCATATGGTGGTTGTAAATAAACTACATGCTTAGGTTTTAATTTTGGAATCCAATGCTGTGCAAATCTAAAACAAGTATCTGGTGCCGCGCCTGGTTTAGAAATATTTACGTAAGAACAATTTAATTCTTGTGCAACTAAATGTGGAAATATTTCTTCTGGCGGCATTGCTACACCAAACGTAATACTACAACCCAAAAATAGAATGTCTGTGCTATTTTCAAAATCATTGCCTCTAAAACCTTGATCATTAATTTTGTACCATTGCAATGGTTCGCCAGTTGTGTCATCGGCGCAATAATCACGTACAGTATTTCTAAATTTAGGATAACAAGAAAAATGTAATGGATTTATGTTCTGTAAATATCTTTTCATATAATAAATACCTGGAGCGGATGCCGAGAATCGAACTCGGATCTAAACCTTGGCAAGGTCTCATAATAGCCGTTATACTACATCCGCCTAAACATGGTGGAGCGAAGAGGGATCGAACCTCCGACCTACTGGTTGCAAACCAGTCGCTCTCCCAACTGAGCTACCGCCCCATGAATGGAGCTCGTAATCGGAATCGAACCAATGACCTACTGATTACAAATCAGTTGCTCTACCTGCTGAGCTATACGAGCTTTTGTAAACTAACAACTTTATTTATATATAAGCCAATGTGCATAAAAATAAAAACGGTGTATTTCTAAAGACTTAAATTAGCAGTTAATTTTTTTATTGCCATACGATAAATATAAGCATGAAGGGATCAGCCTTGCACTTAAATAGGAAAATTTATGTCAAATAAAACACCGTACGAAATAAGATTAGACTTAGTTCGTGAGGCAAAAGAAATATTACAAGCCAGGGCTAAGAATCCTGAGGATATGCCGACTACGGAAGATGTTCTCAGAGAAGCAGAAAGCCTAAATGCTTTTGTTTCTAAAAAGCCACACGAAGGAAGGTAACTACCAGTAGAGATTAAATAATCTTTCCTCGTCGTTATAGGCCTCGGTTTCCGAAAGGACCCGGGGTTTTTTCTTGAACTCACTGCGTATAAATTGTTTAGCATGTATGAGCTCGTGTGTTAAGGTTAGCATCATATCTTCTTTGGTACACTTGGTGTTATTGAAATTTTTTGCAACCTCAATTATCACACTATCCTTGTCTCCCCAACAATAGCCATGAGCATCAAGGCTTTTGACAAATCTAATTTCTATATCTACATCTCGTTTTAATCTATTTTTGAAATAGTAGAACATTATATCATTACAAAACCTTTCAACACGTGAGTTGTTGCCGGGTAATCCTGAGATATAAAAGTGTATCATTACCAAGTATAATTATAAAATACAGTATGTGTTGTGGGTTTATGCAAGTCGTATGAATCCTGCAAATCTTTAAATAAATTTCTGTGGTGTCCTAATGCACGTGGTATGAATCTTTTGAGGCTTATTGTATTTTGTTCAACTGTGTTTAATGGTTTCCTATAACGTTTGTCGAACTCATCATAGTTACCAGTATTTGAAGCAAGATGGTGTTGTAGATTTTCAAATCCTGTTCTTTTACCAAGGGGAAAATAATACACAAAGTTTTCAAACGTTTTGTAATAGCACACCTTTTCGTAATACATTGAGTATGTACTATAATTATATTTAGATTCTGATATAAATTTATCTTGTTCAAACATATATTTGTTTTGAAGGTATCCTAAATAAAATAATTCAGGTGAGGATAAAAACATATCACATATCATGTCTATTTCATTCTGTTGTGAAAATCTAACAAACGGCAATATGTATTTTGAATATGTTTGATGGTCGTGTATTGCGGCCATACCTTCCGTTTGTCTAATTTTAGGGTCTGCAGATGTCATCCCTAAAAACGATATATTATTTTCATTGTTTAAATACAGTCCAGGTCTTTCACCACCCTTAACAATAGTGCCTTTTAAATCACACATATTTTCACGTATAGCATACATCAAAGACATTAATTGAGGACTTGATGTGCCAACTTCCGTGGCCATTTTTTTCAATCCTGGCATATCATTTAAGAACTCGTACAACTCTACATCTATAATCTTTGTGGTGACTCCCAGTAGTTCTGCAAATCTCTGTGCTGAAATTATATCGTCGGAGTTCATAACAACACCATCCCACAGATATGCAAACGTAACATAACTGCTTGACTTGGCATGCTTTGAAACAACGTTAGCAACAAACTGGCTGTCTAAACCACCACTTAGTAATACTGTTGCATGTTCTGTATCCTTAAAAAAACTTTTGAAATTCTCATGTATGTCCATTCGAGAAGGCTTATTGAAACTGAATGTGTACGAAAGGCTACTGTAATCAATATCAACCGCTCCGTATTTTAATATATTAGATGTCATAAACTATATTCTATTTTCCAATTTGTGATAAATATACTTATACAAACGCATGGTTTAAACAACTTTTTTTGGAGTTAATACAAATGGCAAACTATATCATATCAATCGATAATTCATTATCGGATTCAGACGCACAGGCGTGTATTACCGATGCCGGTGGTACAGTAAGTAGTGCTCTTGCAATCACAAATACGTACAACGCAACATGTACAGCAGAACAACTTGCGGCAATGGCAAGTGTTTCAGCAAGTTCTTTAGATGAAGCATCTATTGATGTTGCTTTACAAACTTTTGACTCAGTTCACTTAGATGACTTAGTCAACTCAAATTACGAGATGGCTGGCGCGGCTGGTACATCTATTACACCTTATGCACCTGAATACAGAGGTTTAGGTGTTACATGTTACTTAATCGATACAGGTATTAACATTGGACACGTAGAATTTGCAAGTGCTTCAATCAGTAACCTACACTCAGCATTCACAGAAGATGATGATATAGCAGATTTTGAGGATGAGGCTGGACACGGTACTGCAATTGCAAGTGTTATTGTAGGTGCTAATGTTGGTGTATCAACACAAACATCATTAAAGAATGTTAAACTATTTAATTCAAACTCAGGAAGTGCTACAGTAGGTGCAATCATAGGTGCATTTAATGCCGTAGCATTAGACCATGCAAATAACGGTGTAGAAACTGTTAGAGTTGTTTGTACTCCATGGACTGTAACACAAAACGATTTAATTGATGATATAGTTAAAAGTATGAATTCCAGTAACTTAGTTATGATAACAGCGGCAGGTAATGACGGTGTTGATATTTCTACTAAATCACCAGCAGGTGTTACAGAAATCATAACAGTAGGTGGTTATAACAATCTTTGGAATGTACAAGCATTTACTAACACACCAGGTACTGCAACAGGGTTAACAAACTTTGGAGCACCGCTTGATGTATTTGGATGGAGTGAAGGGGCAACATTAGCCGATGCAGATAACCTAAGTGGTTATGCGGCATTTACAGGAACATCAGTTGCAACAGGTATTGCGGCAGGTGTTGCAGTACAGTATATACAAAAACATGTAGGTACTACGTCAGCAGGCATCAAAGAAGCAATATTGTCAGAAGGTCATATGAAAGGTATTGAACAATTACAATTCACAGGTACCGACTATGACACAGCCTATCATGCGATGCTTACAACATGGAACATTGCAGACGCATCATTATCAACTACACAATCCGGTAGACTTGGTAATGTACCAAACGGTGAAACAATGACATTTGATATTGGTTTAGATTCAAGTGCAACTGCCGTTGAAGTACTCGACTTTGCACCATTACCACCATTTATGGCATTTGATACATCCACAGGTATATTAACTGTTACAGCAACAGGATTATCAGCAGACATTACACCAGGTGTATTTGTATTTGCTGTTAAAGGTTTAATTGATGATGAACTACTTGTTGAAGAATTCTCAGTTGGTGTTTATGTAACAGACCAATCAGAGGTCGACGGTGATACAGCATCAAGTTTCTACTACGATATAGACAATTCAGAGTATGACGAAATTGTTAACTATCAAGTAGCACCATCACCATCTTCTGAGAAGCCTTAATGCCACAAGTAGGTGTTGTAGGAAAAGGTACATTTGGTCCCGGTGTTATAACTGGTCCTGGTGTACCTAATATTTTAGTAGAAGGAAGTCCTATTAGTGTAATAGGCGACGTAATTGCTCCGCATGGAGAAGCACCACATACTACAGCAACCGTATTAACAGGTTCGCCAACTGTGTTTGCTGGAGGTAGACCAATTAGTGTGCAAGGCATTAGTACTGCTATTTGTGGACATAAGTGTACTATTGGTGCTATTACTGTTCAAGCAACATAGAATCTAAATAACATTCACTAAATCTTTTAGCAAACGTACCAACATTCTTTTCATACTCGTCATAAGATCTAAAGTCTATGTTCCAGTCTGGACATAACATATTCATAAACATTCCATACTCGTCACTGCGAACAAATGCATGTCCTGTGGGTGTGACATACGTATAGCCTGTGTTATTGCCTTTGTTTTTTAATTGCTTACGTTTAGGATGTTCTAATATAGAAAAGTTGTGTTTGCCTTTATTATATACTTTTAAAAATTGTGCCGCCCATATAGTACGATACAATTCTACTGGTTTTTCTTTTTTATAATTTATGCTTGGATCATATAAGTGAGGCTTAACATCATATAGCCATTTTTTGTTCTTGTTTATAATACTTTGTCTACCAGTAGAGTCACAGTATTCATAGTGAAGACGTAATACAATATCATGTGTTGCACAAAAGGCTTGTATTTTAGGTATTTGATATTTATTGTGTTCGTACAAATAAAATTGTATTGTGCGTTCACCTTTTGTGTCTTTGATGTTTTGTTTGATATTAGTCCAATCGGCGCCTAAGAATACTTTACCACATTGCTCTTCTATTCCGTCTAATAGAAATACTACATTTACTTTCTTGTTATCAATAGCTCTTGTGCCGTATGTAGTCACGTGTGCGTAACGATCTTTAGTTACACTGTCTAAGAACGCATCAAAGTGTATCCAATCCACAGGATCACCGTAAACACACTGTAACGCAACTGTGTCGTGCTGTGACCATATGGTGTTGTATAATTCGAGACTTAAATCCAGTACAGGATAATCTCTTTTGCCCCAACGATGTTGAAACCAAGTTCCTTGAGAAGATGTAGGATTATATATGCTGTTGCGAGTTGTTACGTCGAGTATCATTCACTAACAATACCAGTCTCTGCTTCGGTACCGTCCTCTTCTACTTCTACTTCAACTTCAACTTCATCTTCTTCAACGTCTAATATAGACAAGTAGTCTTCGGAGGCTGATTCTAATGCAGGAGTAATAAATAGGATGTTTTGAATGGGTATAGTAACCATATTGGCATCTGCTGTTAGCACTAACGGAACCAAAACAACTTCGCCATTATTCACAACAACGTTTAGTGGTCTTGTGACTGTGACATACTTAACATCATCGTCTGTTGATATTAACTGGCCAAGTATTTCGCCTGTTAGTGTTTTAATAGTAACAACTTTACCAAGCATTGCTTGTATGTCATACATTAGATATCACCTAATTTACTTGTATCCACTAATGCTTTAAACTCTGTGAAACCACCAATCTTTTCGCCATCAACAATAATTTGTGGGAAAGTTCTTGCACCTGGAAATGTTTCCATTAGTGTTTCTCTGTCAAAGTCTTCATCTAACATTTTGTATGTTAAATCATATCCTTCTCTTTCTGCTAATGCCTTTGCTTGAACGCAATACGGACATTGCGGTTTGCTATATATTTCTACTATCATTATAAACTCAATCCTTTAAATGTGTCTTCAGTTACGTCTTGTTTAGTACCACCAATAACATAACTACTAATCTCTGTCTCTTGTGGTGCTACTTGTACCTCGCCTCCACTGATCCACTTTTGTGTCCACGGTAAAGGATTTGCTTGGCTTGTTTGATATGGAGGTGTAATTCCTACTGCTCTCATACGTTTAGCGGCAATCCATTCAACATATTGTTTTAGCAGTTCGGAGTTTAAACCAATCATACTACCATCTTTGAACAAATACTCTGCCCAATCCTTTTCCTGTCTCACAGCATCCATAAACATTTCTGTGCTTTCGCCTTCACACTCTTTGCGTATTTTAACAAAGTCTTTATCGTCTGTAGGCAACAATTTTAATATTTGCTGTGTACTTGCCAAGTGAACATTTTCATCTCTGGCTATAAGTTTAATTATCTTAGCATTACCTTCCATTTTCTTTAATTCGGCAAATGCCCAACTACAAGCAAAGGATACATAAAAACGTACACCTTCGAGAATATTAACAGCCATTAATGCTTTGTATAATACTTTCTTGTGTTCATAAGTGCCAAACAGATTAGGATTATCATTGTATCTAACTAACTCATCATAATACTTACTGATACTATCACTGCAAGATGAAATTTCTTTGATGTCTAACATTTCGTCAAACACTTTACTTGGATCTGAATACACATTTCTAATAATGTGTGTATAACTTCTACTGTGAATTGTTTCACTGAATGCCCAAGTTTCAATCCAAGTCTCTAACTCCGGTATACCTACTATAGGCAAGAAAGCAAGATTAGGTGAGCGACCTTGTACACTATCAAGTAGTATTTGTCGCTTTAAGTTACTTGTAAAGATATGTTGTTCATGAATAGTTAGGTCTTTAAAGTCCTTGCTATCCTTTGTAATATCAACTTCTTCTGGTCGCCAAAAGAAACCAAGTTGCTTATCTGTTAATTTGTCAAACTGTTTATATTTTAATGTATCATAACGTTGTAAGTTTACCCCACCCGAAGTGTCTAAAAACATTTTAGAAGCGGTGTGGTCGCGATGTTTTGTACTAAAAACGGTCCGTGCCATGTATTCCTCTTTACTCATTTATATCTTGCATGATTCACAATCGTCGTCATCGATTGCTACTTGTTCTAATTCTGGTAGATCTTTAACTTCGATCTCCCCCTGTCCATCGTATGTGTTATTGTAATACAATTGCTTACCACCGTATTTGTAAAACATAATAACATGTTGTAGTAAAACACTCATTGGAATCTTTTCATCTTCGTAGTGTTCTGGATTGTATGATGTATTTACCGAAATACCTTGATCTATGTACTTCTGTAATACAGCCATAATCTTTAAATATCCTTCTGGGCTCTTCTGATCCCACAGTAAATCATACTTGTTTTTTAACTTTGCATATTGTGGTACTACTTGTTTTAACACACCATGTTTGCTTTGCTTAATGCTTACAAAACTACGTGGTGGTTCAATACCATTTGTGCTGTTACTAATCTGTGCTGATGTTTCTGCTGGCATAAGTGCCATCAGTGTTGAATTACGAATACCAGTCTCTGCTAACTGCTTACGCAATCCTTTCCAATCTTGTCTTTCTTGATGCTTAACAAGTTCATCAACTTCCTGCTTATATGTTTGGTTAGGTGTAATACCTTTGCCATATTTAGTTTCTACTGTGCCAGGACATGCGCCTTTCTCTACTGCCAAGTCTGCACTGGCTTTGATAAGTGCATAACTCCATGCTTCAGCATACTCGTCAACAAGTTCTAAATTAGGCTCTTGATAATTGCTGTCATTCTTTGCTAACCAGAATGCAAAATTAATAATACCAACGCCTAACGGTCTGCGTTTCATTGTGGCAAGTTCTGCCGCTAACACAGGATATTTTTGATAATCTAATAAAGCATCGAGACCTCTAACTGCTAAATCGCATGGCTTAGCAAAATCCTCAGGCTTCTTAATAAGTCCCCAATTGATTGCACTTAATGTACACAATGCTATTTCGCCATCAGCATCATCTGTGCTTGTTAATGGTTTAGTTGGCAAGTTAATCTCGCAACATAAATTGCTCATCTTTACTGGAGCAACTGCTTCATCAAAACTACTATGCGTGTTAGCATGATCAACATTCATCAAGTATATTCTACCTGTGTCTTTACGTTCTGTTACAAACGCAGAAAACAAATCAATTGCTTTGATAGACTTCTTTTTAATACGTGTATTACGTTCTGCTGTTTCGTATAGCTCTTTAAATTTATCTTGATCGTTAAAGAATGTTTCGTATAATCCTGGTACGTCATGCGGTGAGAACAATGTAATGTCTCCACCACTTAATAATCTTTCGTACATTAACTTATTAAATTGTACACCATAGTCCATATGTCTTACACGGTTTTCTTCTGTACCTTTGTTGTTCTTTAACACCAACATGTCTTCTATTTCTAAATGCCAAATAGGATAGTATAGTGTTGCCGCTCCGCCTCTTACTCCACCCTGTGAGCATGACTTAACTGCTGATTGGAATAGTTTATAGAAGGGGATAACTCCTGTGTGAGTTGCGTCTCCACTCCTAATAGGCGAGCCAATTGCTCTAATGTTGCCGGCTCCTATACCAATACCTGCCTTTTGACTCACATACTTAACAATACTTGATGTAGAAGCATTAATACTATCGAGACTGTCATCAGTTTCAATGAGAACGCAACTACTGAATTGTCTTTGCGGAGTTCTAACGCCAGCCATAACAGGAGTAGGCAAACTAATATAATGTAAACTAACTGCATCATAATAATCTTTTACTGTTTGTAATCTTGTTTCTTCCGGGTAATCACTGAACAATGTTGCCGCAATTAACATGTATGCTACTTGTGGTGTTTCAAATATTTCACCTGTGCTTCTGTTCTGCACAAGGTACTTACCGCGGAATTGTTCCATAGCCGCATAAGTCAAACTTTCATCGCGAGTGTGATCTATGTGGTCATTCAATTCATCAATTTCTGCTTTTGTATAAAGTTCAAGTATTTCTGCATCATAAAATCCTCTGTCTACATTAACTTGTATGAGATCACATAAGCAATACGGTTCAAATGCGCCATACACTTGCTTACGTAAATGATAGTTAATTAGTCTACCTGCTACAAATTGATAGTTTGGAGTTTCTTCCGTGATTAAATCTGCGGCACTTTTAATAAGTGTCTCTTGGATATCAGTACTTGTTATACCACTGTAAAACTGAATTTGACTTTTGATTTCTACTTCTGATGCTGATACACCAGTAATGCCTTCACAAGCATGGAACACTACCTTATGCAGTTTATCGAGCTCTAAGTCTTCTTTTGTACCGTCTCGTTTTGTGATAAGAATCTGCTTCGACATGTGTCTTCCTGTAATTGTTTGTTTGTGTCTATTAATAATCTAAGACTTTATTTTATACTACTTTACTTATCTTGTCAAGTGAAAAGTTTATCTGCAGTTATAATGTGTGAGACAAACCTGGTGCAGTTCTCATAAGCATGGGCAAGAGGAATAATTTGCCCTGGTGTAAAATTATAACACAGATTTTCTTGAATTAAGATAAGTCCATCTGTTCCTGTTTCAAAATTACTTATCGCTTCTAACCGTATTTCTGAAGTATTAATGAAGTTAAAATGATGCAATGTGGCTGTAATAACTAACGTCAAACCGGACTGACAGATATAGCCTTCTTTGACTATTTCAAATACATTAGGCCAGTCTTTAGGTGTCCAGTAATCTATATATCGGGGAGTTACTTTTACATCTGCAAAGGCTTCAAGTATACCTTCCGGACCTTGTGAGATGTCATAGTTGGTTCTGAAGTTGCGCCATGCGGCCAGGCGGCTTTCGCCGGTCATAGTTTTTTCAAACATAATCTATGCTGTACTTGACCAACGCTTCGCAACATACTTCATGCGGAGTGTTGATTGTAATGTGTGTACTGCTTCTTGTCCTACTGTTGGATTTGCTGGATCTGAATATTGTAAATCCATTTTTAGTTCTATGAAATTACCATTCATTGTTGCTTCAAACTTAGGCTCAACAACTGGATTAGAATGTGTAAGATCCCAACTACTACTAAATCTATCACCAAATACAACTGCTGTTGTCGGAGAAGTAGTCCAATCTGGTCTTGCACTAATCTGCATTGTTCCCATTCTCAAATACTTATTAGGTAAGCCTGCTGACTCAGTAATTGTGTAATCAAGAACGAATGTATTGTAAACACTTGCATCTAAACTAATGATAACATCATTTTGATTGTTTGATTCAAGTATAGTAACAACTTCGAGACTTTCGTAAGTTTCTAATTTTTCACCAAAACTTGCCGCTTCTCTTGTTTGTATTTCAAGATTGTTTTTGAGATTTATTAAACCTTTTGTTCCATTTGTAGTATCCTGTGTTTTATCAAACGTTGATACTGCATATAAATTGTTTACTAATGTATTAAAGTTTCCTGCTTCTTCTCTTGAACTAAAGAACAACTCGTTATAAGTGTTGTCAATTTCTACATCATATGAAGTAAAATGACTTGGTACACCTGTCTTACCGTTGTATAATGATTTTGCGTTTGTGTCATTATAAGGGAATGTAGAATATTGAGAACCGCCATGGAATACTTTTGCAAACAACTGTACATCTCTGCTGTTTACTAAACTGTTCATCCAACGTTCTAACTTGGCTTTTACTGTGCTGTTGTTCCTGTTGTATTCACCTGCTGTTAGACCCAACGTACTGCACGTAGCAACGTTTTTGTCTTCATGGAGTACAAACTCCAGTCCGCCTGCACTAACACTGCTAAAACCTGGTCTTTGACTAAAGTATACAGCATTAAATGAACTATCGGTTTGCGGTAGTTCTCTTAAATTTGCAAATATAGTTGACGGATCAGCCGATACTGCTGATATGTTAACAGTAGAAGTATTAACTCTTGCACATGCCTGTTCTAATGATGTGTCGGCACTTAAATCAATTGCTAACACAGGATGTACTGCAACTGCTGTATATGATGCTAATAATGACGGGAAGTATGTTCCTGCAATCTCATCTAAGTTAGTTGCTATTGGCATTGAGTTATTTAAATTAGTAACAATGAATGTATTAGCAGTTATATCTGTATGGTCAATTGTTACTGCTACATTGGCACCTGAACCTAACTGTCCACCTGCACCTGTTTGTTTTAATTCAACTGATGTAACACCGTATGTTAATTGGTTGTCTGGTGCATATACCTGTAAGTGAGAATCACCTGTGCTGTCTACTCCGTGATTAATAAATGCTAAATCACTGCTAATTCCAGCAGTAAATGATGGGGCAGTGTTTCCGCCTCCAAGTTGATCTAAATCTACGTCAATGTAGTTGGAACCAAGTCCAACAACTTTTAAAATTTTGTCATGTAATTCGATGCTTGGTGTACCTGTGGTATCTACCATTCTCAAATAGTGTCCAACTCTTACACCGTCTATATCACCGTTGCTTGGTGTTATTTGAATAATTGTTCTATCATGCGATACATTAGTATAACCATTGTTTACATGAGTAGCATCTGTTGACAAAATAGCAGTTGATGTTCTTGCACCTATCCAGCTCTTTTGAGGTATGGTAATTTTAATTGTTGAACTCGAGCCATCGCTATCTGCTACTTCAAATATTTGTTTGTTTAAATAACCTAAAGCATTATTAGGAGTTTTTAGATATGCTCTATCGTATCTGTACACATCTCCACTGCCTATTGTTTCGTAGATATTATCACTTGCTGATGATAAACTCACAACGTATGTTGCAAGATCTGTGCCGTCAACTGCAATAGTAGATGTAGATTTTACATCTTCTCTGCTTATCATTAAATTACCTAATGTAATATTTGTAGGTGTTGATACGTTGGCACCATCTGCTACACTTGAAATATGTTTTGTGTCAAGTGCTATATATCCTAAACCTGTTTCTGTGCTTACCCTAACATTCTCAGAAGGTATTTTTCTATATGCTGGTATATCGTATGCATCATAAAAACTTGAAATAGAAGACGAAACTGCTATCTTATTGCCTACACCTTCGAATGCAGAAATAACATTTGCATTACTGTAATAACATACTGTGACTTCGTCTGATGAAGTTGGTGCAGTTCTCAATTTTAATGTGTGAATACCACCTGGTGTGACTTCAGTTGCATTTAATGAATAGTCTGCAACTGCACTTGGTGTATACAACGATGGATTAGATTCTGCTATTTGTTCTATGCCGTTCTTTTTAACTACTACTTCACTGCTTACAAATGGTCCACCTGTAACGTAATTTTTAATTGTCTTTGGAGTAAAACTAATTGCAGAGTTGGCAGTTAATGTCTGAGCACTGTTAACTGTGATAATATAGTCATTTGCACTGTTAACTGCAACACTGTCTACTAATGGTGTGCCTTGAATTTCTGTACCTGATACAATATCGCCTACACGAATATTACCGAGTGTATCTGAAGCAGTACCGTCAGCGGCATCTTTTGTTACATAAATTGTTGTGGTACCAACAGTGTTAGCATATACAGTAGATGAAACAGTAGAAGTAGTTGCTGAAGAAAATACTGGATGATCTAAACTATTGTATTTTTGTCCTGCTTTAGATGAAGCATCTGTGCTTCTTGGATTAGTAGGGAACCAACTATGAGAATTAATTATGCTATCAAAGTCACCTCTTTTGTATTTAATGTATGGGACTTGGAACGCAATGATATTATTGTTTGCAATGCTGATTGCGTGTGTTTTTGCACCAGCAGTGTTCTCAATATATGATATAGAATTAAAATCTACGTTCTGTGGATTGTTTGAATCACCGCCAATAAATACTTGACGACTGTCTACTGCAAGTCCTATTTCCCCTGCTCGTAAAGGCTGAGGAAGGTCTTGTTTAAGCCCTCGTCTATGTTGAATTCTCGAAACTATTGTTTTATCTTCTGCCACTGTTAAGTTCTCCAATGTAACTACTTAACAGTATTTATCACTTTAGACTAAACTTTATTATAATAGTCCGCCAACCTCATGGCCCATTTGTTGCAGTATTCTTCAAACTCGTCACCTTCGATAACAAAGTCTGCATACTTGCCTTCTCTGTCTACCATTAAGATAGCAACTTGTTTGATATTTGTGCCAAACATTTCATTGTGTGCTAATGCGTATGCACAACCTTGCATAAAGTAATCTTCAATCCACTCACGCTTCTTGATCTTTTTAGCAGTCTTGAAGTCAATAATACTTTCAACACCGTTAAACATACCCACTGCATCGCTTGTACCTGCGTATAAGCCTTTTGCAATCAAGGCTACTTCAACACCCCATATCTCATTTACTTGGCTTAAACCTTTTGATATCATTTCGTCAAGCATGGCTTTAGCCATAACACTGATGTGATTATTACCAGAGATATCGTATTCTTCTTGTAGCACATACTTTTCTAAAGCATTGTGTACTTTAGTACCAAGTCCAGCGGCTTCTCTGCTTATACGATTTGCTTCTTCGTCGCCTACTCGCTTACGCCAGTTGATAAGAGCTGTTTTATCTCCAGTATCAGAAAGTACTGTGGTTACACTTGGGACTGGTTGATCGTCGTCTCCAGTGTATTGTCGTTGTCCGTTTTTTGCTGTCACCCTCTTAAGAGTAGGGTATTCAAATTTTTCAATTAACATAGTTAATTATAACACCTATTTTATATTTTGTCAAGTAACGTTCGAGCTAAAACTTTAGCAAATTTGCTGTGTGTTTTAGGCCCTTCGTGTCCATTTGGACATTCATCTATGCATATATCAGCAGTATTAAATGCTGGAAACACATCTACATTGTTCCATTCTAATAATTTGTTTTCATATAGCGGAGTAGATAAATTATATATCCTGTCTCCTATTAAATCTTTAACATAGTAATTTGCTAATGCAATATATGTTGAAGATTCAAATACAGTATTATTACTGCTGTTAAAATACTTATAATACGACTCTACTTTACTGCCAAGATCTTGATAATCAACCCTATTATAAATGTGTTCATATTCATCTGATAAAAACATGTGTCTTTGTGCAGTAGTCCACATAACAACAACAAAATCTTCTGGTTGAAATGATTGTTGTGTAATCTTGTGAAATATTTCTTTATTGCCGGAGCCACCCAAAGAACAATTTTTAATAGGTATGTTTAGATGTTTGCCAACTAAATGGGGGTATGCTAATTCTGAAGGTTTTATATTATTAGTAGCATCTGCATCAAGTTCTGTTCCAAATGTATAACTGTCGCCGAAAAAATAAATCATTGTGCAATATGTGTTTGAATGTAGTCTCGTAAGATGCGAGCCAAATTTTTATGACTGCTAATACCAAAATGTTCATCAAAAGGTGCAACGTCTAATTGATTAAACGGTTGTAATACATGTTCAAAGTTGTGCCATTCATATAGATGAAAATCAAACGTATCCTCTGGCGGCGTATTAGTGTCAGGATCATATATTTTGAACCACGGGCCTGGTATGTGTATTACTGCTTTGCATTTTTGTTTAAGATAACTGTCTGCTATATATAAAGTTCTTTCTAAACGTTTGTGAACAGCAATCTTAGATTGGTACTGTTCGAAAAAAGTCCTACGGAAGTTATTACATACATTATCCTCGATAAAAGCATGATTCCATGTTGTTGTTCCAATTTCCGATGGGAGTGACATGTATGCTTCTCGATATGGAGAAGTCCACATTATCAATGCTATATCGTTTGGTTGAATATCATAATTGAGAATTTCGTCTAATATATCACAATTACCGGTGCCACCGAGCCCACGATTATCGCTATCAAACGGAATTGGATTGTGTAAATCTGTTGATAGGAATGATGCTGTTACACTTGGATAAGCCTTTTTAGAGTACTCTCCTTGTGTGGACAAATGGGAAATATTTTTTTCTAAACCACAGCCTTGTGTAAAACTGTCACCAAAAGCAACTAAGCGATTACCAACTGATGTTCCATGTGAGGATTTGTTCATCTCCGGCCTTTTGTTTGATGTTGACACCGTACCCGAGATCTTTAAAATATTTAGAAACGTAATTTATTTGATCTAATTTAGTAGGATCGGTAGTTATACCATAGTATACTTTATAATAAGCATTGCCGGTCGTCATTGTTGTGCCTGTTGTTACATTTGCATACAATACGCCTGCATCTACATTTGCAAGAACTTGTGCTTCAATACCACGTACTTCACTGTGTATAACACTGTTGTTACGAGTATCTGTTCTTGCCTGCGATGCTGTTCTAAATATACTTGCCATTTACAAATCCGCCTTAATATCACTCATTGCTTGTGAGCCTGCTAAATCACCTACATCAACTGTAGGTTCTGCGTCTGTGTCTATGTCTGCTGGTAGTTCTGATGCTGGAATGATTTCGTCTCTGTTTACACTACTTGCAAAACCACTCTGATCAACTGCTTGTATTAACTCGTCAATAGAAATAACATGGCCATTCTTTGCTAATAATTTTCTAAATTTATCAGTTGAGATTTTTTTTATTTCTTTTGCCATCACACGGGTGAGAAGATCTTGCACTGCTACAAGAATTTCTTCTGCGTACCCTTCTTTTACTTGTATGACTTCGTTAATAAGCATTAGGTTACACCTCTACTGGTGCTCTTCCTAATGGCTCGTTCTCTGGTCCTGCCGCGGCTGGTATGTTGTCTACTGGTTCATCTGCAATAGCATCCATATCTAAACCTTGCTCGTCACCGCCTAAACTTGGCTCCATGCCAGTGTCGCCTAAGCCACCTGCCATTTCCTCACCAGTTAAACCGCCAACTTGTCCGTCAAGTCCTGCTTTAACTCCTTTACATGCTTCAAGATGTTGTGAAAGTAAACCACTTACTGTGTCAACGAATGTTTGTGATTGTCCTGCACCCATCTCTGCTCTCATTTGATCAGCAATAGCAGGTACGTCTTTATTCATCATATCTGAAATACGTTCAATTTGATTTTGGATGTCGTCTGCTAATGCTCTAACAGCCATAACAACTTCTGCTTGTTCTACATCTACTTCTTCATTAAGCATTTCATCAATAATTGAATCGAACATACTTTCTTTAGCATCTTGTTTCTTTTCGTCGTCAGTGTCGCCTGTTACTGCGTACTCTTCGCCGTCTACTGTAAATTTCTTTTCGCCTTTAGCAATAGCGTCTTTTCTTGCACCTGTGAATTTGTTCTGCTCACCAATCTTTTTACCAAACATTTGTATGCCTGAAGTTAATGCATCTTCTTCGAGACCGTTGAGGAAACCAACCACTGCGTCTCTGCTTTTGCCTGTAACTTCTGCAAACTGTGAAAGTTTTTCTTCAATAGCATCATAACTTTCCATGTTGCTTAATTCGATACCTACTTCTTTAGCAAGTTCTGATAATAATCTTTCGTTGATATCTGTTTCTGGGAGTACTGATTCGTAAGCACCTTCGTGTGTTGCGCCACATGATTCTACATACTCCATACATGCCGCCATAACCATTGGTTTTGTTACTGAATCTTCGTAACAATGACTTGCATCTAAACGTACTTGGTTCATGCATTCGCTACATGCTTCTTCTTGAGTGTAGCCTTTGTCCATGAGTTCGGAACATTTTAATTTGATTTTTTCTTTTAATTCGTTGTATGCTCTTGATTCTGGATACATACCTTCGTTTAGCATTGTGTCGATTACGTCACGGATGCCTAAAAATTTTGCATATTCTGGTTCAAGTTGAAATTTTCTATTGCTGTTACGTAGATTTACTATTGCCATATCAGCATTCTCACGGATTTTTTCAAGTTTCTTTTTACTTGCTTTTCCCGGAGTAACTTTAATGCCGAATTGCTCACTAAGTAACTTATTCAATTTTTCAACCTTCTTGAATGAAGTTGGGTTTAATTGAGTTAATATCATAATGGTTTCCTAAATAAGTTATATACTATTCTCATAGTGTAATAGTACTTATTTATCATCATTGACGATATTAGAATAAGTTTGCGACAGATGGATATAGGTGTTTCATGTGGTTAACAACTTCTGTCATTCTAATAAATGCAACTTCTTTGCGAAAGTCGTCTACAGTGTCCGAATCAAGTATAGCAGTAAAGAATTTAGTCTCATTAAATAAGTCCATATACTTGTTCATTTTACGTTGTTCAATATTTATTTCATGTGTTTTAAGCGGTTCTTTGGTGGTATTCCGGCGGTTTAGACGTACACAGAGCGTCTGTGCTAACTTTTTAGTAGGAACATAGTGTAAGACATACTTATTACTAAAACTCTCTGTTACAATGTAGTAATTGTTTTTACGCACTGGTACAAACACACCACGTTTAGCAACGTTCTGTGCGGCAAGATCAAGTTTCCTTGCAAGTTCCTTTTTCTTATTTAAGGGTATCTTTTTGTGGGTAGATTTTGTAGCCAATTTTACTTTCCTTTCGAACTTTTTTAATTATGTTGCGTTTGTATAAATCTTCCGCCATATAACCTGTACGCTCGTCTAATGTATTTATATCTAAAAAGTGGTTAAAATCTATTTTGTTGAATAGTGATGCTTCGTCGCGACTAAGCAAACTGAGGAATTTATTCTTTCCTCTTACTGCTCTCATTTGTTACCTGGGTAACTTGGTGTGGTTCTTTTCATTTGATTTCTGCGAATCCTCAATAGGTCTTTGCCTAACTTAGTATCAAGTCCTGCTATCTCACCATCAACTGATTTGAATTGTTTTGCATCTTTGTGGAACTTAAATTCTTTACCTCTACGGTCTTTGACCATGTCAGCAGTTCCTACATCTTTGTATGTTCTTTCTTTGACTTCTGCCTCTGGTAGTCCAGCAAGTTTTCTCATTTCTGCCATTGCAGGTTCATGCATGTAATCTTCCACAGCATCTAATGCCATGTCATATATGTGATCAAACTTGTCACTGCCACCATCTTGGTCTGCCATAGCACCAGCCATTTCTTCTGCGGCTTCTTCTTTCTTACCTTGCTTTAGTAATTGATCCACAGTGACCATATCTGTGTCACCGTAATAACGATATTCTTCGCAGTCATCTTCAAACCTTGCCAACATACTTACCAATCTTGGATTGTAATCTTCTGACATTTCATCGTTCATATTTCTAAAACTATGAAAAAACTTACCGCCAATCTCTCTGGCTTTTTGTTTGCTGATTTCTGGATACATTTGTCTAAGTATGCTTGGTAATTCCATAGCATTAAATCTACCAGTTTCAACATAGTTCCTGTGCAACTGTTTCATTGCACCTACTAATATCTCATCAGAAGGTTGTGGCTTCTTGGCAATTTCTGCTTTTTGTTTGGTTCTCTCATCGTGGTCCATAATTTCCTTCCAGCTCACTGTATCGTCAGCATATTGCATTTCGCCTTCATCACAACCGTAGTTGCCCCAGCCATAACACTCGTCATTCTCTTCGCCGTCTTCATCTTCGTAATCACCGTCCAGGTATCCTGAACCAGCACATTCTGGACATGTACCATCTTTGATATAATCGTCTTCGAATCCGCCCGTTAATGCATCTTGTAATTGATCGTATGCTTCTTTTCTTTGCTCAGCATCATACCAGTTATCGGGCTCTCCGATCATACTTTCGTTTATGTCTTCGTTTTTAACACAATTAGGAACTGTTTTACCGAACATCTTTTTTGTACCTTTTTTAGTATAACCTTTCCAGCAACGTGTTCCTTCCTCAGTTTTTTTCTTTTTCTTTTTAGAAAAAACACTTGGATTAGGACGTTTAATAACTTTGCCGACTGGTTGTGCCACTACAGCAATACCGCCTGATGTTGTTTCACTGATATCTCTTATCTTCATAATACTATTTATCAAAGTTTGTAATTTTTATTTTAAATAAAAAAAAGCACTCCGAAGAGTGCTTTTGGTGTGACGCCTTCCGTTGTCACGGTTCCTAAGGTAGATTAGGATTCTGATATATTTGGAATTGCAAATCCAAATGTATTTAATGCATCAATAATTGTATTAGTGTAATACGCCGCTGTTGCCGCCGGAGTAACATTATCTACTCGCTTACACTTAGATGAAAGATCACTTAAACCATTAGTTCCTGAATAATTACTTGTACCGCTGTGTACATTATTAATTAAAGTTTGATATGCACTAAAGTAGTTATCATATGATGCTACACGGAATACCACTGACTTGTAATATCCGTCACCATTTGCTGATGTTGATGAACTTATAGCACTTCTTAATCCTGCCATGTCAGTATCAAATACATTAGTTCTGGATGGTTCAGATCCTGCTTCAGCACCATAAGGAGATGCTTCATCCTGGAACACAAGATTAATAACCTGTGTTACATTTGCTTCACTGCCTAATGTTTGCAACTGTGTAGGACCAAATGTTCTTTCATTTGGATCTTCGACAAATGATACGTTGTTATCATAGTCGTCGCTGTCATTTTTATAAAACGGTAATAATGCTTCTTTGAGTAATTCGTTTTTGGCTGTTCTTAACGCGGAAAGTGATGAGTTCATACTACCACTTGTATCAAAGAATATATTAATTTCTGTTTGGCTATCAATCTCAACCTGCGGTGCCGCTCTGTGTAATCCACCTGCATACATAATAATCAATCTTGCAGTACCAGTAGTAGCATCACCAGTGGTTACTGTAGATTTAATTGTTGTTTGGTCAGTGTACTTTACATTGTACTCTTCTTTTATTTCGTTTGCACTGTGATCCCAATCTGACAATAACTTAGCATTGTCACTTGCATCACCAACCTTGATTGTTGTTGCTTCTGTGGCATTAGTCCAACCTGTAAGTGGTCTAATTGCTACACTTAAAATTGTTGTGTTTGCTCTTACAACTAATTGGTTAGTAACACTGTCATTGTAATTAATAACATTACTAAACATTCTTGTTGTGTGATATCCTTCGAGCTGATCTTTAGTTACTGCATGATCGTCTGCTGTACCATCTAAAACCTTTGCACGAGTTAAATCACCGCCGTTTTCACGTAATTGAATATCGGAGGTTCCGTCAACAACACGTGGACCGCCCTTACCTAATTCAACGTTACCACTGACACCTGCGATACCGTAATTTTTAACTGAATCTACCATTTTATATACCCTTTTAGTTTTTACCCGATTTCATATTAGCACACCAGTGATACATTTTTCCACGCTCACCACTATACTTCTTGGCTTTAGCACGAAGATCCGTTACCGAACCCTTGCAACTTGCACCTGCTTTTTTAACTCTACCCGGTCGGCTTTTGCCTTTCTTTTTACCATCTGCAAAGTTTTCATTTGCTAAACCTAAATTAAATAAAATATTTGATTTAGATCCCGTTGTTTTTTTAGGCATCTTCTTAACTTTTTTATCTAATGCCTCTTTCCACTTATCTTCCATTGTAGGTTGATCATCTGCTGTGTCGCTGTAATGATCGATAAGTTCTTCTATAGTAGCATCAACTTTAATTACTTTAACTGAAGTTAATTCTAAGCCTCGAGCTACATCATAACGATGATGCCCATTTACAATATAGTTATATTTATCAATTATGATAGGTCTTATTGTACCGTCATTGAAGCCACGTTTTGCTTTATCATGCATGCCTTTTACACGTTGACTTTGTACAGGCTTTAATTTGTCTATGCTTATTTTACCTGTTTTATAACTAAACGGACTGTCCTTTAAATTCTTTTTTCTAATCTGAGGCATCACACTACGTGGAAAGTCTTTATCTGATTCAGGTCTTTTGCCTAACTCAAACAGTCTCATTACTTGATCCTCACATTGACTTTGTCCCAGTCAATTATTTTCCATATGTTATTTAGATACTTTTCTTTATCACTCTGATAATCAAGTGCCCATGCATGTTCCCACCAATCAACTAACACTAATATATCACTTCTCATTGCATGATTAGGTATGGTTTTTATTGTGCCGTTCCTTGCAAGATACACCCAGCCACTGCCTTGTATACTCATTGCAACTTCTTTAAACTGTTCTTTGAATGTGTCATAGTTGCCAAACTTAGCAATTATGAATTCTAATATTTCACCATGAGGTTTATTTGCACCTGCAGGTTCTTTTAACTGTGGGAAGAAAATGTTGTGCAAGAATGCACCTGCTTCATTAAATTTTGCATCACCTTTACCAGCATTAAACTTATCTACGTATGCTTTTGCAAGTTTACCAAAATGATAATCTACTGTGTCTTTGCTCATCACAGGATTTAATGCATCACGTTTATAAGGTAAACGTTCTTGTACAAGTTTTTGTTTTTGCTCAGTTAAGTTCTCAAGTCTCATTTATGTTGCCTTAGGATTAAATTGGAATAACATTTCTTGTGGCTTATCTGTTGTGATAATTGCAGGATTCTTTTTGTACATACTGATTTGTTTTAAGTCTTCACCTGTCTTAACAACACCAATGCTGTTTGCCGCAAAACTTATAGCGGCAAGTATTTCCCATTCACCACCCATGTCGCTGTTCTTGTACCAATTAAAGTTACTGATAATATATGCTTTTCTCACAGTGTCTGGATCTGCGTTAGGTTGTGCAAATGCTTGTATTACAGGAGCCGCTTCAGGTCCAAATATCTCACCAAAGACTGCCTGTCCGTATGCGTTTCTTTCCTGTGGTTCTAACTCTGCAGAATTACATAGTTGTACAAACTGTTCTATGTTTAAACTTTTTTGTTTGATCAAATGCTGTGCAATCAATGGCTTTATTTTTTCGCTCGATGTAACAATTTCTAACATGCGATTACGACTTGGAACATTACCTGTTTCACCAAATCTTCCACCACCGCCACTTGGGTTACTGCTAACTGCCGCTTTAATCTCTACTGCTGTATTGCCAATGGTTACATCACCTTTACCTTGTATGCTGATTTTCCTACACAAGATTGCTAAGGCATGTTCTGCTGGGCCTTTCATTTGTTGTCCAACACCAAATATTTTTAAGTGGTCGAACATGGCTTTGTTTACACTGCTGTTAAATGTTAAATCATCTACAGTGTAACTGCCCGGTGTTAACAATACTTTAGGATTAATTACTTTGTCTTTTGCTAAGTTATCTGCAAACTCCGAACGCTCAGCATAAGTTAATGGTGCCGTTGTGAGTTCGTATGCAATTTGTATAACCATTTTGTCTGAGTACTCGCCTCGTAATACTGTTGGTAATACTTCTTGTACTCTATCTAATACATTTCCTTTGTTTAAGATTGTGTAGATTTTATCTAATAAGTCAGCATTCTTTTTAGCAAGTTCTTGATCATCAGTTGCTGTGTCTAATGCTTGTACACCTTGTATAATATCTTGCTTTGCTTGATCCAGTGATGCATATTCAAATAATTTGCCTTCTGCTAATTGCTTTTGCTGACTGCTATGTAGTGTACCCATAAACCCTTTTACTACACTTCTTAAATCTATGCCTGTTCCACCAGATGCTATTGCTAACTTAAATGCACTAATTAATTGTGGATTGGGTATAGCAACATAGGCTTCAAACTGTCCTTTGAGATCACTGCCTAACAAAGGCTTCATCATCAAGGCATTTAATTTATCAAGTCTATCATTTTTAGGCACTGCACCTTCTTCTACCTGTGCTTTTTTTGTATAAACTTTGTGGGCTTCATCTATTTTGCTTTTGTCAATTTTTGCCAACAAACGTAATTGTTCTTGTAATGGTAGTTTATCAAACTTAGTAAATGCATTTTCTTTAGTAGAAATCTCTGGATTATTTATACGCCATGCCGCGGCTGATGAAGGCTCAAACGGTTCACCATTTGGTCCGTTTATTTCCGATCTTGGTAATAGTGGAGTTTGTTTATCTGTTTCTCTGCTGTCACCGTCGTTGGTAACTTTGATACGATTTTTCTTTAACAACGCCTGGAATTCCCTGTTCACTTTCATCTTAGATGCTTGAATGTGTTCCGGAGTTTTGTAATATAAATTTTTAAAGGCTGAAATTATATTGTGAGCAACATTTTCTCGCCATGTGCCTTTATATCGCGGATTGGCTAAAACTTCCTGTGCTTCAATTGTTATATGCCAATGCCTTGTAGGAATAATAAGCAATGTGTTATAGTTGTTACGGACGCCATGTTGCATATCAAAATCTCTGTAATCTGGTCTTCCGTTTTGTAAACTTTGAACTACTTCTTCATCAACATACACATATGAGAACATTGGTACATTAATTTCGGCTTTGTGATTTTGTCCATGCTTTTTATTAAATGCTTGTTGTTTTTTATCTAACTGCTTTTTATTTGCTATTGCATTACTTTGTCCAGCGAAGCCAAGTTTCTTAGCCATGTTGTCAACTGATGTTAGGTACTTTTCAATTGCACTCACACGTCCAGTAATTAATCTTTTGATGTCTGGATGTTTATAAAAATCTGGATTATTCTGTTTGTTGTTATAGTAACGATCGAATACTCTATTAACAAAATTTTGTGTCCAATCTTTTAATCTGTCAGTGATAGTAGTAAAACTGAAACCATTCTCACCGGATTGGTTTGTTAACTCTTGTATAATATTTTCTAACTCTTCTGCTTGTCTATCACTTAATCCAAAATAATTATAGCCGTCATCATTATCAGCATGTATAGTATCAGCAAGACCAGGATAGTTATGTAAAAAGTCTTCTTGAGTTGCGTATGCTGAACAATCTGCATATAAGTTATCTAAAGGTTTAATAAGGCTGTGTAAACTATCTATGTATAGTTGTACATCTATGTCTTTGATACGGTCGAGTTCTTCCCAATACTTTCGCATTTTAATTAACATTTTAGATTGGGCATTATCCATATATGAATCGTCCCCTGTCAAATTAGGATTATGTCCTTTTGCAACTGGGTGATTGTAATCTTCAAATTGAGATAATTTTTTAACCAACAGTTTAAATGATTTATCATTTATAGGTTGATTAATTTTAAACCAAGCGCCGTCTCCCCTTGGTAATGAATGGCTATATCTTCCTGCTATTATGGCTTGGTTGAACGTTTTAAATTCTCGTTGTGGGTCGCCACTGCTTAAATCTTTCCATGCCTTCTTAACGTCGTCGACTTCATTATTTGTTAATGCTGATAAAAGTGTGTATGTTTTTTCATCTAACTCTTGTCCACTTTGTATTGCATTCCACATTAGTCCTACTACTTGTTCAACCTGCGGACCTGTCATAAACGATGGAGTTTGTACAACTTGTTTCTTAAATAATCTATCTACGCCATTTTGCAAAGACTGTATTAATGTTTTTTCGTTAGGATTGTTTTCCCCGACATTAATCATATTTCTATTTTTTAGTATGTTAGTACTAAGTTCTTCAAATGATAATTTAAAATCTTTAATAGAATTTCTCAACACACCAATTGCTTTAGCATTGACTGTAGCTCTATTTAAATTTCTATTTAAGTCATAACCTGCCTGTGCAATTGCTACAGAAAAACTATTTTGTGCTCTTTGCAAATATACTGGAGCGGTTTTACTTGGTGCAATAGTGTCTGGTTTAATTACACCTCTTAACGGTTTGTCCTCATCATCTTCAGTAATTTTCTTACCAGTATGAGCTTCATAATCTTTAACGCTCTTTCTCCACTCAGCATCTGCCTTGGGATCACTGTACTTGTTGTACTTGTTTAAATTATTCAAAGATGTTGCAAGTGTATTCATGCTGTCACGATAATTATGTTTGCTGAATAAGTTCTGCAAGACATCAACTAACGGTTGATTGTCATCATCAAATCTACCCTTTGCAAACTCTACATCTGTAGAATCTACTTTATCCAAATTGTTTATCAAACGGAATAATGCCTTTGCATAATCTTTTTTGTATAAGTCTTTCTCATAACCTGCCTGCATTGTGACTGCATAACGCAACACTGCTTTTGCGGCTTTATTAAACTCTTCGTGATAATCTCTACCACCACCAATTCTAAATTCTATTAATTTATTACCAGAATCATTATCAGTTTGATCTTTGAAATGTATGCTGGAAAATTTATTATGATTAATTCCTTTACGTAAAATTTCTTCAATGGCTCGGATTGACTTTGTATTGTTAGGATCTGCTTTTAATTCTTGTGCCGCTTGTTTTAATTTACCCATATGGCTTTTAGCATAACTATTGCCATCTCTGCCAAACGTGCTTAACAAATACTTGTCGCCTAATAATACTGCAAGTTTAACTTCGTTGGCTTCGTGAGCCTGTTTATCTTCTGAATTGTAACTCATGGTCACGTGTAAACCACACGAACCGTTAGTGCCGCCGCCTTGCTCATCAACCCATGTAAACAGTTGCTTCATTTCACCAAGCATTTCTTTAGGTGTGCTATACACTGGACTTATTAATTCTGCACCAGTTCCGCCTTCATTTTCAATACTGCTGTCTGTTTCTACACGCCAAAAGTCTTGATTAGTACCTGCATTAGTGTGGTACTCTCCTGATTGTACCCTATGAAACTGAGATTTGTCGTACGCCCAATCTTCTAACATAGAACCCACAGTGTATACACCTTCGCCATCTTGTCCTGGGTTACTTAAATAAATTCCATGCTCTGATAGAGTAGATCCCCAACTGCCGTATTCGTATCTGGCCCACTCATCCATGTCGTATTCGCTTCTTGCATCATCGTAGGCTTGTTCCATTGCTTCACCACTATCACGAATCTCATCTTTAAGCCATATTTCAAGTTCATCATGATGATGTTCTTCTACTAACTGTCTACCCCAAGCAAGAATATCCCAATCCTCGTATTCTTCTTTGTCCTGATCTTCTAAATCTTCAAGATATTGATCTCTGTATTCTTCGATGTCTGATTCATCCATTTCTTGATCAATGTAATCATTTATGTAAACTTCGTCTTCTACACGACTTTGATACATTTCTTCTACGATGTCGTATTCGAGATCTAATGCTTTATCGCCAATCCATTCGTTATATGCTTCTTCGAGTGTATTGACACTGGACTGACCTTCTTGGTCCTGGACAAATTCCTCAATGTCGGGCCAATAGTATTCATCAACCCAATTTTCATCCTCATCAGAATCGTTTATTTGTTCCCAATATGTTTCTGCTTCGAATCCACATTTAATAGGCATGTCTAATGCTGATGTTATTAACTTTTTGTTGTTGAAATTTATTTCAAATAAATCTTCTTCGCCTTGTTCAAGTAGATTATTTTGTCTAACAAGTCTTTTGATTTTTCTATGTATATGTTGCTTACGTTTGTTTTTAGATAGTATGTTTAATGCCTTACTTTCTTCTATCTCATCTGTGGAGTCAACGTTTACAACATCGTCTGGTTTCATAATGCTAAACTTTTTGGTTGCTGGATGTTGCACAACAACTGCTTCTGGATTATTACCATCTCCTACTGGTGAGGAAACTACTCCTATTACTTGCCCTTTATCGTCTTTGTATTCTGTGCCTACTTGTAAATCTTTTGCTTTTGCTTTTGTTAGTGTAGGTTTATTTGTTGCTGTTGTACTGACAGGTCCTGTTGTAGTAGGACTTGGTGAAGGCTTATTTAATGTAGGACTTACTGCTGGCTTTTTAACTGCACTGGTTGATTTTGCTACAGCACCTGTTTTTTGTTGTGTGACTGGTGTTGCAGGACCTTTGGTCATGCCATATTCTTTAATCACAGTTTGTATAGATCTTAAGTCTTTAAACTTCATTCCAGTTACCTATTAAGCATTTTTAATCTGCGACTTGCAGGATTAAATCTTTTTGTTCTCTGTGCTTTACGCTTCATGCGTGAACCAAACTTTGCTTTAGTTTTTTTAAGTGTTAATCTTTTCTTTAGATCAATTGGTGCTGAACATTGTGCCGCTGTGCTTACTACTCTGCCTTTTCGTCTACCTGAGGTGCATCTCACAGCACGGACTACTTTGTTGCCCATCTTACGCCACACCATTCTTGCTTCAAGAATATTTTCTTCAGTGAGTTGCTCGTATCTCATACACCCATCATCCTCATAAGCAAACCACCTACTGTGGCTAATAATGTTGTTACTGTTAATCCAACAATTGCAACAATCCAACCCTCAAGTTTATTTAATCTTGCTTTGGTATCTTCTTTGAATTCTCTTAATTCAGTTGTGATGTTTTCAATACGCAACATATCAGCAATGATATGAGCTTCAAGATTACCATCCTCAAGATATTTTTTTTCTACTTTACTTTCTGGTTGTGCTTTTCTTGGCATAACAATTTTCTCTTATTATAATAAATCTTGCTTAGTGAATTCCATATTCACTGTATCTTTAGTATCTATAGTACCGCCATTTAATACGATACCATCTAATTCATCTTTAAGTGTATTAATTGTGTGTACGCCTTCTCTTTCAAAAGCAAATTTAAAAATCCAGCCTGCTCCTTCCATACTCGGTGCACCGTAATTTTCTAATAAGTTTTGACCTGTGCCGTTTAGTGCTACTGGGTTATTCATAACTACTGGTTGAGCTCTCAAACCAATAACTTGTACAACACTTTCAAAATCTTTTTGTGTTTCATCTACAAAATCACCTGTTCTGGTGATATCCAATGATGTAAACAATGTATAATATTCAATGTTACTCGATAATACTTCACTGCTACCCATTGCGCCTGTTCTGTCTAATGCCATGTGTGTCTCCGCAATATTGTGTTTCTTTGTACTATTTATCAAAGAAATAAATTTTACTGCAAGAAATTTTATCCATAAAAAAGCACACCGAAGTGTGCTTTTAGATTTGTAAGTTAACTAACTTAGAATGAGGCAACTCCTGCCCATGCACAACCTGTAACACCAAATGCATCTGATGAATCATCAGCAATTGCTGGTCCACCTTCGTATGCAATGTGTACTGCTGTTGCTACGTCTACTACAAAACCAGATATACCAGTTACTGAGTAATTTGCTGTTTGAATAGCGGCAATTAATGCGTCCATTTTTGCTTGAGTCATGTTAGTTGAAACTGTTGCTGTTGCAACATGTAAGTCTCTACCGAAACCGTTTAAGTCTTCTGAGAAACCGTTTACTTTTACCTGTGCCATTGTAATTCTCCTGAATAATGCGGACTTTAAATAAGCCCTATGCATTTATTTATCTTATTTTAGCCAAAAAAAAATCCCCACATAGTGAGGATCTTTAAACATAAATGTTTGGATATTAACCGAATGTTGCGATTAATGTAGTACCTGCGATTGAAGGTGTTGCCGCCGCGCCTTGTACAGCGATGTGACTACCACTTACTAAACCTGATACTGCTACAACTACGAAGCCTTCTACTTGTGCTTCAGTACATGCCGCTTCAACTGTTACTGCTGTTACGTCATCTACTTCTAAGATGTGAGTTGTGCCTACGAATCCGTTTGCCGCTCTAACTGCCGCGTTTGGGTTTGCTTGTGCCATGTTATTCTCCTAAGAAATTAATTAACGCATAAAAATTATGCTGTTACACTTATTTATCAAAAAGTTGTCTTTTAATGGTTATTTATTGTACTTAGACTTGCGGAGTCTGGATATGCCTGTTGTGTTGTCAGCGTCTTTGTACTTAGCGGCACCATGTGCTATGCCTTGTTTAAATCCTTGTGGTGTACCTAAAAC
>VMHT01139542.1_pt1 | contig 41377 bp, 40 predicted proteins | sample 4693611 | NCBI WGS metagenome assembly VMHT01 (sample SAMN12280063, study PRJNA550983) | marine metagenome | isolation source: seawater sampled from same location over 5 years 0.02-0.2 micron viral filtrate | place: USA: collected off the coast of southern California halfway between the port... ...
CGGAGGGCCTCGATCACGCAATCGCCGGCGCGGATGGAGTTGTGCTCGACGGCGTCGGTGCGGTAGGGGACGAACGAGCTGCAACCCGGCTCCTGGCGCTCCGTGCTGGCGGGGCGCTTGTCGTTCACGTCCTTGTAGATCGCGCGCTTGCTGCCCTGGATGAACGGCATCGCCCCCGAGCCATCGCTCGCGGGCTTCCGCTTGCGGGCCTTGAACCGGTACTGCGTCGCCGGCGGAATCTCGCCGTCGTCGTCGGGCGCCGCGCGCTTCTTGTTGCGGTCGGTGTGGTAGAGCCTCCCGGGCGGGTTCTCCAGCTCTTCGATCAGGGCGTACACAACACCCAGTTCCAAGGCAAAGCGGGTACCCTCATGCACGTCGTCTTCCGCCTTGCACCGCCGCATCTGAGCCAAGCAGATCTCCTTGGCCAACTCGAGCCCCCACCCCCCTCGGTGGCCAGTCCGGCCCGCATATCGTCTACCCGGTAGTTGGACTGCACCGCCTCAATGTAGCGCGCGCAGATATGAACGGGCTGGTCGTCCTCCTCGGCGTTCTCGGGTTCTTCCTCGGCGCCCTGCTCATCGTCCGACATAGGCTTGTCGGGGATCTTCAGCTTCATCTTGATCTGCTCGAGCGTGTCGTAAGCGGCGTCAGCGCCTTCGATGCGGTCGTCATTTTGAGCTTCGCGCGCGGCCAAAAATTCCGCGTCGACGATGCCCATAGCGCTCCAGTACGCCTGCGTCGGGTCAATAAGAAGCATGCCGTTGAGGGCTTGCGTCGGGTCATTGCAGGACATCAAAGCATCCTCGAAACGTTTACCTGCTTGTTCCATTTAAATTCGTAATTTAAATGAAAATGACGAATCTTAATTTAAATTTAAATTGTAAACCTGGTTTTATGTTCATTTTTACTCAGCAAATGACGACAGCAGTTTTGCCACGATGGGGACCCGAAACTGTGGTGCGGGTACTGTTCGAGGAGACACAGCTGAACGACACCGCTGTGCTGGGTGCCATTTCGATACTGGACCTGGCCGGTGTGCAGCTGACCATGCCCTACGTGGTGGCCGCGGCGTTCCTGTCTTACAAGAACCACGGCACGAGCACGGACGACAGAATTTCTTACTTTCGCAGTCAGATCGTGCCGCTGCTGCCTGTCGATGACGACTTCGACTTCAAGGATTACGAGCTGCGGCTGCTGAAGGCGATTGGCTGGGGCATGCCCTCACGTACGCGGCTGGACGATGCACTGATTTTTGCCCATGGCCTTGGTGTGCCACAGTCAAAGTCGCTGGAGGCGCTGCTAGGCAGATTGGCGGTGCTCGCACTGCTACTTCCGGACTGCGTTGCCATGACCGGCCCGCAGCACGCGCGCGTGGTGCTGTGCGCTGCCGCGATCATGAAGACACCGGCCGGCACTTTGGATAATTACATGTGTGGCCTGCCCTGCGCCGGCGTGAGCAGGGAGTTCATCGTCATCTGGGCCGTGCGCATTGTGCTGTTGGCTCAATCGCGCATTGGCACGGAGACAAAGGAGGCTCCTGGTTCCGCCCAGGGAACCAAGCGCCCTCGTGAGGAAAGTTTTGTCGGCACGTAGTTTATAAAGAGTACGTAACTACTAATGTACTTCGTGAGAGCTGTGAACTGTGAACGTGCCGCCGCCATAATGCCACGACGACTTAGCCGGCGCACAAAAGATCTCATATGTATGCATCAGCTGGCCTCCTGCGGCTACTGCGGCCGCGAGCTGTGTGACGCCTTCGAGGTCGACCACATCAACGAAAATTGCATGGATGACCAAAAAAGCAACCTAGTGGCCGCTTGCGCACTGTGCCATGCCATCAAGACTCGGCACGTGCGCCTGGGGCGCGACTGGTCGGCCATGCGGGAGGCAATAGAAGCTCGCCGGCAGACGGACCGGGGTCGCTGGCGCTCTGGTGCAACGTTCGACGATCTACCAGTGTGGCTTCAAGCACGGGTGACCCGCCGGCAGGTCGATTTCTGTATACTGCAGTCGCGCGACCGTCCCTCTGGCGCGCTAAATCTTGAGCAATACCGATACAGATGACTCTTTTAAAATTAGATCTGTCTTGCAATTGCTCGCGTCATCCTTGCTATCGAAGCTACCCCCTTCGCTCACGTACAAGTATTTTGCACTTTCTAACATTAAAGCACACGTGTAGACAGCTGCAACGTACCCGGCCGACACGTAATACTCAACACGATGACGACAATTATAGGCGTCAGTCATGCAGCCTATGTCGATTCCACGCCTTACTTGATTGTCGAGCCAAACTGACTGTACAACTAGGCCTGTCAGCGCCGCAATAACGATATGCCAAGGAGGGGTGTCGTAGTACACTTTTATGTATACAAGAATTATAACGTGCAGAACTACTGCCGGTATGAGCTCGTATGCATTAAGAAACGTGTAGTCAAGGCCAGCAACAACCAAGCCAACATTTAATACCTGAACTGCGCATAAAATCTGTAATGTGCTAGTCATACACAGCAATAATCAGCAACTATACGTTTCATGTAAATAGCTTCTAAATTGCAAAAATACGTTTTGCAAGTCGGTGCAAGCGCGACTTGCGTGTACATCTACACAATACGACGCAGCAACCAGGACTCAAGCTGGCCCTGGGCAAAGCGGGCCACGAGCCGGTCGTGCACCGCGCTCTGTGTTACCTGCCACGCAATCTGGTCGGGCGACTGCGGCCCGGGCACAACCTCAAGCGCCATGCGCAGCCCCACGCGCTCACGGGCAGCCTCGTACGAGATGCCGGGTACTAGCAGCGCCTGCGCCTCGCGCGCGTACACGTCCAGCTTGGCACTGGGGGCAGCGGCAGTGGGCCCGGCGGGCGCCCCCGCAAGCGCCTGCTGCATGGCCTGCCGTGTCTCCTCCTCGGTGGTACCCGCGACGTCATCGGCATCCGACATAGTAAAGGGTATTTATAAGGGACCATAGTGGCACTGAAATGCAGGCTTGGTATATGCAATGGCTTTGTGCCGCAATAGTCGTGGAGCTCGTCAATGGCCACGGCAGGCTGACCATACCAGCGGCGCGAAACGCGCGAAACACAAATACGAATAATTTATGCCACCGCGCTGTTTGGAATACATTAGTTGACAAGCCTTTTGTTGGATTAGCAATGGGTGGGCCCAGCACGGTTATGGAAAATGGCGAAAACGCAAACGGAGGACAATGGGGATCCCAAACTGCATTTTTCCCGGGCAGCGAAAGCGTTCCAGTCAACGAATCAACCGGAAGACCGTACCCGGTGCAGAACGTACAGACAGGCCAGGAACTGGATGTGCAGGTACAGATCACGGCACCCCACAAAGGTTTTTTTGAGTTTTCCCTGTGCACAATTGAGAAGGTATTTGATGCCTATTATACAGCACCAGTAATTCATGGTACCACAGATACGAACATTAAGAACTCGTCAAATTGCATAGACGAAAAAAACAACATCGAAACTGAGCTAAACTCCTGCAAAACTAAATGTAACCACGCGTGTAACGGTAGCCCATCAATTAACCAAGCGTTTATGGGAAAACAGGACCATCCGCCAACCGTGGTGTGCAGGTGCAGAGATAACACGCGCAAGTACATTCAAGGCTGCGCGCCGTGCAAGAATGGTGTAAATACACTTCCAGCCCCACGCGGAATTGGCAACGAATGGTACAGCGAGAGCGTCGGGCGCGCCGTAACTAAATGTCTCATGGATCCCGCCAACGCGCTGGAGTTTGCAGCTTTTGACGCGCCTGGTTCTGGTTCACCTTCTATTTACATGAAAGATAATCATAACCTCAAGCCATTACTTGTAGAAAACGCTCAGCCAAATACGCCTAATTTTTTATGGCCTTCAAAGTACTACCCGTATAGCCAGGAGCCGAGTACATGCCCCGACTATTTCACAAACAGTTCAAGTATACCAAACGCCATTCGTAGCCCTTATCATGGCACACCTGGGACTAAACTTTTGTTCCCGGATCCTGGGGGAACAGGAATATACAACATGAAGGTGAAAATCCCACCCAACTTAAGTGGGCAAGCGTACTTTTTGTGGCATTATCAAACGGGCAACAGCAAGTGCGCATATCCTGAAATGTTTAACAACATCGCAGACATTACCATTGTATCCGATAATAATCCATCATTCGACAAGTGCCCGTCTAATATGGACAGCGTGGTTAACAAGTGGAAAAGCGCGTATGCTGAAATAAAACATAAAAATCTAATTGATTTTGAAGATTTGGGGCGCATGACAGCAGAACAGGGGCAATTTCAAGAAAGCAGTTGCCTAAACAAGCCTGCAGACATGTTGTCTAAATGTAAATTTCCAATTCCAAACAAGGCCGGTATGTGTAATTACTACGAAGCAGCGTTCTGGGCATTTGCAGTAGGCCTAAAGGGCGAAGTACTTACAAGCGACCTAGCTGACCCCAATAACATTAAGTGCCAGCAAATGTCAACGCCTTCTAAAAAGTACCATGTTTCGGCAATAGGCATGGATAGCCTGCGTTGCGCCGCTGTTCCTGTAAGCGATAATTGTGAGCCATGTGAGGAAGTGGTTACGAGTGGCTCTCCTGATAGCGTAACTAACAGATACCCAAGGAGGTATATAATCGGTAAGACGTGCTCAGGGAATCGCACGTACACGTGCGCTAGTTGCGGGCACGAGGACCACTTTAAGACACATTTAACTGCTATTACCGGAAATGGTTGTATGACAAAACCTACTAATGTTGCCGAAGTTGAATTACGAGTTAACAACGGGGAGCCTACGTGGGATGCTACCTATGATGGTATTTCAGTAGGATGTCATTGTGTAACTGGCATTGACGCACACTACAGGCAAAACAACGGACATAGAAAATGCGCGCCTAACATTAATGGTAGCTTTAGTTATACACAGTGTGATGGTAACAAAGCTAATGACAAGAGCACTTATGCCGAAGGATGTGCAAGCCTTGCGCAACAACCAACGTGGGTGTTGCCAGTTTTTGCATCGACGCCGCCCTCTGTGCCGACGCCGCCGCCACCGCCGACCGATGCGCCCACCGCTGAACCAACTGCTGCATCCACCGCTGCGTCTACCGCCGCGCCGCCAAATTCACCGCTCCCTGCGCCGGCAGGCGAAATTATTTGCCCGGCATGGACAAAGATGACGGCCAACGAGTATGTGTACAAAGATGAAGATTGGGGTGCTCTGGAGCAAAATAATTTAATGTTTGTGGGCGGGAAAAAATGGAATACAGGGGCAAAAACAACGGCATGCCTGTGGCTTAGCATGTGCAACTCCATGGCGCCCGAGACTAAAAAAAATCAATGTTTAGAGCAATGCCCAATCGCCTTAGGAATTACGTACAATGAGGCAGGATGGAACCCAAGGGCACAATCGTACGATGGCTATGGGCGTGGAATTGTTCAGGTGGGTGCAAAATCAGTTCACGCAACAGGAAGAGGTTTCAGAGGTAGACAATGCGCTGGAGGTGAGCCGTCGGCAAAAGTGGGCGGAGGGCTAAGTGCGACTGCAGACCCAAAAAGCGGAAACAACGAATACTGTTCAGCTTATAATCCATTTTACGCATTTCAGTTTGCATTTGACCATACTAACTATGGAATGAACTGGCACCCTTCTGGCAGTGAATGGTGGGCATGCAACGCGGAGACTCCTGTCGGAAAATTAAAGGCACTTAACGACTGGGCCAACATGACAAAGGCAGTTGAGCTTTGCAGCCGCACTCTTACCGAGCTAAATTTACCGGCGGTAAATTATGACCAAACTCATATAACGGAAGGCGATTGTGCACATGGGGTTAAAAACTCTCGTCAGATACATACTCCGTGTAGTCATCCTGCAAGTTGTACAAAGATTTACTTCCCAGAGCCGCCGAGTTACAATTGCCCTGGCACAGGTCACACCACCAGAGCAAACAGCAGTTGCACGTGGTGCTATCCCCCGTGCACAGAGGAACCGTGCTTTCCTTATCTTAAAGAAATATCATGCGACAGCACTGTGAATTCTGTTTTAAGCACTCCCACGGCACCGGCGACCACGCCCCCTACGGCGCCAGTAACGACCCCCCCTGCGGCACCGGCGACCACACCCCCTACGGCGTTAGTAACGCTCCCCCCTGCGGCACCGGCGAGCACTACGGCACCAGCGGCAAAGTCGACTGCTGCACCCACTTATGTGCTACTGCTGGACGATAACACCACAGCGCCCGTGTCAAACAATGGCACTGACGGCTTACATGATGGCTCAATTGTAGGTATTGCATTGGGCTCGTTTGCGCTGCTTTTTATGTTATCAAAATTAAGACAACAAGGTATACTATCTAAAAAAGGCGCATTAACCAAAAAAGGAAAAGATGGTAAAGAGGATGAAAAGGGTATAGAGCTCAGTTCACAGTCCATTACCCCCCCCCCCGAACGTGATTTGTACTCCCAAAACGACCGTGAGATCCTGTTAAAACTGTAAACCTACACATGCAAAATAAAACACCTCCGCACTTTTACTTTATTATTACACCATCTTCTTATCCAGCAGTGCATCCAGGTTAGTAAACGCTAACTCCAGCTGCAGCGGCTTCTTTGGCTTGTCCAGAACACACCGGTAAAGCGTGCGCGTCAGCACCATCATGACGACCGCAGCGTACAATGCCACGATGAGGGATATCAAGGCCGCGACTGCGCCAATCTGCATTTTGTCGGCTCTTCACTCTACCACGCTCCACGGGCTTAAGTCTCCCGGCGGTGTAGTCAATTTTGGCCGCTCACACGCAGAAGTATTAAGAGCCACTGGCGGCGTGTCCAACTTGCGCTTTACCGGCTCGGGAGACGAGTGGATGCCGGTATCTAGCGTCACCGGATTGCCCACCGGTGGCGCCTGAAACGTAACATTAGGTATTACGTCAACCGCGCTGGTAGCGTCGGATTTCTTTGTTTTCCTTCTAAAGGACAACCAACTTGTACAACATCCCATGATCAAATTGTGCCCGCACAGTACTTAGCCTACCGCGCCGCCGCTGCGAATGCAGGCCGTGCGAAAACGTAATCCTCGACACATCCCGTGCAGGTTTGAGCTGCCCTTAGGAAAAACGCTCAAACTGCTGGTGCCGGAAGACGAGACGGCGGGATGGGCCATGGCTGCGGCGCGCCAGCGCTGGAAAGATGGTCATTCGGCCGGCGATGGCTGCTTCATGTTTTGCAACAATCGTATGGTGTCCACGTCCAGCACGCTAAAATCGCTTGACAACAAGCGGCCCCAGGAGGTGCGGTTCGTCGTGCGCCAGGAGGCGACGTTTGGCTAGGCTAGTGATACTTCACGGCATGTAAAAAACAGTGCCGTGAGCACCTTCACCCCGCATTACACAGCGTCGCAAAGCGCCTTGCCCGTCGGAGTCCGGAATAATCGATCTTTATTTGCTTGGTAAATCAAATGCCTAATCAAAGACGGGAGTAAAATCACGTGTCAATGTTGAATGACGATCAAACCATACGTTAGGTAGTTCTAAGTCTTTGGTTGGGCACATCGTACAATCCACACACGAATTTGTGCCGCATGCTTGTGATTCATCGCCGCATTTGAAAGGTACAAATGTAACTGGGGCCGTATATGCCGCAACTAAATTGCAATCAGTGCCTTTCTTTGTGAATAAAGTGTCTTCCTTAGTGATTCCTTTCTGAAACTGTTCTGAACATTGGCCAAATTTCTGACAGCTAGGGTCATCTAATTTGCACACTGATCTCCAGTCTTGACATCTAACGATACTCGACTGCCTGTCAATGCACATGCCTGGGCAACATTTGGTACGCTCAGGCTGATTGACAAAGCTGCTTTGAGCACCTTCACCATTAAACCCGGGAGAAAGAAGAAATACAGGATCGTCTGGATCCAAAAAATAACCAGGGCAATGTTTGCACGTTGTTTGTCCTGTTTCGTCTTGATATTGATCAGTGTTTGCCGGGCACCTTGGGCACAACGCAGTTCCAGCTAACGAGCTATATCTGCCGGCTGCACATTCTTTGCACTGAGTAGGTGTCCCGTATTTCCCTGCAGGGCAGCACTTGTCCATCTCTTGTGTACAATTTGTGCAGCCTGTATTGCTCGTCTTGTCTACATATTGGCCGTCCTTACAAGCATAGCAGCTGCATCCCGTGATGTCCGTATGCGGTGTAGGAGCGGGGCACACCCTTGTATACTCTTTTAAGAGTTCGGAGATACTTGCTGGTGGTATAGGATCAATGTTGGGCCACTCACTTTGCAAAGCACAACTCAGGGGTTTGTCGCAACCCTCACTGCCGCAGCAATTAAACTGCGCAGTAGAATTCATGTTGTCATCCTGTGCATTTTTACACTGCTTAAGCATGTCTGTAAAAATGCACTCCTTCTTTGGAAAAACCGAAGTGTCAAAGTAATTTAAACCCTGTGGCATGCTAGCTGCCTTGCATCCAGTTGCGTGCCATGCTTTGAGCAGCGTTATCTGTTGCCCAGGCCACGTCGTCTGTGTGTTGCAGCTAACACATGCGCCCGTTCCCGTTTTTACTTGTTCTTGGCAAATGCTTGAAAGATGTTGCCAAATTGTGGTTGCCGACAAATCCGGTGTTGATAGTGATTGGAATGTAGACATATGGTTTGTTTCCCCCACATTTGCCATATTTGGAAGCTCGTTGGTCAAGCACCCCATTGCTGCCCACGCGTCCATAATGGCTGACGCGGACGGTAGGTAGCCCGTATGAATTCCGGTCTTCGTTCGCCTACACACGCCATTCTTGATGGGTACCGGTGAAACTTGAAATATATTTCCTTGGGTTTGTATATCTGCACTTGCAAATGCCGCGTCGCATACTTCCCAATTGCCGCCATCGGTATTCTGTATGTTGGCATACGCACATTCGCCGTAATACAGCTTTGGCGTGGGATATGGCGTTGGCATTGGATTTGGCGCAGGGGTGGCCGTCGTCACCTTTGGCGTCGGGGAAGGCGTAGGCGAGTCGGTCGGGCATTCTCCCGACTGGATTTCCACCAGGTTTTTGATTGCGCAAGCTTTCTCATTGACTTTAGCGAGCACTGTCTGACGCTCTACATTAATCCGCACTTCGTTGCAATCCTCGTTTTCGCTATTCTTAAGCAGTGACTTCTGGTGAAGGGCAACAATACCGTTCTCGCCGACCGCCTTATACTCCCGACACATAGCATACGGGTCCAGGTAAATGTTGGCGCACGCGTACCCGCATCCAGCATCTGTGCACGTGGCCTCCCCGTTGCACTCAATATACTGCGCTTGGCCGTTGATGATTTCGGCCACGAGGCACTGCTTCTCGCCCTGAATCGCCAAGTCTTGTCCGTTCTGACAGTACATGCCAAAATAGCCCTTTTCGCACTCGCAGTAGTAGTACGCTTGCGGTTCCGCTGCAGTGTCTTGCAGAGCGTAAGGAGACTGAGACATTTTTGTGACTGACCCATGGCCGCTGCAGTCATTATCTTTAGACGGCATTGCGCACGTAGGTCCGGTAAATTCCTTCTCGCACTGGCACAGCCCAAGCTGGAGCTGCACCCTTGTATTGTTGTTTCCAAGTTTGCACAGCAGATTTATGTCTTTGCCCGCGTCGATTACGCGCTCGTTTTGATCGTCATCGATGTATTTGCTGTACGTAGTGGGCTTGCCCATGCATTTGCCGGCCCGCTGTAGCGATCCCGTTCCAAAATTGCACACACTCTGCTTGTACTCGGCGTCGCTCGGATCCATATATTTGAGGATGCCAGACTCCATGTAGTTTTCCGTGAGACAGGCTTGACACCCACCTCCGCCACCGCCGCTAGTGGTTGGCCACACCTTGTCCGCTTGGCCCGCTTGGTATTGGGTATACGGCGATACCGTGTGCTGGCCGCGCACACGATTGCCAACGCATTTGGTGCAGAAACCCTCCTTAAGAATGCTGTCTTTTTCGGTTGGGCACGTGCGTACGCGGTTTGCGGGCAGGTTATGGGTAAACGCCGGGCTTGAGCACGTACGACAATCTCGGCCGGTCGCAAACGCCAAGCACTGATTATTGGGGCAGCCGCCGTGCCCGCCGGCCAAGGCAAATGCTTCGTCCGAGTACGGCGGGTACGGTGGATAATTGCCATTTATGTCTGTTTCTTCCTGGCAGCACCACGGGGCACCGGCCTCGTTCCAATTTTGGTTGTACTCAACATCGCACGTACGAGAAAGTTGCCAAAGCACGACCGTTGGCACTGCGTTGCTCCAAGTGTGGTGCGTCCTAAACTGTACAGGTATGCTGCTGTAGTAGTTTTGTTTGCAGGTAGCAAACTGTCCGACAAACGCCATAGCCCATTGCTGAACAAAATTACTTAGCTCTGCATGGTTAGCTTCGGCACTATTTGTATGTTCGTAAATTGTCTTCAGGTAATTCGTTGCACCCTCTCTGCCGTTAATCGATACGTAATTACCTTTTGAAAAGTATTGAGTATCTTGCTGGCACGTCTTAGCGGTTTTGCTGCATTCTGCATGCGGACCACATATGTCGAGTCCAAACTCTGGGCCAATTGCACTGGCCTCAGTGCTTTTAGCAGCAGAATCAGCGTTTATGCTTGCATTACTCACATGCTGGATCTGATATGGCCGCTGCTCGTTATTCCAGTATATGTTTGCGGAGAGGTCACAGTGCTTGTCACAAAAGTCACCGCCCCAGTTAGCATAGCACTCACACTTCAGCGTTAGTGGCCCCATGCGCGCATCTTCACCTGTGCTTTGCAGTGATCTTGGCGTACAGTACCCGTGACCGCTGCACACGCTGATCTCGTACATTCTGGCAAAGGTCTCACGCACTGTAAGTTGGTCTACGCTGTCGTACTTTGACTCTCTCTTAAGTGTGGCATTGTTGTCAAGGTAGTACTGCACAAGGTCTTGCCCAGCCGGAGTTTCCAGGCCCGGCGCTGCCAAGCTACAGTCGTCCCCGCCGTACAATACGACCGTGTCGGGCAAAAAAACTTGGTCCTGGACACCATCAAGGCTGACCTCCGAACCCCAGCAGGAGCAATCGGCCAGCGATGACCTTACGTCTGTAGACCGCATACACCTTCCTAAGTGGTAGCACTGGCCGTGGCCTGAGCAAGGAAGCATTCCGTTGTAACAGCCGTCCTCCGACGCAGGGCTGTTCATTGTTGCAGATGGGCACTCGTTGTGCAGGTTTGTCACTGGTCTTAGTGAATGATTAGAACTTTGCTTCACCAGGCCTTTGCACTGGAAGCGGCACGTGGGCCCGCAGAACAGCATCTCATTGTCTGGAAGCAATGTTCTATCATTTTCATGGTAGCCCGCACGACAGGTACAGGCGTTTGTGACCCTTGTGCTGCCGGCAAACGAGCACGTGCCACGTTGGTAATCCTGACGAAAGCACGAACACTGTTCGGTACAGCTGGGTCCAAAGTACGGCGTACCGCCCGACTCAAACCCTCCGCAGCATTTTGTAGCGTAATCAAAATGGTGTGCCGCTGCGCCGCACATGCCTTTCGATACAGACGTTGCCTCGCTCTTACAAATGCAGCGTCCCATGACAGCGTTTGCACCAACCGGTAGTGGGGCATTTTGCGTGCCGTGCAATTTGTCGGCCGTTGCAGTGCTATCGGGACCACACAGGCCACGCGAGCAGTGGGCTTCATTTTGCTGCACCAGCGCCATCAGCTTTACGTGCGCGCATTTTGCGTAATAGCTGTGTCGCAGTGATTCTGACATACTGCAAAATGATTTGTTTGCGTGCACGTTTTCGCAACCAGCCACAACACTCGGTTCCGAAATGTTGCTGCTACACTCTGGGGTGACCTGTTGTGCGTACATCACGTCCAGCACTTGGCCACTGACGACGGGCGGCGGTATGGCCCCGCACATACTGTCGTAATTTGTGCGGTCAAAGTTGGTGGCAAGGCACCCTACATAGCCACAGGCGGCACCACCAATATGCTCCGGGGCCAAAAGTGTTGAAAGTGTGCCGGCGGCATTTACAACTTTGGTGACACTAACACCGTCCTTATTGCTAAATGCGCTCTGACAGTTGCACTCTGCACGCGCGCACAAGCCATAGTTTTCCTGCCATTTCTGGCCAAGGGGCTTGTTTTGCTGAGAAACGTCGCAGAAGATACCGAGCGACGCCTGTATGCTTTTCTTGCTATAGTTCATGGCGGAGTACGTCGCGTCATCAACCCCGACACATTCTTTAAGCGGGTGTGTTGAGGAAGACTGATCGTTGCAATTAGTGTAAAACATTGTGTACAATTGTAGTGTGCCCTTACACGTCACCGTACGAGGATCCCAAGTGCACGCGCGCGCCCCGTAGTTGGTTGCGTCGCAGGTCGTTTTGCTCGTCTTGCTATGGCAGACGGCTGCAGCTAAGCTCTGGTCGTAAACCTGGTGCTGGTACTCGTACTGCTTTTGGCACTTAGCGCCATTGCACCTACTCTTGCTGCACGTATCAGTTCCATTTGCACCGCAGGGCAGGTCTCTTGTACACGTGATGTCAGACGGGTCACATCCGGGGTCGTTTACGTTGTCCAACTTCTTCCACAGAAACTGGTCGTCTCTGGAGCACGTTACGTTGCACTCCGCACCAAAGTAACCCATAGGCTCGCAGTTGGTGCACCGGCCGTTGACGCACTGGCCATGGCCATTGCAAGGCTCCAACGCGTTACTGTCCTTGTGGCACGCCTGGTTGCACGAGTAGCCTGGCATGGTTGACGTCCAGCCGTTGGGCGTAAACGTACGCGGGTTCTCGCACTTGCAGTTGCCTAAAGGATCGCAGTACCCGTGCCCAGCGCACGCATGGTTTGAAACGCCCACCATTCTAACGTTGTCCACACCGGCAGTCTCACCGGGAAAAGCGTCTGGAACGCAATGCATCTGGCACGGTGTAGGCTCCTGACACGCTCCATCTGTGTCGCTCCAGTGACAGCCTCGTGTCTTTGCGTCAGTGCCGCACGTGGTGTTAGAGGTTGCAAGTTCGCACGGATTTACGCGGCTGCACGTGTTCGTGCTTTTTTGCCACGCACACACGTGCGAGCTGTGCCCACATGCGGCCTGCGTGGGCAAAGACGTGCACTTGTGGCTGTGCAAGGGATCCGGGTAATACGTGTCTTTGCACCTGTAGCAGGTTGGGTCCATGTTTAGGAAATTGCATTCGCACGCACCTGTCTTGGGGTTGCACGTGCCACGTCCATGGCAAGTAATATCTGCCTTGCAAAACGTTGTGCACGCCTCCTTGTCAAATGCAATATCTTTGGGATAAGGGTAGTAGTTTTCCACACAGTTGTGGCATCCCTTGCGGTACGTGTCCTGGACCTTGGCGCTCCATAACGAACGCGTGCTTTCTAGCATCACGTTACGCATAAGCACTTTGACGTCAATTGCCGGCGTCGGGTCGCATTTGTTTGATGCAAAACCTGCTTGGCAGATTGCGCTGTACGCCTCTTCTGCGGTCTCGGAGTACCCAACGCATTGCGAATTGCGCATACAGTATTTGCTCCAGTCGAGAATCTGTGACTTGTCGATATACGGTATTCGGGCCGCATACCAATCGTGGTTACCCTGGTCAAATATGATGGGTTCCATAACTTCCAACACAGTACCGCAATGAAGCGTGTACGAACTATCAGACAAGGGAATTTGAATACGCACAATGTCCTTGCCGGATAGCAGAGCGTAATCGGCTGTGTTGTCGCTGCCAAAGTGTAGGGACGGAGTACTTGTTCCTGCCTTGCCCGTCACTAGCAGCTCTCGCGTTTCACTGGGGTCATCAAATATCATAGGCGACAGCAGTATGGTATGGTTGCATGCGTTGCCCAGCGTGTTTGACACAGTGGCCTGGTACGTAACAATGTCAGGCACGCGATTTTTCGGGCAATTCTTGCACGTAACAACATTTTTGTTTGCGCTACAAGTTCCGTGATGAGAGGCGTCCCCGCAAGTGTTGTAGTCGTTACAGTACGCAGAGCACCCCAGCTGTGGAAGCCAAAAGTTGGACTTACACTGGCAGCAGTTTGGGGGCATGGCATTAGGCGGACACGCGCATACGCCTGACGAGTCGGGTTCTGTTCCGCCACAGCAGTCGTTAACACACACCTCAGCCATAGTAGGATGATTACCGCACTGGCACCCACACCTTGTAGTACCCATCATTACCGGGTGCGCCTCCAAATTTTCTCCGCCGTTAACTGCGCGCCCGCACGCAACACCGCCGTGTTGGGGACATGGCAGGTTGCAGTACTTGCCCAAATAAAGGGGCTTGCCAAACACGTCCACTTTGCACGCGCATGCACACGATTGCTGTTTCGATGTCTCAAGCCAGGTTGGCACGTAGTAGCCGTGTCCGTAACATCCAAGCAAATGATGGTTGTTCTTGTCATTTTCCTTGACCATTAGTGTTTGGCAGCTTTCGCCGCAGTAAATATTGTCACATACGCACTGTGCGCCAGCTGTACACGTACCATGGCCGCTGCAGGGCGTTTCCCCGGCCCCGGTTGGGCACTTCAGTAAGCACTGCTGGAAGGACACAGCGGATATTGGAGTGTTGGCGTAGCCCACATCGCATTCGCACGTACCGAGCAACGAGCAATTGCCGTGTCCATTGCACGTGGTCTTGGAGTTGCAATGGTTACACTTGCCCTGGTAATTGTACCATCCCGCGGCAGTATCGCAGTCGCCCGCGCACGTTGCATGCAAACCCTCAATAGGATCATAGTCGGTCGTGTGGCATTCGCTGCACGTAGGCCCAACCCACCGGTCCTTGCACGCGGCAGTTGGCCCGTTACACGTGCCTCGTTTTGGTTGTATCATACACTCGTCACAGTGCTCGCCGGTGTAAGGCGCCGTACAGTTACATTCAAAAGTAGTGTCTAAGAGTACACCATATGGCTTGCACATTGCATCGTCAAGCACGGAGTGAAACCAGGGGTAGACAACCACGGCGCGTGACACGAGCACGACGATTGGGACAAGTAAGAGCCAGAGCACCACCCACACACAATCTTTCCCTTGGTGCCTCTCTCTAAATTCGTTCCAGTGGCTACTAAACTGTGCTACAATGCCTTTGTGTGAATGCGGCACACTGTACGAGGGCATATTTGTCCGGACATTACTCATGCTATAGGTTACTCTTGTTTTAATGATTTACTATATACCTACAGTTTCAGTTTGACGTTCTTCAGCAACAACTTGTGTGCATCCCAAATAGTTGTATTGAGCCTACGGGGCATTTTTACATGGCACTCACAAGCACTTTCGTCGCGCATGGACCCAACAACGCGGCGCAGAACGTGTACTACCGCCGCAACCAGCACAAGCGTTCCCACGCCCCACGATAGCTGCGCACACCCCTCTATTGTGTCAAATTGAACGGCTACCGCCACGCAAACTGCGGTACATTCAATTACAGCAAGGCTACCCAGCACGTACACCCTGGACCTACCGTACTCGGTGTTGGTGTGCAAAAAATCATATGGCAAGTCCGTAGTAAGCGTGTACAGAGCATATAGCTGACTTACAAACAAAAAATTTGTGCGCACTTCCTCCCAGTACCGCGTTGGGCACGTTGTGGAAAATGGCTTATCAGGAAATATAAAGCCAGTAACGCTACTAGAATCTTCAACGCACAGGGCTCGGGTCGTGGCATCTACACTATTGTACACTCGCACAAGATCGCTAAGCTCGCCCAGCTGAAGAACCGCCATGACCTGCGTGATAAACATAAGAATAACGTAAATATAGGTGCGAATGACCGTCGCGTCGCTGCTTTTTGAAACTAGGAGCATTGTGGTTACAAACGACAGTGTCCTGGACGCAATCGACACATACAGAAACGTGTCGTCAGCAAACAGTAAAATGTGCGATCGAGTGGCAAGCAGCAACGGCCTAATTGCAACCAGCAGAGCCAAGCCATTTGCAAGAAGGTATGCCGTTTGAACGTGGCGGCTTCGAGAAGAAAACGACATTTTGATATCGGCTAGCACGGCTATGGGCACTGCCACGTACAAAATTCCCTCTATGTCACCGTTTACAGCTAATGGAACAGTAATTACGGTAAAAAGTGCACATGGCCACCGGCTCAGGCGCATGTGACATTCGATACTTACTAGATGGCGTTTAATAGGTTTAGAATACTATTTACAATTTGCAAATATAGTTGAAATAATGTCTATCGTTCGAAACAGAAATGCGCCTGACGTTGAAAGTGTCACTAACGAGCTACTTGAGTCACACTTAGAACCGGAAAAATTAGTAACCGAAACACACGTTGTACCCGCAGCAAAAACAGCAGCGGGCAGTGGCGTGTTTGTTATAAGCCTCGATGGCCAGTATAGCAAGGAAGATCTTGTCCGTGGTGTGCAGTTTAATCTTAGCGACTACGAGCTTGGCGAGGTCCCTGCAGGACGTGTAATCGTTGAGCAGCTGGCTACAAATGCCATTGGCTCCAACGTGCCAGCTACACTCATGGTTAGTACCAACCTTTTTAACAGTGGAAAGCCCGTACACTACCTGCAGAGCGGTGTTACCAACAGTACCGGCTGGACGACGAGCTATAACCAGGAGGAGCTCGTTCCAGTGGGATATGTTCCCGTTGTTAGCCTTATGCCCAACGAGTATACACGCGCACAGACCGTCCACTACAAGCCTGGATCAGGAGTCAACAGCGAACTTGTTCAGCGCTACGGGCACCTGAGCACCGGTGCCGACCTTCGCAATGGTGTCGTTGCGTTTCCTGGTGAGGATTACTACTACGTCGCAAAGGACCACGTTGTTCTGGATATTATCGAACGCAATTGGCAGGCCCTTGGCCAAGACATGCCGGGGGAGAGAGTCAAGGAGGGTAACTGGGTAAAGGTTGGAAACGGCCTGGTTGAAAAGGTACTCGACGAGCTTGACTCGAAGGTTTTGCGCCACATGCCGCTTACTGAAATGGGCGACCTGCACTTTTTAGTAAAAGCTGACCCCGACCTGGTCAGCTCTTTAAGCGACGAGCACGAATATCCTCTGTCAATGCACATGTCTGTGTCCTATCGCAGCATCGCTCCTGAGCTTGCTGAAAAATAAAACTATACACATTTCTATCCGCATTTCGATCTGTCAAGTAGAACGGCTCGCACAGCACTAAAGCTAAACCTACATTTAACGCCAAAGCTACCACCTTGTTCCACGGTACACGCCACTCAAGCGCGTTGACACAGTCTCCCACAATTGCATGATGGACAACACCCCAGCTGTCTGTGTCGTTGTGCCGTTCAAACGTGCCGCAAAGCATACCACCTTGCTCTAAGCGCGAACTTGTGCACTGCAGAAGATCTTGCAGGTGCTGCTTTGTGTCACAAAAGTAGTGTAATGCAAACATGCAAATGGCCAAATTAAAAGGGCCCATGGGAATCGAGGCACGCGCGGCATCACCGTGTACTACCTCAACACACATACCAATCTGCGCTGCACGGCGCTGAAGCTCGGCAAGCGCTAGGTCGGCAGTGTCTACACCGACGTACCGAAGGCATCCAAACACCTTGTTCAGGTCTCCCCCTCGGCCACACGCCAAATCAAGTATACGGCAGTGTTCTATGAGGTTGCCACTGCGCAACAGGGCTTGCTGCAGCAGGTTACGTTTGCAGGCATTATGTGCGCGTCGCAGTTCCATGCACTGCACTGGAGCAGTACACGCCACGCGGTTGTAGTGTTCTACAGAGGACGTCATGTATATAAACGCTACGCCCGCGCTATGAATGTTTGTTAGCACAAATCACTTAGACTTTAACAACGCTCTTAACAAGTTTGCGGGCACAAACGCAGTCAGCTATTCCGCACCCTGGGCCATGTCTACGCGCACGGGCCGCCAGTACTTATCACAGAACCACGACATAGCGGGACGCAAGTTTGCCTGCTCCGTGCTTGACAAACACGTGCAACTTGGTAGCAAGCTGGCTACAGAAAACGCCCTTGAAGCACCCACACCGTCGCAAAAGACCGCATTATTAGCAATGCGAGACAGCAAATCTCAAAGTGAGTTTAATGCGGCTCTCCGTCTCGCTGTCTGCACTGGGGCGCTGAAGCCTGCCGCAATGTCATTATTTTCCTGTCCACACGTTATTGAGACAAAGGCACGCGGTATTTTCCCTGTTTCTCGTAATATTCAGCGTGACGCAAAAATAAGTGTGCCACTGAACGTGGCTGGTTTAAATGCTGTACCCAAAAAAGTTACATCCTTAATCGGAGCTAAATCCACTGTCACAGCCGACAAGATGCAGGTTGACGAGATGCAGGTTGACGAGATGCAGGTCGAGAGCAATTTAAAAAACACAATGCAAGCCGAAAGCAATCTGAAAAATACGATAAAGAGTAGTAATGACACATTTCAGATGGCTGCACGCACGCCAGGTATGTCAACTATGTCTTTAGTAGCACCGCAACTCAAGAAGCGACGTAAAACTAATGCTAAAAAATAAAAGGTATATACTCTTAAGCAAATGATTTTGATGAGCAGCAACATTTATTATCTCGGCGCTGCAGGCAGCTTAGCGTCGCTCGCGCTTGGTCCTGGCATTTGGGCGCTGGTAGACGCAGCAACTCATACCAGGCAGGTATGCGCTAGCACGTCGGATAACGATGTGAAAAACGCTCAGATACTAGACTTTGCTCACTTTGCCACGTGCATGATCGTTTTTGCACTGCCCATGTACAAACTGCGTAAGTTTAGAAGTGAAAATGGCACGGATGATAGCAAAAAGACCGAAGCACCCATGATTGAGCTTGCGTACGCATGCATGTTTTCTAGCTTTGCCCTACTTGTAAGCATTGTTATTATGTCGGGTGCCGTGTGCGGCAACAACAATTGCATTACTACAAATGCCGCACAAAATGCGCAGACACAGGACTTTGGGGTGTACAATACACAGCTGGTAAAAATGCTTGGCATTGAGGGCGACGGCGAGAATGGCAGTGCACGATGCGGTCTAAATCCTTCCCACTTTAAGGTGCCAGGCAACTATTGCCAAGAAAACCTTGTTGGATTAACAAATTGCCCCAATGTTGAAACACCAGGTGGAGCAGAGAAGTGCCTTGTCTTTGCGTGCAGCAATCTTGTCGAAGGCCGACAGTCGCGTTTTATCATTAGCCTTGTAGGACTACTGCTTCAAATCATTGCCACATATTTTGTGATTCTGTTTGAGCACGCGTCTACAGAATCACCGAAAATCGTAGCATCACAACCAAAACAACCTGTCGTAATGCAAGCCGCATTTGCCACTGCTCCACCGTGGCCGGCGCCAGGAAAAAGTGTACCTTCCAATTCTGATGAGTTGCGCCAACGTCGTTATACAGCAGATAATTACACTTTGAGTTCTAATAGATTAGAATTTTGATGTCCTCCACCAAACGAAAAAGAGAGCCTACACAAGCAGATGATGGCGGCTTGGCAGAACTGGAGCTGCTTTCCTCAGTTGAGTACGATAGGACTCATATCGACACGCTTTTGGAAGCATATACAGTTCAAACTTCGGCTAAAGACGCGCCAGTCGACAGCGGCAAGCCACCGATATTGCACTGCTGCCCCCGGGCGTATGAGGACGACTTTCTACGGGAAGCGGTTGGAAACGAGAGGCCATGTGGCCGCGACAAGTCCTGCGAAGGACTGAAGCTGCATGGGACCACTGGTTTTGTGCTCCGCGAGTTTACATACCCCGGAACACCACACGAGGAACACCGTGCCATGTGCTTGATCTGCCGACGTTTGGAAATTTCAAAGGCATTCTTTAAAAGCGAGACGGGTGACACTGACACGTACCCCGTAATGCATTTATCCGACCACTACAATCTTGTCGATGTGCCCGGTGAATACGACATTAGAGATTGTATTGTAAGCGGGAAAAAGTACACGGGCCTACAGCTGCCGGTCGTGTTGCACGTGCGATCTGCTTACTCGTGTCACACCAAGGACGGCGTAAAGCATCTCAGCCAGTCAAGGATGCGGTGCCCCGGCACAGGCGACACTTTGGAACAAGGGCCTTTTTTAGGTCGCCGGGCGGCTTTGGCTTTGGGGAAGCAGGCCGCCCGTTCCGAAAAATGCCACCCGGAAGTGTAAAGCTTTTGCCAGCAAGCATGGCCACGGGTCGTACATGGTCCATTCCCGGATCAAGCACTACACTCATGCAAATCATTGCCACGCTTGAGCATGGTACTGACGAGCAGGTGGACGCCTGTCTGCCGGCTGCCATGCACCTCGAGGACCTGCACAAAGAAGGGCAAATAGTTGACGAATCGCTCGTCACAAAAACTCTCAAATTGTACCCTTTATTGCGCAGCAGGCACGTTAGTTGCCAGTACATGCCTAACATGGTGCGTAAGATTGTTGCGACATGCTTTTCCTCACAGCGGCCCGGTAATCGATCTGTCGACCCTATTGGGCACATACTGAACAAAGCATGGCCCATGCGCTGCTCTGTCCGAAACTTTAGTGACATTGTATCTAGCTACATTAGAGCAGACCCCACTATCTACCGCTTCACGCTTGCGGTGATGCATGCGTCTATGCTGGGAAAGCTAAATTTAAAATCAAAAGCCGCTAGCCCAGGCGTACGGGTAATGCTGCACAGGCACTATGTACATGCTCCCGTACCTGCTGCCCAACTGGCAGACTGGGTGCAGCACGGAAATCACGTTCTTCTTTTTGTTGCCATTAAGGAGTTTATTTATTGCTCTATTAATTTCGTACCGGGACTGTGCCACGTTCTGCACGACGCTTACAATTGGGAAGGTTTTACTGATAGCGTCAGCAAACAGGCCGACACAATACGGTCCATCATTAATCAGTACAGTAACACCCCGGGGGAGGCGTTCCGGCGCGCGCTGGAGGCCGTAAGCATTGTACGCTCGGTCAAGTGCCCAACGCCTCCGACGGACCTTGGAACGCTGGGGGAATCGTTACAGGCTATGGTACGCCTGTTGCACTATCCTGTTTGCGACGTGTATCGATATCCTTTACGGGTACGTATCTTTCAAGCGATACAAAAAGCAGCACACCGTAACATCAACACCGGCAGCCTGGCACGGTGCGTGGGGCTGTCGCCCGCAGTGGCCGATGCAATCGCGGCCGTCACAAGCAGGTCGGCCACACCAGCAAGCTGGAAAACGCTGAAGGCCCTGAACATACAAAGCACAGCAGAGGCGCTGCTGTTGCACGAATTTGTCAGCGCTTGGTCCCTGTGCTTTAAACTCAGGGTATACTGTTTACCTAAGCACATCTGCGACGAGCAGATCGCAGCCGGGGTGCCCAGTAACAAGATTGTGTACGCGTGCGCGTGCTGCAGGCAGCTTCGAGCTTTTGTCGTGGACAGCACTAACAACAGCAACGCGTGGGCGTGCGGGCATCAAAAGGTGCTGCTTGACGACGAAACCGGGGAGGTCTATTGCGGAAAGCGTATTGAAAAGAATCCGGCACCACGGAAACACGCTACGGCCGAGACCAGGCGTTCGTACTGGAAATCTCAGCAGAGCATTATGTGCGGCTACAGTTCACTTATCCAAATTAAGATGGCGGGCAAGCTTCTGGCATTCTTTGGCAAGCTGTACATGCTGTGCCCGGACTGCGGCTGTGTTATGCGCCTGACTGAAAAGAATTACCACGGCAGAAGCATGCGCTGCGTGCACTGCACGTACAAGGCAAACTCAGCATGCCAAAGCAGATGCTTCCACTGCTACAAAAGCAGCGTCAGCAGTAGTACCAGCAGCAGCAATAGCGGCCTCAGCACAGTGGCACTTTCATCATCAACAGTGTTTGTGTGTACGTGCTGTCGGAAGAAGTGGATGGACCAGGACACGATCACAAACAGCATTGATGAGGAAACAGCTCACCAGGCAATTAATGAGCGATGGAGCACAAACCGTGTGGCAGTTTACTGTGCATGTTCTATTTAATCTTGTAATTATAAACGTGTATTGTATACATATGGCAAATGACGTTGTGCTTGTGAACTTGCGCGTAATAGCAAAGCTGCAGCCTGGAGATCGCCTGCAGTGCTGTGACAGCAAGTATTTTGGAATTGACAGGGGATACTTTACGTGGTTGTGGCGCTGGATTAAGGCGGACACGCGGAAGATTACGCTTGAACGATTGGAAGATACAGTTTTTGAAGCAAATAAAGTGGGCCAAGATAAACTGACCAAGGGGCTGCTGCAAGGGGCAAAGTCGGGCCTGGGACACTTGTTGGACACGTACCACACGGATCCAACGACGGTAGCCCGGCTTGAAACGATTATTGCGATGTGCGACGGTACTGTTGAGCTGTCACTATAAACTAGCGAGCACTAAGGTGAGATAATGAAAACAGGTCACCACCAACCTCACGAAGACCCGTACTACGTGCACCGACAGGCAATCACAACGGGTGCCCTGCGCGTGTTTATGAAGCAGCTGTGCTCCGACATGATGCGGCTGCACATGTGTACGGGCGATACTGACATGCCCGGAATCCTGCAAGCGTGTGCAAACAGGCTGCTACAGGTAGATAAGACAAGGAGACTAGAGGTCCTTGTCGAGCAGGTGCTGGCACACGAGTCAGGCATGCCCGACATTCAGGACCAACAGCTTCTTGCTGAGGTACTGGAGTGCTACAGCGACGCGGCCAGAGCACATAGGCTTGGCGAAGAGCGTCAATGGAGAACGGATATTATGATACCCGATATTATACAACAGGCCACACCCATTTGCCCAACATCGTCCAACGATGCCGAGGCATTTGTCAATTCTATAAATCAGTACAGTAGGCAGGCTTTTGTGCCCTGTAGCGCGTTCCAGCAAATGGTAGTCAGGGCTATAAATGGTATACTGCAGCAAGAGACAGAATAATGGCAGACACAAAAGAAGGCATTAAAAGAGTTATACAATTTGCAAGATTTAATTTGCCTGCTGATGTGCAAAAACGTATACTTGATATGATACCAGATGACGACGTCAAGGTCAAGCAAGAGGACGACGTCAAGGTCAAGCAAGAGGACAATGGTGCACGAGCGGCATCCTTTACGGGAATTGATGGCCGTAATGTTGGCGGTAGCCGCGGTACTAAACGTGTGGGAGGTAATGGCGGTGATGGTTACGATAGCAGCAGTAGTGATGATGAAAGTGATAATAGTTCCACAACAAGCAGTGATGATTTGTTTTCGACAAGCAGTGGGATTAGGGTTAAGGTAGGGGGTGATGATACTTCCACGACAAGCATTGATGTGAGTGATGGTAATTTTAATGAAAAAGGGGAAGCGGCAAATGGCAGCTTTATGGCGGTTTGCGCAACAGCGGCAGCATTAGGGGCAGCGGCGGCTGGGAGCGCAAGCTTAATCCAGCACGTTATGGACTCACGGAGAACAAGGAAAGACTACGAGTACATTGAGTACTTTCGAAACATCAATGGCTGCAAGTGGGTTGCCGATATGATTGCCATGATCTCAAGCATAGCGGACGAGCTTCCACACGACCTATTACATCCATCTGCCAGATTGCACATACGTAAGTGCCTGAGGAGGCGCCAAAGATTGAGGAGGCGCAATGCCAGGAGCTGGACTACAAAAAATATTGCAGTAAATAATTATCTTCAGCAGCAATATGGCGCCCAAATAACGTGGACAGACCTGGTAGATCCAGGACTTGTTGCCATTGCACATATGGCGTGTCACGACGCCGCCAAGCTAATGCCAAGGCTTAGAGGGCTCCACATGGTGCACGTTATAGAGTATGTGAAAAACCAGGGCACTGTAGAACAGGAATTCTTTAGTTTCTTCTGTGGTGTGCTTGCCTCAACATGGCGCTTTAACAGTGTCATGGCCGCAAAACCCTACAAGACCAGGTACGAACACGCGGCAGTGTTGCTGGCGCTGCGCAACGCAAATTCGCGACTTGTAAATTATTGCATAAATAAGGACACGCTGAAGTACGAAGAGCGCCCCCCAGCTCCTACAAATTTAAGACAGCTTATTGATATGAGAAGATGGTAAATTAAAGTTTTAAATTTCTGTTGCCGTTTTCCTCAGGTTTTAATTCCCCGTTCCAAATAAACACCGCTATTCACTATGTTTTCAGCACGTCCCCGGTCAAAACAATCTGAAACTAGTTCAATTTCGGCGGCATCCCAGGAGGCGGCCCACCATCCGTTATGTGCGTCTTGTGAACAACCGATGCCGATGCGCCGTTGCGCACACTGCGGTTGTATGGTACGCTTGAAACAGCGCAGTCAGAAACCTGCAGTGTACATAGCACGGTAGCCGTGGCGCGCATAATTTCCCGAACCATAGACGTAATCCATGCCATTACACAGGCTAGCAGCACGATAACCACCGTGACAACGCGAAACTCCTGACTGTGTACCCACAGCGACGCCAGTTCGCTCGCGACATAGCGGGTAAAGTTTTGCGCTATGGGTGCCGCGGACGTTTGGACCCACTCGCACGTTGCGTTCATGTACTGCTAACCGCTAACGACTCAAACACTCCAATCGAAACCGCGTTGCGCGCTACCTCGCGGCTGGCATCAGCAAGCCGGTCGCGCTTAAGCCGCCACAGATCGTAAGGTACATCACCGGCCATAAAGTCGACCATGCAGTCCCACAAAATAGTGAAGTACTCCTCGTCAAACTCGACCGTGTACATCTTAGTCTTTGTCTCCGACCACGACACGAAGAGCGTCCAGTCACAGGGGTCAATTGGCAGGCACCGCATCTCCGCGTGCAATTGCGGGATATAATAGTACGGTACCCCCTGGTGCGGCACGTTTAGGCCCTTGGCGTTTATCTTTGTGCTGCACTTAATCTCCATGGCACCGTAGCCACGGTCGGGCCAGTACACCACACCGTCGGGCGAGCTGCCAAACCAGCTGTGTGTGGCGTGCTGCTCAAAGCCCACCTCCCACACACGCATGTCAGGCAAGTGATGCAAAGCTGTAGCACAAGCGTTAGGCTCGTTCTCCACACCCCACTTGACGTTTTTCTGCCCCCTTTCGTCCAGCGGCGGACGCGGACGTAATCCTAGTACCTCCTCGCGGTACACAGTCATCTCGTCCTGTGTCTGTATAAACAGCAGCTGGCTTAGTTTTGACCCTGACAACCGGTTGCGCCGCCTCGCCCACCACTCTGGCGTGCGCTGAGGGGTCTGATCAAGCGCCTTCAGTATGTGCGGCAGGGCTTTGTCCTCGCTCAACTCCTTAAAACGGTCGGACATCACTATCTTGCGCGCCATGCTGGTAGTATTTAACACTTATACATTGTAAAAGTGAATGCACAACCAATCAATGCCTCATGCGGCACAATTAAACAGCGTCACGCACATTAGCAAAATCGAAATATTGGCTGCAAAAGCATTTATTATGTTTTCCACCATTGTTGCACTCGTGTGCAGCGCGTGGACGCTGTCCCAGTACGTGTCAAAATCTAATCCACTTATGGCGTACAGTTGGGTTGGCACAATTGCGTCGGGCATGCTTTTGATGGGGCTTGGTATTGAGTGGGCCATATACAGGCGCGGCGGGTGCCTGCCCGGTTGCCAAAATGCCGATACGAAAATTGAGCGCGTACGCCAGCGTGGGCTAGGGCTAACTATGACACACATTGCCACTTCTTCCATCAGCATGTTTAGCACGTGCGCCGCGGCAGTCAACATTCACAACAACGCCACGGGCGGTCTGTACGCCACCAGCTGTATCGTCATTGCGTTTTATTGGGTTTACGGGGTCCTGTTTACGCCAAACACCGTTATGCACGTTGCTATACATACTAGCTTACCTGAGGCAGAGCAGACACTTGTTGGCTTTTATCAAAACGCCGCAAGTTTTGTGTGGCGTAGTAGCAAAATAAATCCAGCCGCGTACACGAGCTAGCGCTTCGTGCGCACGCAGTACGCCGACACCGCAATGGCGGCTGCCCCAAGTCCCACCAAAGTTGCGGTGTACACGCAAAAGCTCTTCTTGCACACAGGCAGGTCATGGGCAAAATCTTGCAACGGAGGAGGAGGAGGATTGCTATTTTGCGCAACAGATCTTGACACTTTCTCCCAGTCCGCTGTAGTTGACATCGCATGTAATGAATTCATGGGGCCAGTAAATGAATTCCTTTGACTATATGGGCGCCGATAGAGTCAACAATTCCATAGTGGGTACACATGTGGGTTATTAATTTTGGCATTTGGGCGTTGGACAAAGCATGCAACTAGCCCTATTACTGTAGCCCAATGGCAGTCCGGCGAGTGGGTCATGCCCTCAATAATGTGCACTTTAGCGTTATCTGTGACGTTGCCAAGACGCATTGCGTTGCAAGGGCTCACGTCATTATCGCAAGAGCCGTGAATGATACACGTGGGGGTGTGTTCAAGGCACGAACCTAGAACTTTTGCAGTATCAAGGCGGTCCCCTATAAGGAGCTTAATTGCAGACCAGCGAGTCATCGTGCGCAACGCAGAAAAGCCGCTAAGCAGCACAAGCCCCGCCGGCGGGTGCTGAACGCATGCGTGTGTTGCAATGGCTGCGCCCAGGCTGCGGCCAACGATAAAGACGTCGTGCTTGTAGTCGGTTTTAACTCTATCATAAACCTGTCGCACATTTTTTATAACACTCTTGTCATGACAGCGGCCCGTGGACCGACGCTCGGGGTACGTAGGTGCCACGAAGTTGCACTTGCAGCGCTCCACAAAGTCAGATGCCACTCCGGAGCTTAGTAAGTCTTGCACGACAACTGCATTGCCATGGCAATACAGTATAGTTCGCTGTGCGTCCGCACGCGTAATTGCAACACACTCAACGCCTCCTACGTTGAACGTAGGGTATTTTGCACGACAATGTGGTCCCGGTTCTTTAAAACGCGGGTACAGGAAATAGTCCACGGCAGGGTCTACTACGCACGAGCACGCCATCACCTACCGGTTTGCTGCTATATATAATATGTCATACAATGCTTGCTACGCCGTCGTCAAGACATTGATAAATTCTAGTGGTGCGCTGTAATTTTGGCTGATAAAAGCGATTACAACCTTCGGCAATCATAAATAAAAAGCCAATTGCGCATGCGGACGTCGGAAGAGCCAATAGCCACAGCGATTGCGCGGAGGCATCCCAGCTGTCTATTGTCCGGTACACGATCTTATAACGAGTAACCAAATTATAAAGTGCTAGATGCAGCACGGCGTTAGCAGGGCCAACATTCCATTCGTAGCGCAAGATGACAGATGACGCGGCAAGCGTACACACAAATGGGCGGCGAAACACGTGGGGAAGCCCAAGGTAGCCGTGTGTGTGCGCACCGGCGGAACCAGCGACTACTAACGCAGCCATGACCCATGCAGATTTTCCGCTAACAAGTAGCGAAGTACACGCCATTCGCAGCATAAATATGGCAGCAAATATCTCGTGCACGTCTAGGTCGCGATCAACACTACACAGCGACACAAGAAAAAAAACGGATGCCCATGCATATTGCGCGCCTACTTGGTAGTGCAGCAGCCACTGTACCACCACGCTTAGTACGTCCCAAAATTCCGGACCCATCTACAACTTTATGACGCTGCGATCAAAGCCCGTAACATCCGAGCAGATACAGGCAAGCGCAGAATTTGGGGGGGGATGGGTAGTTCTGTTTATGGCATTTTTACTGGCCGTTGCTGTAAATTGTGCACGGAGGCCAACACGATTACATCTAAAGGCTTACAAAACAAAAGGCTTACAGAATTGGGATAAGGTTCATTAGGTAGTTTCTTCCGACAGCTTGTCGGCCGACCATATGTGCACGCAACTGGCCACTATAATTATAGACACAGACAACACTATACCAATGTGAACGTTGGCGATAACAACGTCCCACGTTGACGTTACACCATAAGAGGCCGCTATTGCACCAAGTACTGCGGCGACGGCGCAAAAGACGCTTACGGCAACCGCCGAGCGCAGCCGGAGCTTGTTGTTTCTTCCTCCCAGATTAATTACGGCAAACAAGTAAGCTTGTGAAAAGTACAGGGGCACTACGGAAAACGTGCTTCCAGGGCTGAAATATAGTACAAACACGGTTGCAAGCATCATAAAACTTACCCACCCCAGATTGGCCGTACCGCTGCCCATACTACTTCTTTATCCGCGGCAACACATATTTATAGTTATAGACCTAACAGCAGATACCAGCGACGTTTTGACTTATCAAAACTCAACGGTGCTTGGCCTGCTTAGGTCGAATGTACGAAAGGTGGACCGGTGCCGAACCCTTTGGCCCGCCCCACACGCTAGTATAATTAGGAGCAGTAGTACCATTAGGAAAATTAGCGGCGGACTGCGGCATTGTAGCCTTTGGGGGCTTGTAGCAGGGCATATGCTTTCACAAGGTAGTGCTGCTTATTTATACTACGGTTTATTGTAGTGATGCATGGATCTTCGTGAGCGACAGTGGAAACTTTTAATGCACATTGAATCCAATATGGGACTTCCGTATGTCGACAAAAATTACAAGCACACCTCAACGTGGCTCGGCCTTCAGTCAGTCCTTGCGGTAGATTTAAAACGAATGCCAAAGATGCACGCAACTAACGTGACAAAGATAGTGCAAAGGCACGCTGCGACGACTCCGTGGCATCCGTACACACAGGGCCACCTGTACATCATCTACATTATGGCGCACGTTCTACGGGACGAGCGGTCTCTTTACTGGGGTTACGCGCACGCGTGCCGCCTTGTCCATCGGTACGGTCCAGACACATCATTCAATACCCCTGTGCTACCAAACAAACTGTATGGCATTGTGTGTAGAAAGCTGAATTTGTGTCGTAACCTGTTTGACACGGTGCTGCGTATGCGCTGGCTGTACGTGCTGTTTGGCCAGGTGATACCAAATCCACGCTTTCTGTGCTGTGTATGGGACTTTGTGCTGCAGAACGACGAAAACATGTATCGAATGTGCGCCTCGTTGCTAGAGTACGCCATGGACAACGAGCACAACGTAGACCCGGACAAGTGTCATCTGGAGCGGTTTTCTGACTACGTCTCGATTCAAATTCACTCCGACGTAATTGTAGCTGCCCTCATTGCCGACGCACAGTCAAAAACCGCACTTGGATGTTTAAAATCATCGACATCCGTCCCGACGAGCCCGACGAGACCTTGGAAGACTGGAGTGAAGTTACCCACCGTGGGTCCTGGCCGGAAGCAGCAGCGGCTGACTGTATCGTGATTGCAAACGCCACGCTTGCAGACGTTTGCATTACTAATGCTCCGTGCATTGTGCATTCGAAAACAACACGCATTGGAAAGGGCGCATCCGGAACCATAGAGAAGTCGTGCCAAATGCCATGGGCTCTTCGCTTGGAATTCTGCCTAAATCGCATTTTGGAGGAAGAGAGGCCAGTACTTGGTATTATGGATGCACCGAGCTTTCACGAGATACGCGACGCTGTGCGTGCCGTACGTGAGCTTTCCGAAAAATTTCAAAAAATTAGCGACGACGGCAGCAAGCGCATTGTTTTGGAAGGACCTTCCGATGTTCGATATATGTCAATGCAGAATCGAACACAGGCGGAACCCTTGCTGGTGCTAAAGAGCAACACAGACATGTGGAGGTTTCTGCAAGAGCCCTTCTCGTCAGAAGACAACAAAACGACGTGGAGCCACATTATTGAAACGGAGCTGCCGGTACACGACAGCATGCGTCTTACGCAGGCACTGTCTGCAATCTGCGGGTCCACCGTAAGCTACAGCGACCGCCAGCTGCACTACAGCTTTCCGGAAGGCACTATGGTACCAAATGCAATGGTAAAGTACGTCAAGTGCAGTACAGGTATCAAGCAGGGCTCACTGCGGGTCAGCCGTACGCGCGGCATTACAGCAGTCGCCATCGACGGAAGCTTGCCTGTGGCCACCGTCGTTGTGCAAACATCGGAACTTGATGAGGTTGCCGCGACTGGCGCTGACGGCCAAGCACTGCAGCTAGTGAAGAGTATGGTAGAGGCTAGTGACGCGGCCACGATAGGGGCTGCCTATTTTTCTCTGAAAGAACTGATGCCATCCGTGTCCAATCGTACACGTAACGTTTGCAACCAGGCCATGAACGACGTAGACGTACGCTTTACGTGTACTCGGTCCCTAACCGCGCCATCGTTTGGAAGGCAAGCAAGTTACGCGATGACGTAAGGTATCACTTATCACTTGCCATGGCTACAAGCGTAACTGCACGCGACATCCTGAACCTATTGGGCAAGGAAAGTGTTATAATTATAGACAGTCGTCGCGAAATTATGTTTCACGTGAGCTCAAAGTCCGTGATACAAGGCAGTGCACTTACCAGAGCAATTAATCTGATTGAAAAGAGTGGCATGGCAAAGATGCACTGCAGCGTTGACTTTGAAGAAAGCCAAATAATGTTTAAGTCTGAGCCCTTGCTTGTAAACACACTGCTTAATTTGGACCCAGGCAACAATTTGGATACCGAGAGCGAAAAAGCAGCAGCCGACATTGTACGTAGTATGGGAGTAATGGACCTGGACAATTTGCGCCCAGAGTGCTGCATTAAGTCTTCAAATGGCTCGACGCACGTACATTTCAGCCGCCTGCTGCACGTCAGTCACAATGCTGTAGTGCACTACCTGCAAGAGCATAAAGGGGTGGAGGTAACTTATGATATGGACAATCATTTAATTTGCGTAAGTTTGCCAAATGTTTCGAAGAGGAAGAGGTGACACGATTCAACTCTATGTGATGCACTACCGCCATGGCTAACGAATTTCCCATGTATCATAAATGACCTAAACATATAAGTACAAAGTCCTAGACCTATTTTCTCCGCCCACGGCTGCTACGGCGCACTACATTATTCTGCTTGGTCAGCTGCGTTTTCATCTGATCAATACTTATTGCTTCATTGTGTGCTTGGCGCACATCGTTGCACACACAACGGGCGTTGGCATGTGTTTTATCGGTGCGGATAAACTTGGGCACAACAAAGTTGCCATCAATTGTAAGCTCACACTCCCATAGTTGCCCAGGCACAAGCGTCTTGCCGTGATTTAGGCAGGTGGGCAGAAAGCGATTGAACTTTCTGTCAACTAAGTCATTGTTCTGACCAACTAGCAAGTCTATCGTGTGAACGGGCTTCCACTTGTACATTGTGCTGGGACGACCTAAAATGGACGTGCCGTCGTGCACAATGATACCATCCACACGTATGCTGCTATCCGACGCGTGGCCACTGTACCACTGAGGAGTCAGCGTACACAGGGGGAAGACGGACTTAACCCGAATTGTCATGCCGCACGCAAGCTTCGGCATATTGTACGCTGCAAGAAGGTGCAGGCGGTTTCGATAGTCTCCAGTAACGGGCCTGCTGCGCCAGTGATACAGATCAAATGCCACAAATTCGCGCGTTTGAACCATGTACTCACAGTCTAATATGGCTTCTTGAAATGCATTGTAGCATGGTACCGACCATACTGTGCCACGTCGGCACACTGCACTAACTATCCACTGGTTCCTGAAGCGCCGAACAAAAAGTGCAACACGTACCCCATCGTACTTGAGTGAGACAAGCGGGGACGGAGTGGCCGGACACGCCTTTCTTAAACTTATTGGCTGGTTCTGTTGCATTAACAGCAGTGCACCGTTGAGCTCCCTCGTGTCCACGGAGCTGACCTCGGGCTGAATACGAACAAATGGCAGCACGTCCGTTCCAGCTCGGCAGCGCGCCCCACGATATCCAAAGCATGTTACCATAAACGGAACAACATCCCGAAGCATCGTATCAAGGTTTTGTATACTGTCACCAATTTTGTTAAGCTCGCCACAGTACTCCAACTCCAAATTACAGTTTCGTGTGCTCTCCGTCAGCTCAAGCTTGTACTGCCCGATCCGCTTGCTCCAGCGGCGGCGGTAAATTGTCTTGTACTCCTCATCCGTGCGCATTGCAGGGCTTTCCACGCTTATTGACAGCGTGCAGCGCACAGCGCACGGCATAAGGATAGACACTATTGCGCGCTTACGCTGCCACTGACCGTCCACACATCGAATGTCGTTACCGTCCGTGTACATCACACATGTATCCGAGTACTCGTACTCTCCGTTCTCAAAAAGGAGAACACGCGCTGTGTTAACCAGGTGCGGAGGCAGCGAAAACCGAAGCTCAACCTCGGTGTCTGGCGGTAGGTCGGGAGTACCCTGAACGTGATTTACCAACAGTTCCCCCAAAGACATTGCTTACGTATATATTAGCAGCGGTATTTGTGAAGATACAGTGTACTATGGGAGTGGGAGTTAGCTTGTTAAACAACTTTCAAAGCTTCGGCACACTGCTGTTTGCGAGCCTTAACATAATAGTTGTTGTGCAGCTGCTTGCAAAAGGCTCTGATCGTTACGTTGCCAACCTTGGCATGGAAAAAAACAAAGATGCACACATCAAACGCTTACTGTCATACACGGACGCGCGCCTGCGGTTGGAAACTGCCTGGGCGGCCATAAAAGTAATAGCAACTGCAACGGCCTTAAAGCTAGTTCTCAATGAGTCCCTGGCCGACCAGATAATTGCGGCATGGTTTGTAGGCCAAGGATTTGCGCTTCAGCAGTACGTACAGAGCTTTATTAGTGGCATAAGCCATCGAAACAACACCAAAATATGGCACGCCATGTACAATGGCTCCGACATTCGGTACGCCGGATGCAAGGAAAATTACGCGTACAAACTAGTTGGGCAGACAACGTTATCCATCACTCTGGAGGCAATTGTCGTAAAACCCCAACATAAGATAACGGTGCTGCGGACGCTGCCCTGGACCGCCATGGCCCAGCTCACGGTCGAAGTGGCCACCTGCTAAATGCGGTCAATTTTGGCAAATTGACCTGTTGCGACAGGAGGAGGCGTACGATCATGCGGCATCGTGGAAGGCTTTTTGTCCAGCTGCATTGCCTGGTTCATTATTGACGTATACACACTCAGCTTGCGCCTCCTCCTGCGCTTGCCTGATTGATCTGTAGCGTCAGAAGATCTGGAGGACATCGTAGAAGGATTTTCCGCCATCTACAACTCTGTATTGTACAGCATGAAGTAGTTTCCCTTCCTCAGGTTAGTACGATGTCCTCTCAATCTTTGGATGCTACAGATCAAGCAGGCAAGAATGCGCGAGACACGGAAGCGCTGGACAGGATAAGGCTGGAAATGGAAAGGCACTATCAGATAATTAGAACGCCAGCCATTGATGAGTGGAACAAAGCCCGCCTGGCTTCAGAGGGAAATGTATTGGACTATGAGACGTGGTACGCCGCGAACAGGCATAAGTTCATACAGCTTAGTGATGCATCGTAAGAACGGCAATCAAAGGAGCAAGGCTTAAGATCTTGTGTGTTCGCATGCCCCGCATTACTCATTTAAATTTAAATTTAAATTTAAACTAAATTAGAGTGAGGTACAATGCTGCGCACACCCTTGCACGTCATACGCTCGAACATCTTCCTCGCAAGAGCCGTGTTCATTGAACTTGGTGCGTACGAGTGCGCAAAGGCGGCCTTTGGCAAATACCCTCTGCCGAAAGAAAACAGCGCATTCTGGTCCTCGGGATCTGGCATCTTGGTACGCAAGCTCTGCGAACAAAAAGGTATGCCCGTGTCGCTGCTCGGTGTGTCTGCACAAGCCGCCGCCGTATTGCTGTTTGATAAGCATTGGAGGCACGATGCTCGCAAGCTCGTTGCCGCCCGACTGGTGAAATGTTATACACTTGCGTCCGCGGTGGACGGGCTGATGGCAGTGTACATAGCAGAAAACGGAGGTACCCGTGCAAATGCCCGACTACAGCTAATGGCATCGCACGTACATCCTCTGCTGTTCTGGCCACTGGAAGACAACCCAGTTGTGGCCTACATGACATACGATGCGGATGGTGTTCATATTCACTTGTCAACAACGCTACAGGTGCCAAGTCCTACTTTACCGGGTTGGGGTTCTGTACAAAGCGAGCTTACCACACAGGAGCAGCTTGAGTGTGCCGTACTGTCGAATGACCTGTCTGCGACAATGCAAGCAGTGGCCTATGGTCAGCCAATTTGCCTGCCATTTGATCATTCAAGCATGCCGTACGAGGCATGCCTACGCTTTTGCGCGTCGTGCATGATTAGTGGGCCGATGACGGTAAGCGGCGAGTCGTCGGGAATTCGTGTATGCCCCAAAAAAGAGTGCTGCTACACCGAGCACAAACTGTGCCGATCCTCACAACAGTGCCCAAAGCACAACATACCGCTTGTAGAGGTGGGCCTTGTTACAACATGCCCAGCACAAGCGGTACCAATAGTAGCGAGAGGTGTCGTTGAATGCAAGGCCACGTGGTGCGTGTTGGTAGGCGACTGCAGGGAATCCGCTGAGCACGCGCCAATGGGTGGCATGCTGCACCCTGCCTCAATTGACGACTGTGTTAACTGCGCCGACCAAGCGGTCAAGCGGGGAGTTTGGTGTGTTCTTAATCCCGACAAGGGAGTGGGAGTGAACAAGCAGATCGTACAAAGCCGCTTTCAGTGCATAGCACCGTTTCAAAAGCGTCTTTGTGAGGCTTTCATGCGCTTGGAGAGTTTAAACGCCCGACTACAGGCCACGAGGCGGCAGGTTCCGTCCTACAAGGCCACCGTCGAGACTCCGGAATCGTATTGTATCGCTGCCAAAGGCAGACAAACGTTTATGATACGCCCTCCTGGTCGTGCATTCACCGATCTACAGTCATTTGGGCAGGTAAGTACACCTGTATCCCAATGCCCAAGGTTTTGCACCAATTTAGCAGACGCTCTCATAAGCTTGCAGGTCTTTAGCGAGCCAGAGTTCAGCAATATGTGCGCCCGGTTTCGTAACAGTCCTCTCTCAATCGACTTGCTACTTGCCAAGTGGATGTACCTTAAGCTTCCTTTGCTTCCCGGCACCATTAGCGTTCAGAAACCTCCGTTGACAGCGGGGGAGATGCACAAGACGGTTGCACACAGTGTTCTCTCAGCGTGCACTAAAAGACGGGTTGGCAACCTGCTGCGCGAGCCGAGGCACTGGTGTGTTACTCAAGCGGAAGCCGTTTTGCCAACCTCAAGTGAAGAAGACGAACTGTTTTTGCAAAAGCTGGGTCTGCCTGCCAAACTGCCCCCGTGCGTAATTCAGGAGCGGCAGCCAGCAACACCGGACATTTTAAATACCGTGGACGGCTTCGCCGCGCTAGGGCTTAGCGGGTACGCCGTCTCAGCGGTACGAGTGATTATGAATCCCTCCATGCATGTGTCCGCTGTAGAACAGTTGCAGGCAACTGCAAAAGGGACATTCACGGGAGCGTGCCTGCTTTCTTTTCTCATGTGTAACGAGGCTGACCCTATGCCCGTATCATTAACGGCCTCGTGCGTGTATGCGTTCCGTGCGCAGTGCCTGCGTTTCTCTATGTACGGCCGCCTGTTTTTGCTGGCAATTAAGAACGCGGAAATGATTGGCCTGCAATGGGAAGTCGACCCTACTGGGCTGCTGTGCTGTACGGCGGGTTGCACAGCCAAGGACTGGACAGGAGACTGGACCCCGGTAAAGCAACTTTGCATGTGTACGGGCTCTTCCTACGTTGGCCTAGGTGCAGGTTCCATGCTTCACTGGCAGCAGATTGCTATTGCAGGGCAGCCGTCCGTGCTTTTTGAGAACGACTTGACCAGGCTGCTACGCATTCCGGAATCATTACTCTCTCAGGAGCAGGTGTATCTGGTGCCCTGCATGTGGACGGGTATATCGGCTGCTGATCTTCCTATGTGTAACACCGTTTGTGTCATGCACAGGGAAGGAGTTAGTCCGATTGCATACAGCCAGGGCTGCGTCACACACATGCTGTCCGTGGTTTCTTCTCTAAAGCTACCGACCGCCACGCAGTTTATGGGAGAATTTTCCGGCTCTGCGTGGAATCATTACGTCAGCGATCAAAAGCACGACACGTTTGCGTTACGCGCTCTCAAGTGCTTTCACGCTATGAATAAACATTAGCTCCGCAGCGCCACTTGTTACGCGTCCACACGCTTGTACCACACATATCTGTGCTTCGCTCGTCGTTTTCGCACGCGCCGACGGCAATGCCCTTGCAGTACAACACTCCATTAACGCGCACGACGTCGCCGACAACACTAAACATGAGGCACGGGTAGCTGATCCAGCCCGTGTGAAATGCGTGCAGCGCGCGGCCGTGCTGCGCCCCATATAAGCTCACATATCCAGACAAGTGCCAGCATGCCACAAGAGTTGCGCTTTGTTCAATACGCAAGCAGGATTGCGCACGGTCGACACAGAAGGGCCACACCCCGCCATCGCCGCCCACAGCAAGCACTGGGCCACTTACGCAAAAGGCGTACATTCCACACTTTACCATATCAATGTCGCCGACAATCACGTCGCACGTGTATGCCCGGTGCTCGCGCGTGCAGAAGGCAATTAAAGTACCCCCAAGGCTTGTCACGTCGACCACCGACATACTGCTACAAATAGACAGCCGTACATTGCCATCGTAGAGCACTATCCCGCGTTCCGTACCCACCACCACCTGTCCGCCAGGTAGGGCCGCTGCACACAAAATTTCTAACTTTTGTGAAAGTCCTGCCGCATGTAAAACGACCGCGGACTGCGCGCGGATGTTACCCTGAGTATAGAACCCATAAGGCTTTGGTATGGACCAAAGTAAAGCATGCTGAAAGCGGTAAAATCCTGCTTTGCCTGCCAGCCACAACGGCCCGCACCGCTGCTGCACCACATTGGTCCACGCTTTTTCATGTACCCGGCGCACGCAGTCAAGTTTTGACAGCGCGGCAAGTCCTAGGTACACACACACGGCTTGAAAGACGTCCTCTGGCAGTTTGTCAAGCATTACAAGTCTGTAGAATACTTTTTTTATTAGTTGCTGTCATATATAAAGTACACCTGCTGCTGCGTGTGAATGGAACTGCCTCTTCAGCTAGCTAACCTAATTGTATTGCGTGATCTCATGGCAAGCACACATGATCGACGTCCTACGTCAATGCTGGAAATCAATGGCGTATCGCAAGGCCACACGAGAAATATACAAAAAGATCACAAGGCAGCGATTGTTGTGTTACACGACCTGTGCAGCAGCAACAACAAGCGGCAGCCCACGTCCATGTTTGAGAGGTAGTGTAACTATGCACGCGGCACCACAAACCCCTCCAGCACGCCATCGCGATACGCCCCAAAGCAATGGCAGCCCACCGGTGGCACACCAATCCGCGGACAAGAGTCTTTGGTTTCCTGAAACCACATCACCTCCAGATTTGCGCGCTTTGCGCGCTTGCGAGGAGGCGCCTTCTTGTTGTCCTTCAATTCTGGTGCCGTTGACGCCTTGGGAACTCGCCCGCTACGCTGCCTTATCTCGTCCGTAATCAGCATGCCAAGCAGGTTGAGCCCTAACTTCCCTGGCCGCCACCACACGGAGTCGCCAGGCTCGTAAGTCGCTCCTGGTAGATCTAGCCCCACGTCCTCTTTGTCGTAGCCACCGCAGCTCATTGTTTCTTCCAGCTTGTCTAGCACCTCCTTTACCTTGTCGTCCTCTCCCAAGATAGGCGCCTTACTGCCGCTGCCGCCAGCAGCAACGTCTTCGTCGTAGTCGTAGTCGTCATCACTGTCATCACTGGTGGCGCCCGCCGCAAGGTACTCGTTGTGCATCCCATCGCTTTTGCGATTGCAGATTTGCATGGCGCAAAAAATCTGCCATGGCGCCTTTCCGGTATAGACAACCCCAATTGCGTCAGCTGGGAGATCCGGAAGTTCTTTGCACGCTGCGACCGCGGCTTGGACAAGCTTGAAGCTCCGTCTAAAGTCGCGTTGGCGCGGAAACTTTTGCAAAGTCGAATGCAGACTGTCCTGCCGGCCCATGGACACTGTTTGTACCGCATCCCCGCCCAGCTTTTCGTACATTCTAAGCGCCATAGATTTCGCCATGGGAGATTTCGCCATGGGACACGGGCCTTTTTTTTTCTCAATCTAATTTTGAGGTCTTGGCTCTTTCTCAGCCAATCATATTTTTCTCAGCTCTTTGTTCTCTCGATTTAATTTTCTACAGGCTCAAATTTTGTCTGTGAGGGCCATGTTTATTATGCGATTTTTGCAAAAGCTGGATGTCGCCATACGTAGAGGCGATATCATACTACATCCGACAGGATTGCAGGTCCCGGTTGGTTGCAATATGCAACTTGTTCTTCCCTGCTGGAAATCTACTAAGCACCGCACATTTAAGCGTGCCATGCAACGGCATGGGTTTTGGCTTAATAGCAGCAAGACGCTTTGGACGCACAATGTGTTCACAGTGGGTTTGAATACGAGGGAGCGGCACTCCCGTCGCGCGCGAAGCGATTATTGTCGTCGACTAGTACCGCGCGTGTCTCCATGCTTTGAATAAATCTTCGGACACCATCCTCTCTACTGTTTGCCGGAACCCAGCTTGAAAAGCCTCTGACGGCCGCATGCGTCTCCTGTACAAACTCATTGTTGTTTTCGGCCTGCGTAAACGGCTCGCACTCGTCGTCAGGCACGATAAAGTCGTGCATGCTGTCGTCGCTATCGTAGTCCTCGTCCTCGCTACGCAGGTCATATGCCGATTCGCCTATGGGAAATTCAGCATCATTGATCTCGTCTTCGTCCCGTACAAAAGTAGCGCCATCAATCATCCGAAACCCTAGCGATGCGAAGCCCTGCGGTGCTTTGTCGTCGTCGCCGTCTAATGTTACATGCTGTGCAATGGCGTGGTAAGGCACATGGTATGCGTCGCTGGTGATGTGGTACATTTGGTCGCGCTTTTTTTTAATCATCTGCACGCACAGTGTCTCGTCGTCGACGTGGTCAATAACAACTCCGTAGTACTCACCTTCAGCGTCACTCACCTGTACGGGGTCCCCAATCACAAAGGATGTCGTTGTCTCACCCAAATTCATTCGTCAAATGTGGAGAGGACGTGTTGTTTTCTGTACTACAGTATCTTACGGTCAAGGAGGCACGAGTTTTAGGAGAAGTGTCGTCCGGAACGTCGCTGGCAGTGCTTGACTGTGTTGCAAATGTGTACAAAAACCAAGGTACTCCTGCCCCGTGGTGTTTGACCTTTCCTTTGTACAATCGCTCCGTATTCGTCGCCGATCCTTTGGCGCCCCTCACGTTGGCAAAGCTTAATTTTGTCTCGCGTATCTCGCGCGCGTGCCGGGCTTGTGGCCGCAATACCCAGCGGCGAGTGCAAGGCAAGTATCGGCTGTGCGCTAAGTGCACGCGCAACAAAAAGTTACGGTTTTCGTGGATGGTACCTGCCATTGTTGCGGAAAAATGTGGAGTTTACAATATTCCTTTCCACAAAGGTCCTCGCGGCTTGCTGGTGTTTGCTGAGGACATTTTGCGTTGTTCTAAAAAGACAACGCGTATTGGCTTACGCCGCCTGTGCTAGTGACATGGCTGCTGTCACATTCAGCCACCACGAAATTACGGCATTGCGCTCCTTTTTAGCCCACCTTGCACAGTTTGCCCGCATACGGCTTGCCGCATCTTCATGCTGGCGCAGCCAAGTGAGGCATGCGTCCAGGTCTACCAGAGACCTGCTTACTGGCACGTAATGTTCCCACGCGTGCAGGCGCTGCGTTGCCCACGTTTCGGGGCAAAGCGCGTGCCACGGGGCGCCAACCTTTAATACACATTGGTTTCCACCCATGAGGGCTGCAAGCCGATCGGCACCGCTGTGACCGTCTGCCGTGACCACGTACCGGAAGCGCTCCTGCTGCTCGTGCAAGGGCACGCGGTGGTGCTGGCCCACGTTTAAGCCATGGGGGTTTGGCTTTACCACCCTGCGTTGCAGGGGACAGAAGCGGTACCTGCCACTGCGGCTAGTGCCCTTAAAATCGTAGTCTGTGCCATTGTTCCGGTGCAGCAGCGCAATGCGCTGGTTCGTGGCAGCGTCGCTGCCAGTGCCAGTCAGCCCGCCGCGAAAGACCGCTCGGTCCAACTTTTGGCACCATTCACGGTGCGTTGGCAAGGGCACAGGCGGAAGCGGATTCTGCGCTTCAAATGCGCCTCGCGACAACCGGTGCCAATCGCTGGGCAGAGGCATAGCAACGTCCGCAAACTGATTGCCTACGTACAGGCTAAGCACGGGAATTAGATTAGGCCGGCATTCTGGCTTCTGGTACATGTCAATAGGGTTCATGGGGTCGCAGCGGTCCCTGCGCACACAGGCAGTGTCCCTCTTGTTAATTATAAAGTCACAGTCGCCCATATCACCCTTCTCACAACAAACCATGAGCATGTTTTGCAGAGCGCAGACGCCCTGGTCTCCCCAGGCCTGTGGCGATACACTGTCGCCGCACAGCGTCCACCCATTTGCCCACCAGTGCTTGCCTGGTATGCCTTCAGACGGAAGCAGGCTTAGGGCAGCAGTCGACAGCGTGTTTGTGTACTTGGTGTTGCAGAACGGCACAAAAAGCGCGAGCTTGCCCTTGCGAAAGCATACGGCGATACCGGAGCGGCACCTGTGCCACATCCACATGACCGAATCAGTCATGTTGCCACATTTAAAGTAACTTAGCTCTGGCATGTGCCTACCGTGTGTACTTGCAGCTATACTGGGTAGCCTCTGGTACAGGTCAAAAAACATAACGTGGAGCTGCGACAGGTTAACAGCTAGTGTCACAGCGTGCGTCAGGTGCGGCACGTATGGATTGGTAGATTGCACCAGAGGAGGCATCCGCTTGGTATAGGTGCGCGCAATCTTGTGTGGGCAGCTTCCACTGTGGCCGCGGAGGATACCTGCTTGCCATTTGCGCTTCATATAATTTTTATTTATTTTTCTCGCTACTTTTTGGCGCGCCCGTATCGGAAGGCGACAGCCGAGCAAAGACTCATTTTCTGAGCCTCCCTAGCCGCCCGCCTGTGGCATAATCATGCTGGCGGCCTTTGCCTCCCATTGCTCTTGTGCTGGGCCATTTGAAGGGGGCAGAAGCCGTATTGACTGTATGCATCCTTTTTCTCCCAGCACAAACTGCATAGCGTTGTCGCCTAAAACGCCGCGGGTTACGTTATCCACCATTAGCTTGTCTGCAAGCACTCCGTCGACTTCCCCCACGTCGGGTAGTGCCTCGATGGTGATCATCGACCACGCCTCCTGCGGGATGTAGTGCGGCTCACGCACGATAACAGAGAAGCACCTTACTTTCTCACCGTCCCGGAGCTTAATCAGCTCACCGGAGCACGCGTTTGGCAGCATGACGCTGTCGTCGTCATCTTGGGCGTTAATGATCTGACGTGCGACGTCGTTTCTTGTTCCTGTTGACATGCCGAATTGTGACCGCAATTTTACATGCCCAACTCATTTTTTAACAAGGC
>VMHT01109700.1_pt1 | contig 41363 bp, 55 predicted proteins | sample 4693611 | NCBI WGS metagenome assembly VMHT01 (sample SAMN12280063, study PRJNA550983) | marine metagenome | isolation source: seawater sampled from same location over 5 years 0.02-0.2 micron viral filtrate | place: USA: collected off the coast of southern California halfway between the port... ...
CCGCATGTAAACAGTTTAAGTTCTTTGATTTTGTAGCAGATCATGGTATGCCACATTACATTCAGCATGTAGATAACCTAGATGAGGAAACTCCACAGGTAAAATAGATAAATACTATTAGAGTAACAGGAGAATAAAATGGATAAACTTAAAGATTGGGCATTTGACAGAACACAAGAAAGAACATCCTGGAATGGAGCAGTTCTAATTGCTGTAGGAGTAATTGCTCTTATAGCCAAACCACTAGTTGGTATTGCGGCTTGGGGAGCAATCCTTTACGGCGCATGGACAATATGGAAAGAGGAATAAAATGAGTCACTATACATTAGCAACGCCATTAGATACATGGCAGAAAATTAGAGACGATATGGTAGCGAAAGGGGTCGACCCTGATGTAGCATTAGCGGCCGCTAAAGAAACACCAGCGGCAACTGACAATACACCAGTTGACGAAACACTTTATAAGTGTATCTTTTGTAGAGACGTTAGTGGAACACCTACGCAATACTTTATTAAACTTGCTGACGACACTTTGTGGAAAGCAACAGGTTATGATGACAGTACGTTAGCCACATCGGATTTAACAGCAGACGAAATAGCAACATTAGACGGAACATACTAGTTTAATGAAACATGAAGAAATCATAGAAGCCATTAAGAGTAAAAGATTAATGGCAGACGCAGGCGCAGGAGGCGGCGGCGGTGCCGGAGCAGGCGGAGGAGCAGGCTCAGGAGCAAGTGCTGGCGGTGATGGCGGAGCATCAAGTTCAAGCGGAGACGGAGGGTCTGCAGGAAGTGGCGACACTTCTACCTCTGATTCCGCACCAACTTCTGCTAGAGGTGGTTTCTTTGTAGGCTATGGCGGCTATTGGTCGCCAAAAGGATCTAAAAAGAAAAAGAAAAAGAAATCAAAAGTAGGTTCTAAGAAAGATGGAATTTACGAAAACGAAAAACTTATAGCACAACTCGAAGATAAGAAATCTAATTTGGAGTTTGCCTTAGGTTCTGCTAGAGATATTACTAAAAATATTAAGTATGTTGATACTCACGTTGAAATAGTTAGTCAACTAGGAACACTTGCTGAAGAGCACGGCTTAGAACTAGATGACTATGACGAAAGGGCAGTCTTTGAAGCAAAGAATAAACTGGAGTCTGCTATATATCAACTAGAGGAAGTATTCGAAGACGCCATCCGCGACATTTCAAACAAGATAGACGAACTCGAATACGAAGACTAAATAGTAGTATGCGACTACAGGGCATACTTTTCTCAAAAGCAGAATGCGACTTGTTATGGAATCTACATCAAGGTAACGAGTGGATAACTTCTAACGCATACAATCCAGAAACAAAAGAAGTAACCCCAAATACAAAACATCAATTACGCACAGAATGTTGGATAAACATTGACACACCTGTGGACGGCACAACTACTATGAAAGACATTATACTTTCAAATGTTCCTTGGATAAAAGATGACTTTGATATAGGCGGTACAAAGTTAATTCAAATGGACGAAGGAGACTTTTTACATAATCACGTTGACGCCGGCGAAACTAAAACACTAGCCAGACGGCAGTACACAATGATTATTCAACTAGCAGAACCAGATGAATATACTGGCGGAGACTTTTACTTAGGAGATTATCGTTTACCTAAGGACAAGGGATTCTGTTGTTTATTTGACGGTGGCACTCAATATCACGAAGTCAAAAAGGTTTTATCAGGCACTCGCAAATCTTGGATAACTTGGATGCCAAAAGAATCGTTGACAATCTTCTAAAATTGTCGTATAATAATACTTTATTAGGAGTATTACTATGGCCACACATGCGATGATAGATATAGAAACACTAGGCACAGAGCCTGATTGTGTTGTACTATCTGTTGGTGCTGTTAAGTTTGATCCGTTTACAATGACTGATCCACATAGCAAAAAACTGTGGCGTCCTAGTGCCGATGAACAAATGACTGCTGACCGTAGTGTATTAGAAAGTACATTACAATGGTGGTCAACACAACCACAAGCAATACAAGACGAAGCATTTAGCGAAGATGGCCGACAGCAACTAAGTGAATTCTTTGCTGACCTAAATAAATACCTAGTAGGCGTAGATAAAATATGGTGCCAGGGTCCGCAGTTCGATATGGTAATACTAGAAAATTTATTCAAACAGTTTGATCATCACATGAACTGGGCATACTGGCAAATTATGGATTGTAGAACTATCTTTAATATGATGCCTGTAGATCCTCGTAAAGCAATACAACAAAACTTACATAGTGCTGACAACGATGCTTACTATCAAGCAGTATGTGTACAAGGCACATACGCACATTGGGGAATTCAGCCTAGATGATATTTAGTTTAATGACACCAGGGCAAATACAAAGGCCTCCTACTCTTATACTTAAAGGAGAGTCAGCAGGTGTTAGATTATTTTTAGATGTTGGCTGGACTAAAACAGACAATGGATTCTTTAAAGGTTTCAAGTTTGCTGAAGAACGCAAAGGAAACTATACTAACATTATAAAAACTGATACAGGATGGCATGTAGAGTTTGATGACTACAGAACTGTAGGCATAGTATCTAACTTTAGAAGTGTGTTAACCAACCACCCTGTGTTTAGATATACAGATAACTTGCCTGTTGATAGTGACTACTATATAAAAGATATGCAATTGTATAGGCATGATCATAATGATCCACCTAAATCTTTTAACTTTCATCAAGACTATGAATTAGAAGAATGTTCTTATAAAATATCAATGATGATAAAACTATATCTTGAAGAACTACTTGAAGTAGCAGATAAGCCTGTTGTATTTCATTTTAGTGGCGGACTGGATACAGGAGTTATACTTTCTATTATCAATAAATTTAAGTTACCTATTGAAGTTAAAATGGATAACCAAGGCAAGGTAGTATTAAATAAGCCAGACGATTTAAGTCCTAACTTCCAAATGTTTTCTAATGAGAAAAATCCGTTTCCAGGCTTTGGTTACAAGCAAGTACCTATTGAGAACAAACGTTACTTAATTAGCGGACACTATGGTGGCATAGAGATGTTACGTTTCCCACAGCACGTTAAATCTTTGTTTAGACATTATGATTTAGATTATAACGAAGAACTACAAAAGAACGAAGGCTCTTACTTGTATAACTTTTTACAATGTGCTAATCATAATTGCGATAAGACTTATCCAGCATATGAGTTTGACGATATCACAAGGACAAAGAATCATATTTTAGATGCTATAAAGTATAACATGGAACTACAAACAGTAGATCATAACTTGTTTGCTTTCCCTTGGAGACAAACAGGTATTCCATTAGCAATGCTGAATTTGAACTTTGAGGACTTCAAAGAACATGTGTTCCATAGTACGGTACACAAAAAAATCATCGAGATGAATGATGATAAAATAAATAATATTATACCACAACAAAAAGAAAAGGAGATTTGGTAATGAACTTTATACCTTATGTAGTAGAAAAAGTAGCAGGCGGAGAACGCAGTTACGATATCTATAGTAGACTATTGAAAGAACGAATTGTGTTTCTTAACGGAGAAGTAAACGACCAAGTGTCCAATGCCATTTGTGCCCAACTCTTATTCTTAGAAGCAGAGAGTAGCACAGACGAAATTAATTTTTATATTAATTCACCAGGCGGTGTTGTTACAGCCGGCATGGCAATCTATGATACTATGCAATACATTAAACCTGATGTATCAACTATTGTAATGGGCCAAGCATGTAGCATGGGTAGTTTATTAGCACAGGCAGGTGCTCCTGGTAAACGTTTTATGTTACCTAAAGCAAGGCACATGATACACCAACCAAGTGGTGGTGCTAGTGGTCAGCAATCCGATATTATGATTGCCGCTAAAGAAATTAGTCGTATGCGAACAGAACTTACAGAAATTTATGTAGAACATAATAGTAAAAATAAGTCGTTTGACGAGATTAATAAGGATATTGAACGTGATAATTTCATGACAGCACAAGAGTCATTGGAATACGGTTTAATTGACGAAATAGTAAGTAGACGATAGCAAATACAGATAAATATCTGTATGGACCAGTTAAAGGAATTTAAACCAGATCAACCCAAAAAAGTCGATAACAAAGGTTATGACGAAGACGGGGTCCTTCATGACAAGTGTGGTACTCCGGATTGCTGTCAGCAATGTGATACGGCTGTAGGAGAGCAAAATGAAGGACAAGCCTCAGATAGACCTAACGTTTCTTAAGTACCAATGGAGTGCTATTAAGCACGACACACATCAACTTAGTCATTTCAACGCATTAGGGTTTCATAAAATTAGTGATAACGTAGACGATGTTGCTAGTTGGTTCTCATCTGGTAGTGCTATCATGTATGTTAAAACAGGACTTGAAGAGGAAGATGGTATATATGGTTTAGGTTTTGGTAGTGATTCAGATGACGAATTTCAAAAACTAGAAGACCCAAATGGTATGGAAATTACTATTGCTGGGCCTGAGGCAATGGGTGCCTATTTAGAAGAGTGTTTTAAACCTGTAACAAATTTACAATCACCAAGCGAACTTATAAATTTTTATGCTATTGTCTACGAAACAACTGACATGAAAAAGACATTACAGTTTTATTTAGAGAACTGGCATTGGGATATTATAGACGAGAACAGAGAATATACATTAATTACTAGTAACAAAGGCAGAACAATGCTCAAGTTCATACATGGTGATAAAAACCGCATACAGACGGTCTATGTAGGTGTAAAGGATATTAAAAAGCAGATGTCTAAGATAATGTTACAGGATTATAAGCCAGTTGATACAGGGTATGCTGACCTAAGTGATGCTAAGTTACCAGTGGGTTTCAGCGAAAGTATAATTAATAACTACAAATTATCATTAGGTGGCCGCTCACAAAACTATGCTATTGAGTTCTGTATTAAAGAAGCATTACCTAATGTAGATATAATTTTTAGTCAAAGGTATGCCTTTAACTCACTAAGCCAATCGAACTATGACAAATTTTACACCTAGCCTTTGGGGCAAAAGAGAACTACTAGATATATACGGTAAGACTAATCCTAACCTAGAAGAAAGAACACGAATTCTTTTATCATATTGGAATGCGTTTGAGTATAAGGCCTCCATAAATAATAAGGCAGAGGCTTATAGTTTTATTAAACGTAAAGGCCTTAGAGAGAACAAAGCACAGATAAGAGGTAACGTTATAGGATTTGCGAACAAAGTTTTTTTAGCAGAGTTCCTATTAAAAAATAAGAATGTTTAATGACTTTTCTAAATACAATGACGAAGAACTGCTTTTACATATTGAAGAAGCACAAGGAAAGTTGTTTAGGGCAAACCCAAATTACCCTGCTTATCAACAGTTAAAATCTTATATTGACAATGCTAGATTTGAATACGGCGAAAGGTTACAAATCGCAATGGCAAAGAAGGACATAGAAGAAGGTACTGGTATATTTGAAATAGGTGAAGGCGAAATGCAAGTAGACCCAGATCCAATACCAGAAGAAGAACGAGAGGAAATGCGAAAGGTCGCAGTAACAAAATTATTGGCACAATCATATGTATACGACACTAAAAAATAGTCATACTAAAATAAGCAAAGATATTATTATCAACAAGATACATAATTTTGATGGGTTGTTTAGTCTCGAGTCTATTCCATATACTGTCAATATAGAAATAACAGCATCACCAGAAGACCCTGTAACAGATCAAAAAGATATCAACATATCTCATTCTATTAATTTTCACAAGATAAACTTTTTGCTTGATACTATATTAAACGAATCGTTTCTTGTAGGTAAAAGCACTTCTGAACAATTACTAAACTTGTTTAGTGAGTTTGACAATAATGTAATACTGTCACCAGACTTAGGCGAAGCATCACTTGGTGTAATGCTACATGCTAAGTTAAGTACTATAACTAAAGATTGTTTTGTAGGTGCTGTAGAAATCGTTGACAATAGAACAAAAGTTTGCTATACTTACTTTGATGATGAAAGTGATTATGAATACTTACCTAAAATTGCTGATATGATAGTTGAAGGTCAATTACCCTTTCACGAACTACCATGGTGGTTTAGAAATGATATTAGCACATATGATGGTAGTGCTAGAGACGAAGACGAGTATAATCACTACATTGAAAATCATTTTGAAAAGGTACAACAAGCCGTTAGAGAACCGTTAGAAGAATTAGAAACTAAGTTAAGAGAAGCAATGCTAGGTGGAGCATCAACTACAGGCGAGATAATTGACTTAGAAGAATTTAAAAAGAAAAAGACATGGAAACCAAAGTTAATATAAACTTAGATAGATTTAGTAGATCAGTACTAAACGAGAATCACGGTATTGAATTACTTTATAACGGACAAGGTTTAGATGGACTAGAGTTTACTAACGACGAAGACGCAAGACAATATAATTATAAATGTAACGAACTAGAACTTAATCCATTAGATCTATTACATGATTTGGAACAGCCTGTATCAACATTTCACAGCGAACAACAAAGCAAATGGTTCATGCCAGAGCATTATAAAACACTTGATGTTGAAGCATACATATCTAAAAAACTGCCAAAGGATGTGAGTCCAGAAGCCATAGAAAGGATAAGTATAGAACTAGAGATGTATAGAACCAGAAACTTATATCCTATACTACAGGTGTTGATATATATTATTGATACCATGAGAAAACATGACATAGTCTGGGGTGTCGGTAGAGGCAGTAGTGTTGCCAGTTATGTATTATACATATTGGGAATACATAAGGTTGATAGCCTTAAGTACAACTTAGACATAAAGGAATTTTTAAAAGATGAGTAAACATTTAACAAGCAAAGGCAAAGTAATAGACATGGAATCCGTTATTGCTCAACAGGGAGATACTGTAGCAATTGGTAATATGCGTGTAAATGCTAAAGGCGATTTATTAGGGCCTGGCGGTAAAGTTATTAAAACAGCAGACGAACGTGCTAGAGAGCACTATAAGAATACAGACTCATCAGTAGACGAAGCAGTAAGTGTAAAGTCTACACAACCAATCACATCAGATCCGGGTGTTGCTGAAGGTGGACCAGTTCCAAAGACAGCACAGACAGCCAAGGCAGAGAAAAAGATACAGCCAGACCCGGAACCAGTCGCAGAAAAACAACAGGAAGAAATAGATCCTGAGGTAGCAGTAAAGACACAGATAGCAAAAAATAAAGCACAAGCACAAAGCAAAGAACCAATTGGCTACAAGGAAGTAGAACTACCAAATGGTGATATTGAAATGGTACCAATTTTTGATGACGACTGGGAAGACGATGAGTAAACTAACAGCAATAAGCGATAATCTATTATGTATTAATGGCGACTTCGGAGAGAAGAGACTAGCCAGTGGAATCTATTTACTTAATGATGATGCCAAAGAAACAGGTATCAGAAGTAGATGGTTCCAAGTATTAGATGTAGGACCACAGATCAGAGACGAACTAAAACCCGGGTATTGGGTTGTAGTTAAGCATGGTAGGTGGACTACTAATATGAAATTACCAATAGACGATTACAGAGATCAATTAGCACAAACATTGAATTGTGAACCTAACGAAGTCGAAAGTATAATCAATCCATCAGCAAAAACTAATCATGAGTTTATGTTTTGGAAAGTTGACTACTACGATGGTGTGTTAGGATACTACCCTGGACCAAACTTACCAGCAGAATATATTGAAGGACAAGCAATGACAAGTTCATTACCAGAAAGTCAAAGAGTATATTCAGCAAAACAATCATCAAGTCAAACGGTTAATCCAGGTGAAGTTTGAGTATAGATAAACAATCTTTAAAAGAGTCAGTAGGCGATACAGCACTAGCATTACTAATTAACTTTCCGTTAAACATGTTGCTATTGTATGTTGCTAATAGAACTTTCATACCTAAACTAGATAGCGAAGGAGATATAATCTTTTGGACTTCTGTGTTTTTAACATTTTGGTTTACACTTGTAGCAATTACAAGAAAGTATTTTGTTAGGGTGTGGTTTAAGAATAAGGAATTAAATAAAATTAAACTTAGGAGGGAAAGTGCCGTACATTGAGAAAACAGGTAACAAAGCAATAGCAGAACAACTATGGCAATGGGAAGGAGTAATGCATGATCCTAACATTGACGGATTCAATGGCTTTGGTTGTAAGCAAAAGATATATAAAGTACTGTGGCAAGCACAGAAGGCACTTAAAGAAGCACCAACGTATGCTGGTGAAGACGAATGGTTGCTAGAGCATAAGAAGAAAGAAATAGCAAAAGAATTAAAACGTAAAGTTTAATGGAAATCATTGTTAGCAATAAGGATTATCCTAATCCTTTTATATTTGTCAAAGCAAGAAGGTGTGGAAGTAATAGTCTAGACGCATGGCTAGATGAGAATGTAGGAAAAGATAATTACTGCTTAATGGCTGGCGACAACTGGTGTAACAATTACAGCCTATTTAATATTGTTGAGAATGATATACTAGCAGGAACCAAAGTAACTTTCTGTCGTAATCCTTATTCAAGACTAATAGCAAGTTATCATGTTGATATATGGCACCTAGCCAAAGACCTACCAGCAAACCCAAGTGACCTTACGCATCATAATCAACCAAAGGATATGTCACCAGAAGAAGTTGTTAAGTTTGATACATATAAGATTACAGAAGATAAAGACATACACATTGAAAACTTTACATTCTTTATTGATCAACTTATAGATTATAATCAACGTGTAGATACAAGCACACCAGACTCATATGTGTTTACCCAAACAGATTACTGGTGGCAGAATACAAGTGTCACATTGCCTTTGTTTCATACAGTACTGGATAACAACAAAGATAACGTACAGTTTTTTGATCACATTATTAAACAAGAAGAAATAGCAACAACCTTTCCAGCAATAAGTAATAAAATATTAGGCAAAGAAGTGCCGTTGAATAAAGTTAATACATTTAACGACAGGCACCAACAAGCAAAGACTAAGATAGATTTTAGTTATGTATTAGAACATAATAACAACAGAGAAAAGATTGCCGACTGTTGGAGTAATGACTTTGAATGCTTTGGGTACAATAAGTAATGGAAATACAAATAGGTAAGAAAAGTTGTCCAACTCCTTTTGTTTTTGTAAAGGCAAGACGTTGTGGCAGTAATAGTTTAAACAATTGGCTAAGTGAATACATTGGTACTGAAAACTATTTGGATTTGTCCGGAGACAATAGTTTTATTAATTTTGATCTGTTCGATATAATTGAATCAGATATACTTGCCGGACCTAAGGTAACATTTTGTCGTAACCCTTACACCAGAGTAGTAGCAGGATACCTAGCAGACATTTGGCACTATGCTCCTGACTTAGGATACAACGTGAGTGACTTAACACACGATAACCAACCACCAACAGAAGTGTTTCCAGAACTACAATTAGATATGTCTTTATATAAAATGACAGAGGATAAAGATATACACATAGGAGCATTTACTAATTTCTTAGACGGACTTGTTGAATACCATAATACTAAACAAGCAAACAAATGGTGGCAAGTTACATTGGTTAACGAACCTTTGTGCCATACAGTATTAGATAATAATCCAAATAACATTGACTTCTTTGATCATGTTATTAAACAAGAAGAACTACCAGCACTTTGGCCTGCTGTTAGTAAAGAAATTATAGGTAAGGAAACAGAATTCCATACAGCAAATATATTTGAACATAGACATCCGCATGATAAAGCAAGTACAAAAGACTTTATGTATCTGCTAGAAGCAAACAACAACAAGCAAAAGATTGCGGATTGTTGGTCAAGAGATTTTGAATGGTTTGGCTACAAAAAGTAGTTGACTTTATGTTAATAAAAGTGTATAATAACAGATATGAAGCAAGGTAATTTATTCGACGAACACTATGAAGAAACACTTCAGCCTGTAGATGATTATAACAGTGATCAGCCTACACACTCTGGATGTAATTCTTTATATAGCAGTCCAGTAGAAGGTTTGATCAAGCAACGCCTAGTAACATACTTTAAAACTAGACAAGGCGATGTTAAAAGGGTTGAAAAAATAAGAACATTTGTTGGCGGCACAGTTGCCGACACAGTAATTAGCGAGGTGCTTAAATGAAAGACTTATGGGTAGAAAAATACAGACCCAATACAGTAGACGGTTATGTATTTAGAGATGCTAACCAACGCAAACAAATCGAAGGATGGATTAGCGACGGAGCACTACCTCACTTGCTCTTTAGTGGTGCTCCTGGTACAGGTAAAACAACATTAGCAAAGGTATTGCTACACAGTTTAGAAGTAGATCAATTTGATATACTAGAAATTAATGCCAGTAATGAAAACGGCATTGATGTTATAAGAGATAGAATCACAAACTTTGTGAGTACTATGCCATTTGGAGAGTTCAAGTATGTATTGCTTGACGAAGCAGATTACATAACTCCAAACGGGCAGGCGGCGTTGCGTGGTATGATGGAAATGTATCACACAACTGCTAGGTTTATATTAACGTGTAACTACCCACAAAGAATTATCCCGGCACTTCATTCTAGGTCCCAAGGTTTCCATATTGAGAAACTAGACATAAATGAATTCACAGCCAGGATAGCAACTATCTGTGTTGAAGAGGGCGTACAGATAGATATAGAAACTCTCGATACCTATGTACAAGCAAGTTATCCAGATTTGCGTAAGAGCATCAACTTGGTACAGCAGAATGTGGTCGACGGAGTTTTACAAAAGCCTCAGGACGGTGATGCCGCACAAAGCGACTGGATGCTGTCCATGGTAGAGTTGTTCAAAGCAGGCAAGTATAAAGAAGCAAGAACACTTATTTGTGATCAAGCAAGGCCAGAGGAGTATGAGGACATTTTTAAATTCTTATATCGTAACTTAGATCTTTGGGGAGCAGATCCATTAAAGCAAGACCAAAGCATTGTAATTATTAGAGACGGCATGGTCAAGAGTGTGTCGTGTGCTGATCCTGAAATTAATCTTAGTGCTACATTAGTTGAATTAGAAATGAATGCTCAGTAAATATGAAAGCCGCGATCCTAACGGAAACCAATGATGGTGCTTACTATAACAACTATAGAAGTCTCGGCGCTCATATAATTAAACGTATATTCCATGACAACAATGCTGAAGCAACCGTTGTCGATTATGCTACACATTGGAAAGAAGAAGAGTTGGAAGAGTTCTTATTAGGATTCTTTGCTAACTCTACAAGTAATGTTATTGGCATTAGTTTACCTATTAGAAGTCCGTGGGACAATGACGAAGATAGTTCTATGGGTGCCATGCTAAGAGTATCTAGAGCAGTAAGAAGTAAGTTACCTAATGTTAAAATTATTATAGGTGGCATGCGTGTTGTTAATGAAAAACAAATAGAACTTTACAAAGACATTGACGGCATATTCATAGGCAGGGCAGACGAAATGCTCAGAGACTGGATTGCTGATGCAGATATGTCAAAGTTTAATAAAACAAACAATACAAACATCTTTACAAATTTAAACTATGACATGGATAAAGAAAAGCCTGTGCTGTTTGATTTGTTTCAAGAGGACGACTTCTTAAATCATAAAGATGTTATTGGGTTTGAAGTATCGCTAGGCTGTAAATTTAACTGTTCCTTCTGTAACTATCCAATGCGTAATGCTAAGAACGTTGTACTTAATACTGAAGAAGCAATGCTTTACACATTCAATACAGCATATGAAAAATACGGCATAACTAATTTCTTTGCCGCTGACGACACCCTAAACGAAAGCGACGAAAAACTAGAACTACTTGTTAAGGTAGTAAAGCAATTAAGTTTCAAGCCAAAGATATCTGCTTATGCTAGACTTGATGTTATTATGAATAGACCACATCAAATAGAAATGCTGAAAGAAGCAGGCATTGTAAGTTTAAACTTTGGTATAGAAACATTATCAGCAGAAGCGGCCAAGCAAGTTAGGAAAGGTTATAACTTTGAAAAATACATTTCGACACTAACAGAAATTAAAAAACAAATACCTGAGTTTTGGTCTTCGTGTAGTTTTATTGTAGGACTTAAAGGTGACACGTTTGACAATCTCAAAAGCAAGATAAACTTATTAATAAGCAAAAGGTTAATTGATAATTTAGTAATATCAGAACTAATAATATATCATAGCGAACATGCTGAAGCCAAGTCGGCAGTAGTATGGGACGAAGGTTGGCTAGCAGACTTAGATATAAATCCTGAGAAGTTTGGATACAAGACCAAAGAGGACGGAACATGGTACACAGAAGAAACAAATGAAATAGAAGCAAAGGAATGGAAAGACAATTTTGTTACTGATGCTATAGCAAATAAGGCTTTTGTTGCCGTAGATGCGTTTACTTGGTCAAGTGTATTGTCTATGGGCATTGGAGATAATAAGTCAGTTTGGCGCGAAGTGGAAAGCCAACAAGATGCTAATTTTACATTACTCAATCATAAATTAAAAGTATACAGTTTTAATCATATTAACAAATATATTAAAAGGAAAAAGGAATGGATAAGCAATATAAGTTAGGTATTATAGGCAAAGGTTTTGTCGGTAGTGCTGTCAGCGAAGGCTTCTCCAAAACAGAACAGTATGTGGTGGATCCTAAAATTTCAGAGGACAACACAATTGATAAACTTGTCAATGAATTCGATCCACCGCTTACTTTCGTTTGTGTTCCAACACCGCCTAATGAAGATGGTAGTGTTAATGTAGACATCGTATCAGATGTATTACAAGAACTAAACGAACGTGAGTATAAAGGTATAGTTGTTGTTAAAAGCACAATTATACCTGATTACTTACATGTATTTAAAAAGTCGTATAAACTAAAAATAGTTTATAATCCAGAGTTTCTCACAGAAGCCAAAGCGGCACAAGACTTTATAAATCCAAACATGCAAGTACTCGGTGGGAAATGGAAAGACTGCGACACAGTCGAAAAAGCCTACAACAGGTATAGCGACGTAAGAGTAGTTCCGACATTCAAAGTAGATTTGAGTACGGCAAGTTTGATTAAGTATACAATTAACAGTTGGTTAGCAACAAAGGTTGTATTCTTTAATGAGTTATACAATTTACAACAAGCAAGTAGCAGTATGGTAAGTTGGGAACAGTTTACAGATATGCTTACTAGAGATCCACGCATGGGTAACAGTCATATGAAAGTACCTGGAACAGATGGCGAGTTTGGTTTTGGCGGACATTGTTTCCCTAAAGACACAGAAGCATTAATACATTATGCTCAGAGTAAAAACATTAAACTTTCGATATTAGAAAAAGCAGTTAGTAAGAACAGGAAAATAAGATGATAGCATCTATTGAACCAATTGTAGAAGTTTTAGAAACTTTAGAAACAGACATTGATCGCTACGAATACATCATCGAAATAGGCGACGACTTAGCAGGTATAGGTGTAAAGGAAATGCTTAATAACGAAAATTATGTAGCAGGATGTCAAAGCGATGTTTGGTTAACACATTTGAAAGAACCAGATAATACATTACAATTTTACGCACACTCAGACAGTAAAATTGTTAGAGGACTACTGTATATTTTAACAGAAGCATTTAGTGGTTACACACCAAATGAAATGCTAAACTTTAATACGCAGTCTATACAACGCATACCACTCGGAGCACAATTAAGTATGCAAAGACAAATTGGTATGATGAGTGTGTTTAAGAAAATGCAATACATAGCAAAACAATATACAGCATCAGCATGACATTACCAGACTTTATAGGATATATAGGAGTAGCACTTCTAATAATTACATACGCATTACTACAAACAGATCGCATAGATCCCAAAGGGTTTTGGTATAGTTTTAATAATATGATTGTAGCAATACTTGTTACAGTTAGTTTATTGTACACAATGAACAAAGCCAGCATGGTAATAGAAGTGTTTTGGTTTATCATAAGTGTATACGGTTTAATAATGTATTTCAAACGTAAGGAAAATTTAGAATGAAAATAGCAATCACAGGGCATACTAAAGGAATAGGTAAAGCCTGTGCTGACCTGCTTGGGCAGGAACACGAAATAGTAGGATTGAGTAGAAAGAATGGCTTTGACATACAGCAGACAAATATGTGTGCTATGAAGATTGTGCCATGCGATGTGTTTATTAATAACGCATACCAAAGCACATATCAGTCACAACTGTTTGAAGTTGTATTCAAACATTGGAAGGACAAACCTAAAACAATTATTAACTTAGGTAGTAGAGCAAGTTACGAACATAACTTCTCCGGCAGTATATATTCAAGTGACAAAAGACATTTAGATCATGCTGTAGAACATATTGCGTACGGACAGCAAGGCGGTTTTAATAAGCAATGTAGAGTAATGAATTTGAAGCCAGGTTATGTAAACACAGACATGGCGGCACTTAACTTGTCATCAGAAGGCATGTCTAATAAACCACCAGCAGAAGAAATGCTTACAGCAGAACATATGGCTGAACTTGTTAAGTGGATGCTGGACACACCTCACAAATTTGAGATATTTGATTTATCAATATGGAACACGACTTACAATCAATAGCAACTGAAATGCTAAAGTACGAACCTGAATTTAAAGAAGGAGGGTTTGTACACACTCATATTAAACAAGGGAAAAGCGATCCGCTTGTCGCTATTAAGAGTGCGGTCGATAGAATGACCGACTTGTATGATGTTGAACATTCACAAGTCGGCCAAATCAGTGATATAATACTATACCAGATACAAAATTCTTAGTCGTAAAAACTCAGTACCTCAGCAACTGCTGGGTGCCTTTCAATGTCCTTGGCACTGAAAGTAACTGTTCTTATATATTCTGAGTCTTTGTCTTTAATTCTTGATAGGAAGTCCTTCAATCCATTGTCACCGAAACCTCTATCATGTTGATTTAAATCACCAGTAACAACTAATTTGCTGTTAGGTCCTATTCTAGTTAATAGCATTTTCATTTGCTCTGCTGTAGCATTTTGCATTTCATCTGCTATAATGAAAGCATTTTTAAATGTCCTACCTCGCATGTATGCCAATGGTGCTATCTCTATAATATTTGATTCAATCATAGTTTCAATGTGACTAGGTGTAAAGTGTTCCTCGAAAATGTCTATAATGGGCCTGGTCCATGGTGCCATTTTCTCTTGTAGTGTTCCGGGCAAGAAGCCATGCTGTTCGTCCACACTTACTGCGGGTCTTGTCACGATAATCTTGGAGCATCTGCCTGATGTTAATGCTTGAATGGCTTTCTTTGTCGTTATATACGTCTTGCCCGTGCCTGCTGGCCCTACAGCAAATGTTATGCTGGTTTCCGTATGCTCTAAAGATTCTAGTAACGAGTCCTGCGATATATTCTTAGGTATCACCGTTACATTTGCCGTTTTATTCAAGTATCTAGTATCAAGTTTCAATATTAATTCCTCCGTTTGTAATTGGCGAATGCTCGCCTTGAATTCTCGTTCTTTGCGTTTTTTACGTGACATGTTTGTCTCCTTTTATTAACCATAAAAAAACCGTAAGTGAGTTTCCTCGCCTTACGGTGCTTATGGTGTTGTGTACAACTTTTAAAATGGTTGTTAATCATTGCAAAAATATTTACCTATAAACATTAAAACATTTACAACTCACTTAAAGAATTGGTTCAAGTAACTTATTCCTACGACAACATTTTGATAAATACTTGTATGGCAAACTATACCGCAGAAGATATTAACGATACTATACGATTAATCAACCAAGATAAGCGATTATTGGACATGATTATGGAAGTGGATGGTCTTTTAGAGCATCTAGGACTATACGCATATAAAAATTGGACTAAAGGAAAGATTGTAGAAGTAGGAAGACCTAGTAAATATTGGGTAAATGTTGTTTTAATGTACGAAAGAGACGAAATGCCTGATCCAGAAGGCGGACTTAGACTTACTAAGAAAGATATCAAAGTTAAATTTACAGAGGATGTATTTAAATATCCTAAAAAAATCACTAGTCCTGAAGACATTGAAGTACAAATTAAAAAGAATAGAGTTTACAGAGTAACTAAAACAAATGAAGATCCTGTTTGGTTAGTTGAACTTAAGATACCTAGGAAGTTTGTTGAAAAGATTGATCAAGATTACATTATCACAGATGATGATAACGTAAGTATGGACGATGCCAATGCTGGCGCAGACTTAACAGGTGGGTTAGATTCAAACAACATGGAACTTAATCCAACAGCAGGCGACTTGGGGAACGACATTGAAGTATAATGAATTACAAGACTTAGTATTACCCAAGGTAAGCATTGATGAGTTTTCACCTAAGACAGGTGCTAACGACGAAGTGATAGTGCTAGGGTTTTATGTAAAAGACAAAGAACCAGCAAGAGATTTATCACACTTTTTAGAAACAGGACCATATGATATCCTAGATGTAGAGTCCAGTCCTGCTACAGACGAAGATGGAAACTATATGGTATTTGTAGAAGTTAAAAGATCAGGAGAGTTTTTTGATCTAGCAGAAACAGTTATAAAAGACCTAAACAATATAATGGACATTGATGGCTGGAAGTATAAGCCGTACTATTCAGATGATGAATTTACAGCAGAAGATAGCAGTTGGAAAAACTATGTTATCACAGACCCAGATAAGTATGTTAGTAGAGAAGAATTCAAAGAGAATAAAATGAAAGAAGAAAAGAACGAGTACAATAATAACATAGGAAACTTTTTCTTAGAAAGTTTAATTTCTAATGTTACACTTAACGAAAGTGAAGAAAGCAATATAATTACCATTAACAACGGACGTAAAAGTTTTAACTATGAACTCGTTAACTTTGGTGACCAAGGCATAATGGAAGATATATCACAGGAGCCTATATTAGATAGAACAACTGAAGATATATTTTTAGAAAGATGCTTAGGTAAGTTTTATACTGTTAATAACTTTAGCGACCAAAGATTTACCATAACAAAAGAGAATAGTGATAAAGTATTATTACTAAAGAAAATATAATGAATGACACAGTTTTAGACATTTTAAAAGGCCATTTCGGTCGAAACAAGGAAATATTACCTGAGACAAATATGCTTAATGACCTAGGCGCGGACGAGTTAGACGTAGTTGATATCTTCATGCAACTTGAAGAAAAACTAGGAATAACTATTCCGGAAGAAGAAACTTTTGATGTACAAACTGTTCAACAAGTTTTAGACCTAGTAGAGAAGCATAATGTTCAAAATTAAGTTAATATTAATGTTACTTGCCCTCGGCGTAGCCGGTGGTGGTTTCCTTTATGTTAAAAACTTACAAGCCAACCTAGCCATATCAGAGGCTAACAATGCCAAACTCGAAACAGGTATCGAAGAACAAAAGAAACTAATGGCTCAACGTGAGCAAGACTTCGAAGCACAAAAGAAAATGTATGCTGAGTTACAAAATGAGAATGCTCGACTAGAAAGAGAAAGAAAGTTCTTAGAAACAAGATTCAATAAAACAAACGCAGACGGTAAGGTCAGAGACTTAGGTGACCTAGCCGCAAATCGTCCTATGAGTGTAGAGCGAATATTAAATAATGATATGAACAACCAAATTCGTTGTAATGAAATAGCACAGGGTAGTCCACTTACTGAAGAAGAGAAAGCAGTTAAGTTAAAAACAGACCCAGGCTACAACGCAATATGTTCACCGAGTGCCAATCCCAATTACGAGGGTAACTAATGAAAAAACTATTAGCACCAATCATATTAGTAATGTTAATCACAGGCTGTTCATCAATGGGCGTCAAGCCAATAGAAATTTTTACTACTGAAGTAGAAAGAGAAAAACTTAACTTAGATCCTATTACTGTTGAAACAATGAATAAGATAGAAGTTATAGTTATCACAAGCAAGAATCAAAAAGAAGTGTTTGCTAGACTTGAAGAAGAAGGAATTGATCCTGTAGTATTTGGGTTTACTGACTTAGGCTGGCAACAACTACAGTACAATATGCAGTTAAATAACAAGCAAATACAGAAATTAAGATTCCAATTAGAGCAATATAAAAAATATTACGAGGGAGAGCAGACTAAATCTGAAACTAAATCATCATTAAGTGCCTTCCTTGACAACCTTTCTGATACAGATTAACTTGACTTTACAAGTAAATCCTGTATAATATACAAATGGATTACTACGAAATACTTGGTGTTAATCATACCACTACACCAGACGAAATAAAAAAAGCATATCGTAAACTTGCGAGTAAACATCACCCTGACAAAGGTGGTGATCCAGAAAAGTTTAAAGAAATCCAACGAGCATATGAAACACTAAGCGACGCAGATAAAAAATACGAATACGATAATCCTAATCCTTTTAGACAGCAGGGCGGCGATCCATTTGCTGGCAGAGGTAATCCTTTTGCTGATATATTTGGCGATATGTTTAGCAGACAGCAACAAAGAAGACCGCAAAACTTTAATGCTGAAACACAACTAAACATTTCACTAGAAGATGTTTACTTTGGTGCCAAGAGACAAATTGATGTAGGCACAGGTCCTATTGAAGTACAAGTACCTACTGGCATAAAGCCGGGTACTGTTTACAATATACCTGGCAAGGCACCTAAACAAGATCCTGGTTTACCATCAGGTGACCTTAGGGTAAGAATAAATGTAATGCCTCATAATACATTTGGCAGAGATGGTATTAATTTAATAGGAGCAATTGAAGTTGATTACATAAATGCTATCCTTGGTACAACTGTAGTAGTACAACATATATCAGGTAAGCAATTAAATGTATCTATACCGCCAGGCACAGAGTCAGATGCTAAACTTAAATTAAGAGGTCAAGGATTTACAAATGCTCATTCTAGTATAGTAGGAGATTTTATAATTTTAGTAAAAGTATCTGTACCAGATGACTTATCACCACAGCATAAAAAAATGTTACAACAAATTCAACAGGAGAGAAAACGTAAAAGTTAAATAGTATTATGATAGATAAAATCTTAGCAAACTCAGTAGCACAGGCAATTAATTACGGTCACGAGTACGTTACCATTGAGCATATTGCCCTTGCTCTTTTAGAAGAAGAAGAGATTATTAAAGTATGTACATCACTAGAAATAGATATGGATACTTTAAGAAAAGACCTACAGCAATATTTAGAGGACTATGAATTTAATAACTTAAAGTCTGAAGCAGGTAGTACTGGTGATCCTAAAAAGACAATGGCTGTGGAACGTGTATTTCAAAGAGCATTCGCACAAAGTATATTTAATGGTAGAGAAAACATTAATCCAATTGATGTACTTGTAAGTATTACTAACGAACAGCAAAGTCATGCTCAGTATTTTATTGCTATTAATGGTTTAGACAGACAGAAACTAATCGAACATTTATCAAGTGGTGCGGCATCAGAGGACTTTGAAGATGTAGACTACCTTAAAAACTTAAACATTGAAGCAGGCAACAATGCTATTGATCCGCTTATAGGTAGGGCAGAAGAAGTTACAGACGTTGTCGAAGTACTTGCTAGACGTAAAAAGAACAACGTATGTTTAGTTGGTGAGCCAGGTGTAGGTAAGACTGCTATTGCTGAAGGCATAGCATATAAAATTGTACAAAAAGATGTACCTAAAATATTACTAGATAAAACTGTATACCAATTAGATATTGCTACAATGTTAGCAGGCACAAAGTACAGAGGAGACTTTGAAGAACGTTTAAAAAATGTACTTGAACAAATCGAAAACGACCCTACTGCTATTTTGTTTATAGACGAGATACATATGATAATGGGTGCCGGTAGTGCCGGTGGCAGTAATGTAGATGCCGCCAACATGTTAAAGCCATTGCTAGGCAAAGGTAAGTTATTATGTGTAGGTGCTACTACACCAGATGAATGGGCCAGCAACTTTGAAAAAGATAGAGCATTAATGCGTAGGTTCCAAAGACTAGATATCCTTGAACCGTCATTAAAGGACACAATTAAAATATGTTTAGGCCTACAAAGTCATTACGAAGACTTCCATGGTGTTACATATACAAAAGACTTAATACAAAAGTCTGTAGAACTATGCGACAGATATATTAAGAATAAATTATTTCCAGATAAAGCATTAGATGTTATTGATTCATCCGGTGCTGTTACTAAGATAGCAGAAAATAAAGAAGTAACAATGGAAACTGTACTACAGCAAGTATCTAAAATTGCTAAGATGAAAGCAGATGTTATTGATATCGAAGACACCAAAGGATATAAAACACTTGATAAAGATATTAAATCTAAAGTGTTTGGACAAGACACGGCAGTTGATAAACTAGTAGAAAGTATTTTAGTAAGTAAAGCAGGACTAAGAGACACTAACAAGCCAATTGGTAGTTTCTTATTTGTTGGTCCTACTGGTGTTGGTAAAACAGAAACAGCAAAGCAGTTAGCAGAAACAATGGACGTTAAACTTATACGTTTTGACATGTCTGAGTACATGGAAAGACATAGTGTAAGTAAACTGATTGGTGCTCCTCCTGGATATGTAGGACATGCTGAAGGCGAAATGGGTCAAGGTATGTTGCTATCAGAAGTAGATAAAAATCCTAACTGTATTTTATTACTAGATGAAGTAGAGAAAGCCGCACCAGAAGTATTACAGGTATTGCTACAAGTAATGGACGATGGTAGACTTACAGGTGCCACAGGCAAAACTGTTGACTTTACTAATGTTATATTGTTAATGACATCTAACTTAGGTGCCGCAAAACTTGATACTGCTAAGATTGGGTTTGGCGAAAAGACACATGCCGATGCTGACATACAAGCAACCAAAGAATTTTTTACACCAGAGTTTAGAAATAGGATTGACGCATTTATTAGATTTAATGTGCTAGGGCCTAAAGAAATTATGTCTATTGTTACTAGAACAATTAAAGATACTAATGAACTACTTAAGGCAAACGATACTAAGATTAAGATTAAACTTACTGCCGCGGCCAAGAAGTATCTTGCTGAGAAAGGTTATGACCCTACAATGGGAGCAAGACCACTTAAGAGATTGTTTGAAGAAGAAGTTAAAAAGCCTCTTAGTAAACAAATACTATTTGAAGAAACTACAAGCGGTGTAATCACAGTTGACTATGTAGAAGATACAATTAAATTTATACCACAGGAGCCAAATGCTTAAAGTTAATTTAGAAGTACAACCTATACCAAAAATTTATTACAACAATTACGCATTCAAAGTAGTTGTTAAGGGCAATCAATGGGACCACGACGCAGTTCGTTTTGAAGAATTGTTTAAGTGGTTACATGATGAAAAGAACTTGCCTGACCTTTGGAGTGATTATACCTGTGTACAACGTAATGAACTTAGTTTTTACTTTTGCAAACTAGATATAGCAGAAAAGTTTGTAAACAATTTTGAAGACATAGTAACAAAAGTTTATGCCCCTTACAATAATGAGATATGGGAAGACTTGAAGAAAGGCGACTTAGACTGTAGAGAGAAACTATATTTTAATAAATATAGGTACAGGGTAGAACTTAGTAAACACTGGAGAAATAATGAAAGTGAGAATAAGAAAATTCAAAACATCATTACCAATTTATACAAACAAGGTTCTAATAGAATACATCGTAGCAAGTCTGGTTATACACACATATTGTATACAAACGAAAAGCACGATATAGCAAAAATAAGACTGGTTCTAAAACAAGAGTCAGTAAGAGAATTAAAAGTCTGTAAACTATACAGCGAAACAATGGAGACATAATGGGATTTTTTAGAGATACAAAATTAGACAGAGAAGCAGTATTTGAACAACTGAAGATAGACGAAGGAGTAGTAAATGAAATCTACCTTGACCACCTTGGCTACCCAACATTCGGTGTCGGGCATCTTGTCCTTGAGACAGACCCGGAGCACGGACAAGCAGTTGGAACGCCGGTCGACGAAGACAGGGTCAAAGAATGTTTTGAAAAAGACCTTGACACAGCAATCAGTGAATGTGAATTGTTATACGAAGACGGGGTGTTTGGAGACTTACCCGACGAAGTCCAGCAAATCTTGGTTAACATGATGTTTAACATGGGTCGTACACGATTAAGTAAGTTTAAGAAAATGCATGCCGCAATCATCGAAGAAGATTGGAAAACTGCCGCAGTAGAAGGTAGAGACAGTAGGTGGCATAAGCAAGTTACTAACCGTGCTGAAAGACTTATGGAGAGGTTAGAACAAGTATAGCAAACTTCCTTATAGTGCCTCAATGAGATAAATACTATTTGAGGACACTATGAGAAGAAGTATTGAAATATTAGCAAACACTGGTTCAGATATGAACAAAACCGGTGATAAAGCAAAATCAGATAGTTATTATGGCTATACTGACGGAATCCATTCTGTAAGTATTAAGTATAATGCTTTTGTTGGTACTGTAAAACTACAAGCAAGTTTGAGTCTTAATCCTGCTGAAGCAGATTGGGGAGATATCAAACTTATTACGAAACCCACAGCATATACAGGCACAGAAATCCATACTTTTAAAGGAAATTACGTTTATATTAGAGCAACAGTAGATAGATCTGCTGTTGGCGACGGTTCCACGTATGATTCCGCTTATGGTGTGATATCTCAGGTTACCTTGAGTAATTAATTTTATCAGTTTTTGATAAATACTCAAGTAAGAAAGTTTATATGGGAATAATCTATGCCAAACGTTACAGGTGATAATTTAACATTTAATATAGATAGTGTATCTGATAATCAGATACTTGTCTATGATGCTAGTACTGGTGTTTTTGTAGCACAGAACAGTTTAGCCGCAGACGCCAATGCCGCAGTAAGTGGTGCGTCTAACGTAGGGGCATCAGGAATTGGAGTATTTTCTGCTAAGGATGGCGACCAACTAAGATTTAAGAAGATTGTTGGTTCAGGTTCTACTACAGTTACCGAATCCTCAAATGTTATTACTGTTTCAAGTACAGCATATTCCTTACCAAGCACGTTACAAACAACAGCCACAAACGCAAATTCATTTATATACAGAGGCAGAAACTTTGGCGACAATGCTAATGTTGATGCTTATGCTGGTGTTTACAATAACGCAAACTTTCCAATTCATTCACAAAGTGCTGGCTTCGATGCTAAAACTAGATTCATTATTGGATCTAACGATAACACAGACATCGAACTTAAATCAGCACACAGTTTATTTTTAAGTACAAGTACAACAGACGGGCACATAGAAGTTAGAAGTGCTAACAGTACTGTATTTTATGCTGGTAGCAGTTCAAGTACAACACCAGCATTAAAAATTAATAGTAATAGAAGTTTAACTATTGCTAACGTTTTCACTTTACCAACATCAGATGGTAGTGCTGGACAAGTTCTTAAAACAGATGGTAGTGGAAACATTACATGGACAAGTGTAAGTACAGACGGTGTATCACCAGCAGAACTTACAGCCAATTTAGCAAACTATATTCCAAAAAATGCTTCTAGTACACCAAATACTACTCAGGCGTACGACATAGGTAGTACATCTAAAAAGTATCTTAACATATATGCTAGTAACTTCAAAGGAACGGCGGACTATGCTCTAAGAATTGGTACAAGTGGAACTAATATAGATTATGCTACATTGGCCAATATGGCAAATAAAACACTTAACCTAAGTGATTTAGCCAGTGTCGCAACAGCAAGAACAAATTTAAGTGTTTATAGTAAAGCACAAGTTGATGCTAATATATCAGCCGCACAATTACAAAATGCTATAAGCCAAGTTAATACAGTTGGTTCAGCCAACACAATTAATGCCGCAACAGCCACATCAGCAATTAGATTTGAAGGTGGCGAAGGTATTAGTTTAAATCAATATGCTGGTAACAGCACAATACAAATTTCTAAGTCTGATGCTATAACAGGTACATTTAAGAACTTTAACTTTGATGGTACTGTTATTACGGCAGACACTAATCAGGATACAATTACATTTACTAGTGGTGCTAACATTAGTTTCACACCAAATACTGGTAGTGATAGTGTTGTTATAGACGCAATACTAGACGATACTGCTATTGACAAATACACTAAGAGTGAAGTCAACACAATAGTATCAGGTAATGTAGACGCATTAAGATTTTATAAAACTGTAGCAGGTGACACAGGTTCAACAGCCGCAAGTACCAAAGACGATACATTTAACATTGTCGGTGGTTCAGGTATTGATACTGTAGTTACAGGTGATACAGTTACCATTACAAATTCTAACCAGCCACAAGAATCATTTAAAAATGTTTCTGTACTAGGGCAACAAACAATTATAGCAGACTCTACTTCAGATACATTAACATTTGAGGCAGGTTCGGGTATTACATTAACAACTGACCAATCCGGCGATAAAGTTATTATTACTAATAGCGGAGCAGGTAGCGGTGGTGCTAGTGATGTATTTAAAAACGTTGCTGTAACAGGTAGTAATACAGTAGTTGCTAGTGGACCCACTGATACATTAACATTTACAGCAGGTGCTAACGCAACAATTAGTGCTAGTGGCAGTACAATTACTATTGATGCTACAGGCACAGGATCAGGAACGAAAGGTGAGCCTGGAGCGGCTGGTTCAAACGGTAGCAATGGAAGTGATGGAGCAAAAGGACAAAAGGGTGAAGTAGGAGCGGCAGGACCCACAGGTGCTACAGGATCGGCAGGAAGTGCCGGTAGTACAGGTGCTACTGGACCGGCTGGCGACAAGGGACAAAAAGGCGATCAAGGTGCTCAAGGAATACAAGGAGCAACAGGTGCCGCAGGTGGTACTGGACCACAAGGCCCACAAGGTGATACTGGAGCGGCAGGAAGTGCCGGCGACAAGGGTGATAAGGGTGAAGTAGGACCACAAGGAACCGCAGGTAGTAATGGCGGTACTGGACCACAAGGACAAAAAGGAGATACTGGAGCAACTGGACCAGCAGGACCACAAGGTAATATTGGTAACACAGGTGCCGCAGGTAGTGACGGTAATGCTGGAGATAAAGGTACTAAGGGTGAACCAAGTGCTGTAGCAGGCCCAAGTGGCTCACAAGGAGATAAGGGTGCTACCGGTGATACAGGTCCACAAGGAACACAAGGAGCCACTGGTGCTCAAGGACCACAAGGAACCGCAGGAGATAAAGGACAAAAAGGGGAAGTTGGTGCTCAAGGATTACAAGGAAGTACAGGAGCAACTGGACCAGCAGGAGCAGATAGTACTGTAGTAGGACCACAAGGCCCACAAGGAAATACAGGACCAGCAGGTCCACAGGGAGATAAAGGTGCTCAAGGACCAGCAGGTTCAAATGGATCAAATGGTTCAGATGGAAATGATGGAGCAAAAGGTCAGAAAGGTGAATTAGGTCCACAAGGTAATACAGGTACTCAAGGTTCACAAGGACAAAAAGGTGAAGTTGGTGCTCAAGGTACAGTAGGTGCTACGGGTCCAAACGGTCCTCAGGGTACTACAGGTGGTACTGGTCCAACAGGTGATAAAGGACAAAAAGGTGAGTTAGGTGGACCAACAGGACCTACAGGAGATAAAGGACAAAAAGGAGAGGCTGGAGCAACAGGTCCAGCAGGTTCAAATGGATCAGCAGGTTCAAATGGATCAGACGGAGATAAAGGACAAAAAGGAGAGGCTTCAACAGTAGTAGGACCAACAGGTCCAGCAGGAGCAACAGGGCCAGCAGGTTCGGCAGGTAGTAATGGATCAGCAGGTGATAAAGGACAGAAAGGTGAAGCCGGTGGCGGGGGCGGAGGCTCAGGTGCCGCAGTTGAAAGATTAAAACTAAACTATAACACATCAGGCGACTTAGCAAGTATATCAGATGCTACATCAGGAATAAACGCAACTACTATTACAAGTGCCGCAGGTGCTGAAGTAGAAATACAATTTACAGGATTTAGTTATCCACCAGGAGCAATTATGGCTTATGGTTATAACTATAGCCAAAACAAATATAACTTTAATGCTGTTAGTGGTGACTGGACTACTAGGACAATTGACGGCGGCGGATCACAAGGTTCCCCTAACGCATTCGGAAGTTTTTCAAATATAGACTTAAAAGTTTCAGAAGCGATAACAGGAGCCAGTAGAACGTTTGGTCAGTCAACACATGCCTGGCTAACATTTATTATGGCGGACTAATATCATGTCTTATAAGACAAGTCACATAGAACTAAATGTACCAAATAGAGTTTTAGGAGTAAGTGTAAGTAGCATTGCTGGTAAAACTATTTGGCAACATCAAAACGGTTCAGCAGACAGATGGGCACAGGGCGGTTCAAGTCCTAAAAATTACCAATGGACTATTGTAATGACTGTTACAGCACAGGCACATGGTTCTCATTTATCAAGAAAAGACAGAGAGTTTAACGGCTTAGATGTTTCTGTAGGTGATTGGATAGCAGGTGCTTCAGATGGTAAGTGTGTTAAGATTGTAAGTATATCAAGTAAAAGCACAACAGCAGTTACATGTGTAGTTGAAGACGTAGCACGTTACAATACATTTAAAAGTAACACAGGTAATGGTATCTTTGGTTCAGGGAGTGCTGTAGTATTTACACTTAACGAAAGCGGTCATCCAATGCTAGATCCACTTCCAAGTGGTATTGTTAGTTCAGACTTTTACGCAAACGTCAATAGTAGATTCCAATACTTAAATCCACAACTTAATTATTTGTTAGAAAAAACAGCACATGGATTTGGTGTAGGTGACGTTATTGCTGTTAGTAATACAGGAACATTTGTAAAAGCAAATAGTGCCTTAGTAGATAAATCATTTGGTGTTGTAGTTGAAAGTGGACCAGGACCAAATAGTTTTATGGTATCACCTAACAATAGAATTATAGACTTTGTACCAGCAATACCAGGTAACGCAGGTGACTATGTATATGCTGATACAGATGGTGACTTAACAACTACTAACACTGGTAAAATAATGTTCTTAAAAATTAAGAACGCAGTTCAAACAACTACTACTGGTTCAGCAATAGATCCAACAGTAGCAGATTCTACCGTAGTTACATTTAATGGCGTATCACATACGTTTAATGGTTCCGGTACTGAAAGTTCATTATCAGAAATAGTAAGTCAGATTAACGGACTAAGTGCTACAAGTATTACAGCAAGTACAACTCCAGCACCGACAAGTGTTAGTTCAAGTGCTAGTGGTACAGCATACGGATTGGTTGGAGGATACACTAACTTTAGTGCTATCTTTAATGGCGGTAGTGGTAATACTACAGTTAGTTTTACAACTAATACAGCAGGGCAGGCCGCATACGGACAAGCAGTTGCTATTCCAGAAGACATGGCAACAGATATTAATGCCGCAAGTATTCCTAATTTAACAGCAACATTTACAAGTAGTGTACTTACACTAACAGAAGCAAATGGTAATGCTATAAACATTTTTAATGGCAGTAGTGACCAGAATAGTAAAACATTTGTAGGAGCAAGTAATGTTTCAGGCTTACCATCATTTACATCAGCAAGTACAGGTAATAAACTTACACTTACAAGAACAGATGGTGGACCAATAAACATATTTGATTCCGCAGGAACATTTGAAGCAAACTGTGGTATCTTTAGTGTACACAATGGTTCGTTCCCATTAGCAATGAATGTTGAACAAGGACTTAAGAATGCTACTGTAACAGTGGTAAGTGATATAAGTGCTAGAAACAATATGAGTCCTACAGTTGGTGACCAAGCATACGTTCTTGATGCCGGCGACAGTGAATGGGCATTATACTTATATGATGGATCAGCATGGTCCAAAGTATCAGACGAGGATAGTGCGAACACAGATGCTCAAACATTAACCAATACTGTTACTGCTCCATTTAGTGGATTTGGTAATAGTCAAAACGTAGCAATGGGTAGTGTATCACCAGGTGGTAAAATACAAAGTATAAGTATTGACGTACATACAGCATTCGCAGGTGGTTCACAAGAAGCAACCATCGAAGTTGGTACCACAACTGATAATGATCAACTACATGCTGGTACAGAAAATGACACAACTGAAATAGGAACATACATTTCAAATCCAGAGTTTGTTCATCCTTCGGGTTCTTCTACCGAGTATGATATAAATCTAAGAATCAATCATTACGGTGCCACAGCAGGCAACGTAACAGTCAAAGTAACATACGTCTAATAAAAAAACATTTTTTAATTTACTCTATATGCCAATATTTCTGGCAGTTAGATAAATACTAGTACACAATACATCGACACACATTATTCCGGAACAATGTAAAAATTGTATGGGGCCTGAATAACCCCAACTTAAAACTCCAAGGAGAAGACAAAATGGCAGATGTAAAGAATTTTGGTCTAAAAGGTATATCCAACGATGTACAATTCGGCAAAGGTGGCGGAAGATTCAAGTGGAATAGTGCTCAAGATAGGTACGAGGCTACTGGATCAGACGGTTCAACTCTAAAAGCAATTAGAGCCGCCAACGTTGACGTACAAGGATCACTACTTTCAAATGACATTACAGCGACAACGGTTAACGTAAATGGTGACGCAGTTATTACTGGTGACCTAACTGTTAACGGTTCAACAACAACAGTTTCTTCGACTAACACAACTATTAGCGATTCTATTTTAGAATTAGCAACGGGTACTTCTGGTACACCGTCAAACGACGTCGGTATTGTTATCGAACGTGGTTCAAGTAATAACGTGTTTATCGGATGGGACGAATCAGCAGATAAAGTTGTAGCAGGAACAGGAACCTTCACAGGTTCTAGTACTGGTTCTTTATCTATTACGGCGGCAGACTTTGAAGCGGCAGACGTTAAAGGTTCAACATTTACTGGTGCTAGTGGTGTTTCAATCACAGCATTCTTAGATGAAGATAACATGGCGACTAACTCAGCAACAGCAGTTCCAACACAACAAAGTGTTAAGGCTTATGTTGACGCTCAAACAACTGATGACGCGGCTGAAGGTTCAAGTAACTTGTATTATACAAACGCAAGAGCGGATGCTAGAATACAAGCGGCATTAATTGATGAAGACAATATGGCTTCTGATAGTGCTACTAGATTACCTTCACAGCAATCAGTTAAAGCATTCGTAGATGGTGAAGTAACTACTCTAAACTCAGCAATAACAACGGCTAACACTAACATGAAAGCATACGTTGATGCTTTGGATAGAGACGACGACTTAGGCATAGCAGGTGATAGTGGTACAGGAACAGTAGATTTAGACGCACAGAGTTTATCTATTACTGGTGCTACCGGTATTACTACAACAGCGGCTAACCAAGGTGTTAGCATAGACTTAGACGATACAGCAGTAACTCCAGGTTCATATGGTAGTTCATCTTTAGTACCAACTTTTACAGTTGATCAACAAGGTAGAATTACAGCGGCAGGTACAGCAAGTATTTCAACATCATTAACAATTCAGTCTGATGACGCGGCAGATAACGTCGTAGCATTAGCATCTGATAAGTTAAAACTATTAGGTGGATTAAACATTACATCAAGTAACTCAAGTGATGACGTTACTTTCGCGATGAATACTACACTTACTGGAATGACAGCAGGTACTTTCTCAGGACAAGTATCAGCAGGTACATTAACAGACGGTACAGCAAGTATCGCCTCTGGAAGTGCTACAGGCTTAGTAAACGTAACTGCTTCAGGCGTAGTATCATTTGGTACTTTGACTGACAGTGGCGAAAGCATTGCTGTAACTAAATTTGTTGACGAAGGTGATGGAATTAGTAATAACGATAACGATACTACTTTACCAACATCAGCGGCAGTTAAAGACTATGTTGATAACAATGGTGGTGATGGACTTACAGTAAGAGCAAGTTTCACAGCAAACAGCAGTGATAACTCTTTTAATATCGGTACAGTACCAAACGTATCAGGAAGAACATATTACGCAAGTAGAGTTATTCTTGACGTTACAACGTTGTTAGCAGGTGGATCAGTTGACGGTATGGTTGTTAAAGACAACGCAGGTAGTGGTAACACTCTTGTAGCGGCTACGGCAAACGATATCGCAGTTGGAACTTATGTTGTAGATTTACCATTCGCAAGTGCATTAACTAAAAACGCGGCAATCCAGGTTGAATTCGTTCAATCAAATGGATCTACTGCGGCTACACCTACAGCAGGTGTCGTAGTTGGTGTTGTTGAATATAAGTATACGCAATAATTGTAATACTCATTTGAATAGTTAGACTATACAAATAACAATACGAAAAAAGCACCCTCCGGGGTGCTTTTTTTTGATAAGTAGTGTTATGCTAATAATCGATTTCGATAGACAAATAACTTTATTTGCTCCAGGTAAGTGTGGCTCTACAGCATTAGGTTACAACTTACAACATTTAACTACTGAACCTGATGACAAGTTCTTTAGAGCAGAACGTTTAAAGTTTATATCAAGTAGTACTTTGCCTGCTAACATACAAGAACTTATTAGTAATAAAGACTTTTGGTATTCATTGCCTGTCGCGGACTCGTACTTAATGTATAGAAAATTGTATGAGCAACAAGGTTTTAAGAACTATGTGTTTGTTAGAGAACCAATACTAAGAGCAATTAGTGGGTTTGAAACTCTTATTAATTGGTGGCACAATGACGAGTGGAACAAATATCAGCAAGGCGAATGTACTTTAAATGACTTATGGAATTTAGCATATAATGATGATGAATACGACTATCATGTTAAACCATTCCTATATAGAACTAAAAATATAGAATGTAAATATGTACATATGAAGCACATAAATTCTATACTAAAAGACATTTACAACATAGATGGTAAGCATGTACCTAGTGCTCCACTATGGACACAAGGTATTGATGTAGAAAAAGTTACTCACACTGATTTTACTCGCGATACTAATCCAGAGCAATGGGATAATACAACTAAAGAAATTAACAAATTTCGTATTGATTGTTCTTTACATTTTTTTAATAATAACAAAGCACTAATAGAAAAAGATCAGCAATTTGCTAAAGAGATAGATCTTTATAATTCACTTGACAAATAGGAGCAATTCGTGTATACTGCAATTAAATTAGTAGGAGAACGAATGAAGAAAGTAATACTTACAGATATAGACGGAGTAGTGTTAGACTGGGAAGAAGGATTCTCAGTTTGGATGGAACACCATGGACATAGTAAAGTCGATGGCTATCAATTTATGTACACTATTGGTGATAGGTATGGTATGACATACGAAGCCGGTAGCAAAATGGTTAAGCAATTTAACGAAAGTGCCGCAATAGGATTTTTACCTCCATTGCGTGACGCACAATATTACATAAAACTGCTACATGAAAAGCATAGATATCACTTTATCGCAATAACAAGTCTAAGCCTAGACCCATACGCAAAGTATCTAAGGGAAAGAAACCTTAAGAAGTTAATGGGCGACGCATTCACAGAAGTTGTATGTCTAGATACTGGCGCAGATAAGGACGAAATACTTAAAGAATATGGTGCTAAGTACCCAGGAGCATACTGGCTAGAAGACAAGCCTGAGAACGTGAATTGGGGTATTGATGCCGGGTTAGAAGGTGTATTAGTAGAGCATGGACATAACATGAACTACACAGGATCAGCAAATATTGTTAAAAATTGGGAAGAAATTTACAATTTAGTGACAAAATAGGTTGACCTTGACCACAAAATGTGGTATAATATGCACATAGTTTAACAAAAAGGTAGGAGTTTTTATGAACTTAATTGAAATCAAACAAGCCGTAAAGAACGGTAACTTTAAATTAGCAGAACTCAATGAGTTAGGCACTTTCATCAACTCAGTCAAAGTACTTAATGCTAAGTCTAGCATTGCTGTTGGCGACCAAGTTTATGTAGTCCAAAAGACTAAAAAGACTTTGGGTGTTGTTGAAAAAGTCAAAGTCAAAAATGCTATTGTAACTTTACCGCAAGGTCGTTACAATGTACCACTTTCAATGTTGGAGGTAGTATAATGTTAGATATCTTTGCTAGGTCTTTTAACAAGGCTGTTACTAATTCAGAAAACATCAATGAAGATGGTTCTATTAATTGGAACTTTGTTGATGCTGATGTTTATATGGATATGTGTGTTAACGGCCGTGATGACGGAATTAATGACAAAGAGCATTACAAGAAATTTAACTTTTTTGCTGATGCTTACTGTAAAGCAAACGGAGTTTCTTAATGAAAGTCGAAATTATCAAATCAAACACTGGCAAGTGGTTTCAAGATCGTTTTAATCTTAAAGATCTTTTAACTCTGTCTAATGCTGTGACTCGTATCAATAAAGGGTACGTCAAAAAGGATCAGCAAATTGAGTCTGATGATAATGGCGTTGCTACCAAGTTACCTAATTTGTTCATCATCAATAACACTCTTGGTATTGAAAAGTTTAAGACTAAATCAATTGATTCTACTCTTAAAAAGTATTACCCAACAATCGAAGTCCTAGATGAGGATTACGAAAATGTTGAGCACATGGTCAAATACTTTAAGGGTCTTAGTCTTAAGGCAATCAAGCGACAAATTAGTGACTTCGAACAAACTATCTTAGGCCTTATTGGTAAAGAGTTTGTTGAGTACAAGGATGTTGGTGTTATTGCTAGTTTGCCTAATGTGTATGCTAATGGCCAAAAGCAAAAAGCATTCAACAAGGTTGAAAAAGAACTTGCTCAAACTAGCGATCACGTTGGTACCCTACATGAGAGAGGAGAGTTTACTGTAACTTTCTTACATGTCAAATACATCTGGAGAAGCCAAAGTTATTTGTTTGTTTGTGTAGATGAAAACAACAACTTGATTAAATTCTTTTGTAATGAGTCTGGTATTAAGAAAGGCGATACTGCTACTATTACAGGATATGTAAAAGACCACACAATGGGTAAACAATCAAAAGGTCGAGAAACATATTTGAATAGGGTTAAGTTTCCCTCGTAACAATATTGTAGACCATGGTCCTAACCATATGGTCTGCTTCAACAGTTAAATCCGGACACGAATGCCACCCGCGACTAGAACGTGGAAGTATGTATGCTCTATTAGGTACATATGGCATTTGATGTCCTAAGTTCACAACTCTACTATCTTCGCCAAACGTAGGATCTAATCCTTCATCTATTGCTTCATCATAAGAGCAATCAACCTCCCAAAACTTAGTACCTGTATGAGCAAACTCGTCATCAGTTGCTAGACAATGTTGATAAGTGTAATAGTATGCTGGACTATCAACATGTACATCGCTGATATTATTTGTATTATCATCTTGCCACAATAACGGATCGCCTATATTAATATCTGATTGGAAGTCAAACCTTGTTCTAATTGCGTCATTGACTAACTCATTACGCCACACACTATCTCTTGCTATTTGAAATACTTCAGGCATGTTATCATCGTGTCCTAAATGATATGGTTTGCGTCCTTGTATCTCGCTTTGGTGCCAACCATTAAAGGTTTCTAATTCTGCCATAACCTTATTGTATAGTTCAGGGTGCATAAAGTTTTCAATGTCCATAACAGATAGTTTTGGTGTGTCTATTAAAGTAGACGTCATTACTTTGTCTACTGTATATTGTGTGAAATCCGTACCCATACATATATTTAGTAAAATGATAAATATAGTTAAGTCCATATGGACTTGACTAGGCTTTAAGCCTAGACTAGCAGAATGCTAGACAGGTAAATATCGGAGAGTAACGAATGGCAGTCATATTGAATGCCAAAGGAACCTCGCAAAGCAGTTTTAGAATCGGAAAACGCGGTTCTAGAATTTATGGGACATCTGACGCACCTAGTGACGTCAATAATATCTCTACAGGCGACCTTTGGTTTGATTCTAGTAATACATTACTAAAAATAGCAACAGTATCAGGAAGTGACGTAGCATGGAATATGCTTGACGCCGGTACAGTTGACGGAATCAATAGTACATCTTTTGCCAGAGTTGACCAAACACCAACATTTGCTACTGACGTTGTCATATCAGGTAACTTAACTGTAAATGGTACGCAAACAGTAGTCAATACACAAACTCTCAATATTGCCGATAACGAAATAGTTCTTAATAGTGATTTAGCATCTAACCAAGCCGCAACTGCTAACGCAGGTATTTTAGTCAACAGAGGTAACGAAGGTAACGTATATGTACGTTGGGACGAGGATGAAGGCGAGTGGACAGTTAATGGTCAAACATTTAGTGCTGGTACTTTTGTAGGTAACCTAAGTGGTAATGTTACAGGTAGTATACAACCAAATGGAGTACCTAACGTTGTAAGAGCAAATACTTTAATAGTAAGAGGTTCAACTGCTACAGCAAAATTTGGCGATAATGCTAAAGCAAACTTTGGTGATGGTGATGATTTACAAATATATCACGATGGTAGTAACAGTTACATTGATGATGCTGGTACAGGATCTATTAAACTTAGATCTGGTACACTTACAATTTCCAATTTAGCAGGAAGTAAAACATCGGCATTATTTGCCTCAGGTGGTGCTCAAACATTATATCACAATAATAATCAAAAGTTTGAAACAACTAGCACAGGTATTACTGTTACAGGTACAGTTAATATAAATTCAGCATATACATTTCCAACAAGCGACGGAAGTGCTAATCAAGTATTAACAACAGACGGTTCCGGAACATTAAGTTTTGGTACTGTAAATGCTACACCAGGCGGTAGTAATACTCATGTACAATATAATGACAGTGGTTCATTTGGTGGCAGTAGCACATTTACATATGATGAATCAGAAGCCAAACTTTCAGTAGGTGGTTCTGTAGCATCAATTTTATTTGAAACCGTAAGTGATTACGGAGCAATTACAACTTCAGCAACAGATAGTGTTGACTACGGACTATTAACAGAATCCGTTGTAGCATTAGTAAACAGCGATTATGGTGTTGTTGAATCAAGTGGTGGACCAGTTGAGTTCCCACAATATACAGTAGCAGGGGTACCAAGTGCCTCAGCATACACAGGACATATGATTTATGTGTCCAATGAAACTGGTGGATCAGTGATGGCATTTAGTGATGGCAGTAACTGGCGCCGTGTAACAGACAGAGCAGTCATAAGTTAGTAGGAGAACATAAATGACAGAAGAAACAAAAACAGCAGTACACCATCCGGCTGATACAAATGGAGATGGAAAAGTTTCAAAAGCAGAAGAGCAAATGTATTTGGAATTTAAAAGAAAAGAATTAGAAGACTTAGACGCAATGAGAGATGCTCAACGTAGCATGGCTTGGTTTGCTCTAAGTGGAATGTTACTGTATCCTTTTGCGGTAGTCATAGCAGTATTGGCTGGACTAAACCAAGCAAGTGAGATACTAGGCGATATGGCCGCTACATACTTTGTAGCCGTTGCCGGTATCGTAGCCGCATTCTTTGGTGCTCAAGCATTTAGCAAAGGTAAGTAATTACAATGGTTGATAAGGTTAGAAAACACTTTGTACGCATTGTCACAGACAATGAAATATCGCGTGACGATATAGTAGACTTCTTTGATGTAGTTCAAAGTGTCACACCAACGAAAGTGTTTTCATCTTACGACGGAAGTGGAAACAAAGTTAAAGCAGAAGTCGTACATTATGAATCAGACGATGTACAAGTGTACGAAGTACTTACCCAAGAAGATATAACTGCAGAAGAAGGAACAGAAATTGCGGACATACTAGCCGCCGAATTAAATGTAGAAAATTGGGATTTTGAAGCAAGTACAGAATACTAATGATCGAACTCAAAGTAGGTGTATTCACACCGGTAACTGAGTTAGGAGATGAAGTTATGTCAGGTCCAACATATGGTGGTCTTGATATAAGAACAATAGAGCAAGAGCCTAACTTAGAATTACATGGCCCTCATTATAATAGGCATAAAGACGGGCCTTTACACTACGAACCCAAAACAACCTTTTTACTTAAAAAGTATCTACCCTTTTTAAATAGATATCATCGCATAAGTGTTGACAATATACTTATAGATCATGTAGGTAGTTGTGACATTATAGTTATTGAGTATACTCAGATAAAGTACTTAACTATAGAGCATTGTAAAGCACTACAAGGGTCTGTAGTGCTATTTGATGATGTAGACGAAGCATATGACACTGATGTTACTTTAACCGAATTTAAAGAGGTGTTAAATAGCAAAGGTATTGAGACAAGTAATTTTACTACTATTCGTAATCAAGATATTAACTATTGGTTCTTAAATACTGTATTGCTAACTAGCAACATACAATACTTAGGCACAGATGACTATAAAAAGATCTATACCGACTCGCATATCAAACGACAGTTTAACGAGCAAAAGTCTAAGAATTTTATAGCATGTTTGGGTACACCGCATAGACAATACAGAATGAATTTTTTAAATTACTGTATAGATAATAACATAGACGACAACTATATATCTATTGGTCACGCACCAATGCTAACTAACTTAAGAAATGTAGAGCATATCAAAGACTTAATAGAAAAATATACAATAGAAGATTACGAGAACGAATACTATTTTGATTCTAATCGATGGAAGACGACTGTTTATAGAAATAGTTATTTTACTGTGGTGCCAGAAACAGCATACGAAGGTAAAAAGGATTGTACTTTTGATTATCTAGTAACCGAAAAAACATATACGCCAATGCTGTACGGACATCCGTCTATACAATTTGCTCCGGTTGGTAACTGTGATTATTTGAAAGGTTTGGGTTTTGAAATGTTTGATGAGATACACGACCCTTACGATAATCAATTTGACAGTATATGTTCCAGCATACTTAACTTTGATAGCAACTGTATTACAGATATTACATTAGATAAATGTCTACATAATAGCAATAATTTATATAACAAAGATATTATTTTAGAAGAATGGGAAGACTTTTTACAAAAGTTCTTGACCTAGCCATAAACTGATGTTATACTAGTGTTCACCAATTAAATACATGTAGGAAATAAAAATTATGGCATTTAACAAAACATTTAACCAAGAAGAAATCGCAAGATTAGATCGACTCATTAAAGAAGGAGACCAAGTCCTTTATGAAGTTGATTCACTACAAGTAGGACTCCGTGAAACTGTGAAAGCAATCGCAGAAGAAATGGATATTAAACCTGCTATTCTTATGAAGGCCGTTAAGGTTGCTCATAAGGCATCATTTACTGACGAATCCGATAAGTTCGACGCACTCGAAACTATATTAGCGGCTGTTGGTAAAGACCAATTATAATCAGGACCAATTAAACAAATAACAGGTTGACAAAACAGATCTATCTGTTATACTATACACTATGAATCTGACTAATGAGAAGATACATTTATTTGACATGCCGTGGACTGATGACGCAGACTACGAGCACATATATGAAGACAGGCTTCATGATTACATGTTGCCGTTTTTTAGATTTGAAGATGCTAAGTTTACTAAAGAAGTAGATTTTCAATCTGACTATAAACCAATTGCTAGAATATATGGTGAATTTATGTCAGAAGCAAGTAGCATGAAATTTATGTTAAAATTTTCTGATGAGTTAAACAAGTTTCGTATAAAGAGGAGTTGGTAATTGAGTTACGTTGACGCAGTCTTTGAGCAGAGCAAAGGTATAGTTAGAGTAGTTGAACGTACTAAGAGTGGCGAAAGGAAGATTATTGACCACCCTATGCGTTACTACTTTTACATTGACGACCCTAAAGGCAAAGAACGTAGTGTCTATGGTGACCCTGTAAGTAAGATTGTAGCAAACAACTGGAAAGACTTTAAACGTAATGTTGCCTTATATCAAAATAGGCAAACATATGAAAGCGACATAAAGCCTGTTAATAGAGTATTAGCAGAACAATACTTAGGTGAAGATGCTCCAGACTTACATAAATGCTTTTTTGATATTGAGGTAGACTTTGACCCAGAGCAAGGTTATAGTTCTCCCGAAGATGCGTTCACTCCTATTACTAGTATTAGTCTATATTTAGATTGGCTAGATCAAGTTATTTGTATAGCAGTTCCACCTAAGACACTTAACTGGACACAGGCACAGGAGATTGCTAAGAAGGTAGGTAACACAATATTGTTTAAAGACGAGGCAGGTATGTTAGATGCTTTCCTTAGTCTTATTGAAGACGCAGACATACTAAGTGGTTGGAACAGCGAAGGTTATGATATTCCTTATACAGTGAATAGGATTATTAAAGTCTTAGGCAAGAGCGAAACAAGACGTATGTGTTTGCTAGATAAGAATGTTGTAAAACGTGAATATGTTATGTATGGCAAGGACACACAGACATATGACTTAGTAGGCCGTGTACATTTAGACTACTTACAATTATACAGAAAATACAACTACGAAGAACGCCATAGTTATAGATTAGACTACATCGGCGAAATGGAAGTTGGTGAAAAGAAAGTTCCTTATGAAGGCAGTTTGGATAGACTTTATAATCATGACTTTGAACAGTTCTTAGAATATAATATACAAGATACTTTACTACTTAAAAAGTTAGATGACAAGTTACAGTTTATAAGTCTTGCTAGTGAAATTGCTCACCAGAATACAGTATTACTTCCAGTAACAATGGGTGCGGTACAAACAATTGACTCTGCTATTATCAATGAAGCACACAGACGTGGCATGGTAATACCCGATAGGAAACGTAATAAAGATTCAGACAACCCATGGGGTAATACAGTAGCAGGTGCCTATGTGGCTTTCCCACAGAAAGGTATACATGACTGGGTAGGCTCAATGGATATTAACAGTCTGTATCCGAGTGTTATTAGATCACTGAACATGGCTCCTGAAACTGTAGTAGGACAACTAAGACAAGAGTTTACTAATTCAGAAATCAAACAAAAGATGCAATTAGAGAAAAAGTCTTTTGCTGATGCTTGGGCAGGCAAGTTTGGCAGTAACGAATACGAACTTGTTATGGAAAAAGACATTAAACGTCAAATGGTGTTAGACCTAGAGGACGGCGTAGAGTTAAATGTAACAGGTGCTGATGTGTACAACATGTTATTCAACAGCAAAGAGCCTTGGTGTATTAGTGCTAATGGCACAATATACAGAACAGATGTACAGGGTATTATTCCTGGACTGTTAGAACGTTGGTATTCAGAAAGACAAGAACTACAAAAGAAAAAGAAAGAAGCAACTACACCAGAGGACATAGCATTCTGGGACAAGAGACAGTTGGTTAGAAAGATTTTACTTAACAGTACATATGGTGCTATTTGTAATCCAGGCAGTAGGTTCTTTGATCACAGAATTGGTCAAAGCACAACACTAACTGGTAGAGCAATTACTAGGCACATGGGAGCAGAAACAAACAAAATGCTCACAGGCGATTACAACCACATAGGTGAAACTATTGTGTATGGTGATACTGACTCTGTGTATTTTAGTGCTGACAAGCAAAGTAAAGAACAAGGTATAACACTTGATATGGATAGTGCGATCACTTTGTATGACACTATATCTGATACTGTTAGTGATTCATTTCCTGACTTTGCCAAGAGAGCATTTAATGTAAGTAAATCGCAAGGTCAGATACTTAAAGCAGGTAGAGAAGTAGTTGGTAGAGCAGGCTTGTTTATTACAAAGAAACGTTATGCTATTAATGTACTAGACTTAGAAGGTTGGCAACCAGAAGGTGGTAAACTTAAAGTTATGGGGTTAGATATCAAGCGAAGTGATACGCCTGAGTTTGTACAAGATTTTCTTAGTAATGTACTATCACAAACACTAAACGGTGAAACCGAAAGCAATGTATTAGAAAGTGTAAGAGAATTTAAGAAAGATTTCAAACAAATGGACCCATGGATGAAAGGTATGCCTAAAAGGGTCAATAATCTAACACATTATACAGAAGCATACAATAAAGCATTTAGTATGAACAAGAGTGCTAGTCTGTATAAGTTAGAAAGAATGAGAGAAGAAAACACTAAAGTCATGATACCAGGACATGTTAGAGCAAGTATTAATTGGAATAACATGTTGCTGGCAAACAGTGATGCTTACAGTATGAAAATTACTGATGGTATGAAAGTAATTGTATGTAGACTTAAGAGTAACAATATGGGTTATACCAGTATTGCTTACCCTACAGACGAAATGCAATTACCCGATTGGTTCAAAGAAATGCCTTTTGATGACGATGCTATGGAAAAAGCAGTAGTCGATAAGAAGGTTGAAAACTTACTAGGTGTGTTAAAGTGGGATCTGTCAGCAACAGACACTACTAATACATTCCATAGTTTGTTTGAATTTGATGATTAATATGGTCGTTAGGTATCAAACGGCCAGGATTTATAAACTATTTAGGTATAAAGGCCTAAATAATAACTTTAATATAAGAGGTGACAACATATGATAAAAGATATATTTAAAGACGTACTAAGGCATACTCACGCCTTAGGCTTTATTGAAATGGCTAAGATTAGTGGTGACGAAGAGTCTACTACTATTGAGGCCATGGACGCAGATAAAACTGTTATTCTAAAAGGTAAACTACACAATCCTGTAGCGGACTTTGTAGAACAAACAGTTGGTTTGAGTAGAATGAGTGTACTTGATGGATACTTAAAGTTTCCTGGTTTTAGTGACGAGGGCGGAAACGTATCAATTGAAACACAAGAAAGAAACGGTGACGACATTCCTGTAGAGATTAGTTTCTCTAGTGCGGAAGGACATACCGGTAGTTACAGATTTATGTTAGCAGATGTAATTAATCAGCAACTAAAGTCTGTTAAGATGAAAGACATACCATGGGACGTTACTATTGTTCCTACACAGAAGAACTTAAAAGACTTAGGTTACTTCAATGGTGTGTTGGGTGGATTCGAACCTGTGTTCTCTCCTAGTACCAAAGACGGTGCCTTATACTTTAGTATTGGTGAAGGTGCTGGCGATAAGAGTAAGTTGCCAATTAACAATAATGTTGATGGCGAGTTATCTGGTAACTGGAAGTGGGAAATTGATAAAGCATTAAGCATTCTAAGACTTAGTGATAGTGCTAATTGTACTGTAAGTTTTGCTAATGCTGGAGCAATGCAGATAGTCATTGACAGTGGCTTAGGCGAATACACTTACATATTACCAGCAAAGAGTTAGTCATGACAGTTGACCTAGGAAAGAAGCACCAGGATTGGGCAGTATACCTACCTGCCATTAGTGGCTTCTATGTAACGCAATTACAAAAAATGGATGCTAATCCAAGTGAATGGAGATGCCCTGAAGGCTTTGAAAAAGGCACACAAGGTATGAACTTCCTTGATCCTGA